>Ga0206103_100062_pt1 | contig 109843 bp, 113 predicted proteins | sample 1B5Ametagenome_FD_148638 | JGI IMG/M metagenome (GOLD analysis project Ga0206103, IMG submission 148638) | Enriched microbial communities from leaf-cutter ant dump, University of Wisconsin, Madison, United States - 1B5A | ecosystem: Environmental > Terrestrial > Nest > Insects nest > Nest dump... | reverse complement strand
CGTCCCCGAGGTAGCGCACCATGCCGACCCCCGCGTGCGCCGCGGCGGACGTCGCGAGCACCGCCGCACCCGGGTAGCGCGGCGTGCCGGCGACGACGCCGACGACGCCGCGCGAGTACTTGTGCGAGTCGTCCGCAGGGACGGGCCACAGCGCGGCCGCGTCGGGCACGTCGAGCCGGGCGGCCGCGGGCCCGCCCGCGAGCGTGAGCCCGATGTCCACGACCTCGACCTCGCCCGCGAGACCCGCCGCGGGCGGCAGCAGCAGGCCGGGCTTCGCACCCCCGAACGTGACCGTGCGGTCCGCCGGGAGCACCGTGCCCGCCGCGGTGCCGTCGTCGACCCCGATGCCGGACGGGACGTCGACCGCGACGACGACGGGGCGCTCGTCGGACGTGTCGAGGCGCCGGCGCAGCGCGTCGACCACGTCGCGCGCGACGCCCGTCAGCCCGCCGGGACGCGCGCCCGTCCCGAGGATCCCGTCGACGACGACGTCGCCACGGGCGGCGAGCGCAGCGGCCTGCTCCGGGTCGACGGCGCCACCGTCCGCCCCGGCGCCGGACACCGTCACGAGCCGTCCGCCCGTGCCGAGCAGCGCGGCACGCCCCTCGTCGTGCACGCGTGGCGTGAGCGCGAGCGCACGCACGTCCACGCCGCGCGCCCGCAGGTACGCACCCGCGTGCAGCGCGTCGCCGCCGTTGTTCCCCGGTCCGACGAGCAGGACGACGAGCGCGCCGCGCACCGACCCGCGCCGCTCCCGCAGCACGCGCGCGACGACGCCCGCGAGCGCGAACGACGCGCGCTGCATCAACGGCACCCCGGCGGCGAGCAGCGGCTCCTCAGCGGCGCGGACCTGCGCAGACGTCCAGGCGAGCAGCACGGGTCCATCCTCGCGCGAGGTGCGCCGCACGCACCACCGCGACGACGCCCGCGGCCCGGTCGTCCCGTCCCGCAGGACGCCTCTGGTCCCGGCCGACCCACGCTCCTACGCTGCCGACGTGAGCGCCGCGACGGTCCTGTACCTCGTCTGCGCCGCGTGCGCCGTGGCGTCGATCGTGCTCGCGGTCCTCGGCGTCGTCTGGCTCGCGACCGACCGCCGGGTCCGTCGCGTCCGGGTGCCCGCGCGGCTCGTCACCCGCGCGCCGTCCGGTGCGGGTGAGACGGTCGACGTCGAGTACCCCGCACCCGACGGCCGGCCGCTGCGCGCACGGCTCGTCGTCGCCGACGCGCCGGCCCCCGGCACGCCGCCGTGGTTCGACGGCACCGTGTGGGTCGACCCCGCGAACCCTCTCGACGTCCGCACGCACCCGCAGGCCCGACGGCGCCGCGCGGTCGTCGCGCTCGTCGCGGCCGGGGCCCTGTTCGTCGCGACGGCCGGCACGGGTCTCGTCGCGATGATCGTCGGGCTGCAGGACGCGATGTCCCCCTGAGCACGGGTAACGTGCGGCGCATGCGATTCGGACTCTTCATCCCCCAGGGCTGGCGGCAGGATCTGACGGGCATCGACGCCCGCGACCACTGGGGGGTGATGAACGGGCTCGCGCAGCACGCCGACCAGGGCGACACGTTCGAGTCGCTGTGGGTGTACGACCACTTCCACGCGGTGCCCGAGCCCAACGGCGAGGCCGTGCACGAGGCGTGGAGCCTCATCAGCGCGTTCGCGGCGAGCACGTCGCGCGTCCGGCTCGGCCAGATGTGCACGTGCATGGCCTACCGCAACCCGGCCTACCTGGCGAAGGTCGCCGCGACCGCCGACGTCATCTCGGGCGGACGCGTCGAGATGGGGATCGGCGCCGGCTGGTACGAGCACGAGTGGCGCGCGTACGGCTACGGGTTCCCGACCGCGGGCGAGCGCCTCGCGATGCTCGACGAGGGCGTGCAGATCTTCAAGCAGCTCTGGACCGACGGTGTCGCGACGCTCGACGGCACGCACTACCAGGTGGCGGGCGCCCAGCTCGCGCCGCTGCCGCTGCAGGTCGACGGGCCCCCGCTGTGGATCGCGGGCGGCGGCGAGAAGAAGACCCTGCGGATCGCGGCCGAGCACGCGCAGTACACCAACTTCGACGGCTCGCCGGAGGGCTTCGCGCACAAGTCCGCGGTGCTCGCCGAGCACTGCGCCGCGATCGGTCGCGACCTCGACGAGATCACGCGCTCGGCCAACTACAACGTCGTGATCGGCGAGACGCAGGCCGACGTCGACGACAAGATCGCGTGGATCGAGGAGCACTACGCCCTGACCGTGCCCGAGAAGGCGGCCGGCGAGGCCGAGTCGTTCCGCAAGGGGCCGCTCGTCGGGACGCCCGAGCAGATCGTCGAGAAGCTCGTCGAGCTGCGCGGGCTGGGCCTCGGCTACGCCATCACGTACTTCGCGGACGCCGCGTACGACCGCTCGAGCATCGAGCTGTTCGAGCAGAAGGTCGCCCCCGAGCTGCGCTGAACCCGCACGCTCGTCGTCCCGGTCCCCGGCACGGGGGCCGGGACGACGCCGTGTCCGGCGTCGCGGTCAGTCGTCGCGGTCAGGCGTCGCGCTCGGCGACGACCATCGCCGACGCGATGCCCGCGTCGTGCGAGATCGACAGGTGGAACCGCGCGACGCCGAGCTCGGTCGCCCGCGCGAGCACCGTCCCGGCGACCTCGACCACGGGCTGCGCACCGACCGTCCGTCGCACGGTCGCGTCCTGCCACGACAGGCCCGCGGGGGCACCGAGCGACTTCGCGATCGCCTCCTTCGCCGCGAACCGCGCCGCGAGCGACGCGTCCGGGAGGTCGCGCTCGTCGGGCGTGAACAACCGGTCGCGCAGCGCCGGGACGCGGTGCAGCGTCGCCATGAACCGCGCGACGTCGACGACGTCGATCCCCACCCCGACGATCACGCCGGGCTACTCGACCGTGACGGACTTGGCCAGGTTGCGCGGCTGGTCGACGTCGAGGCCCTTCGCGGTCGCGAGCTCGCACGCGAACACCTGCAGCGGCACGACCGCGAGCAGCGGCGCGAGCAGCGTCGGCGCCTGCGGGACGTAGAACACCTCGTCGGCGAACGGGCGCACCGCCTCGTCCCCGTCCTCGGCGATCACGAGCGTGCGCGCGCCGCGCGCCCGGATCTCCTGGATGTTCGAGACGACCTTGGAGTGCAGCGAGTGGCGCCCGCGCGGCGAGGGCACGACGACGAACACCGGCTGACCGGGCTCGATGAGCGCGATCGGCCCGTGCTTGAGCTCGCCCGCCGCGAAGCCCTCGGCGTGGATGTACGCGAGCTCCTTGAGCTTGAGCGCACCCTCCATCGCGACCGGGAAGCCGACGTGCCGCCCCAGGAACAGCACCGACTGCGTGTCCGCCATCCAGCGCGCGATCTCCTGCACGCGGCCCGCACGGTCGAGCACCTGCTGGATCTTGTCCGGGATCGCGCGCAGCTCGTCGAGCATCCCCGCGACCTCGTCGGCGTACATGTTGCCGCGCAGCTGCGCGAGGTAGAGGCCCAGCAGGTACGCGGCGGTGATCTGGGCGAGGAACGCCTTCGTCGACGCGACCGCGATCTCGGGGCCGGCGTGCGTGTAGAGCACCGCGTCGGACTCGCGCGGGATCGTCGAGCCGTGCGTGTTGACGATCGCGAGGACCTTGGCGCCCTGCTCGCGCGCGTGGCGCACGGCCATGAGTGTGTCCATCGTCTCGCCGGACTGCGACACCGCGACGACGAGCGTGCGCTCGTCGACCACCGGGTCGCGGTAGCGGAACTCGTGCGCGAGCTCGACCTCGACGGGGATCCGGCACCAGTGCTCGATCGCGTACTTCGCGACGTGCCCCGCGTACGCGGCCGTGCCGCACGCGATCACGACGATCTTGTCGACCGAGCGCAGCACCGCCTCGTCGATCCGGACCTCGTCGAGCACGAGCCGGCCGGACAGGTCCGTGCGGCCCAGCAGCGTGTCCGCGACGGCGTGCGGCTGGTCGTGGATCTCCTTGTCCATGAAGGAGCGGAAGCCGCCCTTCTCGGCCGCCTTCGCGTCCCAGTCGACCGTGTAGCGGCGGCCCTGCGCGACGTTGCCGTCGAAGTCCGTGACCACGACCTCGTCGGGCGTGATGGTCGCGATCTGGTCCTGGCCGAGCTCGAGCGCCTCGCGCGTGTGCGCGATGAACGCCGCGACGTCCGACCCGAGGAAGTTCTCGCCCTCGCCGAGGCCGACCACGAGCGGCGAGTCGTGCCGCGCGCCGACGACCGTGCCCGGCGCGTCCGCGTGCACCGCGAGGAGCGTGAAGGTGCCCTCGAGGCGCCGCGCGACCTGCGCCATCGCGGCGGTGAGGTCGCCGGTCTGGCGGTAGGCGCGCGCGAGGTGCTGCGCCGCGACCTCGGTGTCGGTCTCCGACAGCAGCTCGACGCCGTCCGCGAGCAGCTCGGCCTTGAGCGCCGCGAAGTTCTCGACGATGCCGTTGTGGATCACCGCGAGGTCGCCCGCGACGTGCGGGTGCGCGTTGACGTCCGTCGGACCGCCGTGCGTCGCCCAGCGCGTGTGCCCGATCGCGGCGGTCGCGGCCGGCAGCGGGTGCGCGTCGATCTCCTCGACGAGGTTCGCGAGCTTGCCCGCCTTCTTGGCGGTCGCCAGCTCGTGCGACGGACCGACGAGCGCGACGCCCGCCGAGTCGTACCCGCGGTACTCGAGGCGACGCAGCCCCTCGATCACGACGTCGAGCGGGCGGGCGCTGGGCACCTGGCTACCGACGTAGCCGACGATTCCACACATGCCGGGAAGTCTATCCGCCGGCCTGGGTCGCACCCGCACGGCGGCCGGCGCGACGTCCGGCACAATCGTCGTGTGCTCCCGTCGCCGGCGACGCCGTCCCTGGCCCCCGCCACGCCCTACGTCGACCTCGACCGCGAGGCGTGGCGACGCCTGTCCGCCTCGACCCCGCTGCCGCTGACCGACGCGGACGTCGAGCGGCTCGCGGGCATCGGCGACCCCATCGACCTCGCCGAGGCCGACGCGATCTACCGGCCGATCTCCCGCCTGCTCGACCTCTACGTCGAGGCGACCCGCGGGCTGCACGCCGCGTCGTCGACGTTCCTGCGCGAGGACATCTCGCCCACGCCGTTCGTCATCGGCGTCGCGGGCTCGGTCGCCGTCGGCAAGTCGACCACCGCGCGCCTCCTGCGCGAGCTGCTCGCGCGCTGGCCCGCGACCCCGCACGTGCAGCTCGTCACGACCGACGGCTTCCTCTACCCGAACGCCGAGCTCGAGCGCCGCGGCCTCATGCAGCGCAAGGGCTTCCCGGAGTCGTACGACCGGCGCGCGCTGCTGCGCTTCGTGTCCAAGGTCAAGGCGGGCCGGCCCGAGGTCACGGCCCCGGTCTACTCGCACCTCACGTACGACATCGTCCCCGGCGAGCAGATCGTCGTGCGGCGGCCCGACGTGCTCATCGTCGAGGGGCTCAACGTGCTGCAGCCCGCACGCCCGTCCGCCGAGGGCAGCTCGAGCCTCGCCGTGAGCGACTTCTTCGACTTCTCGATCTACGTGGACGCCAAGCCGTCGGACGTGCGGCAGTGGTACGTCGACCGCTTCCTGAGCCTGCGGCAGACCGCGTTCGCGGACCCGGCCTCGTACTTCCACCGCTACGCGTCGCTGTCGGACGACGAGGCCGTGGCCCGGGCGGAGTCGATCTGGGACTCGATCAACGCCCCGAACCTCGAGCAGAACATCCTGCCGACGCGCAGCCGCGCGACGCTCGTGCTCACGAAGGGGTCGGACCACAGCGTCGACCGCGTGCGGCTGCGCAAGCTCTGACGACGACGCGGGCGCGACGCGCGCACGACCGGTGCCTGGTCGACCGACGTCCGGTCAGCGAGCGGCCGGTGGGACCGGACGCGGCTCGGGCTCGTCGGCGTCCTGCTCCGCCCCGTGCTCGAGCGCGACCTGAGCCGCACCACCCAGCCACCGACGCAGGATCCAGTCGACGACGACGCCGAGGACGACCCCGCCCACGACCCCCACGGCGATCGCCAGGAGCGTGCTGCGCGAGCCGAGCAGCGCGCCCGCCCCGACGCCGATCGCCGCCGAGTACGCCGCCCACATGACCGCGGCGATCGCCGCGAGGAGCCGGAACCGGCGGCGCGGGTAGCCCACCGCGCCCGCGGTCATGTTGACCGCGACCCGGCCGACCGGGATGTAGCGCGCGGCGATGATGAACGACGCGCCGCGGCGTTCGAGGGCGTGCTCCGCCCACGCGAGCGCCGCCTTCCCCTTGCCCGAGCGGAAGATCCGCAGCCGGTGCACCTGCACCCTCGAGCCGATGAGGTAGGCGAGCTGGTCACCGGTCCACGCGCCGGCCGCCGCGACCGGGATGAGCAGCGCGAGCTCGGGCTTGCCGACCGAGGACGTCGCCGCGGCCGCGAGCGCGATCACGACCGACTCCGACGGGATCGGCGGGAAGAAGCCGTCGATCGTCGCGAACAGGTACATGACGAGGTAGATCCACGGCGACGCCGCGAGCTCGAGCGCCCAGTGCTCCACGGCTCACCTCCACGTCTCGACGAGCCGGCTGACCACCGCTCCGTGCACCACGGTACGTGCCCGGCGACGGATCCGGGGACCGAGGCTCAGCGCGGCAGCACGAAGCCCAGCGCCGCCGACGCGGACTCGGGCCGGGGCTCGCTCGCCCAGCGCGTGCCGAGCTCGTCGGCCGCCGCGAGGCTGCGCAGCTCGGCGCGGTCGAGGTACAGCGTCCCGCGCAGGTGGTCCGTCTCGTGCTGCACGATGCGTGCGGGCCAGCCGACGAGCGCCTCGTCGAGCGCCGCGCCCGTCTCGTCGTACCCCGTGAGGCGCACGCGGCGGTGCCGTCCGACGACCGCCTGGTAGCCCGGGACGGACAGGCACCCCTCGTAGAACGCGGCGAGCTCGTCGTCCAGCGCCTCGTACGCCGGGTTGACCAGGACCCGCAGCGGGAGCGGTGCGCGCTCGCGCACGTCGGCGACACGCTCGTCGCGCACCCCCGGGTCCTCAACCACCGCGAGCGCGAGCGACAGGCCGACCTGCGGCGCCGCGAGCCCGACGCCCGGGGCCGCGCGCATCGTGCGGTGCAGGACGCCGACGAGCGCGGCGAGCTCCGCGGCGTCGAGCTGACCGTCGTACGGGTGCGCGACCGCACGCAGGACCGGGTGCCCGGCGCGCACGATCGCCGTCGTGCCGTCGCCCGCCTGCGCCGCCTCGACGAGCCGCAGCGCCTGCTCGCGGAGCTGCGCGTCGAGCGCCGTCACAGGGCGAGCCGGTCCCGTACGACGTCCGCGAGCTCGCCCGCGACCCGGTCCGCGTCCGACTGCGTGGCGGCCTCGACCATGACGCGCACGAGCGGCTCGGTGCCGCTCGGCCGCAGCAGCACGCGTCCGGTCCGCCCCAGCGCGGCCTCGGCGGCGGCGACCGCGGCGACCAGCGCCTCGTCGTCCGTGCGCCGCTTGTCCACGCCCGGCACGTTGACGAGCGTCTGCGGCAGACGCTGCACGAGGGCCGCGAGCTCGTGCAGCGGCGTGCCGGTCGCCGCGACGCGGGACGCGAGCTGGAGCGCCGTGAGCACTCCGTCGCCCGTCGTCGCGTGCTTCGACAGGATGATGTGGCCGGACTGCTCGCCGCCGAGCGCGTAGCCGCCCTCGCGCATCGCCTCGAGCACGTAGCGGTCGCCCACGGCGGTCTCGAGCACGCGGATGCCGACCGAGTCCATCGCGAGACGCAGGCCGAGGTTGCTCATCACGGTCGCGACGAGCGTGTCGCCGACGAGCTCGCCCGCGTCGCGCTGCGCGACCGCGAGCACGCCCATGATCTGGTCGCCGTCGACGAGCGTGCCGGTCCGGTCCACCGCGAGGCAGCGGTCCGCGTCGCCGTCGAACGCGACCCCGAGGTCCGCGTCGGACGCGACGACGAACGACTGCAGCTGCTCGGGGTGCGTCGACCCGCACTTCTCGTTGATGTTCCGGCCGTCGGGCGACGCGTTGATGACGACGACGTCGGCGCCCGCGGCCCGCAGGGCCGCCGGACCGACCTCGCTCGCCGCGCCGTTCGCGCAGTCGACCGCGATGCGCAGCCCGGTCAGCGGCGTGCTGATCGTCGAGACCAGGTGCTCGACGTACGCGTCGCCGGCGCCGCCGGTGTCGACGCGGATCCGGCCGACGGCACCGCCCGTCGGGCGGTCCCAGTCCTCGCCGATGCGCGCCTCGATCGCGGCCTCGAGGTCGTCGTCGAGCTTGTGCCCGCCGCTCGCGAGGAACTTGATGCCGTTGTCCGGCATGGGGTTGTGCGACGCCGACAGCACGACGCCGATGTCGACGCCGAGCGAGGCCGTGAGGTAGGCGACGGCCGGCGTGGGCAGCACGCCGACGTTGTGCACGTCGACGCCCGCCGACGCGAGCCCCGCCGAGATCGCCGCCGCGAGGAACTCGCCCGACGCGCGCGAGTCGCGGCCGACGACCGCGCGCGGCCGGTGCCCCTCGAACTGCCCCCGCGTGCCGAGCACGTGCGCCGCCGCGACCGCGAGGTCGAGCGCGAGCTCCGCCGTCACGTCCCGGTTGGCGAGGCCTCGCACCCCGTCGGTCCCGAACAGTCGCCCCATGTCTGCACCTTCCGTCGTCGCGCTGTCACGCTACTGCTGATTGTCCGGGCGCCGACCCGCAGCCGTGCTGCGCACGACCCGCCCGGCACACCCCCGAGACGCCGATGGCCCCGGCGGTCGGTCGACCGTCGGGGCCATCGGGACGGCGCTGGATCAGCGCTTGGAGTACTGCGGCGCCTTGCGCGCCTTCTTGAGACCGGCCTTCTTGCGCTCGACGACCCGCGCGTCACGCGTGAGGAAGCCCGCCTTCTTGAGCGCGGGGCGGTTCGACTCGGCGTCGATCGCGTTGAGCGCCCGCGCGATGCCGAGGCGGACGGCGCCGGCCTGGCCGGACACGCCACCACCGGTCACGCGGACGATGACGTCGAAGCGACCCTCGACGTCCACGACCTTGAGCGGGGAGTTGACGAGCTGCTGGTGCACCTTGTTCGGGAAGTAGTCCTCGAGGGTGCGGCCGTTGATCTTCCACTCGCCGGTGCCGGGCACCAGGCGAACGCGGGCGATCGCCTCCTTGCGGCGGCCGAGGGCCTGGCCGGGGGCGGTGATGCTCTGACCACGGCCGGTCGGGGCCGAGGTCTCGGAGGTGTAGCTGGTGGGCGCGTCGCCCTCGAGGTCGTAGTCGACCGTCGTCTCTGCCACGGGGATGTCCTGTCGTCTCTACTCGCGCCGGCCTCAGGCCTGCTGCGCGACCTGGGTGATCTCGAACGGCTTCGGCTGCTGCGCCTGGTGCGGGTGCTCGGCGCCCGCGTAGACCTTGAGCTTGCCGAGCTGCTGGCGCGCGAGGCTGCTCTTGGGGAGCATGCCGCGCACGGCCTTCTCGATCGCGCGCTCGGGGTGCTTGTCCAGCAGGTCGGTGTAGCGGGTGGCCCGCAGACCGCCCGGGTAGCCGGAGTGCCGGTACGCGAGCTTGGTCTCGCGCTTGTTGCCGGTCAGTGCGACCTTCTCCGCGTTGATGACGATGACGAAGTCACCGCCGTCGACGTGGGGCGCGAAGGTGGCCTTGTGCTTGCCGCGCAGGAGCGTGGCCACGTGGGTGGCCAGGCGACCCAGGACGACATCGGTCGCGTCGATGACGTACCAGTTCCGCTCGATCTCGCCCGGCTTCGGGGTGTACGTACGCACGGTCGTTGCCTTTGTCTCGTGTTGCGTCGTGTGGCGACCCGTCCGCGCGCAGGCGCGCACGACCGGTCGGTGCTGTCGGTGGCGCATCCGCGGGCCGGAGAGTGGGAACGCACCGGACCTACCATCGCCTCCGCGTGGTGAGAAGCCACGGGCGCACGACAGGGACGCACAACGACTTGCAAGAGTACCCACGGGTCCGAACGACGGTCAAAACCACGTCCGTCACACCCGCGCGTGCCGTGCCGCGCGCGTCAGCGCACGCGCGCCACGCGGGCCTCGTCCCACACCGGCTCGGGCGTCTCACGCACCCGTCCGTCGGCGCCGAGCACGAGGTACCGGTCGAACGTCCGCGTGAACCAGCGGTCGTGCGTCACCGCGAGCACCGTGCCCTCGAACGCCGCGAGCCCCTCCTCGAGCGCCTCGGCCGAGTGCAGGTCGAGGTTGTCGGTGGGCTCGTCGAGCAGCAGGAGCGTCGCGCCGCCGAGCTCGAGCAGCAGGATCTGGAACCGCGCCTGCTGCCCGCCGGACAGCGTCTCGTAGCGCTGCTCGGCCTGGGCGACGAGCTCGTACCGGTCGAGCGCACGGCTCGCCTGCTCGCGCCCCAGGCCGGCCCGTCGCCCGTCGCCGCGGTGCAGCACCTCGAGCAACGTGCGTCCGACGAGGTCGAGGTGCGTGCGGTCCTGCGCGAACCAGCCGGGCCGCACGCGCGAGCCCAGCGTCACGGTCCCGGTGTGCGGCACCGGCTCGACGACCGCGTCGTCGGCGGGCTCGTGCTCGGGGCCCGGGTCCGAGCCCCCGCGCGCCAGCAGCCGCAGCAGGTGGGACTTGCCCGAGCCGTTGGACCCGAGCACCGCGACGCGCTCGCCGTAGAAGACCTCGAGGTCGAACGGCTGCAGCAGGCCCGTGAGCGCGAGGCGCCGCGCCACGACCGCACGCTTGGCCGTCCGGCCGCCCCGCAGCCGCACGCGCACCGACTGCTCGCGCACGCGCACGGCGGGCGGTCCGGCCTCCTCGAACCTGCGCAGCCGGGTCTGCGCGGCCTGGTAGCGCGACGACATGTCGGAGTTGTAGGCGGCCTTCTGCTTGAACGTCAGCATGAGCGTGCGCAGCTTGGCGTGCTCCTCGTGCCAGCGCCGCAGCAGCTCGTCGGCGCGTGCCAGGCGGTCCTCGCGCGCCCGGTGGTACGTCGCGAAGCTGCCGCCGTGCACCCACACGGACGCCCCGGCGGGCGACGGCTCGAGCGTCGCGACGTGGGTCGCCACGCGCGCGAGCAGCTCACGGTCGTGGCTCACGAGCAGCACGGTCTTCGGGGACGCGACGAGCCGGTCCTCGAGCCAGCGCTTGGTCGGCACGTCGAGCGCGTTGTCGGGCTCGTCGAGCAGCAGCACCTCGTCGGACCCGCGCAGCAGCGCCTCGAGCACGAGCCGCTTCTGCTCGCCGCCGGACAGCGTGCGCACGCCGCGGTGCTGCGCCCGCTCGAACGGCACGGACAGCACGGCGTCGGTCACCTGGTCCCAGCCCGCCTCGGCCTCGTACCCGCCGACGTCCGCCCAGTCGACGAGCGCCTGCGCGTACCGCAGCTGCGCGGGCTCGTCGTCGACCTCCATCATCGCGAGCTCGGCGGCGGACAGCTCGGTCGCGGCGTCGCGGACCGCGGCCGGAGCGAGCGACGCGAGCAGGTCCCGCACGCTGCGCTCGTCGTCGATGCGGCCCACGTCCTGCCGCATGACGCCCAGCGCGCCCGAGCGCGCGACCGACCCGGCGTGCGGGTGCTCGTCGCCCGTGACCAGGCGCAGCAGCGTCGACTTACCGACGCCGTTGGGCCCGACGAGCGCGACCCGCGCACCGTCCGCGACCCGGAACGTCACGTCGTCGAGCAGCGGTCGACCGTCGGGCAGCGTGTACCCGACCCCCATGACGTCCAGGTGGCCCATGCGCCCCAGTGTGGGGGCCGACGCACGCCCGACCAACGCCTGTGCGCCGGTGGCGGGCGCACCGGCGTGGTGCGACGGTGGTGGCATGAGCGACGGCACGGACACCTCAGGCACGAGCTTCGACCCCGCGATGGGCTCCGAGGGCGAGACCGACCAGCTCCCGCGCGAGGACACGCTCGTCGAGCGCGGCGTCGACGACCTGCTCGACGAGGGCTACTCGCCGCCCGAGCGCGACAACCGGTCGCACTACGGCGAGACCGCGTGGGAGGAGAAGCACCGCGAGACGATCGACCAACGGGTCGGCCAGGAGGAGCCCGAGGTCTGGGAGGCGCGTCCGCGGGTCACGGGCGACCGGGAGGGCGACCGTGCGGGTCGCCTGGTCGCCGACGACGGTGCGGTCGAGGCCGGCGGCACCGACGCGTTCGCGGTCGACGAGGGCGTCTCGGGCGGCGCGGCGAGCGCCGAGGAGGCCGCGGTGCACCTGGTCGACGAGGTCTACGTCGACCGGTCCTACCGCGACGAGGACTGACCGCGCGCGCGACGGGACGGGCGCCCGACGCCGGTCGGACGCAGGGGGCCGGCGGGCACCCTCAGACGTGCGCGGGCTGGGCCGGGTCCCAGGCGACGAGCTCGGTGACCGTCCAGCCCGGGCCGAACGCACCCTCGTCGGCCGCGGCGAACAGCAGGCGCGAGGCGGCGGCGCTCGCCTGGTCGAGCGGGGCCAGCAGGTAGAGCACGACGCCGTACCCGCGGTCGTGGCGGTCCGTGTAGACGTGCGCGAGGCCCGCGGAGGGCTCGTGCTCGCGAGCGACCGTGCGCACGGCCTCCACCACGCGCGTGGTGGAGGCCGTCGCGCCGGGCGCGTCGATCACCGCGAGGACGACGCGCACGCGCGCCACCCCCGCACGAGGCTCTGGTGGGCGGTCAGTCCCACGACAGGATCGCGGCGGACGCGGCCCGCACCGGCGGCTCGACGGGGAGCACGATCGGCAGGCGCGGGTGCGTGGGGAACGGACCCTCCCAGATGATCGGCGAGATCGTGCAGTCGGGCAGCGGCACACCGCCGGTCGCCTGGGCGGGGCCGGCGGCCACGAGGCCCGCGCCGACCAGGACGGTGGCGATCGTTGCTGCACGCGTGATGTGACGCATCTGCTGCTCCCGAGGTGAGGTGCTGAAGAAAACCTGACATCACATTCCTATCGCTGCGGGGGCGCTTTCCGACATTGTTTGGAAAGGCCTGACATTGCCATTTCGCCTTGCTGTCACCGCCCGGCCGGCTGGCATCTTCCGGTCGCGCGCGGCGCGTGCACCTTCGTGCCACCCGGGCCGGGCGCGCGGGCGCCGCGCTAGATGAGCGGGTGCGGCAGGCTGACGTCGCCACCGTCCCGGCGCGCCTGCGCACCGACGTTCCAGCCGACCGCGTCCGACATGCGCAGCGGCTGCAGCCGCGGGTCGAAGGCCTTGACGACCGCCCAGCCCATCTCGCGCACGGGTCCGGGCAGGCGCGGCGTCAGGTCGACGACGAACGCGTCGTCGGACAGCGTCGGGACCCACCCCGCGTTCCCGGTCACGTGCACCGCACCCTCGGGTGCGACCTGCTCGAGCCAGCGGCGTGCGTCCGCGCACGCGCCCGGGCGGGCCCAGAACCGGGCGCGCTCCTCCTCGTGCCGCACGGGCGGCACCGGCCGCACCCAGCTCCCGCTCGCCGCGAGGTCGACCAGGAGCGCACGGATCTGGAGCGCCTCCTGCACCGCCTTGACGCACATGAGGTGCAGGTCGGGCTCGAGCGAGACCCCGGCGCCCACGACCTGCGCGGCGTCGTCGATCGCGAGGCACAGCACGGCGACGGGCCGGTCCGGCACCGCGAGCGCGACGAGCACGAGCTCGAGGTCCTGCGCCGCCCGCAGCAGCGCCCGCAGAGAACCGTCCCGGTCGTCGTCCAGCGGCGGCGCGAGGCGAGCCGCGAACGCGGGCTGCCACCAGGCGCGCAGCGCGACGTCACGCTCGACGAGCTCGCGCGCCGCGGACCTCTGCGCCGCCGCGCGGCCCGGGCCGGACGCGGTGCCCGACGGCGAGGGGTCGAACCCGAGCGTCGGCACCCCGACCGCGGGCGGGTAGTCCACCGCGGCCGACGGCACCGCGACCGCGCGGCCGCCCGCCGCCGTCGCGCGGTACGTCCGCGTCGAGGCGCGCACGGCGTCCCGCGCCCACCCGGCACCACCCTCGGCGGACGGCAGCCCCGCGCCGGTCGGCAGCGCGTCGCCGCGCGGGTGCAGCGCGTACCGCTCCACGGCCTCGCCCGCCGCCCGCGGCAGCGTCCGGCTGCGCAGCAGCCCCGAGGCGCCCACCCACGTGAGGTCCATGTCCTGCGCGGGGCCGACGAGGTCCGACGTGCCGATGTCGACGGCGATCGTCCACAGGCAGTGCGCCGACCCGTCGGGCGGCAGCACGCGGACCTCGCGCGCGACCCCCGCGGCGGGGTCGAGCGTCTGCGCGTAGTCGAGCACTCAGACCACCCCCGGGACGAGGTCCGCCGCGGACGCGGCCGACACCGGCAGCGCGCGTGCGGACAGCCCGGGCTCGCGCAGCGCGGCCGTGAGCACCCGCCGCACCCGCAGGGTGTCGAGGTCCCGACGCATCGGGCGCCCGCGCCCGAACCGACGGTCGATGCGCGCGACGAGCGCGTCGACGTCGAGGTCCGGGAGCGTCGGGCAGGGGACGAGCCGCTGCGCCCACGTGCGCACGCCCTCGAGGCCGTCGCGCACGCCCAGCGCACGCAGCGCGGCCTCGGTGGGCGCTCGGCGGCCGAGGTCCCCGAGCTCGTCGAGCCACGCCGGCAGGAGCACCCGGACCGCCTGCGCCTTGCGCAGGCCCGCGGCCGTCGAGAGCTCCGCCGCGAGGAACCACGACGACGACGGCGCCGTCCCGCGACCGCGCAGGGACCAGCCGGCGTGCGTGTCCGCGCTCGTGGTCGCGAGCGCGAGCAGGGTGTCGTCGTCGGGCTCGTCGGCCTGCGGGTCGAGGCGCGGCACGAGGCGCGCGACCGCCCGCAGCGCGTCGTGCGCGTCGAGCTCGGCGCGCCACAGCGACGAGGGCGACTCCGCGGCGGCGCCGAGCACGCGCGTCGCGATCTCGAGCACCGCCTCGCGCAGGAGCCACCCGGGGCCCGCGAGCAGGTGCGGGTCGTAGCAGACGAGGTCCGGGCGTACGTCGGGCAGCGACACGAGGACCTTGGCCGGGCCACCGGCGTCGTGCGTCGCATAGCACGCCACCGAGCTCGCCTCCGCGCCGGTCCCGCACGTCGTGGGCGCGACGACGAGGCGCGGGCCCGGCCCCGTGCGGACCCGGACGCGCGGCACGACGAACCCCGCGCGCGCCTCCTGAGCCTCGAGGTCCGCCAGGAGCCGCGGGGAGCCGAGCGCCGCGACCGCGAGCGTCGCGAGATCGATCGTGTTGCCGCCGCCCACCGCGAGGACCCGGTCGGTCGGGACGACGACCGCGTCGCGCACGACGTCCCGCACCTGTGCGAGGTCGGTGCTCGCGACGACGCGGCGCACCCGGGCCCGGGCCGGCAGGGCCAGCCGGTCGGCGACCGCGGCGTCGACGAGCACGAGCGTGCGCGCGTCGTCGTGCGCCCGCAGGAGCGCCGCGGCCGCCCCGCGCCCGGCGTGCACCCCGGCCTGCGGCGGGCGCGAGACGACGTCGCCGGTCCTCATGCCGCGCTCGCGCGCTCGGTGGGCTGCGGCAGCGACGCCGCGAGGCGGGCGAGCACGCCGCCGACCCGCTCGGCGTACGTGCGCAGCTCGGCCCCGGTCATGGTGAACGCCGGCAGCACCTGGACGCACGACGGGCCGGGCTGCACCACGGCGCCCGCGTCGAGGCACTCGCGCACCGTGCGGGCGACGAGGTCGGGGTCGCTCGCGGCGGCCTCCGGAGCGACGTGCAGCGCGCGCATCGAGCCCGCACCCGTCGTCGAGAACCACGGCGAGAGCGCCGCCCAGCCCGCGAGCACCTCGTCGAGCAGGACGGACTGCCGGGCGACGAGCGCGGGGACGTCGAGCCGGGCGATCTCGTCGAGCGTCGCGACGATCGCCGCGCAGTGCTGCGGCGAGCCCGCCTGCGTCTCGCCGTGCCAGTACACGGAGTCGTCCGCCGCGAGCTCGGCCATGACGTCCCGCGCGACGAGCACGGCCGACGCCGCGCACGTGCCGTTCGTGAGCGCCTTGCTCGTGACGAGCAGGTCCGGCGCGGCGGGCCACGCGTGCGACGCGAACGCGGGTCCCGTGCGGTGGAAGCCGGTCGCGACCTCGTCGGCCACGAGCAGGTACCCGTGCTCCGCGCGCCCGCGCACCAGGCGCTCGAGCGTCTCGTGCGGGACCGGGAGCGCACCCGAGCCCAGCACGGGCTCGATCACGACCGCCGCGATCTCCGGGCCGAACCGGTCCAGGACCCGGCCGAGCGCGACGACGTCGTCGTGCGGCACCTTGAGGTTGAGCCGCGTGTCCGCGCCGTAGACGTCCTGCCGCACGTCGGAGCCCGTCAGCCCCATCGCACCGATCGTCATGCCGTGGTAGCTCCCGACGAGGCTCACGACCCGCCGCCGGCGCACCTCGCCGCGCACCACCTGGACGTGCCGCGCGAGCTTCACGGTCGCGTCGACCGCGGCGCTGCCGGACGTCGAGAACAGCACGCTCGCGTAGTCGTGCGGCCGGGCGAAGTCGAGCAGCCGCTCGGCCGCACGGCGCGCGTGCACGCTGCCGCGCCGGAAGATCGGCAGCGTCGCGGCCTCGAGGTTCGCGCGGTGGACCGCGTCCGCGACCGCGCGGTTGCCGTAGCCGAGGCTCGCGTTCCACAGCCCGCTGATGCCGCAGATCGCCTCGGAGCCGTCGTCGAACGTCAGCGTGACGCCCGACGCGGCGACCGCCTCGCGCGCGTGCCACTGCGACGGCGGGACGAAGAGCTCGAAGTAGGGACCGGTCATGACGCACCTCCGTGGACGACGCTGAAGAGCCAGTACGCACCGACGCCCGCGTCCGCCGCGACGCCGCCGACGGCGACGTCGGCCACGAGCTCGAAGCCCGCGCGCGCGAGCTCGGCGAGCAGCTCGTCACGCGTGATCGGGTAGGTGCGGACCTCGTGCACCTGCCCCGGGTCGTGCGCCTCGCGCAGGCCCGCGACGAGCACGCCGTCCGCGAGGACGCGCTCCTCGAGCCGCAGCCCGTCGTCGAGCACGTGCACACGCTCGTCGGACCCGCCGTCGGGCGCGACGCGCAGCGACAGCACGAACCGACCGCCCGGGACGAGCCGCCGCGCGACGTCCGCGTAGAGCGCGGCGCGGTCGTCGGGCCCGAACAGGCTGATGCTCGTCGTGCCGAGGACGACGCGGTCGAACCGGCCGAGGTCCGGCAGCTCGCGCAGGTCCGCCTCGAGCACGTGGAGCCGGTCGCGCTGCGCGGCCGGCAGCCGCGCAGCCCGGCCGGACAGGATCGCGAGCAGGTCCGCGGACAGGTCGACCGCGACGAGCTCGGTGCAGAACGGCAGCAGCGGGAACGTGAGCCGACCCGAGCCCGCGGCGAGCTCGAGCACCCGGCCGCGCGTGCCGCGCACCTCGTGCAGGAGCTCGCGGATCTCCGAGGGGTCGCCGCTCGCGATCTCGTCGTAGAGCGCCGCGCCGCGACCGACGTACATCGACGCGACCTGCGCCGCGACGCTCACCGCGCACCGCCGTCGGCCGCGCCGGCCTCGACCCCGAGCGCCGCGAGCACGGCCGCGACACCGACGGGTCCCCCGAGCCGCTCGGCGAGCGCGTCGTCGAGCGTCGCGCCGACGAGCGCGTGGCTGACGGCGTCCGCGACGTCCGCGGACACGCGCGACACCCGCCCCGTGACGGCGTGCGCGACGAACGCGCTCGCGTCGTCCCGCACCACGACGACCGTGCCGGCCGCGTCGTGCGTGCCGTGCGGCGCGGTCGGCCCGGCGGCGAAGCCGTCGACCGTCAGCGTCCCGCTCGTGCGCCCGCGCAGGGCCCGCAGCACGCGGGCGGCGGCGAGGAAGCGTCGGACCACGACGCCGTCCGGGCTGCGCAGGAGCGCCACGTCGTCGTCGGACAGCCCCGTGCCCGCGCCGAGCCACGCGAGCTCGTCGCGCACGAGGACGAGGGGGTGCACGAGGTGGTGCGGGAAGGCGCCCGTCTCGACCGCGGCGCGTGCGTCATCGACGAGCACCTCACGGTCCACGTCGTCGAGCACCGAGACGACCGTCGGGCACGCGACCGAGACGTACTGCGCGGTCGCATAGCCCTCGAGCTGCACGATGAGGTCGTCGCCGACCGAGATCTCCCCGCCGCCGTACGCGAGGGCACCGTCGTACGGGACGGGCCGGACGTCGGCCGGCAGGTCGGCGAGGACGTCGTCGCGGTCCCGCGGGTGCAGCACGACCGCACCGGCCGGCACGTCGAGCGCCCGGGGCGCGCGCTCGTCGAGGACGACGAGGCCGGACACGGCGCTCGGCGCACCCGTGAACCAGTGGCGCAGGCGGTCGGCGAGCTCGACGGAGCCCGGTGCGACGGGAGGGACGGTGGTGGTCGGGCTGGTCATCGGTGGGTCTCCTTCACGGGTAGCAGGCCGGCCCGACGGGTCAGCCAGGCACGGGACGACGAGAGGTACGGGGCGAAGCGGTGCTCGACGAGCGCGCGCACCTGCTGCCGGTGGTCGGGCGCGACGATCGGTGCGACGAGCGCGACGAGCCAGCCGTCGCGACCGCCCTCGACGACCCGCGGCCGCGCGAGCCACGACGACGCGAGACCCGACGCGCCCGGTCCGCCCGCCGGTCGAGCCACGGGTCCGGGAACGGGTCCCGGCGCCGCCGGCACGACCGCGCCGTCGCGCGCGAGCGCCGCGGACCAGCGGGCGACGTCGTCGACGAGGACCGCGAGCGGCTCGTGCGCGTCGTGCGGCCAGTCGCGCTCGGCCGCGAGCGCCGCGGCCCGGTCGGACGACCGCGCGAGCACGACGACCGCGCGCGCACCGACCGACCACCGCCGGCTCGTCGGCGCGCACGCGACGACGCACGTGCGGTGCGCGACGGGCCGGAACCGCGTGCCTGCCGCGGCCATGCGCCACCACAGGTCCCAGTCCTCGAGCCCGCGGCGACCGCACCGCCAGCCGCCCGCACGGTCCAGCGCGCGGCGCGTGTGCACGACGCGCGTCGGCTCGGCGAACGGGTCGAGCAGGCCGACCTCCGGGTGCCACGCGGGCGCGCCGCCGACGCTCGTCGTGCCGTCGGGCTGCGTGTAGGTCGCGTCCAGCACGACCGCGTCGTCGACGTCGTCGGGGCCGTCGGGGCCCGCGAGGTGCGCGAGGGCCGTGCTCAGGTGACGCACGCCCCACAGGTCGTCGTGGTCGACGTACGCGAGCACGTCGTGGCGTGCCTCGCGCACGAGCGCCGCCCGCACGAGGCCCGGGTCGCCGCGGTGCGGCAGCCGCACGAGGCGGACCCGCGGGTCGCGCGCCGCGACCTCACGGACGACGTCGTCGGTGTCGTCCGTGCTGCCGTCGGAGCCGACGAGCAGCTCGAGCGCGTCGTGGTCCTGCGCGAGCACGGACTCGAGCGTCGGCTCGAGCGCGCGCGACCGGTTGTACGTGGGGCACAGCACCGAGACGCCGGTCATCGCCAGACCCCCGCGACGAGCTGCGCGACCTGGACGGCGAGGCCGCGTCGGCCGAGGTCGGCGGTCGCCGCACCGCGTGCGGGACCCGCGACGGCACCGTCGAGCGGCAGGCACCACCCGTCGAGCGTGAGGTCCTCGTCGCCGTGCACGGGCACCGCGGCGGCGAGCGGGATCTCGCACGCCACGGGGGCGCCGACCACGCGGGCGGTGCCCCGCACGGGCCCGGGCACGAGGCCCTGCTCGCGGACGGTGACGCGCGTGCCGGGCGGCACCGCGCGGTCCCGGCTCGTGAGCGCGAGCGCGGGGCCGTCGGCGAGCTCGACGTAACCGCCCACGGCCTGCACGGGCAGCGGGACGAGCGCGACCCCGAGGACGAGCGCGGCGCTCACCGCGGCGGTCCGCACGGACGTGCGCCCGGCGCGCTCGTCGGACGTGCGACCGGCCGGACCCGGCACGCGGCGCCGCACCCGCCGCACGTGCCCGACGAGCCGCGCGACCCCCCACGCCGCGAGCGCACCGACCGCGACGAGCGCGGCCCACGACCCGGCCCGGCCGAGCGGTGCGAGCACGGTCCCGAGCGCGAGCACCGCGCTCAGCACGACGAGCACCGGGAAGGCGATGCAGGCGATGCCGTACAGCACGCGGCGGGCGTCGCGCGCCGCGCCGCGGCCCGCGAGCACGGCACGCGCCTCGGCCATGCAGTGCGCGCGCAGGTCCGGCTCGTCGAGGTAGCCGGCGAGCGCGACGTAGCCGTCGAGCTTGATGAACGGGACGAGGTTGAGCATGCCCCAGCCGGCGTTGACGAAGCCGAACAGCGCGAGCCCGGAGCGCAGGTCCGCGCCGACGAACGGCATCGCGGCGAAGGCGAGGGCGGCGAGCGTGCCCTGCGCGAGCACCCCTGCGAGCGCGACCTGCGCGCGCCGGGCCGGGGGCAGCCGCCACGCGTCGGACGCGTCGCAGAAGAAGGCCGGCGCGAGGTAGAAGAGCATGACCCCGACGCGCCGCGACCGACCGCCGAACGCGACGAGGACCAGCGCGTGCGCGAGCTCGTGCACGAACACGCCGCCGACGAGCGCGAGCAGCACCCCCAGGTACCCGCCCACGGTGAGGGTGCCGTGCAGCGGGCTGCCCGGCACGACCGCGAGCGCGACCGCGGTGACGAGCGCGAGTCCGGTCGCGGTCGCGAGCGCCCACCACGTCGCGCGAGCCTGCAGCACGGGGCGCAGGCGGCCGACCGGCCCCGCGAGCCGCATCGGGTCGACGAGCGTGAGCTGCACCGAGAACGGCTTGCGCAGCTGCACGCGGCGCGGACGGTCGTGCTCGGGGCGACGTGCCGCCGAGACGGCCGGCAGCGCGTCGAGCGCACGCAGCGCGGCCGCGACGAGCTCCGGGTCGGCCGCGGGCTCGTCGTGCTGGGCGGCCCGCACGAGCGCGGCGACGGGTGCGGGGACGCGCGCGACGGGGCCGTCGGGCGTCGAGACGACGACGCGGCCGCTCGGGTCGCTCTCGTCGAGCGTGATGGCGTCGAGCCACGGGTAGGTGGTGGCGGCGGCGGTGGTCGTCATCGTCGGCCTCCTCAGACCAGGTCGCGTCGGCGCAGGGTCACGACGACGACCGCGCCGAGCACCGCGAGCCAGCCCGCGTAGACCGCGTAGCCGCCGCCGACACCGAGCAGGTCGGCCGTGGCCGTGGGGTCCGCCATGACGGCCTGGAGCGCGGGGCCGGGCAGGAAGCGCCCGACCGAGTCCGTGAGGTCGAGCACGCTCGTCTCGACGAACAGGGTCCACGCGACGAGCAGGACGATCGCCGCGATCGACCGGCGCAGCAGCCAGCCGACGAGGTGCCCGAAGACCGCGCTGAGCACGATCGTCGCGACGATGCCGGGGACGGCCGTGCGCAGGTGGTCGGTCGGGCCCGGCTCGTAGCCGGTGCGCGAGACCGCGACCACGGCCGGCACGCCCGCGGACACGAGCCCGACGACCGCGAACGCGAGCGCGGGGACGAGCAGCGCGACGAGGCGGTGGCCGAGCATCCGCTCGGGACCGCGGCTCAGCACGTTCGTGCGCCAGACCGAGCGGTTGGCGAAGTCCCGCGTGACGACGAGCGCGCCGTGGATCATCGAGAACAGGCTGGCGCCGAACGCCATGCCCACGAGGACCTCGAACGCCTCGCGCGCGTCCTGCTGCGACGTCGTCGGCCCGAGCTCCATGCCCTGCGCGGTCCCGACGACCGCGAGCACGTTGAGCAGCGCGGCGACGGCGAGCAGGACGGGGAACGACACACCCTCGGTCACGCGTCGCAGCTCGGCGCGGATCATGCGAGCACCTCCGTGCGTCCGGCGCTGCCCGAGACGGCAGCGAGGTACCACTGCTCGGCCTCGTCGGGCGCGAGCTGGGGGAAGGGGCCGTCGAAGCGGACGGTCCGGTGGAACACGACCGCGCGGTCGACCACGCGGCTGAGCTCGGTGAGCGCGTGGCTCGAGACGAGCGTCGTCCGGCCGGCCGCGGTCCGGGCGTCGATGACGCCGCGCAGCCAGACCAGGGACTCGACGTCGAGCCCGTTCGTCGGCTCGTCGAGCACGAGCACCTGCGGGTCGCCGAGCGTCGCGCACGCGAGCGCGACGCGCTGCCGCTCTCCCGTGGACAGTCGTCCGGTCGGCCGGGACACGAACTCGGCGAGCCCGAACCGCTCGACCGCCTCGTCCTGCCGCTCACGGCCGAGACCCTGCATGAGCCCCTCGACGCGCAGGCACTGGCGCGCCGACATCCCGCCGGGCAGACCCGCGGGGTCGAGCACGAAGCCGAGCGTGCGCCCGGGCTCCGGGAGGCGCGACGGGCGGTGACCCGCCACGAGCGCCGAGCCGGACGTCGGCTGCAGCACGCCGCACAGCGCGCGCAGCACGGTCGTCTTGCCCGCGCCGTTGGGGCCGACGAGCCCGACGCTCTCCCCCGCCGCGACGTGCAGGTCGACGGGACCGACCTGCACCCCCGCGCGGTAGGTCTTGGTGAACCCGGTGAGCGCGATCGCCGGGACGTCGGCCTGGTTCACCGCGACCGCCGGCTCAGCTGCAGCCCGATGACGACGCCGACGCCGACGACGAGCAGGCCGAGGACCGTCACGACCGCGACCGTGACGGCGACGGACGAGACGGTCGCGACCGTGATCGCGGCGAGCGCGCCGCACACCGCGACCAGCCCGCCGACGACGGCGATCGCGACCGGCGTGCTCGGTGAGTTCTTCTCCATCACTTCGTGCTCCTCGTGGTGTGGGGCTCGGTGCCGGCTCTGCGTCCTGTCCGGCACCGTGCCGAGGGGGTCCGGCCGGGCGGTGGCCCCGTCGTCTCCGGGGGGCCACCGCCCGCGGCTGGCTCAGGTGATCGCGACGCCGATGGCGATGCCACCCGCGACGACACCCGCGGCGCCGACGCCGATGGCGACGCCGCCGAAGAACTCGCCCCAGTTCCAGGCCGCGTCGAGCGACTCGAGCGGCTCGATCTGGGCGACGAGAGCGGCGAACCGCTCGTCGACCGTGGTCGTCTCCTGCTTCATCTCTTCACCTCCTTCGTCCGTCCGGTCCGTCCGTGACCCGGTCCGCCGTGCGGGGCCGACCGGGACCGCCGGTCAGGTGATCGCGACACCGATGGCGATGCCGCCGTAGATCAGGCCGCCACCGACGATCGCGCCCACGCCGATGCCGGCCACCCACTCGCCCCAACCCGGGGCCTCGAGGGACTCCAGGGGCTCGATCTCGAGCTTTCGCGTCATTTCGTCATTCACCTCCTCCCCGGATTTCGGTCGCGCGCTCCTGCGCGTCGGTCTGCCGCCCGGTACAGGCGCGTCGGACCCGGTCGGAATCGTCCGCCGTCGTCGTCCTTCCGCTGCCTTTTCGGGCATGTCTCGATCTTGCGAGAAGTGCACGTGACGCGTAAGCGGTCGATTCCTGCCAGACGTCCGCCTGGCACGTCGCGGCCAGGTGCGCGGCCGGTGGCACCCCGCGGTCTTCCGGACCGTGAGACCGTCGTGCCGGGTCCGGCGGGACGTGGGTAGCCTCCGGTCATCGCCCACGCAGACGTGGGTGGTGCACGATGCACGCGCTGGTGTGAGGCGCGGCGGAAGGGGCCTGCCTCGTGCTCGAGGTGCTGGGGATGTCACCGGTCACGGACGCGGTGTACCTGCGGATGATCTCGTCGCCCGACATGTCGGTCGAGCAGATCGCGGCCGAGCTCGGCCAGCCGGAGGACGTCGTACGGTCCTCGCTCGACGAGCTCGCGGCCGCGTCCCTGCTCGAGGTGCTGCACGGCGACCAGGACCGGGTGCGCCCGATCAGCCCGGACATCGCCGTCGCCGCCCTGCTGGCGCGCGAGCAGGCGATGGTCGCGCAGCGCACGCAGCAGATCGAAGAGGGCCGCGTCGCGCTCGCCCAGCTGCTAGCGACGCAGCGCGAGCTGCGGCAGAGCCCGGAGATGACGGTGCTCGCGACGGTCGACGAGGTCCGCGACCGCATCGACTCGCTGTCGCGCGCGGCGACGAGCGAGGTCCGCACCCTCATCCCCGCGAGCCACTCCTCGCCGCGCTCGATCCAGGCGAGCCGGCCCCTCGAGCTCGAGGCGCTCGAGCGGGGCATCCGACTGCGCGGCGTCTACCTCGAGAGCGTGCGCAACGACCCGCCGACGTGGGACCACGTGATGTGGCAGCGCGACCAGGGCATGGAGGTCCGGCTCGCCCCCGTCGTGCCCGTCCGCCTCATCATCGTCGACGACACGCACGCGATCGTCCCGCTCCAGCAGGTCGACCGCGGCGCGGGTGCCGTCGTGCTGTCGTCGGCCGGGGTCGTGACCGCCCTGCAGGCGCTGTTCGACCAGGTGTGGCGCTCGGCGCGGCCGGTCGGGGCCAAGCGCGGCCGCGACGACGCCGGGCTGTCGGGCCAGGAGCGCGCGCTCCTGCGGCTGTGGGCGCGCGGCGCGACGGACGAGACGGCGGGCCGTCAGCTCGGCGTCTCGGTGCGCACGATCCGTCGGCTCAGCGCGAGCCTCATGGAGCGGCTCGACGCGACGAGCCGGTTCCAGGCCGGTGCGCGCGCCCACCTCCTCGGCTGGCTCGCCGCGGAGGACCTCGACTGACCGAGATCGTGCCCCGGCCGGTTCCCTCCGAGGTCACGATCCGATAACGTCCCTTTCGTGCCGATTCCCCCCGATCCCCACCGGCGCGACCTGCGACGCTACGACCGACGGCGCCGCGCCCGCACGGTACGGCGGCGCCGCGTCGCCGAGACCCTGACGGTGCTGGCCGCGCTCGTCGTCGTCGCGGCCGCCGTGCCGACCGTGCTGGACCGGTTCGGCGTGGACGCACCCGGCTCCGCGGTCACGCGCCTCGGCGCCGCCGGCGAGCCGCTGCGGCTCGACGACCTGCTGGGCGACCGCGACCCCGCGAGCCGCTCGGCGTCGCGCGGCGAGGCACCCGGCACCGCCGCGCCGACGGCGCCGCAGGCACCGGCCACGTCCGCCGCACCGCCCGAGCCGTCGCCCTCGACCGGGCCCACCGCCCCGTCCGCCCCCGCCGCGGACGCCGACGGCGCGTCGGGCACGGCGCTGGCCGACGAGATCGTCGAGCTCACCAACGCGGCCCGTGCCGACGCGGGGCTCGACGCGCTCGTCGTGTCCGCGTGCGCGACCGAGCAGGCGCTCGGCCGCACGCAGGTGCTCGTCGCGGAGGGTCGGTTCGAGCACGACCCGCTCGAGCCCGTCGTCGCGGCGTGCGGTGGCGGTGCGGTCGGCGAGAACCTCGCGCAGGGCTACCCGAGCGCTCGCGCGACGGTCGACGCGTGGCTCGCGTCCCCGGGGCACCGCGACAACCTGCTGCGCGCGTCGTACGCGTCGATCGGCGTCGCGTGCACCGCGAGCGCCGACGGCCCGCTGTGCGCGCAGGTGTTCCTGGGCTGAGCGCGGCCGACCTCGCGCCTCAGTCGCGCAGCGTCCGGCGCGTGACCGCCTTGGCCGCCTCGACGACCAGGAACACCACGACCGCGCCGACGAGCGTGACGCCCCAGTCCCGCAGCAGGATCGGCGTCGAGCCGAACCAGTCGTGCATGAACGGCGCGTACGTGAACACGAGCTGCAGCACGAGCAGCGCCCCCGCCGCGACCCACACGAGCCGGTTGCCCACGAGCACGCGCCACGTGAGGCTCGACGACCCCAGGAACCGGCAGCTGAACAGGTAGGCCAGCTGGCCGAGCGCGAGCATGGTCACGGCGGACGTCTGGGCGTGCGCGTCGCCGGCCCCGAGGTGGTCGGTCTCGTAGAGGAAGACGACGAGCGTCGCGGCACCGATGACGGCCGACGCGATGAGCACGAGCGCGAGCCCGCGCGGGGTGATGACGTGCGCGTCGGGCGAGCGCGGCGGCCGCGACATGATGTCCGCCTCGGCGGGCTCGCCCGCGAGCGCGAGCGACAGCGTCACGGCGGTGATGAGGTTCACCCACAGGATCTGGACGGGCGTCAGCGGCAGGGTCAGGCCGAGCAGGACCGCGACGAGGATGACGAGCGACTGCGCACCGTTCGTCGGGAGCAGGAACGCCACCGACTTGCGGATGTTGTCGTAGATCCGCCGACCCTCCTCGACCGCGCGCTCGATCGTCGCGAAGTTGTCGTCGGCCAGGACGATGTCCGCGGCCTCCTTGGTCGCCTCGGTGCCCTTGATGCCCATCGCGATGCCGACGTCGGCACGCGTGAGCGCGGGCGCGTCGTTCACGCCGTCGCCCGTCATCGCGACGACCTCGCCGTGCGACTGCAGCGCGCGCACGATGCGGATCTTGTGCTCGGGCGACGTGCGCGCGTACACGTCGACGTCCCGCACGCGCTGCCGCAGCTGCTCGGTGGTCATCGCCTCGAGCTCGGGGCCGGTGAGCACCTCGACCGGGCGGTCGACGCCCGCACCCGGCCGCACGTCGCCCGCGACGACCCCGCCGACGATCCCCAGCTCGCGCGCGATCGCGAGCGCCGTGCCCGCGTGGTCGCCCGTGATCATCTTCACGCGGATGCCCGCGCGGTGGCAGTCCGCGATGGCCGCGACCGCCTCGGGCCGCGGCGGGTCGACGATGCCGAACAGGCCGAGGAACTCGAGCTCCGTCCCGACCTCGTCCCCGGCGAGGGAGGCGGCGTCACCCGCGGGCCGGCGCGCCGCCGCGAGCACGCGCAGCCCCTGCCCGCCCAGCGCGTCGATGTGCGCGTCCCACGCGGCGGCGTCGAGCGGCTCGGGCCCGTGCGCACCGCGCTGCGTCGTGCAGCGGTCCAGCAGGCGGTCGGGGGCGCCCAGCACGTGCACGACGCGCGTGCCGTCCGCAAGCGCGTCGAGCGTCGCCGCGAACTTCGTCGCCGAGTCGAACGGCACCACCGCGAGGCGCTCGTGCCGCGGCGCGAGCTCCGCGCGTCCACCGAGCTTCTCCGCGAGGACCACGACCGCACCCTCGGTCGGCTGCCCGACGATCCCCCAGTGCCCGTCGACCTGCACCACGCGCGCGTCGTTGCACAGGGTCCCCGCGACCGCGAGCGCCGCGAGGTCCGGATGCTCCGCGGCACCCGCGAGCACGCGCGTCGCGGCCCCCTGCGGACCGTCGCCCGCACGCTCGTCGTGCACGCGCACGTCGCCGTGGGGCTCGTAGCCGAGCCCGTCGACGTCGTACGTCGCGACGGGCGTCACGACCGTGCGCACGGTCATCTCGTTGCGCGTGAGCGTCCCCGTCTTGTCGGAGCAGATCGTCGTGACCGACCCGAGCCCCTCGACCGACGTGAGCTTGCGCGTGATCGCGTGCCGCCGGGCCATCTGCTGCACGCCGAGCGCGAGCGTCACCGTGACGAGCGCGGGCAGCCCCTCGGGCACCGCGGCCACCGCGAAGCCGATCGCCGCCGACACGAGGTCCGGCAGCTCGAACGAGTGGATCACGCGGCCGATCACGAGCATGGCGGCGGCCATGAGCAGGATGAGCAGGCTCAGCTGCTTGCCGAGCCGCGCGAGCTGGCGCGTGAGCGGCGTGTCGAGGTGGTCGACCCCGGACACCAGCTCCTGGATGCGCCCGATCTCGGTCCCGGCGCCCGTCGCGGTCACGACCGCGACACCGACGCCGCCCGTCACGATCGTCCCGGAGAACAGCATCGACGACCGGTCCCCGACGCCCGCGTCCGCGCCGACCTCGTCGACGTGCTTGTTCGCGGGCACCGACTCGCCCGTGAGCGCGGCCTCCTCCACCTGCAGCGACGTCGCCTCGAGCAGGCGCGCGTCCGCGGGGACCCGGTCGCCCGGCCGGACGCGCACGACGTCGCCCGGCACGAGGTCGTCGGCCGCGACCGCGTGCCACACGCCCTCGCGCCGGACGTCCGCCTCGAGCGAGAGCATCCGGGCGATGCCCGCGAGAGCCGCGTCGGCCCGCCCCTCCTGCACGAACCCGACGACCGCGTTCGCGATCGCGACGACGAGGATGACCGTGAAGTCCACCCAGTCGCCGAGGATCGCCTTGAGGACCGCGGCCGCCAGCAGGATGTAGATCAGGACGTCGTCGAAGTGCCCGAGGAACCGCAGCACGGGGCTGCGTCGCGGCGGGTCCGGCAGCCGGTTCGGGCCGTGCTCCGCGAGGCGGTGCGCGGCCTCGGCCTCGGTGATCCCGTCGGACGAGCTGCCGAGGTCCGTGAGGACCAGGTGCGGCGGACGCGCGAAGGCGGGTCCGGTCTCGTCGTGCGGGCCGCTCGTCACGGCGGTCATGCGGTGCCCTCCCGGCGTCGGCTCCCCCCATCCTTCCGCCCGTGCGGCGCGTGCGCCAGGACGAGCGGCCCAGACCTCAGCAGCACGCGCGTGCGTCGACCTCGTGCGCACCCCGGCGCGCGCGCGTCTGCTCGGCCCGCCCGGCGAGCGCGTCGTCGGGCGGGTACTCGACGTGCTCGAGCGTGAGACCGCGCGCCGCGACGACGTGCACCCCCGCGTCCCGACGGCGTGCGGCGAGCACCTGCGCGGGCCACGACACGGGCCGGCGGCCCTCGCCCACGGCGAGGCTCGCGCCGACGAGCGCGCGCACCATCGAGTGGCAGAACGCGTCGGCCTGCACGGTCGCGACGACGAGCCCCGCGTCGGGACCGTCGTCCGCGCGGGTCCATTCGAGGCGCTCGAGCGTGCGGATCGTCGTCGCGTCCGGACGCGGCTTGCAGTACGCCGCGAAGTCGTGCAGCCCGACGAGCGCGGCAGCGGCCTCGTGCATCGCCGCGACGTCGAGCGCGCGCGGGTGCCACAGGACGTGCGCGCGCGCGAGCGGGTCGCGCGCCGCGGGGTCGTCGCACATGCGGTAGGCGTACCGGCGGCGCAGCGCCGCGAACCGCGCGTCGAACCCCGGCGGCGCGAGCCGGGCGCGACGCACGACCAGGTCGGGGGGCAGCACGCCCGCCAGCCGCGCGACGAGCGCGTCGCACGCGTCGCGCTCGCTGCGGCCCCGCACGACGACGAGCGCGTCGCCGTCGACGTCGACGTGCGCGACCTGCCCGCGCGCGTGGACCCCCGCGTCGGTGCGCCCCGCGACGACGAGCCGCGGCGCGGGCAGCCCGCGCGGACCGGTGCGCAGGACGGTCGCGAGCGCGTCCTCGAGCGTGCCCTGCACGGTCCGCAGCGCGGGCTGGCGCGCCCAGCCCGCGAAGTCCGTGCCGTCGTACGCGAGGTCGAGCCGGACCCGCACTGCTGGTGGCCCGCTCGTCGCAGCGCTCGCGTCGTTCACGCCCGCCACGGTACCGGCCGCACTACCGTGTCCCCGTGCCCGGCAACGATCCGTTCACGCTGGCCGTCGACTGCGGCGGCGGCGGCATCAAGGCGTCGGTCCTCGACGCCGCCGGGACGCTGCACGCGCCCGCGGTCCGCGTGCCGACGCCCTACCCGCTGCCACCGCAGCGCCTCGTCGCGACGGTCGCGAGCATCGCGGCCGACCTGCCGCCCGCCGACCGCCTGACCGTCGGCATGCCCGGCATGATCCGGCACGGCGTGGTCGTCGCGACGCCGCACTACGTCACCCGGCACGGACCGCGGACCGCCGTCGACCCCGAGCTCGTGGCCGCGTGGTCGGGGTGCGACGTGCGCGCCGCTCTCGAGTCCGGCCTCGGCCTGCCGACGATCGTGCTCAACGACGCCGAGGTGCACGGGGCGGGCGTCGTGTCCGGGACCGGGCTGGAGCTCGTCCTCACGTTCGGCACGGGGCTCGGGTCCGCGCTGTTCGACGGCGGCTCGCTCGCGCCGCACCTCGAGCTGTCGCACGCACCCGTGCGACGCGCCGTGACGTACGACGAGTACATCGGCCAGCCCGAGCGGCGGCGGCTCGGCAACGCGCTGTGGTCGCGCCGCGTGCAGCGCGTCGTCGAGGGCTTGCGGCCCGTGTTCCGGTGGGACCGGGTGTACCTCGGCGGCGGGAACTCACGGTTCGTGACGCCCACCGTGCTCGAACGCCTGGGCGACGACGTGGTCGTCGTCCCGAACCAGGCCGGCATCGTGGGCGGCGTGCGGGCGTGGTCGCTCGCGGCGCGCTGAGCCCGGGCCGTCGGCCGCCCGGCGTCGGGCACGCGCCGGTACAGTCGGACGCCATGTCGAGCGACACCCCCTCCGACGACGCCGCACGCGCCCACGACTCCCGGTCGGCCGCGCGGCCCGGTCCGGCGCCTGAGCCGACGCCTGAGCCGACGCCGGAGCCCGGTCCGGTGCCGGGCACGATGGCTGCCGACGAGATCGTCGCGGTCGCCGACGCGCCCGTCGCCGTGCCGCTGCCGGACGGGACGCTCGTCGAGCTCGGCAGCGGCGTCGAGGGACCCGTGCTCGGCGCGCTGCGCGCGCTCCCCACGCCGGAGCACCAGGTCGCGTCGTTCGCCGTGCACGCGTTCTCCGGGGACGCCCTGACCGCGAGCCGCGCGCTCGTCGTGCACGACCTGCTCACTGCCGTGGGCGACGCTCCCGCCGCCGACGGCGCGGGCGGTCTGCTCGTCGCGGTGCCGGACGCCCGGTCCCTGCTCGTCCACGTGGTGCGCGACGCCGACGTGCTCCGCGCGGCGCACCTCATGGCGACGATCGCGCGCCTGCGCCAGTCGGAGGCCGACGCGATCTGCGCGGACGTGCTGTACCAGGGCCCCGACGGCCGCGTCCAGCGCGTCACCGCGCACACCGACGACGAGGTCCAGGTGCACGTCGAGGGCGCCTTCGCGGACGCGCTGGCCGCGCTGGGCCTCGTCGACCGCAGCCGCAGGGCGCGGCGCGCCGCCGCCCGCCGCCGTCGCTGACCCCGGTTGTCCACGAGCTCGCCGCGGGCACGCGACCGTGCTCGTCGAGGAGTCGCTCCCCGGGCACGACTCCTCACCGGACCGTCGCGGCGGTGCGGGGCTGAGCGTGCGCGCATCGATCGACCGTCCGGAGACCGTCGTGCCCCGCCCGGGGTCCGCACTCGGTGGCTGAGCACAGGCCGACGACCTCGCGCTCACCGGTCTGCGGCACGTGCCCGACCTGCTGCACGTGCCGCTCGACCGCGACGTGCACGCCGTCGATACCGACGACCGCTTCGGCGCCTCGCGCGCGATCATCCTGGACGAGCTGCTGGGCTCCGCAGGGCTGCGCGCGCGGCCGACCCTCGGCACCATGGGCCGATGGACACCACGCCCGGCACGCTCTGGACCGTCGGGCACTCGACGCGCCCCTGGGCCGAGCTGCGCGCGATGCTCGACCGCGTCGGCGTCACGTGCCTCGTCGACGTCCGGCGCTACGCCGGGTCGCGCCGCAACCCGCAGTACTCCCCGGACGCACTGCGCGCCGAGCTCGGACCGGCGTACCTCGCACTGCCCGGCCTGGGCGGCCGCCGCACCCCCGTCCCCGGCACACCCAACGGCGCCTGGCGCGTCGAGGCGTTCCGCGGATACGCGGACCACCTCGCGAGCCCCGAGTACGTCGCCGCGCGCGAGGCGCTCGTCGCGCGCGCAGGCCGAGCGCTGCGTCGTCATGTGCGCCGAGGCGGTCTGGTGGCGGTGCCACCGTCGGCTCATCGCCGACGACCTGACGCTGCGTGGCTGGCGGGTCCTGCACCTCATGGGCGAGGGCAGACAGGTCCCGCACCCGCTGCACCCGGATGCCCGGCTCGTCGACGACGTCGTCCGCTACCCGCCGCCCGAGCCCGCCCCCACGACGACCTCGTCGTAGGCCTCGAGCACGGTGCGCGTGAACCGCACCGGCGCGACGACGCTCACGAGGTGCGTCGCTCCCGGCACGACGACGAGACGACCGTCGCGGCACGCCGCGAGGTAGCGGCGCTCGTCCGCCCGGAAGTGGTCGAACCGTCCGTTGACGAGCCACACCGGCGCCTCGACCTGCCCGAGGTCGGCGACCGGGTCGAGCGCGCCGACCTCGCGCAGCACGTCCGCCATCACCCCGAGGGCGAAGCCGCCTGCGCCGAGGTCCGCCGCCCCCTGCGCGCCGACGAGCCGCCGTGCTGCCGTGTCGTTGAGCCACGAACCGCCGTCGGGCAGCCGCCCGATCGCGCGTGCCGCCGCCGCCCACGCCGCGACGAGGAGCCGCCGCGGCTGCGTGCAGCACCCGGCGGCGACGAGCCCCGCGACCTGCCCGGGGTGCCGTGCGGCGTGCGCGATCCCGACGTAGCCGCCGAGCGACAGCCCGACGACGAGCGCGCGACCTCCGAGGCCGACGACGGCGTCCGCGACCGCGGCGACCGCACCGTCGACCGTGAACCGCTCGGCGCTGCGCGTCCCGTGGCCCGGGAGGTCGACGGCCGCCGCCGGGACCCCCGCACGTTCGAGCGCCAGCAGCTGCGGACGCCACATCGTGTGCGACGTGCGCACGCCGTGGACCAGCACGACCCCCATGGCACGACCGTACCGGCCGACGACGGCCACCGACCGGCGGCGTGCTCCCGGCCGCCGCGAGCGACAGCGGCGCGCAGACGCCACGAGGCCCGGACACCGTGGGTGTCCGGGCCTCGTGGACCAGGTGTGTCAGACGGGCCGGGTCAGGCCTTCTCGTCCTCGACGGGAGCGTCGGCCGGCGTCTCCTCGACGACGTCCTCGACCGGCGCGTCCTCGACGACCGGCGCGTCCTCGACCTTGGCGGCCTTCGGCTTGGCGGCCTTCTCGGCGGCCTTCGTGGCCTCCTTGACGACGGCCTGCTTCGGCGACAGCGGCTCACGGACCAGCTCGATGACCGCGAGCGGGGCGTTGTCGCCCTTGCGCGGGCCGATCTTCGTGATGCGCGTGTAGCCACCGTTGCGCTCGGCCAGGGCCGGGGCGATCTCGGTGAAGAGCACGTGCACGACGCTCTTGTCCTTGACGACCGTCAGCACCCGACGACGCGCGTGCAGGTCGCCGCGCTTCGCGAAGGTGATGAGGCGCTCAGCGAGCGGGCGCAGGCGCTTGGCCTTGGCCTCGGTCGTCGTGATGCGGCCGTGCTCGAACAGCTGCGTCGCGAGGTTCGCGAGGATGAGCCGCTCGTGCGCCGGACCGCCACCGAGCCGGGGACCCTTGGTGGGCGTGGGCATGGTCAGTTCTCCTTGAAGTTCTTCGTCAAGTACCGAGTCAGTGAGCCCGAGTGAGCCCGAGTCAGTACTACAACCGGTGCTGAGGTCTCAGTACTGCTCGTCCTCGACGAAGTCACCCTCGTCGTCGCCGTAGTACGCGGCCGTGGACGGGTCGAAGTCGAGCGGGCTGTCCTTGAGGGACAGACCCAGCTCGGCGAGCTTCTCCTTGACCTCCGTGATCGACTTGGCGCCGAAGTTCCGGATGTCGAGGAGGTCGGCCTCCGAGCGGGCGACGAGCTCGCCGACCGTGTGGATGCCCTCGCGCTTGAGGCAGTTGTACGAGCGGATCGTCAGCTGCAGGTCCTCGATCGGCAGCGCCAGGTCGGCCGCGAGCGCGGCGTCGGTCGGCGACGGACCGATCTCGATGCCCTCCGCCTCGACGTTGAGCTCACGCGCCAGGCCGAACAGCTCGACGAGCGTCTTGCCGGCCGAGGCCAGCGCGTCGCGCGGGCTGATCGCGGCCTTGGTCTCGACGTCGACGACGAGCTTGTCGAAGTCCGTGCGCTGCTCGACGCGCGTCGCCTCGACCTTGTAGGTCACCTTGAGGACCGGCGAGTAGATCGAGTCGACCGGGATGCGGCCGATCTCGGCGTCGAACGTCTTGTTCTGCGCGGCCGAGACGTAGCCACGGCCCCGCTCGACGGTGAGCTCGATCTCGAGCTTGCCCTTGTCGTTGAGCGTCGCGAGGTGCAGGTCGGGGTTGTGCACCTCGACGCCCGCCGGCGGCACGATGTCCGCGGCGGTGACCTCGCCCGGGCCCTGCTTGCGCAGGTACATCACGACGGGCTCGTCGTTCTCCGAGGAGACGACGAGGTTCTTGATGTTGAGGATGATCTCGGTGACGTCCTCCTTGACGCCCGGCACGGTCGAGAACTCGTGCAGGACGCCGTCGATCCGGATCGACGTGACGGCGGCACCGGGGATGGAGGACAGCAGCGTCCGGCGGAGCGAGTTGCCGAGCGTGTAGCCGAAGCCCGGCTCGAGCGGCTCGATGGAGAACCGCGAACGGGTCTCCGAGATGACCTCTTCGGTCAGGGTGGGGCGCTGTGCGATCAGCACGGTGTGATTCCTCTCAGCGGACGTCCGCCATATGACGCCACGCAGGTGTTGCAGTCCCGGTCATGCCTCGGTCCGCATCCCGGGTGAGGGGTGGAGGACGGCGTGCACGCCGGACCGGGCCGCAGCCCGGTCCGGCGCAGCGCGCACGTCAGACGCGGCGGCGCTTCGGCGGACGGCAGCCGTTGTGCGCCTGAGGCGTCACGTCCTGGATCGAGCCGACCTCGAGGCCGGCGGCCTGCAGCGACCGGATCGCCGTCTCACGACCCGAGCCCGGGCCCTTGACGAAGACGTCGACCTTGCGCATGCCGTGCTCCTGCGCACGGCGCGCAGCGGCCTCGGCCGCGAGCTGCGCCGCGAACGGCGTCGACTTGCGCGAGCCCTTGAAGCCGACCTGGCCGGACGACGCCGACGAGATCACGGCACCCGACGGGTCGGTGATCGAGATGATCGTGTTGTTGAACGTGCTCTTGATGTGCGCCTGGCCGTGGGAGACGTTCTTCTTCTCCTTGCGGCGCGGCTTGCGCACGGCGGTGCGGGACTTGGGAGGCATCTGCTCTTCTTCTCTCTACGGATCGGGCTGCCGGCAGCGGGGGCGTTACTTGCGCCCGGCCTTCTTCTTGCCGGCGACGGTGCGCTTCGGGCCCTTGCGGGTACGCGCGTTGGTCTTCGTGCGCTGACCGCGCACCGGAAGGCCGCGGCGGTGACGCAGACCCTCGTAGCAGCCGATCTCGACCTTGCGGCGAATGTCCGCGGCGACCTCGCGGCGGAGGTCACCCTCGAGCTTGTAGCTGCCCTCGAGGTAGTCGCGGAGCGCGACGAGCTCGTTGTCGCCGAGGTCCTTCACGCGCAGGTCGCCGGAGATCCCGGTGGCCGCGAGGGTCTCCTTGGCGCGCGTGCGGCCGACCCCGTAGATGTAGGTGAGCGCGATCTCCAGCCGCTTCTCGCGGGGGAGGTCGACGCCGATGAGACGTGCCATGTGCCTGGTGGCTCCTGAACTGCTTCGGAGGTCTTCCGCACCGCCCTCCCGCGTGTCTGCGGGCCCCGGCCTCCGAGCCGAGGGTTCAACGGGCGACCTGGTACCAGGTGCGCCCGAGGTGATGGTGCGCTGGGTGCCCCGAGGGGCAGGTGATGCGCGGGTGTCAGCCCTGACGCTGCTTGTGGCGCAGGTTCTCGCAGATCACCTGGACGCGACCGTGCCGGCGGATCACCTTGCACTTGTCGCAGATCTTCTTGACGCTGGGCTTGACCTTCATCGCGTGTTTCCTCCGCCGCCGCGCGCCCGGAGGGCCGGCGGCGTTCTCGTGGTGATTACTTGTAGCGGTAGACGATGCGACCGCGGGACAGGTCGTACGGGCTGAGCTCGACGACCACACGGTCCTCCGGGAGGATCCGGATGTAGTGCTGCCGCATCTTGCCCGAGATGTGCGCGAGCACCTTGTGGCCGTTGGTGAGCTCCACTCGGAACATCGCGTTGGGCAGCGCCTCGACGACACTGCCCTCGATCTCGATGACGCCGTCCTTCTTCGCCATGTCCTCCGCTAACTGTCGGTCTTGTCGAACACCACGACGCGCAGCCGTCGAGCACCGACGGGACGAGCCCGCCGACGACCGAGGGAGTCGACGCCGTGGAGGTGGGTGCAGTGGTGCCGCTGTCGCACGGCCACGCACCGATCGTTCCGGGCACCGCCCACGAACGACGAGAACACAGCAAGACGACGAGTGCGCGCACACCCAACGAAGAAGTGTACGCCATCGCCCCGCGTGGACGGAACGGCCGCGAGGCGAGGTGCCTCACGTCCGGGCGTCCCGACCCGCGGGTCAGTCCAGCGGGGCCGGCGTCACGCCGTGCTCGGCCAGCGCCGCGGCGCCACCGTCCCGGGCCGTGAGCACCCAGATGCCGTCCTCGAGGATCGCGACGGAGTGCTCCCAGTGGCACGCACGGGAACCGTCCTCGGTCACGACCGTCCAGTCGTCGTCCAGGACGCGCGTCGCCTGGTCGCCGCGCACGAGCATCGGCTCGACCGCGACGCACAGGCCGGGCCGCACGCGGGCGCCACGGTCGCGCGCCCGGTAGTTGAGCACGTCCGGCGGCTGGTGCATCGCGGTGCCGATGCCGTGGCCGACGTAGTCCTCGACGATCCCGAGCCGCACGCCCCCGAGCCCGCCCGACGCGAGCAGCGCGTCGACGACGTCCTCGACGGCGTCCCCGACCGCGCCCAGGCGCTCGGCACCCGCGAGCGCGGCGATCCCCGCCCACATCGCCTGCTCTCCGGCCGCGACGAGCTCGTGGTCGGACGGGTCGCCCGCGCCGAGGACGAAGGACACCGCGCTGTCACCGTGCCAGCCGTCGACGATCGCGCCGCAGTCCACCGAGACGACGTCCCCGTCGGCCAGCACCCGGTCCCCCGGGATCCCGTGCACGACCTCGTCGTTGACGGAGACGCACACCGTCGCCGGGTAGCCGTGGTAGCCGAGGAACGACGGCTGAGCACCCGCCGCGGCGATCACGCGGGCAGCGGCGGCGTCGACGTCACGCGTCGAGGCGCCGGGCACCGCGGCCTGCCGTGCGGCCTCGAGCGCGTCGGCCACCACGAGTCCCGCACGACGCATGACGCGTACCTGGTCAGGGGTCTTGTACTCGATCCGGTCGCGGCCGAACATGCCGCCTCCGTCCTGCGGCCCGCTCAGCGGGCCGCGGTGCCGATCGCCGCGAGCAGCCGCTCCGTGACCTCGTCGACCTCGCCGATGCCGTCGACCCGCGCGAGCAGGTCCCGGTCCTCGTAGACGCCCGAGATCGGGGCGGTCTGCTCGGCGTAGACGTCGAGCCGGTGCCGGATGACGTCGGCCGTGTCGTCCTCGCGGCCCTCGATCTCGGCACGCTTGAGCAGGCGCTCGACGACGACCTCGGGGTCGGCGGTGATCTCGACCGCGAGGTCGAGCGTCAGGCCCGCGTCGGCGAGGATCGCGTCGAGCTCGGCGACCTGGGCCACGTTGCGCGGGTAGCCGTCGAGCAGGAAGCCCTCCGCCGCGTCCGCCTGCGCGAGCCGGTCGCGCACCATCGCGTTCGTGACCTCGTCGGGGACGAGCTCGCCGCGCGACGAGTACTCCTGGGCGAGACGGCCCAGCTCGGTGCCGCCCTTGATGTTCGCCCGGAAGATGTCCCCGGTCGAGATCGCCGGCACGGCGAGCCGCTCCGCGAGACGAGCCGCCTGCGTGCCCTTGCCCGCTCCGGGAGGGCCGAGGAGGACCAGACGCGCGCTCATCGGAGGAACCCTTCGTAGTGCCGCTGCTGGAGCTGCGACTCGATCTGCTTGACGGTCTCGAGGCCGACGCCGACCACGATGAGGATCGACGACCCGCCGAACGGGATGTTCTGGCCGACGTTGAGCATGATGAACGCGATCGTCGGGATCAGGGCCACGATCGCGAGGTAGAGCGACCCGGGCGCGGTGATGCGGGAGATCACGTAGCTCAGGTAGTCCGCCGTGGGCCGGCCGGCCCGGATGCCCGGGATGAAGCCGCCGTACTTCTTCATGTTGTCCGCGACCTCGTCCGGGTTGAACGTGATCGCCGTGTAGAAGTAGCAGAAGAAGATGATCAGGACCACGTAGAGCGCGAGGTTCAGCGGCGCGTCCTGGGGGGCGACGTTCACCGAGATCCAGCGGACCCACTCCGAGCTCACGTCGCCGAACTGGGCGATGATGCCCGGGATCGCGAGCAACGACGACGCGAAGATGATCGGGATGACGCCCGACATGTTGATCTTGATCGGGATGTAGGTGCTCGAGCCGCCGTACATGCGTCGACCCACCATGCGCTTGGCGTACTGCACGGGGATCCGGCGCTGGCTCTGCTCGACGAACACGACCAGCGCGACGACCACGATGATGATCGCGAGGACGACGATGAACTTCGTCGTGCCGTTGTTGCCGCCCGCGATGGACCACATCGCCTTCGGGAAGCTCGCCGCGATCGACGTGAAGATGAGCAGCGACATGCCGTTGCCGACGCCACGCTCGGTGATGAGCTCACCGAGCCACATGATGAGGCCGGTGCCCGCGGTCATCGCCACGACCATGATCACGAGCGTCACCCACGAGCTGTCCGGGATGATGTCGACCGAGCACCCCTGGAAGAGCTGGCCGCTGCGCGCGATCGTGATGACGGTCGTCGACTGCAGGATCGCGAGCGCGATCGTCAGGTACCGCGTGTACTGCGTGAGCTTCGCGGTACCGGCCTGGCCCTCCTTGTGGAGCTCCTCGAACTTCGGGATCACCACGCGCAGGAGCTGCACGATGATGCTCGCCGTGATGTACGGCATGATCCCGAGCGCGAACACCGACAGCTGCAGCAGCGCGCCGCCGCTGAAGAGGTTCACCAGGCCGAGCAGGTCGTTGCCCGTCCCCATCTCGTCGATGCACTGCTGCACGTTGGGGTAGGACACCCCCGGCGTGGGCAGGAAGGATCCGATGCGGAACACCACCATGATGCCGATGGTGAAGAGCAGCTTGCGCCGCAGGTCGGGCGTTCGGAACGCCCGCACGAATGCGCCTAGCACCTGTCCTCCTGGGTAGCCGCCCGTGCGGCACGTCGTCAGCCACCACCGGGCGATGGCCGCAGGCAAGACTACCTGCTCCCCACCCGGGCTCGGTCCGGCGGGATGGAGCCTCGCTGCTCCACCCGCGCTCGCCGCAGCCGACGCGCAGCGAGCAGGAAGCAGTATGCCCTCTCCCGCCGTGGGCGGAAGCGGGCGTTCACCCACAGGACACCCCGCCGCTCGGCCGCACTCCGACCGGCTCCCGGGCAGGTGCGAACGTCCACCCGGGGCACAGCACAGCGGGCGGTCCCGGAGCTCTCCGAGACCGCCCGCTGTGTGGCGTTGCTGTGCGTCCTGCGGGACGCGGGGCGTCAGCCCTCGGCGACCGAGCCGCCGGCCGCCACGATCTTCTCCTTGGCCGACGCGGAGTACGCGTCCACCGCGACGGAGACCTTGACCGTGAGCTCGCCGGTGCCGAGCACCTTGACGGGCTGGCCCTTGCGGACCGCACCCTTGGCGACCAGGTCGGCGACCGTCACGTCGCCACCGTCCGGGTAGAGCGCCGAGAGCTTGTCCAGGTTGACGACCTGGTACTCGACGCGGAACGGGTTCTTGAAGCCGCGGAGCTTGGGCAGCCGCATGTGCAGCGGCATCTGCCCGCCCTCGAAGCGGTCCGGCACCTGGTAGCGCGCCTTGGTGCCCTTGGTACCGCGACCAGCCGTCTTGCCCTTCGACGCCTCACCGCGACCGACACGGGTCTTCGCGGTCTTGGCGCCGGGGGCCGGACGCAGGTGGTGGACCTTGAGCGTGCCGCCGGCACCCTGTGCGGCGGCCTCGGCGGCCGCCTTCTTCGCCGCGGCCGACGAGCTCGCGGCCTTGGCCGGAGCCTTCTTCGCAGCGGCCTTGGCCGGCGCGGCCTCGGTCGCCGTGTCGGCAGCGGAGTCCGCAGCCTTCGCGGTCGCCTTCTTGGCCGGAGCCTTGGCGGCCGACTCGGTCGCGGCCTTGGCCGGAGCCTTCTTGGCCGGGGCCTTCTTCGCGGTGGCCTTCGGCGCGTCCTGCGCCTCGGTCACCTTCTCGTTCTCGTCAGCCATGGTCACTCGACCTCCTCGACCACGACGAGGTGCTGCACGGTCTTCACCATGCCGCGGATCTCGGGGCGGTCCTCCTTGACGACGACGTCGCCGATGCGCTTGAGACCAAGCGTGCGGAGCGTGTCGCGCTGGTTCTGCTTGCCGCCGATGCCGGAACGCTTCTGCGTCACCTTGAGACGGGCCATCACGCACCCACCTTCTCGGCAGCCTTCGCGGCCTGGCCCGCGGCCTGGGCGCGCAGGAGCGCGGCCGGGACGACGTGCTCGAGGGGCAGACCACGGCGCGCGGCCACGGCCTGGGGCTCCTCGAGGCCGCGCAGCGCCTCGACCGTCGCACGGACGATGTTGATCGCGTTCGACGAGCCGAGCGACTTGCTCAGCACGTCGTGGATGCCGGCGCACTCGAGCACCGCACGCACCGGACCACCGGCGATCACACCGGTACCGGGCGCGGCGGGGCGCAGGTGGACGATGCCGGCAGCGGCCTCGGCCGTGATGGGGTGCGGGATCGTGCCCTGGATGCGCGGGACGCGGAAGAAGTTCTTCTTCGCCTCCTCGACGCCCTTGGCGATCGCCGCGGGCACCTCCTTGGCCTTGCCGTAGCCGACACCGACCGTGCCGTCGCCGTCACCCACCACGACGAGCGCGGTGAAGCTGAAGCGACGGCCACCCTTGACGACCTTGGCCACGCGGTTGATCGTCACGACGCGCTCGAGGAACGCGCTCTTCTCGGCAGCGTCGCCGCGGCGACCGCCACCGTCACGACGACCGCCGTCGCGGCGCTCGCCGCCGGTGCCCTGAGCACCGGTGTTGCTGCGTGCAGGAGCAGCCATCAGTGAGTCCTCTTCTTCCGGTTCGTCGTGGTCACAGCGCCAGACCACCCTCGCGGGCGCCGTCGGCGACCGCGGCCACACGGCCGTGGTACTTGTTGCCGCCACGGTCGAAGACGACCGCGTCGATGCCCTTGGCCTTCGCGCGCTCGGCGACGAGCTCGCCGACCTTCTTCGCCTTGGCCGTCTTGTCGCCGTCGCCGGCGCGCAGACCCGCCTCGAGCGTGGAGGCGGACGCGACGGTCTGACCGATCGCGTCGTCCACGACCTGAGCGGTGATGTGGCGCGCCGAGCGCGTCACGACGAGGCGCGGACGCGCCGCCGTGCCGACGACCTTCTTGCGCAGGCGGAGGTGACGACGCTTGCGCGAGATCGCCTTGCCCTTGCCCTTGATGCTGATCGCCATGGCTTACTTACCAGCCTTTCCGACCTTGCGGCGCACGTTCTCGCCCGCGTAGCGCACACCCTTGCCCTTGTACGGCTCGGGCTTGCGGATCTTGCGGATGTTCGCGGCGACCTCGCCCACCTGCTGCTTGTCGATGCCCTGCACCGAGAAGCGCGTCGGCGCCTCGACGACGAAGGTGATGCCCTCCGGCGGCGTGACGACGACCGGGTGGCTGAAGCCGAGGGCGAACTCGAGGTCCGAGCCCTTGGCGGTCACGCGGTAACCCGTGCCGACGATCTCGAGCTTCTTGGTGTAGCCCTCCGTCACACCCGTGACCAGGTTGGCCAGGAGCGTGCGGGTGAGGCCGTGCAGCGAGCGCGACAGGCGCTCGTCGTCGGGACGCGACACGACGAGCGTGGCGTCCTCCTGCTTGACCTCGATGGGCGTGGCGACCGTGTGCGTGAGGGTGCCCTTCGGGCCCTTCACGGTGACGACGGCGCCGTCGATGGTGACATCCACCCCGGCCGGGACCGGGACGGGAATCCGTCCGATACGGGACATGGGATTCGGCTCCTTTCCTGGTCTCAGCTCACCAGACGTAGGCGAGGACTTCCCCACCCACGCCCTTCTTGGCGGCCTGCTTGTCGGTCAGGAGGCCGGACGACGTGGACAGGATCGCCACGCCGAGGCCGCCGAGCACCTTCGGCAGGTTGGTGGACTTGGCGTAGACGCGCAGGCCCGGCTTGGACACGCGCTTCACGCCGGCGAGCGCACGCTCGCGGCTCGGGCCGTACTTGAGCTCGATGACGAGGTTCTTGCCCACGGGGGCGTCCTCGACCTTCCAGCCCTGGATGTAGCCCTCGGCCTGCAGGATCTCCGCGATGTGCGACTTGAGCTTCGAGAACGGGATCGTCACCGAGTCGTGGTGCGCCGAGTTCGCGTTGCGCAGACGCGTCAGAAAGTCTGCGATCGGGTCGGTCATGGTCATGGCTTGTCAGCCTTTCTGCCGGGGTATCCCGCGCCGCAGGGCGGCGCGGGACCTACCGACTGGGTCTTGCGAACGGATTACCAGCTGCTCTTGGTGACGCCGGGGAGCTCGCCGCGGTGGGCCATCTCCCGCACGCAGATCCGGCACAGGCCGAACTTGCGGTACACCGAGTGCGGACGGCCGCAGCGCTGGCAGCGCGTGTAGGCGCGCACGCCGAACTTGGGCTTCGCGTTCGCCTTGTTGATCAGAGCGGTCTTCGCCATGGGTCAGTCCTCCTTGAACGGGAAGCCGAGGAGCTTGAGGAAGGCGCGACCCTCGTCGTCGGTGCCCGCCGTGGTGACGACCGTGATGTCCATGCCGCGGACGCGGTCGATCTTGTCCTGGTCGATCTCGTGGAACACGGACTGCTCCACGAGGCCGAAGGTGTAGTTGCCGTGGCCGTCGAACTGCTTCGCCGACAGCCCGCGGAAGTCACGGATGCGCGGCAGCGCGGTCGACAGCAGGCGGTCGAGGAACTCCCAGGCACGGTCGCCGCGCAGCGTGACGTGCGCGCCGATCGGCATGCCCTCGCGCAGCTTGAACTGCGCGATGGACTTGCGAGCCTTGGTGACCTGCGGCTTCTGGCCCGTGATCAGGGTCAGGTCGCGGATCGCGCCCTCGATGAGCTTGGAGTCCTTGGCGGCCTCGCCGACGCCCATGTTCACGACGACCTTGACCAGGCGCGCGACCTGGTTGATGTTCTCGTGACCGAACTGCTCGAACAGAGCGGTACGGATCTCGTCGTTGTACTTGGACTTCAGGCGCGGCAGAGCCGGAGCCTCGATGGTCGTCTCGGTCATCTCAGACGTCCTTCCCGGAGCGCTTGGCCACGCGGACGCGGACCGTACGGGTCCGACCGTCGCGCTCGACCTGCTCGGTGCGGTAGCCGACCCGGGTGCCCTTCTTGGTCTCCGGGTCCACGAGCATCACGTTGCTGATGTGGATCGGCGCCTCGACCGTCTCGATGCCACCCGTGCGGGTGCCACGCTGCGACTGGCCGGCCTTGACGTGGCGCTGCACGCGCTGCACGCCCTCGACCACGACGCGCTGCGACTCGGTGAGCACCTCGAGCACGCGGCCCTGGCTGCCCTTGTCGCGGCCCGAGATGACGACGACGAGGTCGCCCTTCTTGATCTTCGCCATGGTCAGAGCACCTCCGGAGCCAGCGAGATGATCTTCATGAACTTCTTGTCGCGCAGCTCGCGGCCCACGGGGCCGAAGATGCGCGTGCCGCGGGGCTCGCCGTCGTTCTTGAGGATCACGGCCGCGTTCTCGTCGAACTTGATGTACGAGCCGTCCGGGCGGCGGCGCTCCTTGCGGGTGCGCACGACGACCGCCTTGACGACGTCGCCCTTCTTGACGTTGCCGCCGGGGATCGCGTCCTTGACGGTGGCGACGATGACGTCGCCGATCCCGGCGTAGCGGCGGCCGGAACCGCCGAGCACACGGATGCAGAGGATCTCCTTGGCACCCGTGTTGTCGGCGACGCGAAGCCGCGTCTCCTGCTGGATCATCTACCTACTCCTGTCGTCTGGCGGGTTCTCGGGCGGTGCCGAGCCTGGCCGAACGGATAGTTGCCGTGATGCACACGTCGCGGCGGGGTGACCGTCCGAGGACTCCCGGAGGAGCTCCCGTGCGATCGTCCCCGCCGCCCGTGGGCAACTGTGGTGGCCGCCTGCTGGCGGCCGTTGTCACGCAGCCGAAGCCGCGCGATCTTACTTGGCCTTCTCCAGGATCTCCACCAGGCGCCAGCGCTTGGTCGCGCTGAGCGGGCGGGTCTCCATGATGAGGACCAGGTCGCCGATGCCGGCCGTGTTCTGCTCGTCGTGCGCCTTGACCTTGGAGGTACGGCGCATGACCTTGCCGTAGAGCGGGTGCTTGACCCGGTCCTCGACCTCGACCACGACGGTCTTGTCCATCTTGTCGCTCACGACGTAACCGCGACGCGTCTTGCGGTACGCGCGGTGCTCGGCCGTGGCGGTGGTGTGCTTCTCGTTCATGTCAGCCTCACTCGCTCGCGGTCGGAGCGGTCCGGATGCCGAGCTCGCGCTCGCGCAGGATCGTGTAGATCCGGGCGATGTCGCGGCGCACGGCCTTGAGACGCCCGTGGCTCTCGAGCTGACCGGTCGCGGACTGGAAGCGGAGGTTGAACAGCTCCTCCTTGGCCTTCTTCAGCTCGGCGACCAGCTTCTCGTCGTCGAAGGCGTCCAGCTCGCTGGGAGCCAGGTCCTTGGTTCCGATAGCCATCAGTTACCACCCTCGCGAACCACGAAACGGGTCTTCATCGGGAGCTTGTGCTGCGCGCGGCGCATGGCCTCGCGCGCCAGGGGCTCCGGGACGCCGGCGAGCTCGAACATCACTCGGCCCGGCTTGACGTTGGCGATCCACCACTCCGGCGAGCCCTTGCCGGAACCCATGCGGGTCTCGGCGGGCTTCTTCGTGAGCGGACGGTCCGGGTAGATGTTGATCCAGACCTTGCCGCCACGCTTGATGTGACGGGTCATCGCGATACGCGCAGCCTCGATCTGCCGGTTCGTGACGTAGGCGGGCTCGAGAGCCTGGATGCCGTAGTCGCCGAACGAGATCGTGGTGCCACCGGTCGAGGCGCCGGAACGCCCGGGGTGGTGCTGCTTGCGGTGCTTGAGTCGGCGCGGGATCAGCACGGCTCAGGCCTCCGTTCCGGTCTCAGGGGTCGCCTCGGGGTTGACCTCGACGGCGGGCTCGGCCGCAGGAGCCTGCGCCTCGCGCTCGCGACGACCGCCGCCACGCGGGCCACGGTCACCACGGTCGCCGCGCGGACCGCGCTGCGGACGCGGAGCCTGGCTCGCCTGCTCGCGGGCGTACTCCTTCTCGGTCAGGTCACCCTTGTAGACCCACACCTTGACGCCGATGCGGCCGAAGGTGGTGCGAGCCTCGAAGAACCCGTAGTCGATGTTGGCGCGGAGCGTGTGCAGCGGCACCCGACCCTCGCGGTAGAACTCCGTGCGGCTCATCTCCGCGCCGCCGAGACGGCCGGAGACCTGCACGCGGATGCCCTTGGCGCCGGCGCGCTGCGCCGACTGGATGCCCTTGCGCATGGCGCGGCGGAACGACACGCGGCTCGCGAGCTGCTCGGCGATGCCCTGGGCGACCAGCTGAGCCTCGAGCTCGGCGTTCTTGACCTCGAGGATGTTGAGCTGGACCTGCTTGCCCGTGAGCTTCTCGAGCTCGCCGCGGATGCGGTCGGCCTCGGCGCCACGGCGCCCGATGACGATGCCCGGGCGCGCCGTGTGGATGTCGACGCGGACGCGGTCACGCGTACGCTCGATCTCCACCTTGGCGATGCCCGCGCGCTCGAGACCCGTGCTCATGAGCTTGCGGATCTGGACGTCCTCGCGGACGTAGTCGCGGTAGCGCTGACCCGGCTTGGTCGAGTCGGCGAACCACCGCGAGCGGTGATCGGTGGTGATGCCCAGGCGGTACCCGAGCGGGTTGACCTTCTGCCCCACTGTCAGGACCGTCCCTTCGTCTCACGCTCCGCGACGACCACGGTGATGTGGCTCGTGCGCTTGAGGATCTGGCTGGCGCGACCCTGCGCACGCGGCCGGAACCGCTTCAGGGTCGGGCCCTCGTCGACGAAGACCTCCGAGATGTAGAGGTTGGCCTCGTCGAGACGCTGGCTGTTGCGCTTGGCGCCCTCGACCGCGTTGGCGATCGCCGACTGCACCGTCTTGAGGACGGGCTCAGCGGCCGCCTGCGGCGCGAACTTCAGCACCGCGACGGCCTCCCCGGCCTGCTTGCCACGGATGAGGTCGACGACGCGTCGGGCCTTCTGGGGCGTGACGCGGACGAACCGCGCCTTCGCCTTGGCTTCCATCGTGTCTGCTCCTGTCTCTGCCGTCAGGGCGTCACCTGCTGACCCGGGGGTCAGCGGCGACGGCCCTTCCGGTCGTCCTTCTCGTGGCCGCGGAACGTCCGCGTCGGGGCGAACTCGCCGAGCTTGTGCCCGACCATCGACTCCGTCACGAACACCGGGGTGTGCTTACGACCGTCGTGGACGGCGAAGGTGTGGCCGAGGAAGTCCGGCGTGATGACCGAACGACGCGACCACGTCTTGATGACGTTCTTCGTGCCGGCCTCGTTCTGCGCGTCGACCTTCTTCTGCAGGTGGCCGTCGACGAACGGGCCCTTCTTGAGGCTGCGAGGCATTCTCTCGGGCTCCTATCAGCGCTTCTTGCCGGTGCGCCGACGGCGCACGATGAGCTTGTCGCTCGGCTTGTTCGGACGACGGGTGCGGCCCTCGGGCTGACCCCACGGGCTCACCGGGTGGCGACCACCGGAGGTCTTGCCCTCACCACCACCGTGCGGGTGGTCGATCGGGTTCATCGCGACACCGCGGACGGTCGGGCGCTTGCCCTTCCACCGCATGCGGCCGGCCTTGCCCCAGTTGATGTTCGACTGCTCGGCGTTGCCGACCTCGCCGACCGTGGCGCGGCAGCGCAGGTCGACGTTGCGGATCTCGCCGGACGGCATGCGCAGCTGCGCGTACGGGCCGTCCTTCGCGACGAGCTGCACCGACGCACCCGCCGAGCGAGCGATCTTCGCACCGCCGCCGGGCCGCAGCTCGATGGCGTGGATGACCGTACCGGTCGGGATGTTGCGCAGCGGCAGGTTGTTGCCGGGCTTGATGTCGGCGCCGGGACCGGCCTCGACGACGTCGCCCTGCGACAGCTTGTTCGGCGCGATGATGTAGCGCTTCTCGCCGTCCGCGTAGTGCAGGAGGGCGATGCGCGCGGTGCGGTTCGGGTCGTACTCGATGTGCGCGACCTTGGCCGGCACGCCGTCCTTGTCGTGGCGCCGGAAGTCGATGACGCGGTAGGCGCGCTTGTGACCGCCACCGTGGTGCCGCGTCGTGACGCGACCGGTGTTGTTGCGGCCGCCCGACTTCGTCAGCGGCTTGACGAGCGACTTCTCCGGCGTGGAGCGCGTGATCTCGACGAAGTCGGCCACGCTCGAGCCACGACGGCCCGGCGTCGTCGGCTTGTACTTACGGATTCCCATGAGTCCTCAGTCCTTCTCAGCCGACCGGACCGCCGAAGATGTCGATCGTGCCCTCGCGGAGGGTGACGATCGCACGCTTCGTGTCCTTGCGGCGGCCGACGCCGAAACGGGTCCGGCGGGCCTTGCCCTGACGGTTCGCGGTGTTGACCGAGTCCACCTTGACCTTGAAGACGGTCTCGACGGCGATCTTGATCTCGGTCTTGTTCGCCCGCGGGTCGACGAGGAACGTGTACTTGCCCTCGTCGAGCAGGCCGTAGCTCTTCTCGGAGACGACCGGCGCGATCAGGATGTCGCGCGGGTCCTTGCCGACGTTGGTCACTTGGCGTCCTCCTCAGCGGCCTCGGTGGACGTCGCGGTCGCCTTGGCACCCTTCGCGGGGCCCGCGAGGAACGCGTCGAGCGCGCCCTGCGTGAAGACCACGTCGTCCGAGACGAGGACGTCGTACGTGTTGAGCTGGTCGGCGACGAGCAGGTGCACGCGCTCGACGTTGCGCAGCGACTTCCACGTGATCTCGTCGGCGCGCTCCACGACGACGAGGACGTGGCGACGCACCGTGAGGTTGTCGAGCACCGCGAGCGCGGCCTTCGTCGACGGGGCCTCACCCGGCGCGAAGCCGGAGACGACGTGCACGCGACCGGCGCGCGCGCGGTCCGAGAGAGCACCGCGGAGCGCCGCGGCCTTCATCTTCTTCGGGGTCCGCTGCGAGTAGTCACGCGGCTGCGGGCCGTGGACGGTGCCACCGCCGGCGAACTGCGGCGCGCGGGTCGAGCCCTGACGGGCGCGGCCGGTGCCCTTCTGCTTGTACGGCTTCTTGCCGCCACCGCGGACCTCGCCACGCGTCTTCGTGTCGTGCGTGCCCTGGCGGGCCGCAGCGAGCTGCGCGACGACGACCTGGTGGATCAGCGGGACGTTCGTCTGGACGTCGAAGACCTCACCGGGCAGCTCGGCCGTACCGGCCTTCTTGCCCTTCGGGTCCAGGACGTCGACGGTCAGCGTGTCGCTCATCGAGGTCACGCACCCTTCACAGCGGTACGCACGACGACGACGCCGTTCTTGGGGCCGGGGACGGCGCCCTTGACGAGCAGGAGACCCCGCTCGGCGTCGACCGCGTGCACGGTCAGGTTCTGAGTGGTCTGGCGGTCGACACCCATGCGACCGGCCATGCGCAGGCCCTTGAACACGCGCGACGGCGTCGACGCGCCACCGATCGAGCCGGGCTTGCGGTGGTTGCGGTGCGAACCGTGCGAGGCGCTGACGCCGGCGAAGCCGTGACGCTTCATCACACCGGCGGTGCCCTTGCCCTTGGTCGTACCGATCACGTCGACGAGCTGGCCTGCCTCGAAGACGGTCGCGTCGATCTCCTGACCGAGCGTGAACTCGGCGGCGTTCGACGTGCGGATCTCGGCCACGTGCCGACGGGGGGTGACCCCCGCCTTCTCGAAGTGACCCTTGAGCGGCTTGGTGACCTTGCGCGGGTCGATCTGGCCGAAGGCCAGCTGGACAGCCGCGTAGCCGTCAGCCTCAGCGGAGCGGACCTGCGTCACGACGTTCGTGCCGACCTCGACGACCGTCACCGGGACGAGGCGGCCTGCCTCGTCCCAGAGCTGGGTCATGCCGAGCTTGCGGCCGAGCAGCGCCGTGACGGGGCGCGCGTTCTGCTGGGTAGCCATGTCAGTTCCTTCCCAGCGATCAGAGCTTGATCTCGATGTTCACGTCAGCCGGCAGGTCGAGACGCATGAGCGAGTCGACTGCCTTCGGCGTGGGGTCGATGATGTCGATGAGCCGCTTGTGCGTCCGCATCTCGAAGTGCTCGCGGCTGTCCTTGTACTTGTGGGGCGACCGGATGACGCAGAAGACGTTCTTCTCCGTCGGCAGCGGCACCGGACCCACGACCGACGCACCAGCGCGAGTCACCGTGTCGACGATCTTGCGCGCCGAGCTGTCGATGACCTCGTGGTCGTAGGACTTGAGCCGGATGCGGATCTTCTGTCCCGCCATGGCGTCCTCTACTTCTCTCTCTTCGAACCAGTCCTGTCCGACCCCCGCGCTCGGGCGTGTCGCGTTCTGCGACGCACCAGGGCGCTGCGTACCGTGCGGTACAGGATCGGTGGTTGTCGTCGAACCGCCACCACCGGGTGGTCCCCGGGGCTGACGCGGTTCGCCACGTCTGTCTGCCCAGCCTCAGGCGCGCACGAGGGCACACCCGTAGCGGGCAACCTGGACAGTGTGCCAGACGAGCGCCGTGAACTCCAAGCCGGTCCACGGTGACCTCGCACTCACACCGGCGTCGCGACCGGTGCCGGCATACGTCGTCCCACGCTCGTCGCGCGGTCCGCGCACCCCGCCCCTGACCGACGGAGCCCGGCGGCACGCCGTGTCGTGGCGTGCTGCCGGGCTCCGTCGGTGTGCTGGAGACGCCTCAGGCGTCACCCTGGATCGTGAGCGTCCCGACGCCCTGGGGGACGTGCACCTCGTAGTGCGGCGCGTCCTGCGAGAACCCTTCCGTCGTCAGCTCGGTGCCGCCCGGCACCCCGTTCTCGGCCTTGCCGTCGATGACGACCTGCCCCGCGCCCGAGGCGACGTCGACCTTGACGGGGACGCCCGCAGGCGTGCGCACCGTCAGCGCGCCGACACCGGCCTCGAGCGTGATCGGCGTGACGTCGTCGGGAGCCGGGAGGGTCAGGACGACCTGACGAGCACCGGCCGCGATCGTCACGGACGAGACGCGGGACGCGAGCAGGTCCGCGCTCACCGAGTCGGACTCGGCGCCGAACGTCAGGCCCCACGCGACGTCCGGTGCGAGCCGGACCGTCGAGGACTGGCCGCCGAGCGTCGCGACCGGGCTCTCGTCGCCCGCGAGCTGGGCCGCCGCGTCGTCGCCCGTCGCGTCGACCGTGACGAGCTTGCCCTCGGGGGCGTCCGCGGTGAGCGCGATGACACCCACCGAACCCTCGAGGCTGAGGTCGGCGGCCGCCGCGCTGCCGCGCTCGATCGACGCGGACGTGGCGCCCGCTCCGGTCTTCGCGTCGTCGGACCCGCCGAACACGGCGTACGCCCCGATCCCGAGGACCACGACGAGCGCAAGGGCCACGACGATGCCGAGGACCTTGCCGCGCCCGCGCGGCGCAGGCGACGACGCACCGGCCGCGAGCACGGAGTCGAACGACGGCGACGACGGCGCACCGGGGCCATGACCGGTCCCCGTCTCGAGGACGGCGGAACCTGCGCCGGCGGCGTCGACGGGAGTGGCCGCAGCGCGGCGGCCGGAGGCAGACGGAGGGAGCTCAGCGGACATGGCGAGGACGCTAACCGTGCAGGTCGGTCCGCGACGAGCGATCCGGGCGAATCGCCCTCGCGCTAATCGATTCGGAGTGCCGACGAGCGCGGTGCGGTGCCGAGGTCGGCCGACGTCCGGCCGACGTCCGGTCGACGGCTGGCGCACGCGCGGCGGCGTCGCCGCGGGCGGTCGTCAGCTGCCGTCGTCGACGCGCGCGTCGAGGTCGTCCACCCACAGCACCGCGACCGTGCCGCCCGTGTCCGGGTCGCCGTCGGTCGTGCGGTAGGCGTTGATCACCATCGCGTGCGCGTCGCCCACGTCGAACGACTCGCCCCGTCGCACCTCCACGAGCTCGGTGCTGGTCGCGTCCGGGCCGATCCGGAACGACGTCGTGCAGGTGTCCTGCGACACCGACGCGAGCGCGAGCCTCGTCCCGCCCACCGTCACCGCGTAGCGGCCGTTCGCCTCGATCGTCGTGCCGCCCTCGGGACGGTGCGGGTCGGCGCACGAGGCGGACTGCGACGGGGACGTCGCGTCGGCCCGGCCCGGGTCGGTCCCGCGGTCGCACGCGACGACGCACCCGAGCAGCGCGACGAGTCCCACGACGACCCCGGCACGGCGCATCACCGCACACCTCCCGGCTCCGGCACGAACTCGAACCGCGCGGACGCGGGCGACCCCAGGTGCACGTCGCACACCCGCAGCACGCCCCAGCCCGGTGCCGCCAGGGACCCGCCACAGGCGACCCACCGCGGCCGGATCCCCACCGGCGCTCCCACACCCACCAGCACGCACAGCTCACCGTCCTCGACATCGATGTCCGCGACGCCCACGAGCGCGCCTCCGAGCTCCCGCTGCGTCGCCAGCCGGACCGTGACGTCCTGCACCACCCCGCGCGCGCTCACGGCACCGCCGCCACGGTCACGTTGCGGAAGTAGGTCGCGAACTGCTCCGACGTCAGCCGCACGAGGTTGCCGTCGTCCGCGCTGTTCCCCGCGCCCCACGGGTTGCGGACCCACACGTTGCCGTCGTCGTCGATCCGCTCCACGGAGTAGGCGTGCCCACCCACGATCGTCACGGTCGCCTCGACCTGTGAGCCGTCGCACTCGACCACGACCGGCACCCCTTCCGCGCTCGGGCGGCCCGACGTGTCCGCGGTGACGGCCGCGCCGTCCGCGAGCTGGGCCGCGATCTCGTCCTGGCTGTCGCCGAAGCGGTCGTCGAACGGGTTCCACCACGACGAGCCCGTCTCGTACTCGCGCGCCGAGCCACCCGTCACGAGCTCGAGCGCATCCTTCGGCCATCCTCCGTCGTTGAAGTCCGGGTACCCGAGGTGGATGCCGACCGCGGCCTCGTAGAGGCTCACGACCCCGATGTCCCCGTACTGACCCTGGCGCGCACCGAGCAGGTACGTCGCGTCGACGAACACGTCGAACGGCTCACCCTCGCGGTACAGCGTCACCCAGTAGCCGGACTGGGACTCGTCCCACCGCACGTTGCGCCGCAGCAGGTCGTCCCCGGCGTCGGTCCGCATGAGCGCCATGAGCGACGACAGCAGGTAGCAGTCGCCGATCCCCCGCTGACCCACGTCCTGCGGGTCCCACGACGTACGGTCGAGCACGTCGTCCGGGACCGGCGCGCCACGCAGCCGCTCCGCCTCGAGCGCGTCCGCAGCCGCGCTCCGACCGATCGCGGTCCGGATGGCGGCTGCCGCGTCCGCTGCCGCCGACTCCGCCCGAGCGGCGGCCTGCGTCCGTCCCGCGCGGGCCGTGATGTAGTCCCGCCACGCGGCGAGGTCGAACGGGTCCGCCGCGATCCGGCGGTGCGCCGCGCGCACGTCGTGGTCCAGGCCGACGGACTGCGACTCGCACTCGGCGAGGGTCGTCGCGAACGCCATCAGGGCGGTGCCGACCGTCGCGAACGACGCCACGAGCGCACGACCGGCGTCGACCCCCGCGGACACGCGATGGGCGCACAGGTCGGCGGCGGAGCCCGTCCACGAGAGGGACGCGACCGCGCGCACCACCGCGTCGGTCCCGACCTGGACGTGCTCGACGTCCTCGTTCGCGTACCCCGCGCACTCCGCGACGGCGGCGGCGGACCCTGGCAGCAGACGACCCATCAGTGCGTCCCCGTCACGAGCCGGTCAGCGAGCCGCTGGAGCGCGTCCGCGACCGCCTCGTCGACGTCGCGGTAGGCCTGCAGGCTGCTCGCCATGGCGACCGCGACACCGCGGAACTGCTCCTCGACCGCGTCCGCGCGCCCACCGAGGACCGAGACGGCGTCCGCCATCGCATCCCCGAGCACGCTGAAGCCGAACGTCGACGTCCCGTCCCGCCAGCCGTCGAACCTGCAGTGCCCGACCTCGACGCCGCCGACGAAGATCGAGCCGCTGGCCTGCTCGAGCTCGTCGAAGTCCACGTCGAACCCGTCCCCCATCGCGCCCCCTCGTTCGTCCACGACCCGCACCGCGCCGGTCTCGCCACCCGACCGTACCCAACTCGGCTGGCTCTGACACGTACCTGTGCATATCAGGCGTCACCGACCGGCAGGCGACCGCCGGCCCGGAGGCACGACACCGATCAGCACCTGCTCTCGGGACACCGACCCGCGCTCCGCGCGCCTCGGTGGACAGGGCGCGCTACTGCCGCGGCGCGCCCACCCAGACACGAGCCTCGAACGCACCGTCCACCCGGGCTCCGCCGCGGGGCTCGACGTCCAGCAGCACCACCGACACGCCCCCGACCCGCACGCGCTCCCCCACCTCGAGGGACGGCACGTCGCCGAACGTCGTGACCGAGCACCCGTCCTCGGACAGCCCCTCGACCCCGAGCTGTACTCCACCGACGACGAGCTGCGCTCCCTGCGCCACGGTCTGCACCGCCCCGCCGACGGGTGCCTCGGCCGTCCGCGAGCATGTCCGCGGCCCCTCGTCGTCGACGATCGCCTTCACGGCCACGACCGCCCCGAGCACGACGACGAGAACGGCGAGTCCCGCGAGCAGAGCCCGCCGACGAGGCCGCCAGCGAGGTCGCGACCCTGCGGCCGCCGGACGCTCAAGCGACTCGGCGCTCGCCTCGAGCCGACCGACCATGCGACCTCCCCCATCGGCTTCCTGGGCGGTTCTCGCGCCCGTCGCCCCGCCTCAGGATCGACGCACTCCCGGCGATCCCGGCCGAACCTAGCGCGGCAACCGGGCGTCCCGCTCGCCCGTCACGCCATCCGTCCACACACCGGCCATGTCGTCGGCGGTGCCCCGCGTCGGTGGCCGACGACGCAGCAGACGCAGACAGGGCCCGGGAGCCGAAGCTCCCGGGCCCTGTCTGCGGTGATCAGCCCTGACGGGCGGCGATCACTTGATGATCTTCGTCACGCGGCCCGAGCCGACGGTGCGGCCACCCTCGCGGATGGCGAAGCCGAGGCCCTCCTCCATCGCGATGGGCTGGATGAGGTTGACGTGGATCTCGGTGTTGTCACCGGGCATGACCATCTCGGTGCCCTCGGGCAGCGTGATGACGCCGGTGACGTCCGTCGTGCGGAAGTAGAACTGCGGACGGTAGTTGCCGTAGAACGGGTTGTGACGACCGCCCTCGTCCTTGGCCAGGATGTAGACCTGACCCTCGAACTCGGTGTGCGGCGTGATCGAACCCGGCTTCACGACGACCTGGCCACGCTCGACCTCCTCGCGCTTCGTGCCGCGCAGGAGCAGGCCGACGTTCTCGCCCGCCTCGGCGTAGTCGAGGAGCTTGCGGAACATCTCGACACCGGTGACGGTGGTCTTGATCGCCTTCTCCTTGATGCCGACGATCTCCACCTCCTCGTTCACCTTGAGCTGACCGCGCTCGACACGACCCGTGACGACCGTGCCACGGCCGGTGATCGTGAAGACGTCCTCGATCGGCATGAGGAACGGCTTGTCGATGTCGCGGACCGGGTCCGGGACGTTCTCGTCGACAGCGTCCAGCAGGTCCTCGACCGACTTGACCCACTGCGGGTCGCCCTCGAGAGCCTTGAGGCCCGAGACGCGCACGACCGGCACGTCGTCGCCGGGGAAGCCCTGCGAGGAGAGGAGCTCGCGCACCTCGACCTCGACGAGCTCGAGGATCTCCTCGTCGTCCACGACGTCGGACTTGTTCAGCGCCACCAGCAGGTAGGGGACGCCGACCTGACGGGCGAGCAGGACGTGCTCACGCGTCTGGGCCATCGGACCGTCGGTCGCCGCGACCACGAGGATGGCGCCGTCCATCTGCGCCGCACCCGTGATCATGTTCTTGATGTAGTCGGCGTGACCGGGGGCGTCGACGTGCGCGTAGTGACGCTTCTCGGTCTGGTACTCGACGTGCGCGATGTTGATCGTGATACCGCGCTGCTTCTCCTCCGGCGCCTTGTCGATCTCGTCGAACGGCGTGAAGGGGTTCAGGTCCGGGTACTTGTCGTGCAGCACCTTCGAGATCGCGGCGGTCAGCGTCGTCTTGCCGTGGTCGACGTGACCGATGGTCCCGATGTTGACGTGCGGCTTGGTCCGCTCGAACTTCGCCTTGCCCACTAGGTGTCCTCCTCAGGACTTGGTAGAGACTGCCCGACTGCAGCTACCGGAAGGTACCTGCAGAGCGTGCGGCCCCACGGGTCGGATTGTGTGATGGAACTACAGGTTTCGACCTGTGGGACTACTCGCCCCGGGTCTTCTTGATGATCTCGTCGGCCACGTTACGAGGAACCTCGGCGTAGCTGTCGAACTGCATCGAGTACACCGCACGACCCTGGGTCTTGGACCGCAGGTCGCCGACGTACCCGAACATCTCTGAGAGAGGCACCTGAGCGCGAATGACCTTCACGCCCGTGGCGTCCTCCATGGACTGGATCATGCCTCGACGAGAGTTGAGGTCGCCGATGACGTCGCCCATGTAGTCCTCAGGAGTACGGACCTCGACCGCCATGATCGGCTCGAGCAGAGCCGGGTCGGCCTTGCGGACGGCCTCCTTGAGGATCATCGAGCCGGCGATCTTGAACGCCATCTCCGAGGAGTCGACGTCGTGCGACGCGCCGTCGAGCAGGATCGCCTTGACGCCCACGAGCGGGAAGCCCGCGAGCACGCCCAGCTGCATCGCGCTCTGGATGCCGGCGTCCACCGAGGGGATGTACTCGCGCGGGACGCGGCCACCGGTGACCTGGTTCTCGAAGGCGTACAGCTCGCCCTCGGCCGGGTCCAGCGGCTCGAAGGTCATCTGGACCTTCGCGTACTGGCCGGAGCCACCGGTCTGCTTCTTGTGCGTGTAGTCGATCTTCTCGACCGCACGACGGATCGTCTCGCGGTAGGCGACCTGCGGCTTGCCGACGTTGGCCTCGACCTTGAACTCGCGACGCATGCGGTCGACGAGGATGTCGAGGTGGAGCTCGCCCATGCCGCCGATGACGGTCTGGCCGGTCTCCTCGTCGAGCTTCACGCGGAAGGTCGGGTCCTCCTCGGCGAGCTTCTGGATGGCGATGGAGAGCTTCTCCTGGTCGCCCTTCGTCTTCGGCTCGATCGCCACGTCGATGACGGGCTCCGGGAAGGTCATCGACTCGAGGACCACCGGCGCGCTCGCGTCACAGAGGGTGTCACCCGTGGTGACGTCCTTCAGACCGATGAACGCGTAGATGTGTCCGGCCGTGGCCTCCTGGACCGGGTTCTCCTTGTTGGAGTGCATCTGGAACAGCTTGCCGATGCGCTCCTTCTTGCCCTTGGTCGAGTTGAGCACCTGGGCGCCCTGCTCGACGTTGCCGGAGTACACGCGGACGTACGTCAGCTTGCCGAAGAACGGGTGCGCGGCGACCTTGAACGCGAGCGCCGAGAACGGCTCCTTCGCGTCCGGGTGCCGCTCGACCACGATCTCGGCGTCCTTGACGTCATGACCCTGCACAGCAGGCACGTCGAGCGGCGTCGGAAGGTAGTCGATGACCGCGTCGAGCATGGGCTGCACGCCCTTGTTCTTGAACGCGGAGCCGCACAGGACCGGGTAGGCCTCCGACGCGACCGTGAGCTTGCGGATGCCTGCCTTGATCTCGGCGACCGTCAGCTCCTCGCCCCCGAGGAACTTCTCGAGCAGCGCGTCGTCCGTCTCGGCGACGGCCTCGAGGAGCTCCGCGCGGTACTGCGCGGCCTTCTCCACCAGGTCGGCCGGGATCTCCTCGACCTCGTACTTCTCGCCCATCGCGGTCTCACCGCGCCAGACGAGCGCACGCTGCTCGACGAGGTCCACGACGCCGATGAAGTCGCTCTCCGAGCCGATCGGCAGCTGGATGACCAGCGGCTTGGCCTTGAGGCGGTCGACGATCGTCTTCACCGTGAAGTAGAAGTCGGCGCCGAGCTTGTCCATCTTGTTGACGAAGCAGATGCGCGGGACGTCGTACTTGTCCGCCTGCCGCCACACCGTCTCGGACTGGGGCTCGACACCCTCCTTGCCGTCGAACACGGCGACCGCACCGTCGAGGACGCGCAACGAGCGCTCCACCTCGACCGTGAAGTCCACGTGGCCGGGCGTGTCGATGATGTTGATCTGGTTGTTCTTCCAGTAGCAGGTCGTCGCGGCCGACGTGATCGTGATGCCGCGCTCCTGCTCCTGCTCCATCCAGTCCATCGTCGACGCACCGTCGTGCGTCTCACCGATCTTGTAGTTGACCCCGGTGTAGAACAGGATCCGCTCGGTGGTCGTCGTCTTGCCGGCATCGATGTGCGCCATGATGCCGATGTTGCGGACCTTCGTGAGGTCCGTCAGCACGTCAAGTGCCACGTTGGTCTGCCCCTTGTCGGTTGGCTCGGTGTGGCGCGGCCGGCTCGCCCGCAGGCGTGCCGGCCGCACCGGCTGGAATCACCAGCGGTAGTGCGCGAAGGCCCGGTTGGACTCGGCCATCTTGTGCATGTCCTCACGGCGCTTCACCGCGGCACCGAGGCCGTTGGACGCGTCGAGGATCTCGTTCATCAGGCGCTCGGTCATCGTCTTCTCACGACGAGCGCGCGAGTAGTCGGTCAGCCAGCGCAGCGCGAGGGTCGTGGCACGCACGGGGCGCACCTCGATCGGCACCTGGTAGGTGGCACCACCGACACGGCGGGACTTGACCTCGAGCGACGGACGCACGTTGTCGAGCGCACGCTTGAGGACGACCACCGGGTCGGACTGCGTCTTCTCACGGACGCCCTCGAGCGCGCCGTAGACGATCGACTCGGCGACGGTCTTCTTGCCGTCGAGGAGGATCTTGTTGATCAGCTGCGTGACGACCGGCGAACCGTAGACGGGGTCGACGATCAGCGGCCGCTTCGGGGCGGGACCCTTACGAGGCATCGGTTCAGCCCTTCTTCGCGCCGTAGCGGCTGCGCGCCTGCTTGCGGTTCTTCACGCCCTGCGTGTCGAGCGCGCCGCGCACGATCTTGTAGCGGACACCCGGCAGGTCCTTCACACGACCGCCGCGCACGAGCACGATCGAGTGCTCCTGCAGGTTGTGGCCCACACCGGGGATGTACGCCGTGACCTCGACGCCCGAGGAGAGGCGCACACGGGCGACCTTCCGGAGGGCGGAGTTCGGCTTCTTGGGGGTCGTGGTGTACACGCGCGTGCACACGCCACGACGCTGCGGGCTGCCCTTGAGGGCAGGCGTCTTCGACTTGTTCGTCTTCGCCTGCCGGCCCTTGCGGACCAGCTGCTGGATCGTAGGCACTACGTCTCCGTCTGGTAGATGAGCTCTGGTCGACCGGACCCCGTCACCCAGGACGGCCGGCAAGGTCGCGAGTCGCCGCCCGTCGCGCGGCTATCGCCTGGTCTTTCCTCCCGCACCGACCCCCGCGCTCGGGCGTGTCGCCCCGGCCTCCTGCGGCTCCGGGCCCAGCAGGAGCCGGGCGGCGGTCGGCCGCGTGAAGAGCGGGGGAACGCTTGCCGCGCTCGTCGTGACGAGAGCCCGACGATGCGGACGACGTCCGTGCGAGTGCACGCGCGAGGGCCCGACGGCGCGGGCACGGTGTCCAACGTTACCTTCCCCGCCCGGACACCGTCAAAGGATCAGCACTGTGACGCTGCCCGCGCTCGCACAGCACTGCACCCGAGGGAGATCACCATCCCCTCCCGCTCGCGTCGAGGGCCGAGCGCGCTGGGCGACCTCGTGCACGTGCGTCGACGCCCGAGGGGGCCCACCGCGGTGCGGCGGACCCCCTCGGGTCGGGTCGGGAGACCGACGTCAGCGCAGGTCGCCGAAGTCGATGTCCTCGAGCGGGATCGCCTCGCCCGAACCGAAGTTCAGAGCGGGGAAGTCGATCTCGTCGTAGCCGAACGTCGGGTAGAGCTCGGCCTTCGCCTCCTCGGTCGGCTCGACCGTGACGTCGCGGTAGCGCGGCAGGCCGGTACCGGCGGGGATGAGCTTGCCGAGGATGACGTTCTCCTTGAGGCCCAGCAGCGGGTCGCTGCGACCCGACATCGCGGCCTCGGTGAGCACGCGGGTGGTCTCCTGGAAGGAGGCCGCCGAGAGCCACGAGTCGGTCGCGAGCGAGGCCTTGGTGATGCCCATGAGCTCCGGACGACCCGACGCCGGCTGCCCGCCCTCGGCCACCGCCTGGCGGTTGGCGTCCTCGAACTTCCCGCGCTCGGCGAGCTCGCCGGGCAGCAGGTCGGTCGAACCGGAGTCGAGCACCGTCACGCGCCGCAGCATCTGCCGCACGATGACCTCGATGTGCTTGTCGTGGATGTCCACGCCCTGCGAGCGGTAGACCTCCTGGACCTCGTCCACGAGGTGCTCCTGCGTCTTGCGCGGGCCGAGGATGCGCAGGACCTTCTTCGGGTCCACCGCACCCTGGACCAGCTGCGTGCCGACCGCGACGTGGTCGCCGTCGTTCACGAGCAGGCGCGAGCGCTTGGTGATCGGGTACGCGATCTCCTCGGAGCCGTCGTCCGGCGTCAGGACGATGCGCCGCGAACGGTCGCCCTCCTCGATCGCCACGCGACCCGAGAACTCCGCGATGGGCGCCTCACCCTTGGGGGTGCGGGCCTCGAAGAGCTCCTGGACACGGGGCAGACCCTGCGTGATGTCCTCCGCGGAGGCGACACCACCCGTGTGGAAGGTACGCATCGTCAGCTGCGTGCCGGGCTCACCGATCGACTGGGCCGCGATGATGCCGACGGCCTCGCCGATGTCGACGAGCTTGCCCGTCGCGAGCGAGCGCCCGTAGCACTTGGCGCACGTGCCGACGCGCGACTCGCAGGTGAGCACCGAACGCACCTTGAGCGAGTCCACGCCCGACTCGAGCAGCCGGTCGAGCAGCACGTCGCCGACGTCGTCACCCGCACGCCCGATGACCTCGCCGTCGACCTCGACATCGGTCGCGAGCGTGCGCGAGTACACGCTCGTCTCGACCTTGTCGTGCCGACGCAGCGTGCCGTCGCCCCCCGCGATGCCGATCGGCATCGTCAGGCCGCGCTCGGTGCCGCAGTCCTCCTCGCGGACGATGACGTCCTGCGAGACGTCCACCAGACGACGCGTGAGGTAGCCCGAGTCGGCGGTCCGCAGAGCGGTGTCCGCCAGTCCCTTGCGGGCGCCGTGCGTCGCGATGAAGTACTCGAGGACGGACAGGCCCTCGCGGTAGTTCGACTTGATCGGGCGGGGGATGATCTCGCCCTTCGGGTTCGCGACGAGACCACGCATGCCGGCGATCTGCCGGACCTGCATCCAGTTGCCTCGCGCCCCCGAGCCGACCATGCGGTACACCGTGTTGCGTGCCGGGAAGTTCTCCTGCATCGACTTGGCGACCTTGTCGGTGGCCTGCGTCCAGATCTCGATGAGCTCCTGGCGACGCTCGTCGTCGGTGATGAGGCCCTTCTCGTACTGGCCCTGCACCTTCGCCGCGCGCGCCTCGTGCTCCTCGAGGATGCCCGCCTTGGCCTCCGGCGTCGCGACGTCGGAGATGGCGATCGTGACGCCCGAGCGGGTCGCCCACCGGAAGCCGGCCTCCTTGAGCGCGTCGAGGGACGCCGCGACGGCGACCTTCGGGTAGCGCTCGGCGAGGTCGTTGACGATGACCGACAGCCGCTTCTTGTCGACGACGCCGTTCTCGTACGGGTAGTCGACCGGCAGCAGCTCGTTGAACAGCGCGCGGCCCAGCGTCGTCTCGAACAGCAGCGTCTGGCCGGGCTCCCAGCCCTCGGGCGCCTGGCCCTCGCCGAGCACGAGGTCGTCGAAGCGGATCTTCACGACCGCGTTGAGGTCCAGCGTGCCCTGGTCGAACGCCATGATCGCCTCGGCGACCGAGCTGAACGCACGGCCCTCGCCCTCGGCACCCTCACGGTCCGACGTCAGGTGGAACAGACCGATGATCATGTCCTGCGAGGGCATGGTCACCGGACGGCCGTCCGACGGCTTGAGGATGTTGTTGCTCGAGAGCATGAGGATGCGGGCCTCGGCCTGCGCCTCCGCGCTCAGGGGCAGGTGGACGGCCATCTGGTCACCGTCGAAGTCCGCGTTGAACGCGGCGCAGACGAGCGGGTGCAGGTGGATCGCCTTGCCCTCGACGAGCTGCGGCTCGAACGCCTGGATGCCCAGACGGTGCAGCGTGGGCGCGCGGTTGAGCAGCACCGGGTGCTCGGTGATGACCTCCTCGAGCACGTCCCACACGACCGGACGTGCACGCTCGACCATCCGCTTGGCCGACTTGATGTTCTGCGCGTGGTTGAGGTCCACGAGGCGCTTCATCACGAACGGCTTGAAGAGCTCGAGCGCCATCTGCTTGGGCAGACCGCACTGGTGCAGCTTGAGCTGCGGGCCGACGACGATGACCGAACGGCCCGAGTAGTCGACGCGCTTGCCGAGCAGGTTCTGGCGGAACCGACCCTGCTTGCCCTTGAGCATGTCGGAGATCGACTTGAGCGGGCGGTTGCCCGGGCCCGTGACGGGACGACCGCGGCGACCGTTGTCGAACAGCGAGTCGACGGCCTCCTGGAGCATCCGCTTCTCGTTGTTGACGATGATCTCCGGCGCGCCCAGGTCCAGGAGCCGCTTGAGGCGGTTGTTCCGGTTGATGACGCGGCGGTACAGGTCGTTGAGGTCCGACGTGGCGAACCGGCCACCGTCGAGCTGCACCATCGGGCGCAGGTCCGGCGGGATGACCGGGACCGCGTCGAGGACCATGCCCGTCGGCGAGTTGTTCGTCGTGAGGAACGCGTTGACGACCTTCAGACGCTTGAGGGCACGCGTCTTGCGCTGGCCCTTGCCCGTCTTGATGATCTCGCGCAGGTTCTCCGACTCCGCCTCGAGGTCGAACGCCTCGAGACGCTTCTGGATCGCCGCGGCGCCCATCGAGCCCTCGAAGTAGTTGCCGTAGCGGTCCTGCAGCTGGCGGTAGAGCAGCTCGTCGCCCTCGAGGTCCGCGACCTTGAGGTTCTTGAACCGGTCCCAGACCTGCTCGAGACGGTCGATGTCGGCGTCCGCACGCTTGCGGATCGACGCCATCTCGCGCTCCGCCGAGTCACGGACCTTGCGGCGCGCGTCGGCCTTGGCACCCTCGGCCTCGAGCTCGGCCAGGTCGGCCTCGAGCTTCGCGGCACGCGTGTTGATGTCGTTGTCGCGGCGGTCCGCGATCTCCTTGCGCTCCAGGTCGATCTCGTTCTGGAGGTTCGGGAGGTCCTCCTGGCGACCGTCCTCGTCGACCCACGTGATCATGTAGGCCGCGAAGTAGATGACCTTCTCGAGGTCCTTCGGCGCCAGGTCGAGCAGGTAGCCGAGGCGCGACGGCACGCCCTTGAAGAACCAGATGTGCGTGACCGGGGCGGCCAGCTCGATGTGCCCCATGCGCTCACGGCGCACCTTGGACCGCGTCACCTCGACGCCGCAGCGCTCGCAGATGATGCCCTTGAAGCGCACGCGCTTGTACTTGCCGCAGTTGCACTCCCAGTCCCGGGTGGGACCGAAGATCTTCTCGCAGAAGAGACCGTCCTTCTCCGGCTTGAGGGTCCGGTAGTTGATGGTCTCGGGCTTCTTGACCTCGCCGTGCGACCAGGCACGGATGTCGTCGGCCGTGGCCAGGCCGATACGCAGCTCGTCGAAGACGTTGACGTCGAGCAAGGGGTCCTACTTCCTTCGCTTGCCGGGCCCGGGGCTGGGCCTGCGGCGGACGGAAACGGTGCTGGGGGTGGTGCGGGCGGGCTCGTCGTGCGCTGCCGTCAGGGACGGGCGCACGACGAGCCGCTCGACGTCAGATCTCCTCGACGCTGCTCGCGTTGGGGCGGCGCGACAGGTCGATGCCGAGCTCTTCCGCGGCGCGGTAGACCTCGTCGTCGTTCTCCTTCATGTCGATGGACACGCCGTCCGAGGACAGCACCTCGACGTTCAGGCAGAGCGACTGCATCTCCTTGAGCAGGACCTTGAACGACTCCGGGATGCCCGAGTCGGGGATGTTCTCGCCCTTGACGATCGCCTCGTACACCTTGACGCGCCCGGGGACGTCGTCGGACTTGATGGTGAGGAGCTCCTGCAGCGTGTAGGCGGCGCCGTACGCCTCGAGGGCCCACACCTCCATCTCGCCGAACCGCTGACCACCGAACTGCGCCTTACCACCCAGCGGCTGCTGCGTGATCATCGAGTACGGACCGGTCGAGCGCGCGTGGATCTTGTCGTCGACCAGGTGGTGCAGCTTGAGGATGTACATGTAGCCGACCGAGACCGGCTCCGGGAACGGCTCGCCGGAGCGGCCGTCGAACAGGCGCGCCTTGCCGTCGCCTCCCACCGTGCGCTCGCCGTCGCGGTTCGGCAGCGTGCTGGAGAGCAGACCCGCGAGGGCGTTCTCCTGCAGACCGTCGAACACCGGCGTCGCGACCGGGTTGCGGGGCTCGCTGCTCGCGGCGATCGCCGGGACGTCGTCCTTCCACGAGAGGTCGCCCTCCGTGGCCAGCGAGATGTCCCAGCCCTGCGCCGCGATCCACCCGAGGTGGACCTCGAGCACCTGGCCGACGTTCATACGACCGGGCACACCCATGGGGTTGAGGATGATGTCGACCGGCGTCCCGTCCGCGAGGAACGGCATGTCCTCCTCGGGCAGGATCGTCGAGATGACGCCCTTGTTGCCGTGCCGGCCGGCGAGCTTGTCACCCGCCGTGATCTTGCGGCGCTGCGCGATGTAGACGCGCACCAGCTCGTTGACGCCCGCGGGCAGCTCGTCCCCGTCCTCGCGCGAGAACGTGCGCACCTCGATGACCGTGCCGGACTCGCCGTGCGGGACCTTGAGCGAGGTGTCGCGCACCTCGCGCGCCTTCTCGCCGAAGATCGCGCGGAGCAGGCGCTCCTCGGGGGTCAGCTCGGTCTCACCCTTGGGGGTCACCTTGCCGACGAGCACGTCGCCCGCGCCGACCTCGGCGCCGATCCGGATGATGCCGCGCTCGTCGAGGTCCGCGAGGACCTCCTCGGAGACGTTCGGGATGTCCCGCGTGATCTCCTCGGGGCCGAGCTTGGTGTCACGCGCGTCGACCTCGTGCTCCTCGATGTGGATCGAGGACAGGACGTCGTCCTGCACGAGGCGCTGCGACAGGATGATCGCGTCCTCGTAGTTGTGGCCCTCCCACGACATGAACGCGACCAGCAGGTTGCGGCCGAGCGCGAGCTCGCCCTCGTCCGTGGCGGGACCGTCCGCGAGCACCGAGCCGACCTCGACGCGCTGGCCGTGGTCGACGAGCACGCGCTGGTTGTACGACGTGCCCTGGTTCGAGCGACGGAACTTCGCGACGCGGTACGTCGAGGTCGTCGCGTCGTCGTTCGCGACCGTGATGAGGTCCGCGGAGACCTCGGTCACGACGCCCGCCTTCGCGGCGACGATGACGTCACCCGCGTCGACGGCCGCACGACGCTCCATGCCCGTGCCGACGAGCGGCGCCTCGGAGCGGACCAGCGGCACCGCCTGGCGCTGCATGTTCGCGCCCATGAGCGCGCGGTTCGCGTCGTCGTGCTCGAGGAACGGGATGAGCGCCGTCGCGACCGACACCATCTGGCGCGGCGAGACGTCCATGTAGTCGACCGTGGCACCCGTGACGTAGTCGATCTCGCCACCCTTGGTGCGCACGAGGACGCGGTCCTCGGCGAACGTGCCGTCCGCCGCGAGCTCGGCGTTGGCCTGCGCGATGACGTGCCGGTCCTCGTCGTCGGCCGTGAGGTAGTGGACCTCGTCCGTGACCTTGCCGTCAACGACCTTGCGGTACGGCGTCTCGACGAAGCCGAACGGGTTGATGCGGCCGAACGACGCGAGCGAGCCGATCAGACCGATGTTCGGGCCCTCGGGGGTCTCGATCGGGCACATGCGGCCGTAGTGCGACGGGTGGACGTCACGGACCTCCATGCCGGCGCGGTCGCGCGACAGACCACCCGGGCCGAGCGCGGACAGACGACGCTTGTGCGTCAGGCCCGCGAGCGGGTTGTTCTGGTCCATGAACTGCGACAGCTGCGACGTGCCGAAGAACTCCTTGATCGACGCCACGACCGGGCGGATGTTGATCAGGGTCTGCGGCGTGATCGCCTCGACGTCCTGCGTCGTCATGCGCTCGCGCACGACGCGCTCCATCCGGGACAGGCCCGTGCGGACCTGGTTCTGGATGAGCTCGCCGACCGCCCGGATGCGACGGTTGCCGAAGTGGTCGATGTCGTCCGTCTCGACGCGGACCTCGATCGCCTCACCGTTGCGCGTGCCCGGCAGCGAGGCCTGGTCGACGTGCAGCGCAGCGAGGTACTTGATGGTGGCGACGACATCGCTGAGCGAGAGGACGGAGTCGCCGAGCGGCGCGTCCTGACCGAGCTTCTTGTTCAGCTTGTAGCGGCCGACCTTCGCGAGGTCGTAGCGCTTCGGGTTGAAGTAGAAGTTCTCGATGAGCGCGCGACCGGCCTCGACGGTCGGCGGCTCGCCCGGGCGGATCTTGCGGTACAGGTCGAGCAGCGCCTCGTCCTGCGTCTGGACGTGGTCCTTCTCGAGCGTGTCGATGACCGCCGGGTAGGCCGCGAACTCCTCGCGGATCTCGCCCTCGCTCATGCCGAGCGCCTTGAGCAGCACGGTCGCGTTCTGCTTGCGCTTGCGGTCGACGCGGACACCGACGTTGTCCCGCTTGTCGATCTCGAACTCGAGCCACGCACCGCGGCTCGGGATCACCTTGGCCGTGAGGATGTCCTTGTCGGACGTCTTGTCGGCCGTCCGCTCGAAGTACACGCCCGGCGAACGGACGAGCTGCGAGACGACGACGCGCTCCGTGCCGTTGATGATGAACGTGCCGCGCTCGGTCATGAGCGGGAAGTCGCCCATGAAGACCGTCTGGCTCTTGATCTCACCGGTGGTGTAGTTGACGAACTCCGCCGTGACGAACAGCGGCGCGGCGAAGGTGAAGTCCTTCTCCTTGCACTCCTCGGCCGTGTACTTCGCCGGCTCGAAGCGGTGCTCGCGGAAGGAGAGCGACATCGTGCCGCCGAAGTCCTCGATCGGGGAGATCTCCTCGAAGATCTCCTCGAGGCCGGCGGTCTGCGGGACGTCGTTGCGTCCGGCCTCGACCGCGGCGGCGACGCGCGCCTGCCACTTCTCGTTCCCCAGCAGCCAGTCCATGCTCTCGGTCTGCAGGCCGAGCAGGTCGGGGACCTCGAGCGGCTCGTGGATCTTGGCGAAGGAGATGCGGCGGGATGCGGTGCGGTTCGCGATGGCGTCGGCGGACGGTGCAGAAGGGGTGCGCGAGGCAGCCAAGAGGGGTCCTTCCCTGCGGTCGAGAGGCACGCTGCGCTGCCTGGCAGGGCGCGACCCCCAGCCTCGAAGCCGCCCCCGGACGCAACACATACGTCAGGGACCGGCTCGGGATATCTGAGATCGCGGGCACAGGCCAGCGCAAAGCGCTAGCATACTCGGCCCCCCGACGGAAGTCCACCCGGGTCGACAAGCCCACCGGGCGACCGCGCCCGTTCGGCTCCAACCGGGCCGGATGGCCCTGCGTCCGCGTCCGACCTCTCGACCGGGCGGGCGACCTCGTCGTCGCCGTCGCCATAGTGGCACAGCGCACTCCCCGTGGGGAACCCCGACCAGTGGCCGAGGGACGGCGGCGTGCTGCGCATCGGAGTGGTCGCGGTCATCCTCTCGGCGAGCCGGAGATCGACGATGGGCGCGAGATGCCACCGCCGCGCGGCCGACCTACCTGTCGGGCGTGCTCGTCGCCGCCCGAAGCTCGCGATCCTCGACCGCCGTCGTCAGGCAGACGATGACCAGCACGCCGCTCGCCACCATGGCGATCATCGACGTCGCGCCCTGGAGCGGCTGGCGGATCGCGTCGCCGAGCGTGACTGCGTTCGTCAGGAGCGCCACGACGTGGACGACGGCGGCCGGGAACCCGACGCGCTCGCGCGCCCGCCGGGTGGCGACGACCGCAGCCGGAAGGAGCACCGCGAGCACGGCGAGCGACCCCACGGTCACCGCACGCACGGTCGATCCCGACACTGCGTCCAGGTCCGGCGGCGCCACCGCCGCCAGGACGACCGCGGAGACCGCGCTCGCACTACACGCGACGATGCTCAGCGGGACCAGCGACCGTCCTGCGATCGCGTCCGTCGACGTCGACATGACACCCCTCTCAGCGGTCCGGCGAGCCGTGCGGCGGACCGGAACGATGCCCCCAGTATGACGGGCGGCCACGCTGCCCGATCGATTGCGGCGCCCGACATGTCTCATCTCCGGGCGCGCCGATGCGGCCGCCGCTGCTCATCCGCCCTCACCGGAGCGGACACCGCGACGACGGGCGCGTCCCAGCCGGCGCAGGCCCCATGGACGCGACGAGACCCGCACCGGTCGGTGCGGGTCTCGTCGTCGTGAGGTGTCCGGGCGGAGTGTCGACACAGTGTCAGGCGCGCCGCCCGGCGGGGCTCACTTGAGCTCGACGGTCGCGCCGGCGCCCTCGAGCTGCGCCTTCGCCTTGTCGGCCGTCTCCTTGTTGACGCCCTCGAGCACCGGCTTCGGCGCCTCGTCGACGAGGTCCTTGGCCTCCTTGAGGCCGAGCGACGTGAGCGCGCGCACCTCCTTGATGACCTGGATCTTCTTGTCGCCGGCACCCGTGAGGATGACGTCGAACGAGTCCTTCTCCTCCTCGGCCGGGGCGTCGCCGCCCGCACCACCGGCGGCCGGCGCAGCGGCGACGGCGACGGGGGCAGCAGCGGTGACCTCGAAGACCTCCTCGAAGGCCTTCACGAACTCGGACAGCTCGATGAGGGTCAGGCCCTTGAACTGCTCGATGAGCTCCTCGGTGGTGAGCTTCGCCATGAGAGGCGTTCCTTTCTTCGGTGCTCCGGGACGCAGCCTGCGTCCGAAGCGGGATGTGGGGTGATGCGCGGTGCGCCGATCCGGCCGGGGCCGAGATCAGGCAGCCGCACCTTCCGACTCCTGCTTCTGACGCAGGGCATCGATGACGCGAGCAGCCTGGGCGGTGTTGGCGGTGAAGACGTAGGCAGCCTGGTAGAGCTTGGCCTTCATCGCGCCGGCCGCCTTGGCCAGCAGGACCTCACGGGACTCGAGGTCCGCGAGCTTGGTGACCTCCGCGGCGGTCAGGGCGCGTCCGTCGAGGACACCCCCCTTGATGACCAGCGCGGGGTTCGCCTTGGCGAAGTCACGCAGACCCTTGGCGGCCTCGACAGGGTCGCCGGTCACGAAGGCGATCGCCGACGGGCCAGCGAGCGCGTCGTCGAGGCCGGTCAGACCGGCCTCCTTGGCCGCGATCTGGGTGAGCGTGTTCTTCACCACGGCGTAGGTTGCGTTGCCGCCGAGCGCGCGACGCAGCGTCTTGAGCTGCGCCACGGTGAGCCCGCGGTACTCGGTCAGCACGGCCGCGTTGGACGCACGGAACTTGTCCGCGATCTCCGCGACGGCGGCTGCCTTGTCCGGCCTCGCCATGGCAATCCTTCCGATGGTGGTGCCGGTCGGTCCCCAGAACGACGAAGAGCCCCGCGCAGGCGCGGGGCTCAACAGGCCGGCGCGGACGAACCGCACCATCGTGTAGAACTCTCACCTGCGCTGGCCTCCGCGAGCTGCGGGACTTCGGTCGTTCCGACGAGCGGAGCGACGACCGGCGGTCTTGGGCCCGACGAGAGTACGTCACGACGGCCCGGCCGACCAAATCGCGTCAGACGGGTGCGCCGAGGCACACGAGCGGCACGAGCGCACCGTCGGTACGCGCCTGCTCGTCGCACGCCTGGCCGACCGCCGTCGCGATCGGCACGCCCGCCCGCAGGCGCTCGTGCACCCCCGTCATGACCTGCATCGCGGTCTCGTCGGGAAGCGGCGCGATCGCCGCCACGACGCACGCGACCCCCGTCCGCAGCAGGACGCTCGCGAGGCCGAGGGCCTCTCCCCCGGCCCGGATCGTCGCGCGGCCGACCTCGCACGAGGACAGCAGCACCAGGTCGGGCACCGCGCCACCCGCGTCGAGCTCGTGCGCGAACAGCGGGCCGTCGGCGAGCCGCAGCGAGGAGAACAAGGGGTTGTCCGGCTCGTGGCGACCGTGTGCCGCGAGGTGCACGATCCCCGGCGACGCGAGCGCACGCGCCACGTGCTGCACCGACGCGTCGTCGTCGACGAGCGCGCGACCGCCCGGCCACAGCTCCGCGATGCGACGCGCCTCGTCGGCCGCGTGGACGAGCCCCGGTCCCGCCGCGGTCGTCACCGGGGCGTCCGGGAGGCCCGCGCCCGCGTAGCGCATCCAGTGGTGCACGGACGGCGCGACGACCGTGGCCGCACCGCGGCGCGAGGGCAGCATCCCCCAGGGCAGGACGCCCAACCACCCGCCCGCGACCACGACGAGCTCGTCGGCGCCGCGCAGCACCGGCGCCACGATCGCGTCGAGCCGCTCGAGCGAGCCGCGCATCGAGCGGTCCGCGACGGCCCGCAGCTCGGCCGGCACCAGAGGGTTCGCGACGACCTCGAGGTCCGCGTGCACGCGCCGCACGAGCTCCGCGGGTGGACCGACCGGCCCCAGCTCCGCGAGCGTCGAGCCCGTGGCGTCCATGCGGACCGCGACGAGGTGCCCGTCGTGGTCGATGACGTCGACCAACGTCGTCGACCGACGCGCCTCGACGACCGCGCGCGCCTCGTGTGCCCGCGCCGCGCGCTCGTCGCTCGGGCCGCCGGGCTCGTGCCACGACCGCGCGAGGATCTCGACCTTGAGCCGCTTCGCCTCGGCGAAGAGCCGGACGCGCTCGGGGTCCGAGGCCGGCCGTCCCGTGACCGGACGGCTGCCCTCCACCAGGCGCCGCAGCTCGCGCAGCAGCTCGGCCGTCTGCGGGTCGGCGGGCGGGTTGACCCGGGGCGCGCCACCCATCACCGCACGGACGCGCTCGGCGCACTCGAGCACGTCGTCGGGCCGGCCCGAGCCGAGCGCGAGCCGCATGTCGAGCTCGGCGAGGGCCGTGCCGTGCACCGCACCCGCGGTCCGCAGGTCGAGCGAGCCGAACCGGCTCCGGTGCAGCGCCAGGTCCCGCTGCCCGGCGCGCACGTGGTGCGCCGCGCGCTCCGGCTGACCCGCCGCCGTCGCCAGGAGCGCACGGACCCGGCGCCCGTGCAGGCGCAGCGTGAGTGGCTCGTCGGCCCGGACCGGACCGATCCCGTCGAGCACGCGCCGCGGGTCGGGTCCCGACCCGCGCGCGAGGTCCGCCTCGATCCGCAGGTAGGACGCCGCGCGCTGCCATGCCGGCCGCCCCGTCGTGCGGCACAGCTCCTCGACCTCGGCCGCACGACGAGCCACCCCGGCCCAGCCCGCGCGCGCAGCGCGACCCTCGTGCCGGTGCGCGTACACCGCCGCGTCCGCCTGGAGCTCCAGCAACGAGGACCGCACGACCCACGCCTCGTCGCCCCGCCGCGCGAACCGGCGACGTGCGCTCGAGGCCCACCCGCGGGCGGCGACCGGGTCGCCGCGCAGGAGCGCGCACTCCGCGCGCCCGAGCTCGCACTCCGCGACCTCGCGCGGCAGCCGCTCGGCCGCGAACAGCTCGGCCGCCTCCGCGAGGGTCTCGTCGGCGACCCCCACGAGCCCGGCCTCGAGCAGCACCTCGCTGCGGTCGCGCAGCGCCGTGGGTCGCACCGGACCCGGCAGGCGGCGCGCGGCGGCCTCCATGGACGCGAGCGCCTCGGGCAGCCGGCCCTCGCGGAAGTGCACGTACCCGAGGTTGTGCTCGGCCTTGAACTCGAGCAGGTCGAAGCCCGCGGCACGCGCTCGTCGGGCGCACTCCTCGTAGTCCGCGCGCGCGGCGGCCACGTCGCGGCGCTCGCTGTGCAGCGTCCCGCGGTTGAGCAGCGCGCGGCACGCGTCGACGGGGTCGGCGTCCGCGAGCTGTGCGACCGCCGTGTCGAGCGCCCGCAGGGCCTCGTCCTGCCGTCCGCCGCGCAGCGCGAGCAGCCCCCGCACGCCCGCCGCCGCGGGCACGATCCCCGGCCAGGCGCGTGCCGCGCCGGCCGCGACGAGCGCGTCGAGCTGCGCGAGCGCCGCCTGCGGACCACCCCGCGTCTCGAAGTCGCACTTGGCGAGCTCCATGAGCGCACGCGCCCGCACCCGTACGCGCACGGCATCGCCGAGCTCGCCGTCGGGCGGTCCGGGGAGCCGGTCCAGCCGTGCGAGCGCGGCGACGAGCCGACGTCGCGCCTGACCCGGGTGCCCCTCGGCGTTGTCCGCCTCGGCGAGCGCGACGTCGACCGCGAGGCGTTCGAGCACCTCGCGGTCGACGTCTCCGCGCACCCTCGGCCGGCCGGTGGCCGCGCCGGAACCTGCCGTCATCGCACCCGCTACAGCTCGATCTGGGGCGTCACGACCGGCATCGTCGGGTCGGACGAGCGACGCAGCACCAGGCGTGCCGGGCCGCGGCCGAGGTCGACGAACACGAACCGGCCGTCCTCGTCCGACGTCGTCGACGTGACGTGCCCCGCCTGGTGCAGCTCGACGACGAGCGTGCCGGCAGGCGCCGCCCAGCCGTCCACCCGCACCCGGTCGTTCTCGTGGTGGATCGAGATCATCACGGTGAGGACGTCCGTGGTGAACGTGATGGTGCCGGCCTCGATGCTCGTCTCGTCCGCCCGCACCGCGAGCGCGGGCTCGCCGACGAGGTGCAGCTCGGCGACCTCGGCGTGCATCGCCTCGATCGTCAGCGCGAGCCCGATGCTGTCCACGAGTCCGGGCGGCACCGGGTCGGCCGCGTCGACGAGCGCCGCGAGCCGGTCCAGGAGCTCGATGTCGAGGTCGTCGAGGGGCTGCGCGGAGACCAGTGCGAGCGTCGCGTCGTCGGGCGTCATGACATGCTCCAGGAGGGATCGGCGGCGAGCGAGACGCGCAGCTTCGCGAGGCAGCGCCCCCGGGTGGGTCCGATGCTGCCCACCGGCATCCCGAGAGCCTGCGACACCACGGTGTAGTCCGGGCGGTCGACGAGCGCGACGAGGCCGAGCAGCCGACGGCAGCGGTCCGGCAGGCCACGGACGTGGTCCCACAGCAGGCGGTCGCGCTCGTCGCGCACGGCTCGCACGTCCGGCAGCTCCTCGGCGGGCGTGGTCAGCCACTGCGTCGCGGCCTCGTCGGAGTCCGTGCGCGCCTGCTCCTCGCGCGTACGGCGCACGGCGCGCCAGGCCGCGCGCTTCGCGGTGACGAGCATCCACTGCAGCGTGGCCCGCGGGTCACGGATCGAGTCGATCTCCCGCACCAGCGCGAGCCACGTCGTCTGCACGACGTCCTGCGCCAGCTCCGGGCTTGCGCCCTGCGCCCGCACCGTGTGCCACAGGAGCGGCGTCATCGCCTGCACCAGGTCGGCGAGCGGCGCACGATCGCCGTCGCGGTATGCCAGGACCGCACGCGCCGCCTGGTCGGCGAGCCCCTCGCCCTGGTCGCGGAGCGTGGCGTCCACCGGCTCCACGAGGTCGTCACTCATCATTGGCCCCTCACTCGACCCGCCTCGTCGGGCGACCGTCCCCCCGACACTAGGACGCTCCTGACAAACCCGACAAGGACGTCGCCGGTCTTCCGGACGCGTCGCCGCCCTCGCGGGTCGACGACGAGGAGCGCGCACGGGCGCGCCCAGATACGCGGCCGCACGATCCGCGCCGACTTCACCCGGCCGGGTGGCGCGTCGCCGCGAGATCCTCGGGACCGAGCACGTGCCGTACCCCGGCAGGACTCCGCGGACCTGCGGATGTATCTGGCGGCCGCCGCACGCCTCCTGTCGGGCGGTCCGGTGCGACGAGCGTCGACGCGCCGGTGCCCCGCACGACAGTCTCCTGTGATCCGCCGTCCGAACGAGGAGCGCACCACCGATGACCGAGCACGATCCCCGCACCGACGCCACCACGGCCCCGGGCACCGGGCCGACCGCCGCCCTCGGCTCCGGCGCAGCCGTGCCCTCACCCGAGGGCGACCGTGCACAGATCCGGTCCGCGAAGCGGCGGTTCGAGGACGCGCTGCTGGCGCGCACGGGCGTCGTCGGGGTCGACATCGGCGAGAAGTGGTCCGACGGCCGCCCGACGGGCGAGCAGGCCATCGTCGTCCACGTCGAGCGCAAGGTCCCCGTCGACCAGCTCGACGACGACGAGCGCATCCCGGCCCGGATCGGCGGCGTCCCCACCGACGTCGTGACGAGCCGCGTCTCGCCGCTGTCCGGGCACGGCTCCGGCGAGGCCGCGCCCGGACACGGCCTGCGGGCGCGACCGCTCGTGGGGGGCGTGAGCCTCGGCCCGGCCGACGCGGTGACCGTGCCCGTCGACGGGCAGGCGCAGCTGCGCAGCGTGAACGGGACGCTCGGGGTGCTGGTCCGCGAGCGGCACACCGGGCTCACGCTCGCGCTCACGAACTGGCACGTCGCCGCCGGTGACGGCCGCGAGGATGCCGGGAGCTCGTGGGTCCAGCCCGCGGTCGCCGACGGCGGGCGGCCCACCGACCGGATCGGCGCCCTCGTGCGCGGGGCGGTGACCGACCGCATGGACGCCGCCGTCGTCGCGCTCGCACCCGGTGCACCGTGGCTGCCCGGGATCGTCGGCATCGGACCCGTCGCCGGTGCGCGCGCCGCGGAGCCCGGCACGGCCGTCCGCAAGTCCGGGCGGACCACCGGCGTGACCGTGGGCACCGTCGTGTCGACGGACTACACGACGTCCGTCGACTTCGGTCCCGGGGTCGGCGTGCGCACGCTGCGCGACCAGCTCCGGATCGAGCCGGTGCCCGGTGCCGGTCCGTTCTCCGCCGGCGGCGACTCCGGCTCGGTCGTGGTCGATCAGGACGGGTACGTCGTCGGCCTGCTCTGGGCCGGCGAGGACGACGGGAGCTTCTCGCTCGCGAACCCGGTCGATGTGGTGCTCGACGCGCTCGGCGTGAGCGTCGTGGCGGCGCCACGGACCTGGCGCGACGAGCTGCGTACCGCGGGCACGCACGCGTCGGCCGACGATGCCGGGGCCACCGGACGTCCGGTGGGGTGGGGCGCGCAGGGGGCGCCCCACCCCACCGGGACAGCCGCTCAGCCGCTCACCGAACCGTTCACGGAACCCTTCACCGAGCCGTTCACCGAGACGCTGCTGACCGACCCGTTCACGGAACCCTTCACCGAGCCGTTCACCGAACCCTTCACGGAGCCGTTCACCGAGCCGTTCACGGAGCCGTTCACCGAGACGCTGCTGACCGACCCGTTCACGGAACCCTTCACCGAACCCTTCACCGAACCGTTCACGGAACCCTTCTCGGAGCCGTTCACCGAACCCTTCACCGAGCCGTTCACCGAACCCTTCACCGAGTCGGCCGGCGGGGCGGCGACGGGAGCCGCATCAGGCTCGCCCGCGGCGTCGGCACGACGACACGCGCAGTCGCTCGCGGAGGCGTACGCGCGAGGTGTCCAGGCCGGCCGCACGCGTGCGCTCGCACCGCGGGCACGCGAGCTCGCGGCAGCGGTCCGGAGCGCCTATGCGGCGGCCTACGCGCAGGCGTACCGGCGCGCGTACGTCGCGGGGCTCGCGGCTGCCGCGGAGCGAGCGAGGCACACGGCCGAGCGCGTCGCGCGGGCCCGGTTCGCGCAGGCCGGCCGCGACGCGTACGCCGCGGGCTACCGCGCCGCTCGTCGCGCGGCGACGGCGACGAGCGCGTCGAACGGGACGGTCTCGCACGCGGCGGACGTCACCGGGGCGGCTCGGGCGTCCGACACGGACCCGGTGGGCTGACGATCTCCCGAGCGCCGCCGTCGCGTGCGGACGACCTGGGGGGTCGAGGCGCGGCGCTCGGGACACGCCGGGGTGCGACGGCGGTACGACGAGGGCCCGGCATCCGTGTGGATGCCGGGCCCTCGTCGATCACGTTCGGGCGAGCGTCAGTCCTCGTCCTCGGACGTCAGGTTCCGGGTCTTGTTCTGGTCGAGCAAGATGCCGGGGCCGTTGGTCGTCGAGATCGTCGCCTTCGAGATGTAGCGACCCTTCGAGGCGGCGGGCTTGAGACGCAGGATCTCGTCCAGGGCCGCCGCGTAGTTCTCCACCAGCTGCACGTCGGAGAACGACGTCTTGCCGATGATGAAGTGCAGGTTCGCGTGCCGGTCGACGCGGAACTCGATCTTGCCGCCCTTGATGTCCGCGACAGCCTTCGCCACGTCCATCGTCACGGTGCCGGTCTTCGGGTTCGGCATGAGACCACGCGGGCCCAGGACCTTGCCGAGCCGACCGACCTTGCCCATGAGGTCCGGGGTCGCGACCGCGGAGTCGAAGTCCGTCCAGCCGCCGGCGACCTTCTCGATGAGCTCGTCGCCGCCGACCTCGTCGGCACCGGCCGCACGCGCCTGCTCGGCACGCTCGCCGTTCGCGAACACGATCACGCGCGCCGTCTTGCCCGTGCCGTTCGGCAGGTTGACGGTGCCACGGACCATCTGGTCCGCCTTGCGCGGGTCGACACCGAGGCGGAAGACCACCTCGACGGTCGCGTCGTACTTCGTGGTCGACGTCGCCTGCGCGAGGCGGACGGCGGCCAGGGGGCTGTAGACCGTGCCGGCCTCGATCTTCTCGGCGGCGGCGCGGTACGCCTTGCTGTGCTTGGGCATCTGCTTGTTCTCCTTGTTCAGCAGTCGTGGTCGAACGGGCCGCACAGGGCCCTGCCACTGGGTGGGTCGGGCAGGACGGTCAGGACTCGACCGTGATGCCCATCGACCGGGCGGTGCCGGCGATGATCTTCTCCGCCGCGGCCAGGTCGTTCGCGTTGAGGTCCTCGAGCTTGGTGCTCGCGATCTCGCGGACCTGGTCCTTGGTCAGCTTGGCGACCTTGACGGTGTGCGGCGTGGGCGAGCCCTTCGCGACACCCGCGGCCTTCTTGATGAGCTCGGCGGCCGGCGGCGTCTTCGTGATGAAGGTGAACGAGCGGTCCTCGTACACCGTGATCTCGACGGGGATGACGTTGCCGCGCTGCGACTCGGTCGCCGCGTTGTAGGCCTTGCAGAACTCCATGATGTTCACGCCGTGCTGACCGAGCGCGGGGCCGATCGGCGGGGCGGGCGTCGCCGCACCGGCGTTGATCTGGAGCTTGATGAGGCCGGTGACCTTCTTCTTGGGGGGCATGGTGCCCTCCCTTCCTTCGTCGTGGGCCGACGCCGTGGGCGATGACCCGGTTGCAGTGGCACACCGCCGAGGGGCGGGGCCGACCTCGTCCGCTCAGGCGGCGAGGACCGTCGCGATCGGCACGAGGCCGTCGGTCAGATCTTCGCGACCTGGCTGAACGAGAGCTCGACCGGGGTCTCCCGGCCGAAGATCGAGACGAGCACCTTGAGCTTCTGGTTCTCGGCGTTGATCTCGGAGATCGTCGCGGGCAGCGTGTCGAACGGACCGTCCGTGACGGTGACCGACTCGCCGACCGAGAAGTCGACCTGGATCTTGCTCGCGGCCTTCGCGGCGGGGGCCGCCGACGCGGGCGCCTTGGCCTCGAGCGTCGGGGCGAGCATCGAGAACACCTCGTCCTGCGTGAGCGGGACGGGCTGGTGCGTGTGGCCGACGAAGCCGGTGACTCCCGGCGTGTGCCGCACCGCACCCCACGACTCGTCGGTCAGGTCCATGCGGACGAGGACGTAGCCCGGGATCCGCACGCGCTTGACGACCTTGCGCTGCGCGTTCTTGATCTCGACGACCTCTTCCATGGGGACTTCCACCTGGAAGATGTAGTCCTCCATGTTGAGGCTCTGCGTGCGGTTCTCGAGGTTGACCTTCACGCGGTTCTCGTAGCCGGCGTACGAGTGGATGACGTACCAGTCGCCGGGCTGGCTGCGCAGCAGCGCCTTGAACGCCGCGACCGGGTCCTCGTCGGGGTCGATCTCGTCCTCGACCTGCTCGTCGACGGCGACCTCGTCGGCGGCCTGCTCGTCGGCGGCCTGCTCGTCGGACGTCTCCTCGACGTCGTCGGACGACTCCTCGACGGCCTCGACCGACTCGAGGGCGTCGGTGAGCTCGACGTCGGCCGCGGTGGGCTCGGACGACTCGTTCGACACGGAGGAACCTGCTTTCTTCAAGTGCGGTGTGCGGCTCGGCGGAGCGGCTGGGGTCCGGGTGACCCCGCGGGCGTCACCCGGGGGCTCAGCCCCCGAAGACCCAGAAGACCAGGCGGCCGATGCCGAAGTCGATCAGGGTGACGAACGCCATGACCGCGGCGACGAACACCAGCACGACCGACGTGTACGTGATGAGGTCCTGCCGCGTCGGGCGGACCACCTTCTTGAGCTCGGCGACGACCTGACGCACGAACAGCGCGATGCGCGCGAACAGGCCGCGGCGCTCGCCGGGCGTCGCCTTCGGCGCGGTCGACCGTGCCGAACCCTCGGCGTCGGCGGCCGCGGAGGCTGCGGTTTCGCTCACGTCGTGCCTCTGTGTCTCGTCGATGACTCTGACCGTTCAGTGCTCGTCCGCACCCGCGACCGTCCGGCCGCGGGCACAGCCCATGCGCAGGGCAGACAGGACTCGAACCTGCAACCTGCGGTTTTGGAGACCGCTGCGCTACCACTTGCGCCACTGCCCTACGGCGACGACGACGCTCGACGACCCGCGCCCGCTCGTCGGCACCGGGCACGCTCTCGCGTGTCGGGACCGCCTGCAGGCGCACGTCATCTTGGCGAACGTCAACCGCCGGTGGACAACCATACGTGACTCGGGCGCCCGGGTCGAACCACGTCCCGGGTGGACGTCCTCGGGCAGCGCTGCGCTCCCCGTCAGCCGTCCGGCCGGGTGCTCGTCGGCGGTGCCGGCACACCCGCACGTGGAGCGCGTGACCTCTGCCACTATGGGAGCCGTGAGCCAGCAGACCGAGCGCCAGCAGCCGTCCCGTCCCCGCGTGTCCCAGCGACTCGCCGCGATCGCGCCGTCCGCGACGCTCGCGGTCGACGCCAAGGCCAAGGCCCTCAAGGCCGAGGGCCGCCCGGTCATCGGGTTCGGCGCGGGCGAGCCGGACTTCCCGACGCCCGCGGCGATCGTCGAGGCGGCCGTCGCCGCGTGCCAGGACCCCGCCAACCACCGCTACACGCCCGCGGCGGGCCTGCCCGCGCTGCGGGAGGCCGTCGCCGCGAAGACCCTGCGCGACTCGGGCTACGAGGTCCGCCCGCAGGACGTCCTGGTGACCAACGGCGGCAAGCAGGCGGTGTTCCAGGCGTTCGCCTCGGTCGTCGAGGTGGGCGACGAGGTGCTCCTGCCGGCGCCGTACTGGACGACCTACCCCGAGGCGATCCGGCTCGCGGGTGGTGTGCCGGTCGAGGTGTTCGCGGGCGTCGACCAGGGCTACCTCGTGACGGTCGACCAGCTCGAGGCGGCGCGGACCGAGCGCACCAAGGTGCTGCTGTTCTGCTCGCCGTCGAACCCCACGGGTGCCGTGTACTCGCCCGAGCAGACCGCGGAGATCGGCCGCTGGGCGCTCGAGCACGGCATCTGGGTCATCACCGACGAGATCTACGAGCACCTCACGTACGACCACGCGGTGTTCACGCCCATCCAGCGCGTGGTCCCCGAGCTCGTGGACACGTCGATCGTGCTCAACGGCGTCGCGAAGACCTACGCCATGACCGGGTGGCGCGTGGGCTGGATGATCGGCCCGAGCGACGTCATCAAGGCGGCGACGAACTTCCAGAGCCACCTCACCTCGAACGTCGCGAACGTCTCGCAGCGTGCGGCGGTCGCCGCGCTGACGGGCGACCTGACCGCCGTGGAGGCCATGCGCGCGGCGTTCGACCGTCGTCGCCGGACCATGGTCGAGATGCTCTCCGCCATCGACGGCGTCGTCGTCCCGGCGCCGCAGGGTGCGTTCTACGCCTATCCGTCGGTCGAGGGCGTGCTCGGTCGCACGATCCGCGGCGTGACCCCCACGACCTCGGCCGAGCTCGCCGCGCTCATCCTCGACGAGGTCGAGGTCGCGGTCGTGCCCGGCGAGGCCTTCGGCCCGTCCGGGTTCCTGCGTCTGTCCTACGCGCTCGGCGACGACGACCTCGTCGAGGGTGTCTCCCGGATCCAGTCGCTGCTCGCCGAGGCGCGCTGAGCGACCGATGCGCTCCTGACGCCCCACGACACGAGGGCCCGCACGTGTGTGCGGGCCCTCGTGCGTGGCGGCGTCAGCCCGCGCAGGCGCCCTCGACCACGCTGTCCAGCGGCGTGTAGCTCATCGCCCCGCTGTCGACGAGCTGCACCTCGAGGCAGAAGTCGTCGGCCCCGGCGCCCGGCACGAACCGCACGCCCGAGATGCCCTCCGAGACGGCACCGAGCTCCTCGCTCCCGGACGACGTCGTGAGCACGTACTGGCCGTCCTCGATCGAGACCGAGTCGGCCGTCAGCGCCTCGGTCGACGAGTAGTAGTGGAGCTGGAGACCGATGCCGACGGTGTACAGGTCGGCCTGCGCGGACCACTGGGCGAGGTCGCCGTCCTGCACGGGGTCGTCCGACCAGTCCTCGTCCGACCAGTCGTCACCGAGGTCGAGCGAACCGTCCTCGTCGAGCCACTCGTCGGAGCCCTCGTACTCGCCGTCGCCGTACTCGTCGTACCCGCCGAGGACGTCGTCGAGACCTCCGCCGGCGGCCAGGTCGTCCAGGCTGTCGAGCCCGTCCAGCCCACCGAGCCCGCCGACGCCACCCAGAGCACCGAAGCCGGACGCGAGGTCGCCGAAGTTCTCCTGGAGCCACTGCGGGTCCTCGAGGCTGCCGTCCTTCTGCAGCTCGAGCGCCTTCTCGGTGACCACGCCGTACAGGTGGGCGAGCGTCGACAGGGCCGAGACGCGCCAGCTCCCGTCCTCCTTGACCGCGACCAGACCGGACTCGCCGAAGCCGAGCGCGACGAGCCCGGGGACGTCCTCGATGCAGTTCTTCGACCCGTCGGCGGTCACGCAGGTCCCGCTGAGCGAGAGCGTCGAGCCGTCACCGGTGAGCGACACGTCGTCGGGGACGAGCAGCGCGTGGCTGTCGTCGAGGCTCGTCGAGGTGAACGTCGCGGAGCCGACGCTGAGAACCGTGTCGGAACCCTGGTAGCCCTGCGCCCACGCCTCGACGTACACCGACATGAACCGACGCTCGGCGACCGACAGGACGTCGGTGAGCGCGGAGACGTCGCCCCCGACGACCTCGGGGATCGCCTCGACGAACGCGGTGCCCGCGGCCTGCGGCGAGGAGTAGGTCGCGGCGTCCGGGTCGGGCATCGCGCCGCGCGTGCCGCCCTGCGCGACGGTGATGTACTCGCCGATCGTCATGAGCGGCGAGACGTACCAGTCGCCGTCCTCCTCGACCGCCATGAGGAACGGCTCCTGCGTCCCCGCGTCCGTCTCGAACGTGAGCTGCGCGGCGTCGACGGACCACGGCAGCGCGCTGTCGAGCTGCTGCACCGCCTGGTCCCGGTCGTCGCCGGACAGCTCGCCCTGGCCGACGGCCTCGAGCACCGGCGCGAACGCGTCGAGCACGAGGTCGGTGATCGTGCCGGCGTCGCCGTCGACCGTGAGGGTGCCGTCGGTCAGACTCACCTTGGCGAGACCGTCGTCGACCTCCTCGACGTCGAGCTCGAGGCCCGAGACGTCCACGTCGAGCGCGTCGAACGCGTCCCGGAGCTTGTCCAGGTCGACCGACGTCTCGCCGTCCGCGGCGCTCGACGCCAGGTCACCGACGCCCTCGGACGCGTCGCGGAACGGCTGCACCTCGGACGGCGCCAGGACGCCGACGATCGCCACACCGTCGCGGTCCGCGATCCCGTCGACGAGCTGCGTCACCGCGGCCTGCGGGCTCTCCGCACCGCCGAGCTTGCTCAGCACGTTCGCCCAGACCGCGTAGCCGCCCGCCCCGACGACGACGACCGCGGCGGCGGCGACGCCGACCCACAGCCCCGTCCGACGACGCCGCGGCTGCTCCCCGACGGGTGCGAACTCGACGGTGCCCGTCGGGTCGGCCCCGGACCAGGACGCCTCCGGCTCGGTCGACATCGGCTGCGCGTACGTCGCGCCGGACTGCGGCGTGCCGGCCGTCGACGCTGCGTACGAGGTCGGCGCGGGATCCTGCGGGTACGACGCGGGCTGCGTGGAGGGCTGGGCCGGCTGCTCGGCGGGCGCGGCCGGAGCCGCCGGCGCGGCGGGGGCCGCACCGGCCCGCCGGGCGGCGACCGCGGCCGCGACCGCCGGGTCGCCCTGCGCCGCGAGCCAGTCGAGGAGCTCGGGGTAGGCGCCCGGGTGCCCGGCGACGCGGGCTCGCAGGTCCGGCCGCTCGGCGGCGACGCGAGCGAGCTCGGACGCCGGGGTCGTCGGGTCGTCGAGGAGGGCGAGGTACGGGTCGTGAGTCATGGGGATCCCCTGGGCTGCCTGATGCGCCGCCGGCGGGCGACGAACACGTCATGCTAGGGAAGTCCGCACCCCTCGCGTGCGGGTTGTCCCCAGGTGGGACGAGATTTCACCTGCTCGTCGTGCTGTCGCCGGACGCGCCCGCCGCACGTGCCCGTCGCACGTCTCCTGTCGGCGGCATCGCTGGCAGACTGACGCCGTGCGCGACCTGGCCCTGCTCCCGAAGGCGCACCTCCACCTGCACTTCACCGGGTCGATGCGCGTCAGCACGCTCGCCGAGCTCGCGCAGCGGCATCGCGTGCGGCTCCCGGCCGTGCTGCTGGACGCCGACCCGCTGCACGTCCCCGCCGACGAGCGCGGCTGGTTCCGCTTCCAGCGCCTGTACGACGCGGCCCGCGCGTGCGTCCGCGACGAGGCGGACATGCGGCGCGTGGTCGCGGAGGCCGTCGCCGACGACGCGGCGGAGGGTTCGGGCCGTCTCGAGATCCAGGTCGACCCCACCTCGTACGCGCCGTTCGTCGGGGGCATCACGCCCGCGCTCGAGATCGTCCTCGACGAGGCGCGCGCCGCAGCCGCCCGCACGGGCGTCTCGGTGGGCGTCGTCGTGGCCGCGTCCCGCATGCGGCACCCGCTCGAGGCGCGCACGCTCGCCCGGCTGGCGGCGCGGCACGCCGGCGACGGGCCCGGCGAGGTCGTCGGGTTCGGGCTGTCGAACGACGAGCGCCGCGGCGACACCGAGCAGTTCGGCCCCGCGTTCGTGATCGCCCGACGAGCAGGGCTCGCGTCGGTGCCGCACGGCGGCGAGCTCCTCGGCCCCGCGCACGTGCACGACGTCGTGCAGCACCTGCAGCCCGACCGGCTCGGGCACGGGGTGCGCGCCGGCGAGGACCCGCGACTGCTCGACGAGATCGTCACGGCAGGCATCGCGCTCGAGGTCTGCCCCGCGTCGAACGTCTCCCTCGGGGTCTACGCCGACGCGGCGCAGGTCCCGCTGGGCGCGCTCGTCGACGCCGGCGCGCTCGTCGCGCTCGGTGCCGACGACCCGCTGCTGTTCCGCTCGCGCCTCGTCGCGCAGTACGAGACCGCGCGTCACGTCCACGGCTTCTCCGACGACCGTCTGGCCGGGCTCGCACGGTCGTCGATCCGGGCGAGCCGGGCCGACGACGTGACGCGGGCGCGCCTGCTCGCGGGCGTCGACGCGTGGCTCGCGACGCCCGGACGCTAGAGCGCCGCCCCGACGAGCACCGGCTCGGCCTCGAGCGTCACGCCGAACGCCTGGCGCACGCCGTCGCGCACCTCGCGGGCGAGCGCCAGCACGTCCTCGGCCCGCGCAGCGCCGCGGTTGGTCAGCGCGAGCGTGTGCTTCGTCGACAGCGCGGCGGGACCGGGCAGGCCGTGCCCGCGGGCGAACCCGGCGTGCTCGATGAGCCACGCGGCGCTCGTCTTGACGAGCCCCTCGCCCGCGGCGAAGCGCGGCGCCTCGGCCGGCAGCCGGGCCGCCGCGTCCTGCGCCAGCACCGGGTTGGTGAAGAACGAGCCCGCGCTGCGCGTGTCGGCGTCGGCCGGGTCGAGCACCATGCCCTTGCCGCGGCGCAGCTCGAGCACCGCGGCGCGCACGTCGAGCAGCGGCGCGCGCTGCCCGACCTCGACGCCGAGCGTGCGCGCGAGCTCGGCGTACGCGATCGGGGCCGACAGCGTGCCCTGCCGGAGCTGGAACGTCACGTCGAGCACCACGTACCGCGGCGTCGGGCCCCACGGTGCGCGGTCGTCGGCGGGGTCCCGCGGGTCGCGCCGCGCGTCACCGGGTGCGAGAAGCGAGCGCTTGAGCAACGACGTCCGGTAGCCGAACCGCAGGTCGACGAGCGGCAGCGTGCGGGTGCGCGCGCGCTCGCGGTCCCACACGCGCACGGTCGCGATCGTCTGCGCGACCTCCTGCCCGTAGGCACCGACGTTCTGCACGGGCGTCGCGCCCGTCGAGCCCGGGATGCCCGAGAGCGCCTCGAGGCCGTAGAGGCGGTGGGTGGTCGCCTCGAGCACGACGTCGTCCCACGGCGTGCCCGCGGGCACCGTGTACGTCACGCCCGCGCAGGCCGAGTGGTCGGGCACGTCGATCCCGGTGCGGACGTCGCGCACGACGAGCCCCGGGAACCCCTCGTCGGACACCAGCAGGTTCGAGCCACCGCCGAGCACGAGGACGGGCTCGGCGGCCTCGTCGGCCGTGCGCACGGCGTCGACGAGGTCCGCCTCGGTCGTCGTCTCGACGTACCGTCCGGCCGGTCCGCCCACCCCGAGCGTCGTGAGGTCGGCGAGGCGGGGCGCGGCGGTGACGGTCATGCGTCCAGGCTACGGGCGCTCGTCGGGCGCGTCCGCCCGCTCGCGTGCGAGCGTCTCGGGCGGGACCGCGAGCGCCGGGTCGGCCATGGTGTCCGTGCCCGACGACGTCGCGCTCGCGAGCGGTGCCGCCGCACCGGACACGAGGATGCCGAGCGCGACGGGCACGAGGATCACGAGCAGCGCGTGCCGGTACCCGACGTGCTCCGCGAGCAGACCCAGCAGCGGCGGACCCGCGAGGAACGCGGAGTAGCCGATGGTGGACACCACGCTCACGCGCGCGGCGGCGCGCAGGGGGTCGTCGGCCGCGGCGCTCATCCCGACGGGGAACCCGAGCGCGGCGCCCGCTCCCCACACGACGATCCCGACGAGCGCGAGCCACATGGCCGGGGCGAGGCCGAACAGCGCGAGCCCGACGAGCGCGAGGCCCGCGCACAGGCGGAGCACCCGCACACGGCCCCAGCGGTCGAGCAGCGCCGTGCCGAACCAGCGCATGCCCGTCATGGACGCGAGGAAGACGCCGAGCGCGACCGCCCCGAGCGCGTGCGCGGTGTCGAAGCCGTCGACGACCGCGAGGCTCACCCAGTCGTTCGCGGCGCCCTCGGTGAGGGCCGCGGCGAGCACGACGAGCCCGATCAGCAGCGTCCGGGGCTCGAGCCACGCCGCGAGCGCGCGCCGCGCACCGCTCGGTGCGGCCGCACGCTCGTGGGCCGCGTCGCCGTGCGCGCCGGACCCGGCGTCGGTCGCAGCGTCGGTCGCGGCGAGGAACGCGCGCACCGCGACGAGGACCGCGACCATGGACAGCCCGAGCGCGACCGGCAGGTGCACGACGACGGGCACGTGCACGCCCGCGGCGACCGCCGCGATCCCCGCGGCGGCGACCGTGCCGAGCGAGAAGCCCGCGTGGTAGCGGGGCATGACCGTGCGACCGAGGCGCTGCTCGACGACTGCGCCCTCGACGTTCATCGCCGCGTCCCACACCCCCGTCCCCACGCCGTAGACGACGAGGCCCACGCCCGCGAGCACGACGTTCTCGAGGGCGACGCCCACCGCGGCGAGCGTGAGCCCTCCGGCGTTGAGCGCGGCCGAGCCGACGACCGTGCGACGCGCGCCGAACCGCTCGATGAACGTGCCCGCGAGCGGCAGCGCGACGAGCGAGCCCGCCGACGCCATGAGCAGCAGCAGCCCCATGCGGGTGGCGTCGAGACCGAGCCCGTCGCGGACCGCGGGGAGCCGGGAGGCCCAGCTCGCGAAGTTGAACCCGGACAGGAAGAACACGGCGAACACCGCGAACGACGCGGCGCGCACCGGGTCGCGCGGGGTCCGGGCACGCTCGGCTACCACGCGCGCCTCCTGGGTCTCGCCGGGCGGGATCGCGCTCACGCTACGCGCTCCGGGTCGACGGTGGGGAGGTCCGTCGCGGGCGCGGCCGACCCGGGGCCGACGGGGACGCGCACGAGCTCGACGGGCAGCAGGTCGACGGGGGCGAGGTCGTCGGGTGCCTCGGGTCGGCGGGCCGCGGCGGGCTCGGCCGGCGCGGCGGCCTGACCCGCGAGCGAGACGCTCGCGACCATCGCGATCGCGATCAGGCTCAGCGCGTGCCGCGCGCCGATGCTCTCCGCGACGAGCCCGAGCAGCGGCGGGGCCGCGATGGACGCGACCGAGCCGAACGAGGAGATGACGGCGACCCGCCCGGCGGCGCGCACGGGCTCGTCGGACGCCGCGGCGATGCCGATGGGGTACGCGAGCGCGGCACCGAAGCCCCACAGCGCGACCCCGGCCGACGCGAGCACGAACGACGGCGCGAAGCCGAACAGCACGAGGCCGACGATCGAGACCAGGCCCGACGTGCGCAGCACGGTGACCCGGCCGTGCCGGTCGATGAGGCGCGTGCCGAGGAGCCGGACCGCCGTCATCGCCGCGACGAAGAGCGCGAGCACCACCCCGCCGACCGCCTCGGTGCGGCCGAAGCCGTCGACGACCGCGACCGCGAGCCAGTCGTTCGCGGACCCCTCGGAGAGCGACGCCGCCATGATGACGACGCCGATGAGGAGCGTGCGCGGCTCGCGCCAGGCGCCGAGCGAGGATCCCGGACGGCGCCGACCCGCCGGGCGTCCGGCGGGCTGCGGGTCTCGTGCGGCGCCCGCGCGGCTCGGCTCGTCGTGTGCACCGTCGCTCGACGTCGCGGGGAGCACGACCCCGCGCAGCGACGCGAGCCGCCACGCGACCGCGACCGCCGCGACCGTGCCGAGGTGCACCGCGAGCCCGAGGCCGTGGCGCGACGCGAGCGCGCCGAGCGCCGACCCGACGACCGCGCCGATCGAGAACGCCGCGTGGAACTGCGGGATCACGGTGCGACCCATCGCACGCTCGATGCGGGCGGACTCGACGTTGATCGGCACGTTGCCGAGCGCGATCGACACGCCGTTGAGGAAGATGCCGACGGCGAGGAGCGGGACCGAGCCGACGGTCGGGCCGACGCCGAGCAGGACGTATCCGACCGCGAGCACGGCGGTCGAGGCGAGCAGCGCGACGCGGCTCCCCCACCGCTGGACGACGATCCCCGCGAGGGTCACGGTCAGGAGCGCGCCGACCGAGCCGATGAGCAGCAGCCCGCCGAGCGCAGCGGTCGTGAGGTCGAGCTCGGCGCGGACCGTGGGCAGCCGGGACAGCCAGCTCGAGAAGACGATGCCCTGCAGCCCGAACAGACCGAGCAGGAGGACTCGCGCGCGCGTGATGTGGTGCGGTCCGACGAGCGTCGGGTGCGGGTGGTCGCGGAGGGGCACGGCGAGGGCTCCGGGATGCTCGAGGAGAGGTGGTGGTCGGTGGGTGAGACCCGGGTGGGGTCGGTCTCGAATCGATTCGACAGTCGATCGCGCGGAGTGGATCGAATCGATTTGAGGAGCGTTGGCCATTCTGCGGGTACGCTGACCGCTGCGTCAACCGACGCGCGCGGCCCGCGCCGCGACCTCGTCGGACCCGCCTCGACGGACGCCCCACGGACGCCGAGCACGAGGCCCGAGCTCACCGCCGGAGGTGCCCGCTGTCGTCCCAGCGCCCGACGCTCGCCGACGTCGCCTCCGCCGCGGGAGTCTCCGTGTCCACGGCCTCCCTCGCCTTCTCCGGGGCCGGCCCCATCGCGGCCGCGACCCGGGAACGCGTGCTCGCCGCCGCGAGCGAGCTCGGCTACCTCGGGCCGAACCCCCTGGGCCGCCAGCTGCGCAGCGGCCGTTCGGGCATCGTCGGCGTCGTCATCGGTGACGCGCTGCGCCGCGCGTTCCGCGACCCGGTCTCGATCCAGGTGCTCGACGGGCTCGTCTCGACGCTCGGCGAGATGGACCTCGGGGTGCTGCTGATCCCGGGCCCGTCGGACCCGGCCGAGCCGCCCGTCGACCCGCTCGTGCTGTCCGCGGCGATGGACGTCGCCGTGCTGCTGTGGAGCAGCGGCACGCAGGACCCCGTGCTCGAGGCGCTGCGGCGCCGCAACGTGCCGACCGTGGTCGTCGAGGGCGCGGTCGAGCCGGGCACCGCGGCGGTCGGGATCGACGACCGCCGCGGCATGACCGAGGCGGTCACCCACCTGCGCGAGCTGGGCCACGAGTCGATCGCGTGCGTGACGCTCGCGTTCGACCGCAGCCGGGGCGAGGGCTTCGTGCCGCGCGAGCGGTGGCACGAGGTGATCTGGGAGGTCACCGGCCGACGGCTCGACGGTGTGCTCGACGCCGGTGTCGAGCCGTGGGGCGTCTACGAGACTCCCGCCTCGCTCGTCGAGCACGGTGCCAGCGCGGGCCGCGCGATCCTGTCCGCCGCCGACCGACCGACCGCCGTGCTGTGCCAGTCGGACCTGCTCGCGTCGGGCGTCGTGCTCGCGGCACGCGAGCTCGGGCTCACGGTTCCGGGCGACGTGTCGGTCGCGGGCTTCGACGGCGTGGACCTGCCCTGGCTCGCACCCGACGTGCTCACGTCGGTGACCCAGCCGCTGGCGGAGAAGGGCGCGGCCGTGGGCCGTGCCGTCGCGAGCCTGCTCGCGGGGGACGTCCCCGAGCCGGTGACGCTCCCGGTCACGTTCCGCGCCGGGACGACGACGGGGCCCGCACCCGCCTGAGCGAGCAGAGACCCGCGTCAGACCAGGCGGACGACCGCCTGGGCCTTGCCCAGGACGCGCTGACCCTCGACCGTCACGGTGAGGTCGACGCGTGCGGTGCCCGCGGACTCGTCGAGCGCGCCGACGGCGGCGACGACCTCGACGGTCGCGTGACCCGGGTCCGGCACGGGGACCGGGCGCGTGAAGCGCACCTGGTAGTCGACGACGCGGCCCGGGTCCCCGACCCAGTCCACGACCGCCCCGACGGCGGCACCCATCGTCCACATGCCGTGCGCGATCACGCCCGGCAGGCCGACCGAGAGCGCGACACGCTCGTTCCAGTGGATCGGGTTGAAGTCGCCCGACGCGGCGGCGTACCGCACGAGCCGCGCGCGGTCGACGACGACCTCCGTCCGCGCGACCTCCTGGCCGACCTGCAGCTCGGCGAGCACGGGCTGGGTCATCAGGACTCCTCGGGGCGCACGGCGAGCGTGGACACGACGGTCGCGACGGGCTCGCCGTCCTCGGCCGCGATCTCCGCGCGCGTGGTGATCATCGCCAGGCCTGCGCGCTCGACGATCGAGTCGACGTGCAGCACGGTGACCAGCCGGTCGCCCGCGTGGATCGGCCGGTGGTGCGTGAACCGCTCGTCGGCGTGCACGACGCGGCTGAAGTCGATGCCCGCGGCGGGGTCCTCGAACAGCTGCGCCTCGGCGCGCTGCGCGACGACGACCGCGAACGTGGGCGGGGCGATGACGTCGGGGTGCCCCAACGCGCGCGCCGCCTCCACGTCGGTGTGAGCCGGGTGCTGTGCCCCGACCGCGGCCGCGAAGGACCGCAGGTGCTCACGCCCGACCTCGAAGGCGGCGTTCGGCGCGTACTCGCGCCCGGCGTACCCGGTGTCGACCGGCATCGCCAGGGTCAGCGGGTCTCGCGGTGCAGTGTGTGGCGGTTCTCGCGCGGGCAGAACTTCTTCATCTCGAGCCGGTCGGGGTCGTTCCGACGGTTCTTCTTCGTGATGTAGTTCCGCTCCTTGCACTCCGTGCACGCGAGCGTGATCTTCGGGCGGACGTCCGAGCTCTTGCTGGCCATGGTCTTGTCACCTCTCGCGCCACCACGGCGCTTGCGTTACGTGTTCAGCGGCGCCGGCCGACGCGCGCCAGGAATGAAGCGGTAGCGGGAGCGGGACTCGAACCCGCGACCTCACGATTATGAGTCGTGCGCTCTCACCAACTGAGCTACCCCGCCTCGGGCGGATCCGAGGTGTACGGCCCGCCGAGACGGACCGTACACCTGGACACACCACAGAGCCCCGAAAGGGAATCGAACCCTTGACCTTCTCCTTACCATGGAGACGCTCTGCCGACTGAGCTATCGGGGCAGCGCGGACCAGGCTACACAACGATCCCCGCCCCACGAAATCCACGCCCCCGCACCCGCCACCCCCACCGCGAGCGCCACACATCGACGGCGAACGCCACGCTCACGAAGGGTGCGCTCGTGCCCGTTGTGTGGCGCTCGCGGGTGGGGCGAGGGGGACGCCTGCGGCGTAGAGGCGGTCGACCAGCGGGAACGCGTGCCACGCGTCGTCCCACGTCCAGCGGACGACCGTCCGGGCCACGGCGCGCAGCCGGTCCTCGCGCAGCTTCTCGCGCCACAGGGCGTCGGCACCCTGCGCGTCGCCGTACTTCACGCGCCCGTCGAACTCCCCGACCACCCGCACGTGCGGCCACCAGAAGTCCACCCGCCCGACGAACCCGTCACGGTCGCGGACCTCGTGCTGCAGGACGGGCAGCGGCAGCCCGTGCTCGATCATGCGCGCACGGCTCAGCGACTCTCCGGGCGACTCGGCGAGCGGGTCGACGGCCGCCGCCACCAGACGCGCCGCGCGGCTGCCGCGCCCACGACCAGCACGCCGCGCCTGCGCCATCAGCTCGTCCGCGTCGGTGAGCCCGCAGCGCACCGCGGCGTCGCCGGCGACGAGGCCGGCCGCGATCCCGCCGACGCGCGCGAGGTCGACGACCGTGCGGGCGGGCGAGGTCACCATCAGCCCCGCCTGCAGCACACCCGCGGGCACGTCGGTCACGCAGTGGCGCACGACGTCGCCCCGGGTCCGTCCGCCCGACGCGGGGCGCGCGGTCAGGTGGACGCGGTCGTCGTCCTGTCCGACGACCGGCAGCCGCCAGGCGAGCGCAGCGGACCAGTGCGACACGACGGCGTCGCTCACGGCGTCCGCGACCACCGCGCGCACGTGGGCGAGATGGCGCTCGTCGGACGCCAGGCGCGCCCACTGCGCCGCGTCGACGTACGCGCCACGCCGCAGCTTCGTGCGTGCTCCGGCCCGAGTCCGTGCGACGTGCGCGACCGCTCCGCGCGCGAGCACGAGCCCGCCGCCGCGCTCGCCGCGCTCGTCGGGCTCGTCGGGCTCCTGCCTGCGCACCTCGTCCATCACGCCAGGGTGCCCAGCCCGGCCGACGCGCGTCGTCCGTCATCCACAACCCCCCGCGAGCGCCACACAAGCGCGCCGAACGCCACGCCTACGAAGGGTGCGCTCGCGCTCGATGTGTGGCGTTCGCGGGGAGGGGTGGGACGCAGAAGGGGCGTCCCGTCGTGCGGGACGCCCCTTCGAGGGTGGCGGGTGAGGGATTCGAACCCCCGTAGGCTGTGCCAGCTGATTTACAGTCAGCCCCCTTTGGCCACTCGGGTAACCCGCCGGGGTGCATGCCGCTCGCGCAGCGTGCCGTGGAAGGATAGCAACACCCGGGCCCCGTCGAGAAAACGGGCGTCCGACGAGCGTGCGCGGCCGGTCCCCGTCGTCGCGACGAGCCCCGCGCGCACCCGAGACAGCCGCACCACCAGGACACGGGAGGACAACCCATGGCGAGCGAGTCGTCGTTCGACGTCGTCAGCAAGGTCGACCGGCAGGAGGTCGACAACGCCCTCAACCAGGCCGCGAAGGAGATCGCCCAGCGATACGACTTCAAGGGCGTCGGGGCGTCGATCGCCTGGTCCGGCGAGTCCGTGCTGATGATCGCGAACTCCCCCGACCGCGTGCTCGCGATCCTCGACGTCTTCGAGTCGAAGCTCATCAAGCGCGGGATCTCGCTCAAGGCGCTCGACCTGGGCGACAAGGAGCCGAAGCCGTCGGGCAAGGAGTACCGGCTCGCGGCCGCGATCAAGGAGGGCCTCTCGTCGGAGGTCGCCAAGAAGCTCGCGAAGATCGTGCGCGACGAGGGCCCGAAGTCGGTCAAGACGCAGATCCAGGGCGACGAGCTGCGCGTCTCGGCCAAGAGCCGCGACGACCTGCAGGCCGTCATCGCCCTGCTCAAGGGCGCGGACGTCGACGCGGCGCTCCAGTTCACCAACTACCGCTGAGGCACCACGCCGGGTCGGTGCGCACCCGCCAGTGCACCGAGCATCGATGCAGCCGTCACCGGCCCGGCCGGCGCGGACCGGGGCTCAGTAGCGCGTGATGCCGCCCTGGGTGCCCGCCTGGGCCTCCAGGCGGGCGATGCGGTCCGCCATCGGGGGGTGCGTCGCAAAGAGCCGGGCCATGCCCGCGCCCCGGAACGGGTTCGCGATCATGAGGTGCGACACGTTCTCGAGCCGCTGGTCCTTGGGCAGGGGGCGTGCCGCGGTGCCCGACTCCAGCTTGCGCAGCGCCGACGCGAGCGCGAGCGGGTCGCCCGTGAGCCGCGCGCCGTCCTCGTCGGCGTCGTACTCGCGGGTCCGGCTGATCGCGAGCTGGATGATCGTCGCGGCCATGGGCGCGAGGAGCACGAGCAGCAGGCCCGCGAGCGGGTTGCCGCCGCCCTCGCGACGATCGCCGCCGCCGAACCAGAACGCGATCGACGCGAGCGACGTGATGACGCCCGCGATCGCGGCTGCGACCGACGACGTGAGGATGTCGCGGTTGTAGACGTGCTGCAGCTCGTGGCCGAGCACGCCGCGCAGCTCCCGCTCGTCGAGGAGCTGCAGGATCCCGGCGGTGCAGCACACCGCCGCGTTGCGCGGGTTGCGGCCGGTGGCGAACGCGTTGGGCGCCATGGTCGGCGAGACGTACAGGCGCGGCATGGGCTGTCCCGCCTTGGTGGAGAGCTCGCGCACGATGCGGTACATCGCGGGCTGCTCGACCTCGGTCACCGGGACGGCCCGCATCGTGCGGATCGCGATCGTGGCCGAGTTCCAGTACGACACCGCGGTCCCGACGAGCCCGAACGCCGCGAACAGGACCATGTACCGGGCCGTTCCCCCGCCGACCCACCAACCGATGAGCAGCACCACGCCCCACAGGACGCCGAACAACGCGGCCGTCTTCAGGCCGTTGAAGTGGTGCCTCGGTCCCATGGGATCCCTCCGGTCGGCGGTGCGGTCACCTCGAAGAACGTCCCATGGTCGCACCCCGTTCCCGGGGGCCACCGGGACGACGAGAGCCGCGTCCGGCGGGCGGCTGCCCGGGACGCGGCTCTCGTCGGAGGCCCGTCAGGACGCGGTGACGCGACCCAGCGAGACGTCGACCATGTGGTCGCGCGGGACCACCTTGATGCGCTCGCGGCCGTGCGGCTCGCCCAGCGACTTCTCGTACGCGTCGAGCAGCTCCCAGCCGGACCACTGCACGACGTCGACGCCGCGCCCCGCGAGGAACTCCGTCACGGCCGACGGGTCACGGTCGGTGGCGCTGTAGAAGGCCTCGCCGCCCGCCTCGACGTCCTCGGTGAGGTGCCGGATCGTCTCCGACGCGTCCGACTTGGTGTGGCCGATGAGCCCGACCGGGCCACGCTTGATCCAGCCCGTCGCGTACACGCCCGGCAGGTGCTCGCCGTCGACGTCGACGACGCGGCCCTCACGGTTGGGGATGACGCCCGCGATGTCGTCGAACGGGATGTCGACGAGCGGCGAGCCGAAGTAGCCGACCGCGCGGTAGACGGCCTGCACCGGCCAGTCGTGGAACACGCCCGTCCCCGTGGAGTTGCCGTCGCCGTTGAGCGCCGTGCGCTCGGTCCGGATCCCGACGACCTTGCCGTCCTCGCCCAGGATCTCGGCCGGCTTGTGCAGGAAGTGCAGGTGGATGCGGCGCGACGCCGTGAGCTCCTCCGGCTCCTTGAGCGTCCAGTCGGTGAGCGTCTTGACGACCTGCTTCGTCTGGTTCGACGAGTGGATCGCCGCCATCGAGCCCTCGTCGAACTCGAAGTCCTCGGGGTAGACGATCACGTCGACGTCGGGCACATGACCGAGCTCGCGCAGCTCGAGCGGCGAGAACTTGACCTGCGCCGGGCCACGGCGCGCGAAGACGTGCACGTCCGTGATCGGATTGCGCGCGAGGATCTCGTGCACGTTGGCCGGGACGTCCGTCGGCAGCATGTCCTCCGCGTGCTTCGCGAGCACGCGGGCGACGTCGAGCGCGACGTTGCCCGCGCCGATCACCGCGACCTGCTCGTGCTCGAGCGGCCACGTCCGCGGGACGTCCGGGTGCCCGTCGTACCAGGACACGAAGTCCGCCGCGCCGAACGAGTTCTCCAGGTCGATGCCCGGGACCGGCAGGGCCGCGTCACGGATCGAGCCCGTCGAGAAGATCACCGCGTCGTAGAACTGGCGCAGGTCGTCGAGCTTGAGGTCCGTGCCGTAGTCGACGTTCGCGAGCAGGCGGATGTCGCCGCGCTCGAGCACCTTGTGCAGCGCGACGATGATCTGCTTGATGCGCGGGTGGTCCGGCGCGACGCCGTAGCGCACGAGGCCGAACGGCGCGGGCAGGCGCTCGAACAGGTCGATGCTGACGTCGAGGCCGGTCTTGGACAGGATGTCCGAGGCGTAGATGCCGGCGGGGCCGGCGCCGACGACGGCGACGCGCAGGGTCGGGGTGCTCACGGGCGGACCTTCCGGTTCGGGGCCAGGGCGCCACCGCTGCGTCCGACCTCGACGGCGACCTGGGCTCGGGCCGAGGTCGCCCCGACGGTCGAGGCTCACGCTGTGCTCCGCGGCCGTCGGACAGCACGACGACGGCGCGGGAACCAGCAGGCGGGGCGGTGCTCGCGCCAGTTTAGGACCGCCTCAGCCACGTCCTGGACACCCCCGCCAGCATGCGGACACCTGCCCACGATCCGGGCAGCGCTCCGGGGCGCCCGGCCGGGCACGGACGCCGGGGCGGCGCCGGCACCTCCACGCGCCGGCACCGCCCCGCGCCGGGTCGGCCGCGCGCAGCGGCACGGCCGACCGGTCTCGTCGGACGCTCAGCCCCGCCAGGCGTCCGCCAGGTCGACCGTCCCGCCGCCCGACGGCACCGTCAGCGTGCGGTTCCCGCCGCCCTCCCACGTCACCGCGCCGCTCGCGTCCTTGCGCACGTACTTGTACCGGACCGTCGTGCCCGCGGGCAGCGGCACGCTCGCGCGCCAGACCGGGTACGTCGCCGACGAGAGCGGGACGGCGCGCGCCGGGTCCCACGAGCCGAGCGCCGTCACGTCGCCGACGACGAAGAGGTTCTGCCCCCAGGTCGTCGTCGCCGTGACCCCGAACGACACGGACCCGGTCGGGGAGGCCGGGCTCGTCGGCGAGGGCGAGGCCGTCGCGGTGGGCGGCGGCCCGCACGGGTCGCCCGCCGTGACCGTGCCGTGCGCGACCGTCGCGACCGCGCCGCTCAGCGTGTAGTCGCGCGACCCGTTGTTGTCCCACCGCCCGGCACCGTCCGTGAACGCGGCCGTGACGGGCGCTCCGCCCGTGTCGATCGTGCGTGACACCCAGCCCGCGCACGCGGGCGCCATCGCGACGCCCGGGACCGCCGTCCACGCGCCGGAGCCGACGCGGTAGTGGATGCGGTAGGCGGACCAGCTCGTCGTCGCGTAGTACACGGTGGTCGTGGCCCCGGTCGGGTCGGCGGTCGGGTCGGTGGTCGGGTCCTGGGTCTGCCCCGGGCGCGCCCCGACGTGCAGCGCGACCGCGCCGTTCGCCGGGACCGTGAACGTCGCGCGGCCCGACGCGTCCACCGTGACGGTCGTGCCCGTGCACGACGAGGCCGCCGCGCCCGAGACGACGTCGCAGTACCGGCCCGCGGGCAGGCTCGTCGTGAACGTGCGGGTGAGCGCTCCCCCCGACCGGTTCAGCGCGACGTAGCCGGCCGAACCGCGCCCGAAGGCGACCTGGTCGCGCCCGTTGTCCCACCAGTCGACGACGGGGGCCGACCCCACCGCGTTGCGGAAGCCGACGAGGTGCGCGGTCTCGTTCCAGCGGTGCGCGCACGTCCACGTGCCCCGACCGCACATGGCGTCGTCGACCTCACCGCTCGCGGACTGCGGCGCACCCGCATCCTTGTCGCTGAACGCGTAGCCCGAGTAGACCGTCGGCCAGCCGTACGGGTACGCGAGCAGGAAGACGTTCGCCAGGCGGTACGTCGCACCGTCCTTGTAGCTGAGCGTCTCGCCGTTGCGCTCGGTGTCGTGGTTGTCGACGAAGACGCCCGCCCGGTCGGACGGCAGGAGCCACGAGGCCGACGACAGCGTGCGCAACGACGCGAGGTCACCGCCCTGGAACGCCTGCTTGAGGGTGCGCGCATACGCGAACTCGTGCGAGTCGCCGATGCCGAGGTACTCGCTCGGCTGGATGGGCTCGCCCGGCGCGCCGATGACCTCCTGCACGATGTAGACGCTCCGGTCCGTGAGCCGCGCCGTGATCGCGGCGAGGTCGCTCGCGGCGATGTGCTTGGCGGCGTCGATGCGGAAGCCGCGCACGCCGAGCGAGACGAGGTCGTTCAGGTAGTCCGCGATCTCCTGCTGCACGTAGGGCGAGCCCGTGTCGAGGTCCTGCAGGCCGACGAGCCGGCAGTTCTGCACCTGGTACCGGTCGCCGTAGCTCGCGATGTCCGACCGGCACGCGTGGAAGTCCTGCGGTCCGTAGCCGCCGGCCGGTCCCGGGTAGTGCTCGGCCGTGAAGGCCGTCCCCGCCCAGCCCGTCCCGCCCGACTGCCCGGTCATGTGGTTGATGACGACGTCGGCGATGACTCGCACGCCGGCCGCGCGGCACGTCGAGATCATCGCGGCGTACTCCGCGCGCGTCCCGAGCTTGGACTCGATCTTGTAGCTCACGGGCTGGTACGACGTCCACCACTGCCCCTGGAGCACCGGGTGCTCCTGCGGCGGGGACGTCTGGACCCACCCGTAGCCGTCGGGTCCGAGGTGGTCGGTGCACTCGCGCGCGATCGCGTCCCACGTCCACTGGAAGAGGTTGACGCCGACCGTGCGCTCGCCCGGCGGGGCGGCCTGCGCGGGGGCCGCGCCGACCGACGACGCGACGACGAGGCCGCCGCCGACCGTGAGCGCGGCGACGAGCAGCCCGACGAGGGCCGCGAGACGTGGGCGGCCGGTGCGGGTCCGGATGTGGGGCACAGCTGTCTCCTCGTGCTGGGGCCGACGTCGTCGTCGACCGGTCGGGTCGTCGCACCGTCGCGACGGCCGGCGCCGGCGGACCGGCTCGGGGGCGCCACGTCCGCGGGCGGACGAGGAGGAGGTGACCGGACGGGTGTCCGGAGCGCGACCCCGCACTCTGCAACGACGTCCGCGGTCTTGCCGCAAGATCGTCGTAATTTGCTGCAAACGGACAGTAGGCCCGGCTCGGTGCGCCGTCAACCGGAGAACGCGCGTGACCGCCCGCGGACCGTCACGCGTGGACCCGCTCGTGCGGCGCCGCGGGGGCTCGCTGACGTCAGGGCAGGCTCGCGGGTGCGTCGACGACGAGCACCGTCACGTTGTCCGCCGCGCCCGCCGCGAGCGCGGTCGCGACGAGCCGGTCCGCCGCGGCCTGCGGGTCCGGCTCCGCCTTGAGCTCGGCCTCGAGCCGCGCGTCGGGCAGCGTGTCCGAGAGCCCGTCCGAGCAGACGAGGATGCGGTCCCCCGGGCTGACCGCGATCACCCCGACGTCCGGCTCGACGCTCGACGCGCCGCCGCCGAGCGCACGCGTCACCACGTGACGGCCCGGGTGGTGCGGTGCGTCGTCCGGGCGCACCAGCCCGCTCGCGACGAGCTCCGCGACCTCCGAGTGGTCGCGCGTCACCTGCTCGAGCACCGCGCCCGCCATGCGGTACGTGCGCGAGTCGCCGACGTTGAGCACGACCCAGCACGGCGTCCCCTCATGGCGTGTCAGCACCACCCCCGAGACCGTCGTGCCCGGTCGTCGACCCCGCCCGCCGGGCAGCGCCCGCACGCGCTCGTGCGCCGCGAGCAGCGCCGCGTGGACCTCGTCCGGTCCGGCACCGCGGCCGACGAGGTCGCGCAGCACCTCGACGGCCGTCGCGCTCGCGACCTCGCCCGCGTCGTGCCCGCCCATGCCGTCGGCCACGACGAACACGTCCGTGTCGGCGAGCAGCGCGTCCTCGTTCGACGACCGCCCGCCGACGTCGGTCGCGCTCCCCCACCGCAGCTCGAGACGGGTCATCGCGTCCGCCGGGGCCCGACGAGCCGCCAGGCGAGCGCCGACAGCAGGACCGCCACGGTCACGCCGAGCGCCCACCACACCGCGCTCGCGCGCACGGGCGCGAGGGGGTCGACCGGCTGCGCGACCGACACCGGACCGGGTGGCGTCGCGACCGGTGCGGGCGTGCGCACCGGGCTCGGCGGTCCCGCGGCCGTGCCGTCGTCGACGAACGTCAGCGCGAGCTCCGGCCGGACCACGCCCCAGCCCGTCTCGTCGGTCCGAGCACCCGGCGTGCTGCGCGCCGCCGTGACCTCGAGGCGGTACGCCCACTGCGCGGGCGTCTCGTCGGGGAAGCGCTGCGCGACGAGCGCCGCCGCGGCCGAGACGTACGCGGTCGACCAGCTCGGCGCGGGCGTGTCGAGCGCGTACCAGCAGTCGCCGCCGCCCGGGTAGACCGTGAGCACCTGCTGGCCGGGGGCCGCGACGTCGACGTGGTCACCGTGGATCGACGCGTCCGTGGGGTGCAGGTCGGCGTCGACCGCCGCCACCGCGAGCACCTCGGGGTACGCGGCCGGGAAGCGCGCGCGGTCGTCCTTGTTCGTCGCCGTGTTGCGGTTGCCCGCGCTCGCGACGACGAGCGCGCCCGCCTGCGTCGCGGACCGCACGGCCGAGCGGAGCTCCGCCGAGTCGTCGTCGGTCGACATCGAGACGTTGACGACCTGCGCACCGTGCTCCGCCGCCCAGCGGATGCCCGCCGCGATCCGGCCGGCCGTCGGGCCCGTGCCGTCGCGCTGCGCCTGCGCGCTCTCGTCGTGGAAGACCCGGACCGGCAGGATCGTCGCGTCGCGCGCGAGCCCCACCACCCCGGAGCCGGCGACCCGGCGCGCCGCGATGATGCCCGCGACGCCCGTGCCGTGCCCGTACGAGTCCGTGCGTCCCGTGGGGTCGTCGTACGCACCGACGAGGTCCGTGCCGGGCTCGACCGCGTCCGCCAGGTGCTCGTTCGCCGTGTCGACCCCCGAGTCGACGACCGCGACGACGACGCCGCGACCGGTCGCGGTCCGCCACGCGCGCGTCGCGCCGAGCTGCGCGAGGACGGGCGGCTGCTCGTCGAGCAGCACCGGCGCCTCACCCCCGCAGCCCTCCTCGGCGGCGGCCGCGCGCGTCGGTGCGGCCACGGTCGACACGCCCGCGAGGCCGCCCGCGGCGAGGCCCGTGAGGAGCGCCGCCGCGACGAGGCGCCGGGTCGGTCGCCGGCTCACGGGACGACCGGGGTCAGCGCCGCGTCCGTGGTCAGGTCGGGGCCCGGTGCGAACAGGTCGAGCCACGCCGCGGGCACGGGCGTCACGAGGTCCGCGGAGTAGCCGAGCCGGACGAGCACGTCGTCGTCGCCCTGGTCGGCCGTCGGCAGCGCGAACCGGCGGCCCGTCTCGTCGACGAGCGCGTGCACGCCCGGGCCCGCGGCAGCAGCGCGGCCGACCACGAGCGCGCCGCCACCGGGCACGACGTGCACCCCTGCGGCCGGCGGTTGCGGGGCCGCGACGAGCGCCACGTGCTCGTCGTCGCCCGTCGTCAGCACCGCGCACGGCGCCGCGCCCGGCTCGAGCGCCTCGACCGGCGTCGCGGGCCAGTCCTCGGGCGCGACCGCGGTGCTCGCGGTCTGCGCGTCCTGCAGGTCCGCGAGCGAGCGCGTGACCTCCTGCGCCCCGGCCGGGGCGCGGTACAGCGCGGTCGCGAACTCGCTGAGCACCGCGAGCTGGCCGCGCCGGTCCACGACGTACCACCGGTCCGCCGTCCCCGTGCCCGAGACCCGGACGACCGTGCCGACGTCGAGGTCGCGCAGCGGCGAGTCCGCCGGGGCGGGCCGTCCCGCACCCGCGACCTCGAGCGGCGCGAGGTCCGAGCCCTCGGGGAACAGGTGCAGCCAGGCCGCGGGGACCTCGACCGGGGCGACCGTGTCGAGCCCGATCGCGCGCAGCACGCCCGAGACCTCGTCGTCGGGGACGAGGTGACGTGCGCCGTGCGTCACGACGAACGTACGGCCGGCGGACGTCGCGACGACCGCGCGGTCGTCGGACGGTGCCGCGGAGCCCTGCGTCGCCGTCCCGGTCGCCGTCCCCGTCGCCGGGCTGCCCGGACCCGTCCCGAGCGACGTCGCGAGCCCGTCCGGCGCGACGCACGACGTCCAGCCGGTGGTGACGAGGGACGCGGCCGCGGGAGGGCTGTCCGGTGCGCCGACGATGCCGACGGTCTCCCGCAGCGGGGCGTCGTCGATGACGCGCCGCGCGAGCTGGACGACCTCGAACTGGCCCGCCGGCACGCCCAGGCGCGCGCTCGTCGTGTTGACCACCGGGAACAGCTCGCCGCCGAGCGCGAGGTAGCGCGTGCCCTCGCCCGACACGACCACGAGCCGGTTGTTCGACCAGTCCTTGGGGTCGCTGCGCAGCGCACCCCACGCGAGGGAGCCGATCACGACCAGGACGCTCAGCATGATGCCCGCGACCACGCCGCGCATGGGCTTGGTCGGCTCGAGCTCCTGACCGCCCGGGGCGCCGCTCACGAACGCCGTGAGCAGGCGCCGACGGCTGAACGACTGCGCCTCGACGAGGTCCCGCTTCGCTGCCATGTCCCGCCCGCGTCAGACCAGGCCGGCGGCGGCGATGCCGACGGGGAGCAGGACCGCGAGGCTGATCATCTCGACCGTGTCACCCGCACGCGCGAGCGCGACACGGCGACGCGGTGCGACGAGACCGAGCGCGACGAGCGCCGCGGCCGCGACCCCGGCGGCGCACACGAGGGCCGTGCGCCACTGCGGGTGCGCGAGCGCCGCGACGACGAGCGTGAGCGTGAGCCCGGTGATCCCCAGGGTCACCACGACGAGCACGTCGGACCGCGCGTAGGACTGGCGCGTCGCGAGCAGCAGACCCACCCAGCCCACGACGAGCAGCACCGTGCCGAGCACGCCCGCGCCGACGAGCGTCGGGGTCGCGACGAGCGCGAGCAGACCGACCGCGACGCGCAGCGCGAGCTGGACCCGGTAGCCGGAGTCGAGCTGAGCGCGGACGCGGTCCGCGTCGACGGGGGCGGGGTCGAGCAGGATCTCCGCGTCGGACCGCGGCGAGACCACGCGCAGCGGTGTGCTCGCGAGCGCGAGCCACGGCACCCCGATGCTCGCCGTCAGCACGACCGCGACGACGACCGACAGCACGTGCGCGGGCTGCGCGCCGCCGAGCTCGACGGCACCGCCGACGACGGCCAGCGCGAGGCCCAGAGCGACGGGAGCGATCGCCGACTCGCGACCGTGCGGCAGCGCGGCGAGCGCGAGGCCGCCCGCGACGACGAGACCGAGCCCCGCGGCGAGCGTCGGACCGCCCCAGGACGGTGCGGCAGTGCCGATCGTGAGGCCCGCGACAGCCGCCGGGAGACCCGCGGCGAGCACGAGCACGCGGCCGGCCGACGCGTCAGCGCCGGTCCGCGCGACGACCGCGCCCGCGACGACGGCGACGAGGGCGGCGGCCGCGGCGACGACGGGCGCCAGGGCGGACTCGCGGTCCCCGCCGAGCAGCAGGAGCGCGACCGCGGCGACGATCGCCGCGGCGCCCCACGCCGCGCCCAGCGCGCTGTCGTGCGGCGTCCACGCGCGGTAGCGGGACTCGACCGCGTCCGCGACCGCCTCGATCACGTCGTCGTAGACCCGCGGCTCGGGCTGGTCCGCACCCGCCTGCAGCGTGAGCACCGCGCCGTCCTCGACGCCCGAGGCGATGAGGCTGCGCGCGGGGTCCAGCGCGACGCCGTCCGCGGAGACGAGCCGGTAGCCGCCGTAGACGGACGCCGCGTCGAGCACCCCGAGGGTCCGCGCGAGGGGGGGGACGAGCTCGACGACCGCGACGTTGCCGGGCGCTCCCAGGTCGATCCGCCGGTCGCCCGCGGTGACCGAGATCCGCAGCAGGGTGCCGACGGGCGCCGTCGGCGTGCTCGGATCGGTCATCGGCGTCCCTCGCGTGCGTCGGTCGGCGGCGTGGTCAGGTCGCCGGTCAGCATAACCAGCACCGCCGACGCGCAGGCGCGGCGCCCGCACGACGGTGGACGGCTCCGCGCGCCGGCCTGTGCACCGCGGTGACGCCTCGTCGTCCACAGGCTCGCCCGGGACGCCAGCGCCATGTGGGCCGACCTCGCTACGGTGACACCGGCTTCACGGACGGCAGCGGCTCCACCGCTCCGCCGGGAGGCTGGCGTGGCTCGTCCGGGTCGCGTCCGGCGTCGGCCCTGGACGGGTCGGGACGGAAGGGGGAGGTGTCATGGCCGCTGAGGTTTCTGCTGCAGATGGTGCGATCAAGCAGGGCGCGGACGTGGTGGCTCGCACGCGTGGGGAGCTGCAGTCCGAGCTGTCGGCTCTCGAGGGCAAGCTGGCCGGGATCGGCTCGCACTGGCAGGGCCAGGGCGCTGTCGCGTTCAACCAGCTGATGGTGCGCTGGCGCGACGACGCGTCGAAGATCGTCGCCGCGCTCAACGAGTTCGAGGCGAACCTGCTGTCGTCGCAGTCGTCGTACACGGCGTCCGACGACGCGCAGTCGTCGGTGTTCTCCCGGCTGTCCGGCCGGCTCGGCTGAAGGGGGTAGGGACGATGAGTGATCTGAAGGTCAACTTCGGGGGTCTGGCCGCGGCGTCGGCAGACATCACCACGGGCGCGTCGCGCATCGAGTCGCGCCTGAACGACATGGACTCCTCGCTGCAGCCGCTGCGGGCGAACTGGTCCGGTGAGGCCGCGACCTCCTACGAGGCCGCACGCGCCAAGTGGACGTCCGCGATCAGCGACATGAAGGCCCTGCTCGCCGAGATCGGCAAGGCCGTCGCGACGACCAACGACGACTACCAGGCCACCGAACGGGCCAACGCCGCCCGCTGGTGACACCAGCACCACCCAGCACCACGACGGTCGGGCCGTGACGCACACCGTCACGGCCCGACCGGTCGCCGCGACCGGCCCGGGTCGCACGCGGCGTACGGACCCGCCCGGTCCACCCCGCGTGCGGGTGACCCCGCTCGCAGTCGGCGGGCGAAGTTTGTGCGGCAGACGGAGGGCAGACGGTTGGCAGGGGCGACGATGACGCTCTCGTTCGGCTAGGGTGCCGTCGGTTTCGCGCCGATTCGCCGGATGGGATCCGGGCTGACGCGCCGAGACCGGCGTGGCTCGTCCGGGTCGCGTCCGGCGTCGGCCCTGGACGGGTCGGGACGGAAGGGGGAGGTGTCATGGCCGCTGAGGTTTCTGCTGCAGATGGTGCGATCAAGCAGGGCGCGGACGTGGTGGCTCGCACGCGTGGGGAGCTGCAGTCCGAGCTGTCGGCTCTCGAGGGCAAGCTGGCCGGGATCGGCTCGCACTGGCAGGGCCAGGGCGCTGTCGCGTTCAACCAGCTGATGGTGCGCTGGCGCGACGACGCGTCGAAGATCGTCGCCGCGCTCAACGAGTTCGAGGCGAACCTGCTGTCGTCGCAGTCGTCGTACACGGCGTCCGACGACGCGCAGTCGTCGGTGTTCTCCCGGCTGTCCGGCCGGCTCGGCTGAAGGGGGTAGGGACGATGAGTGATCTGAAGGTCAACTTCGGGGGTCTGGCCGCGGCGTCGGCAGACATCACCACGGGCGCGTCGCGCATCGAGTCGCGCCTGAACGACATGGACTCCTCGCTGCAGCCGCTGCGGGCGAACTGGTCCGGTGAGGCCGCGACCTCCTACGAGGCCGCACGCGCCAAGTGGACGTCCGCGATCAGCGACATGAAGGCCCTGCTCGCCGAGATCGGCAAGGCCGTCGCGACGACCAACGACGACTACCAGGCCACCGAACGGGCCAACGCCGCCCGCTGGTGACACCAGCACCACCCAGCACCACGACGGTCGGGCCGTGACGCACACCGTCACGGCCCGACCGGTCGCCGCGACTGCGGCGGCACACGTCACGTACGCAGAACTCTGAGGGGGACCGATGTCCGGCGGGTTCACGATCGACGACCTGGACACGCTCAAGCGCCAGGTGAAGGCGCTCCTGGAGCAGTTCGACGAGGTCGAGAAGGTCACGTCCGCGGCCGACCGGGTCCGCGCGAACCAGGATTCCTCGACCTGGTCGACGATGCCCTCCGCACAGGCGTTCGCAATGCAGTACCGCACCGAGATGCAGTTGATCGTCGACTCGCTCGCGGAGATGCGCCACACGCTCGAGGACATGAGCCACGCGATCGACAAGGGCGCCGACGACCTCGAGTCGCTCGAGGACGAGGTCGCGACGATGTTCGGTCGGCTCGCGGACCTCACAGCGGACACGGTGCCCGCCCCGCCTCCTGCACCCCTGCTGCCCTCCCCCGTCGGTCCGCTCTACGCGGCCCCTGACGTCCAGCGCTTCCTGTGACGGCGCTCCGTCGGGGCCTCGCGGCTGTGGCGGCCTGTGCCCTGGTCGCCCTGTGCGCGGCACCCGCACACGCGGCGCTCGATGTCGATGACGGCCTGTGGTACTACACCGGCGTCGGGATCGAGAAGCAGCACGCCCGCGCGACGGGCAAGGGCATCCACGTCGCGGTGATCGACGGCACGATCAACCCCGAGGTACCCGAGCTGCAGGGCACCAACCTGCACGTGCACGAACCCTCGTTCTGCGGCGACGACTTGAACAACCCGTTACGTGCAACCGACCAGGCGAAAGCCGCGACGCACGGGACCGCGATGACGTCCTTCATCATCGGCACCGGCAAGGGCATCAACGGCGAACGCGGACTGCTCGGCCTCGCCCCCGACGCCGACGTCACCTTCTACTCCAGCCTCACCCTCCGTGACAGCGGCAACGAAGGCTGCTCACCGACGAAGACATCGAGTCTGGAGTCAACGTTCGGTGATGCGATCGATCAGGCAGTCATGGACGGTGCGGACATCATCTCGATCTCGATGGGGGCACGCCGGACCTGGGACGCGGACGCCGTCGCGCGTGCGCTGCACGCCGGGGCGATCGTCGTAGCGGCTCGCCCCCACGGCGCCGAACACCTCGAGGCCCAGTTCCCCGCCGCACTCCAGGGCGTGGTGTCCGTCGAGAGCGCCGGACCCGACGGCGCACCCTCGAAGGACGCTCACGCAGCCACCGTGATCGCACCCGGGGAACAGGTCCGCATGTTCACCGACGACTTCACCGGATACCGGCTCGCGAACGGGTCCTCCTTCGCCACCGCATTCACCTCCGGAGCACTCGCCCTGGTCTGGTCCGCCTACCCCGATGCCACCGGCAACCAGATCCTGCAGACCCTCATCCGCAACACCGACGCCGAGGACCACGAGCTCACCGCACTCGACCCCGCCTTCGGATACGGATTCGTCAACGTACGCCACATGCTCGAACACGACCCCAGTGACTACCCCGACACCAACCCCCTGCTCGACAAGCGGCCCGACTGGGGACCCAGCCCCGACGAGATCGCCCACCCCACACCCCTTCCCACCCCCACGCCCACCATCACCCCGACACCAGCACCCACCCCCACACCCACGACGACGACCGACCCCGCGGACACCGGTACGCACACCGACACGAGAGGCGCGGACTCGGACACGAACGGGTCGACGTCCCCGCTGCCCGTCCTGCTCGCCACAGCAGGCGCACTCCTGCTCCTCGCCCTCATCGCCACGGCCTTCCTGGTCGCCCGACGAGGACGCGCTCGTAACCCAGCCCCAGCCACCACCGACGACGACGACGAGTGAACGACCCTGCGACGACCGCCCACCGGAAGGCGCCACGATGACCGACACCAATGCATCGGAGCTCGCGAAGTCGCTCCAAGCTGACCCCTCCGCGGCACTTGCGGACGCAGCCGAGCTCGCACGGATCACAGAGCCGCTCGAGGCCGTCAGCACCGCGCTCAAGCGGATCTCGAGCGACCTCGGGGTCGAGGGAGCCTTCGGCGACGCGGCGAAGGACGGGCTGGCGAACGTCGCGAAGCTCCTCCTGCAGAAGGTCGATGCCCTGGGTGCCATCGCCGACATCGCGACGCGCGCTGCGACGACCGTCGCCACCGCACAGACCGCCTACCGTGACCTGCCGCGCGGGTATCTCACCTACTACGAACGCCAGGAGTACATCGCGGCAGGCGCTGCCTCCGGCCTCCCCTACATCGAGAACGGCCTCGCCCAGAACCGGGAGTACGTCGCCAGTACTGCGCTATCAACCGCGAACACTCAGCTGGATGCGCTCACCGACGAACTGGATGGCGCGTCACGGTACGAGGACACCCCAGACCCGATCGATCGCGGGCCGAGCGGGGGGAGCTCGACCCACGTACCGCGCTCGTCGGATCCGCGGGCAACGGGTCCCGCGTACGTGCCGCACGCGACGGCACCGTCCGTCGGCACCTACGGCGTGCCGTCGGCGCCGACCGGGTGCGTCGGCCCGACCGGCACGGTCGGGTCGGCGGACCCACTCTGCAGCGGGTCGACGAGCACCGGATGGCCCAGCTCGACACCGGGCACCGGCGGCGGCACGCTGCCCGGGCACGTCGCAGGCTTCGACGGCCTCGCCGGCTCGGGCGACACCCACGGAGACGACTGGCTGACCGGCGGGACCGCGAACGGACCCCGTACCTCCGGGTTCGCTGCAGGATCGGTGGCGGGCGGCACCGGGTTCGGCGGCACGTCGAGCGGTGCGGGCATCGGCGGCGCTGCGGGCGGAGCCCTCGCCGGTGGGGTGACCGTCGGCGGGACCGCCTTGGGCGCCCTCGGCGCTGCACGCATGGGTCTGGGCGGAGGTCTCGCGGGCGCGTCAGGTGGAGCCATCGGCTCGGGCGCGCAGGGGCCGACCGGGTCGTTCGGTGGGGGCGCGGGGACGTCGCTCGGCGCCTCGTCCGGCGCGGCCGGTGCGCGTTCCGGCGCCATCGGCGGAGCACTCCCCGGTGGCTCGTTCGGAGGGTCCGCTGCGGGCGCCGGAGCAGGTGCGGGCGGCACCGGAGCCGGCACGAACGCTGTGCTCGGAGGCTCGACGACAGGTGCGGCGGCCGGCCCCGGCGCGACGGGCGGGGCCTCGGGGACGACCTCAGCAGGGGCACGCGGAATGACGGGCATGGTTCCGGGCGGCGGCGGTGCGGCGGGCAGCGCGAAGGACTCGAAGCGGCGCGCAGGCGCACTCGGGTACCTCGCCCCCGAGCTCGACGACGAGCCCGCGCACATCGGTCGGGCCGACGGCCTGGGCAGCGGTTCGCGCGACGACGCTCCTCGCGTGAGCGCACCGCAGAACCTCGACGACGAGTCGTGGTGACGCCGCCCACCCACCCCGCACCGCCGAGCTCCACGGTCTCCGGTCGGCTCGCGACTCTGACCCCGGACGGCCGGGACACGTCGGCGGCCGCGTGACTCCTCAGCCTCGGAGCTGGTCGACGAGCACCGTGCGGTCGCCCAGCCGGATCGTCGACCCCGGTGGGACCGGAGTCGGGCGCTCAGGGGCGACGACCACGCTCTGACCGGACGGCAGCACCACGACCGTCCCGTTGCCGGACCCGGCGTCGGCGACCCACAGCCCTCGCGCGTCGATCCCGAACCGCGCATGCGTCCGCGACAACGACCGCTGCGGGTCGTCGATCGTGACGACGTGGTCGCACCGCTCGCCGTCCCGCGGACGAGGTGCCCGCCCCAGCAGACCGGGTCCGCTGACGCTCAGCGCCTCGCCCGTGTCGAGCGTGAGCACGTACGAGCGCGGCCGGGGCACCGCTCCCGGGGCGGGCGCGGGCGGCACCGCCGGGGCAGCCGAGGGCATGTGCGACCCCGTCGGCGCCACACTGGGGACACCCGCAGGGACCGGCGGCAGGCCGGGCGGGAGGGGGGCGCCAGGAAGCCCGGGAGTGCGCGCGAGCCCGGGCACGCCCGGGACAGCAGCTGAGGCGGCAGCCGGCGCTGCGGGAGCGACAGCACGGTCGGCCAGAGGCGAAGCGCCCGGGACTCCCGCTCGCGCGAGACCGCCGTACGTCGCAGCCGACGCGTCAGGAGAGCTCGGCGCCGGGACCGGGACGCTCGTCCGCGGTCGTCGGACGTCGACGACGACCGCGCGACCCGCCTTGTCGTGCCAGCCCTGGCGCAGCGGTCCCCGGTCCCCCGCGACGGACCCGAGCACGACCCACTGCCCGACGCCGGCGACGAGATGCCCCGCGAGCAGCACGAGCGCACGCCGTGCGGCGCGCGCGAGCCCCGGCGCGAAGGGCGTCTCGACCCGCGCCGCCCGCAGGCCGAGCGCGAGGTTGCCGAACGTCCGTCCGGTGCGCGCCTCCCACACGACGAGACCCACGACGAGCTCGACGCCGACGAGCGCTCCGAGCACGGGCTGCCCGGTCGTGAGCAGCACCCCCGCGGCGACGAGCGACACGACCAGCGCGTCGAGCGCATACGCGCCGAGCCGTGCGCCGACCCCGACGACGCTGACACCGTCGAACGCCGGCCCGAGCCCTGCGGCACCGCCGCTCGCGGGGCCACCCGGTACGAGGCCGGGGCGCGCCGCAGTGCCGACGACGGGAGCCGCCGCGCGACCGGCGGCGGGCGCCGCGCCGAACGGGTCGGCCGGGACACGCAGCGCGGCCGAGACAGCCGGGGCTGCCGGGGCGGGACGGCCGACGGAGGTCGCCCGCGGCGTCGCGGCGTCGGGCGGCGCGGTCGACCGACGCCGACCGGTCGCGCTGCTGCGCCGCGTGGGCGGCTGCGCCTCGACCACGGTCACGTGCGCCACGGGGGTGCCGCACGCGGTGCAGAACCGCGCGTCGGTGCGCACCGGGCGCCCGCAGGCCGTGCACGTCAGCTCGCTCATCAGCCCACCATCCTCCGCAGGACCTCGACCAGCCCGCTCGCGACCACGCCCGCCGGCAGCGCGAGCACGACCACGAGCCCTTCCACCCCGTCCGCGAGCCGCGACGCGACGACGGAGTGCCAGCCCCGCGCGAGGGCGGCGCCGACGATCGCGACGACCAGACCGACGACGAGCGCGGCGAGCGCGGCGACCACGCGCAGCCCGTCGGGGGCGGTCGCGGCCGCCTCGACGAGCAGCGCACCCGCCGCGAGCCGCGGCGCCCAGCGCCCGACGGCGTTGCGCTGGGTGCGCGGGACGAGCACGAACGCGAGCACGACGCAGGCCACGAGCGCGAGCGCACCCCATCGCGCGACCGAGCCCGGGGCGGCCGAGGCGACGACGCCCGGCGTGAGCAGCACCGCCACCGCGCAGGCGATCACGACCGCCGTGGTGACGCGCCGCTCGGCGCCGTGCACGGTGCGCGCCACGAGCCGTTCGCTGACCCGGCCGAGCGCCCGCGGCCGCGGCGCGCGGACCGACTCGGCCGTGCGCGCGACCTGCGAGACGTCGACGAGCTGGTCGTCGGGGATCGTGAGCGCGAGCCGTGGCGCGACCCGCAGGACGAGCGGGGCGCCGCCCACGAGGAGCGCCGGTGCGACCTGCGCGGGCAGGTCCAGCAGCACGGTCGCGAGCACGAGGCCCGCTGCGACGACGAGCGCACCCAGCACGACGACCGCCTCGTCGTCACCCTCGCGGGCGGCGTGCGCGGCGACGGCCCGGACCGCGGCGGCGGCGGTCGCGGCGACGAGCGCGACGACGACCGCGAGGCGGCGCCCGGCCTCGTCGGACGGCAGGACGGACCACGCGCCCGCGGCCGCGGCGAGCAGCGGGGCGGCGATCGTCGCGACGGGTGACGCGGTCGTCGCGACGAGCGCGACGACGAGCGCGAGCAGCGCGAGGCCCGCGGTCAGGGCCGTGACGACCCCCGCGGGCGGACCGTCCTGAGCGCCGAGGAGCGCGGCGACGAGCAGGACGCCCCCGCACGCGCCCGCGAGCGCGAGCAGACCGGGCTGCGGGCGGGGGCGCCGCGCGAGCGTCTCCGGGTCGAGCTCGCGGTGCCGCCTCGGCCGCGGCGCGGGACGCACGACGTGCAGCGCCGCCCCGTCGTCGAGCTGGTCCCCGACGGACCGCACGAGGTCGAGGCGCTGCCCCGTCGAGTCGAGCACGACCGTCCCCGGGGCGTCGGTCGGGACGAGTGCCGCACGCAGCGCGTCGCCGAGCAGCACGTCGGGACGCAGCGCGACGTGCCGGTGCTCGCTGCCGACGGCGACGACCAGCCGGACGTGCGTGGCCGAGGCGGACGCCGTGCTCACGTCTCCCTCTCCCCCACGCTCTCCCCCACGTTCGTCGGCTGCGGACCGCCCACATGCTACGGGTCCGGAACGCCCCGGTGCGGGTACGGTTGCCGCGTCCATGACGCGACCGTCGTCGGCCGCGCACGAGCTCGCTGATCGGCGCGTCGCCGCCGCACCAGGCAGGAGGCACATGTCGCTCGCCGCCGACCGGAACGTGCAGGCCGGCCCTCCGGCCGTCCCGACCGGACAGGTCGTCATGCAGCCGCCGCCCGAGATCCAGCCGTCCGACGGCGTCTCGGGCGTGCTGTCGAACCTCGTGCCGATGCTCGGCTCGGTCGGCTCGATCGTCTTCATCGCGATGTCCCAGCCCGGCGGCAAGGGCATGATCGCGGGCGGCATGTTCCTGGTCGCGTCGCTCGGCTTCGTCGCGGTCAACGGCTGGCGGCAGCGCGCACAGCACCAGGCCACGGTCGTCGGGGCACGACGCGAGTACCTGGCCTACCTCGCGGACCTGCGGCGCACGGTGCGCCAGGCGGCGCGGGCGCAGCGCCGCGCGGCCCAGTGGCACGCGCCCGAGCCGAGCGCGCTGCCCGCGATCGCGGAGGAGCGCTCGCGCGCGTGGGAGCGCACCAGCGAGCACCCGGAGTTCCTGCGCGCGCGACTCGGCACGGGTCCGCAGCAGCTCGCACTGCACCTCGAGGCGCCGCAGACGCCGCCGCTCGCGCAGCTCGACCCGGTCGCCGCGTCCGCGGCGCACCGCTTCCTCGTCACCCACCGCGTGCAGCAGGGCGTGCCGCTGTCGGTCGACGTGCGCAGCGCGGCCCGCATCGAGGTCGCGGGGCCCGAGGCGGAGTCGCGGGCGCTCGCTCGCGCCCTCGTCGCGCAGCTCGCGACGTTCCACTCGCCCGACCAGCTCCAGGTGGCGGTGCTCGCGTCCGACCGGGCCATGCCCGCGTGGGACTGGGTCAAGTGGCTGCCGCACGCGCACTC
>Ga0206103_100061_pt1 | contig 109876 bp, 99 predicted proteins | sample 1B5Ametagenome_FD_148638 | JGI IMG/M metagenome (GOLD analysis project Ga0206103, IMG submission 148638) | Enriched microbial communities from leaf-cutter ant dump, University of Wisconsin, Madison, United States - 1B5A | ecosystem: Environmental > Terrestrial > Nest > Insects nest > Nest dump... | reverse complement strand
GGAGTAGGGATTATCATGTTAGAGAAGCTCGAAGCCTTGCCGGTTTGCCAATCTTATTCTACTCCCTTTGTTCTTTGTCCATTTTAAATTATCTTTATTACAAATTTAAGGCGATACAAACATAGGAAGCAGTTTGGCGTTATGGCGGGCAAACGGCTTCGATTAAACATTTTCGGCTTATTGAAAACTAGTTCTTCGATTAAAGTTTATTGATAAAAATCCGCCACAAACGCCAAGCTGCCAAAACGTTACAGGCAATGTTGCCAGAGACCTACCAAGTCAATTACCTGCTCTAACAGCTAACTCACACAAAATGCACTTCAAAAATTTGTCATTCAAAAATTTTAGTATAATTTTGCATAATCAATTATATAAATAATTATATTATGAGGTATGTTTTTGGAAGAACCGGTAAAGTCGCCTTGGGAAGCAGGTTACGTTTGATGTCGGCACAATTGGCAGACGATGCGAGTAAAATTTACGAATTATACGATGTGGAAGGCTTTTCGCCTAAATGGTTTCCCGTGTTTTTTCTGCTTTCCAAAGACGGAGAAAAAACCATTACCGAAATTGCCGAAGAAATCGGGCATTCGCAACCCTCTGTTACCAATATCATCAAGGAAATGGTCAAAGCAGGATTGGTCGAAAACCGAAAATCAAAAGACAAACGAAAAAACAAAGTTGCCTTAACACCAAAAGCAATTGATTTAGAAACAAAGATCAACATTCAATGCGGCGATATTGATGTGGCTATGAATCAGCTTATTGCCGAAGCTACACACAATTTGTGGGAGGCTTTGGAGGAATGGGAATTTTTATTGGAACAAAAGTCGATGTTCAGACGGGTGGAAGAACAAAAGAAAATCCGCGAGAGCAAAAATGTGCAAATTGTTGACTATGAACCGAAATACCACTCTGCTTTTAAATCGCTCAATGAAGAATGGATTACCACCTATTTTGAATTGGAAGAAACCGACCTTGAAATGTTGAATTATCCTGAAAAATACATACTGAATAAAGGCGGAAAAATACTTGTTGCACTGTATGACAACGAGCCGGTCGGTGTTTGTGCTTTAATCAAAATGGACGACCCGGAATATGATTTTGAAATGGCAAAAATGGGAGTATCACCCAAAATGCAAGGAAAAAATATGGGCTGGATGTTAGGGCAAGCCGTAATTGGACAAGCCAAAGAATTAGGTGCTTCAAAAATTTATTTGGAAAGCAATACGATACTGAAACCCGCCATCAATCTGTATTACAAAATGGGCTTTCAAAAAATTGCGGGGCGACCAACGCCTTACAAACGAGCCAATATTCAAATGGAATTGGATTTAAAAAATAAAAACAAATGAATATGAATAATGCAGCAATAAATCTTTTGAAGTTTCAAGGCGATTCACAAATACTTGAACAGATCCGTACTTCCCCACATCAGCTTGAAGCAGTTCCGGAACTAAGTGAAAAGACAATAATCAGAGACGTTTATCTTTCAGATTTGCATCAGATTCAACAGATTTATTTGATCAATCTTTCGAAAGAAAAATTTTCAGAACGAACAGAAAAAATTGGATTGCCCTTGGCTCTTTCTTCCATTGGAAAAGAAGTAACCGGCTATGCAAGTGTGGTTTATAATGAAAATCATCAAGCTGAAATCAACTTCTTTTTTAAGCAGGGATTTGAATCCGAAGAAATAAAAGAACAATTGTTTGACCGTGCCCGGACCGAAATGAACTCTATGCTCGGAAAAGGACTCAAACCTGAAAATGCAGTGACAAGATTTACAAATTGGCTGAATAAAACACAATGACCGAAAAAGAAAAATGTGAACAAGGGCTTTTCGGTCAATAGCGATTATGAATTATGAATACAGCAACAAACTTACCCCCAAAGCACTTGCTTTTAGCATTGGTGATTGTTGTGATTTGGGGCACCAATTTTATAGCCATTTATATAGGATTGAAAGAACTTCCGCCTTTTCTGTTCAGTGCGATACGGTTTGGCTTGTCGGCTTTGCCTTTTGTCTTTTTTATACCCAGACCCAAAACACCCTGGAAGTATCTTTTCGGTTTCGGAATTTTTAATTTCGTCTTACAGTTCGGCTTGCTATTTACCGGTATGCACTTGGGATTATCTCCCGGATTGGCCTCTTTGGTAGTACAGGTTCAGGTATTTTTTTCAATGGGATTAGCATTTTTATTATTCAGTGAAAAACCCGGAATCATCAAAATTATTGGCTCTGTGATTTCATTTGCAGGGATTGGTATTGTCGCTTTAAATGTCAATGGCAGTGCCACCTTGATTGGATTTATATTCGCAATATTGGCGGCGCTTTCGTGGGCTTTCGGAAATGTTTTTACCAAAAAAATAAACGCAAAATCTCCATTTGCATTGGTGGTTTGGGGCAATCTGATTGCCTTACCGTTTATGTTGGCTATTTCTTTTTTTATGGAAGGATCTGCCGAAATATCCAATGCTTTATCTAATATTTCGTGGAGTACTATTGGTGCGGTTGCTTTTGTGGTGTATCTATCCACGCATTTGGGTTACGGACTTTGGGGTTATTTGCTCAAAACCTATCCCACATCAGCTGTTGTGCCTTACACCTTGCTCATTCCCGTTGTTGGATTTTTAAGTGCTGCCGCGTTTTTAGGTGAAGACCTGGATTCTTGGAAACTATGGGCTTCACTTTTTATTATGTCAGGTTTGGTGTTTTCGTTGTTTGAAAAGAAAATAAGAAAGTGGTTTGGAAATTTGAAAGCAAATATTAAAGTCGAAAATCAACCCCAAATGTAAACAAACGAATTATTAGATGAGTTTTAAATGGACTCTAAACCAAATTACATTAAAAAACTCAAAAAAAATGAACATAATAATCCGAAAAGCAGAAGAAAAAGACAGCGAAAAAGTGTATGTGCTAATGGAAAAATTAGCTGTTTTTGAAAAATACATTGACAGTTTTACCATTACATCCGAAATCGTAAAAGAAAGCGGATTTCGCAAGAATCCACCTGATTTTTATTGTATCGTAGCCGAAGACAAAGATGAAATTGCCGGAATATTGGTCTATTATTTTTTGCCATACACAGCCCAAAACAGACCTGCAATTTATATGAAGGAATTGTATGTGGATGAAAATCACCGTGGGAAAAAAATTGGCGAACAGTTGATGAACGCTTTGAAAAAAGAAGCCGAAAAACATAATTGCAAACAAATAAAATGGACGGTTGCACCGTGGAATAAAGACGGGCAACGGTTTTACGAACGCTTGGGAGCAACAGAAAATAAGGATTGGCTTAACTACGAATGGAATTTGTGAAAAAAACAATGATATGCACGAAAGAATAAAGCAGAGTTTTGACAAGCAGGGTTTGATGAAAACCTTTAATGCTCAATTAGCTGAAGTAGAAAAAGGAAAGGTAACAATCACTTGCGAATTTTCAGAATCATTGACACAACATCACGGATTTTTTCACGCAGGAGTAATCACTTCTTTGGCAGATAATGCCTGTGGTTTTGCAGCACTCACAATGATGCCCGAAAATGCGGAAGTATTGTCCGTAGAGTTTAAAATCAATTTTGTGAAGCCTGCAAAAACCGATAAGCTCATTGCCATAGGTAAAGTGTTGCAATCGGGAAAAACATTGACTATTTGCGAGGGTTATGTTTACGACAGCACCAAAGAAAAGCTAATAGCCAAAATGCAGGCCACAATGATAGCCGTTTATCAGTAAACAAAGGCCAATAAAATTGGCTTTTGCTACGTGCCGTTAGTGGCAATGGCAGAACGACCCGACACACGAGTCGGCGCTTCAAAAAACCAAAAGAGCTCACCCACCACCCTAAAACATTTTAATAACTTTGGGTAAATGGAAAATAAGAAAACAGATAATATCATCAATGAATATCACTTAAACAGACATCAGCCTGATAAAGCACAGTTTGCCATTCACGATTTGAACGATTATGTAACAAAACACCAAGGACATACGACTAAACCGCATATTCACAGTTTTTATCAGATTATTTGGTTTAAACAGGGAAGCGGACAGCACTTTGTGGATTTTAAGGAATATGATGTTGCAGACAATTCTGTTTTTTTCATTGCGAAAAACCAAGTGCATTATTTCGATAACAACACGGATTACAAAGGTATTTTATTGCATTTCAACGAAGCTTTTTTAGTGCAGAAAGAAAGCGAAACCGATTTTTTTCTGAAATGTAATTTATTCAACAATCCTTATCAGCAACCGTTTTGTTTTGTCGCAAAAGAAACCAAAACACTTTTAACCGAATACATTTTACAGATAGAAAGAGAGTTTGAAAATGCTGATGAATTTGGCAAAGAAGAATTATTACGGGCTTATCTGAAATCTTTTCTTATCCAAATACAACGTATAAAGCAAACGTGTGAAAAGACGCAAAACAATATTCCGTTTGTGTTGGACGAAAAGAGAATGCAACTCGTTAAATTTATCAATCTGATTGATGAAAATTACCCCAAAGGGTTTTCTGTTTCCGAATATGCCCGTTTATTGATGATTTCTTCACGCACGCTTTCCGACCTGACCAATCAATTATTGAACAAAACGCCCTCGCTTATGATACAGGAACGTATTATTTTGGAAGCAAAGCGATTATTGCTTCATTCGGAATTGAATGTCAATCAAATCGGTTATCGTTTAGGCTTTGACGATCCTTCTTATTTTGTAAAGTATTTCAAAAAGCACACGCAGACTTCTCCTACGGAATTCAGAAAGATTATTATTTCAACTTCTTAATTGCATTGCTTTCAAGCAAAGATTTCATTTGTGTTATGGCAACTTTATTGAGTTGTGTCAGTCGTTCGGTTTGTGTTAAACCTTGTCGGATAAGTAAAGCATTGATACTTTGAACTTTGTTCTTCATTTTCTACGCTCGGCATAGCTCAAAACTTCGTTTTGGCTCTGCATTCACTAATCGAAAATGTTCCATATTGCTCAACACAACCAATTGTTCCAATGTTGCATAATCTCTGATGTTTCCGTTTTTGTCGGGGTTTCCGTCCCGCCATTCTTTTGCTGTAATTCCGAAAAGTGCTACGTTCAGCAAATCCGCTTCGTTGGCATACACAAAACTTGCCTGTTGTTTGGTAATCTCTTTCGGTATCAGATTTTCTTTGATTGCGTCTGTGTGAATGTGATAATTTACTTTGGCTAATGTTCGTTGTAAATTCCACTCTAATTTCAAGCGGTCAGTTTCTTCCTCTTTTAGACGTTGGAATTCACGTATAAGAAAATACTTGAATTCGGCAGACAGCCAAGTGCCAAATTCAAAAGCAATGTCTTTATGTGCGAAAATTCCTCCTCCGTAACGACCCGATTTGGAGAATATACCTATGGCGTTTGTCATTTCTACCCAGCGTTTGGGCGTTAGAAACAATCTACCCTCTCCATTTCTAACCGTATGGAAACCCATACGGTTAAAATTCGGATTGTTTACCTGTTCCCAAACTGCCAAAAAATCTACGGTGTAATGCGTACTCATCCAATTTGAGACAACAATCCGAGCCTCCAAATTATCTCTATAACCTGCCATATCGGTTAAAGAAATATAGTCTTCTTCTTGTTGGGAAATGATAGAAATTTCCCTACCCTCAACTTGTATTGTTTTCTTCTTTGCCATTCATTCACTAATTGAAAAAAGTAAAACTACAAAAAGGAAGCGTCAAATCAGCTGAATTCTGCCGAATTTTAATTATGGTAAATTCGCCATAATTAAAGTCCATTTCCTAAAGTTACTATCTATTTTCGTTTTTGTCCATTTTCTATAATCTTTGTTATACAGACCTTTGCCCTATCATTTGGTAACAATTAAAAATCAATAAAAATGGCAAAGGCATATTTAGAAATCAGTCTGAAAATCAACGAAACAGACAGAGCAAATGCAGGTGGTGTTTACGCAAAATACAAAGCACCATTTTTGGAAACAATCAAAGGAGCAACTTCAAAAGAGCTTTTAATCAGAGATGAAGATGTACAGGTTCTGCACGGCTTTGAAACTGCCGAAGACGCACAGAATTATCTTTCGAGCGAATTGTTTTACAACGATGCCCGATGCGAAAAACGTGGAACTGAAACCGTTTACTCTGCACCAAGCCGTAGAAGAATATCTGAAAGAAAAAGGGACTATAAGCCCAAAAATAGAAGGTCGAGCCATTGCAGTCGATTTGCCCGAAAACTCATTTTCACAAATGTCAGAAGTAGGATATCGGTTTAGATAAAAGGCTTTTATGAAATATTTATTGGTCTCAGATTCAGTTTAAAACTATGGACTTTCAGTCCGTTTTGCTTTCAGTTTCTAACAATTTAATGAGCCACGTTGCGATAGCTATCGGAAGAAACTTTTTCATATATTTGAACATTCGTGGTTTATCGCCAAAAATCGCACCTTTGCCAAGTCCAAAACATTAGTGGCTATTTTAAAATAATCGTGAAACAGAAGATTTACATATTGGTAATTACAGCAGGTTTTTTAAGTTGTAACAACCAACCTGATCAGGTTGAAAAGACAGCTATTGTTAAAACGAAAACACAAACAAATAAGTTTGACAACTTATAGAAGACGAAAGTAAAATTGACTATGAAACATTAGGACAAGAAAAAATAACAAGAAATAAAAAACTTAACACAATAGTTGACGAACTTGAAAAATTAATAACGGACAATTTTTATTTAAGACGAACCCAAGAATTTCATTACAGCAACTACGAATATTATTGACAGAAAACACCCTGTAATATTTTACAAGAGAGCGGGCGAAGCGGTGGAAAAGCAGCCCCGGGTAAAGCCCCGAAAGGAAGTAGCCGGCTCAAAACAGCACTTTGAATGCAGCCAATGCCATCGGGAATCTCAAAGAAGGTTGGCTTGTGGATTTCTTCAAAAGGCTCAATTATAGAAAAGGAAGAGTTTCTGCTGTAAGTACAACAGCCCGGAAATCGGCAGTAATCATTTGGAATTTAGCAATCAAAGGTGTTTCATACATCAATCCTGAAGGTCATCTGTTTCCTGAACAAAAACCAAAAAAGAAAGTTGGGCATCGTCAAAAGGATTCAAAAACAAATTACTAAATTTGGACTGACTAATGAAGATTTAGGAGTCGCAACAAATTGATTATGAGCAACAATGAGAAACGTTAGTCAGAAGCTTAAACCAAAAGTACCTAAAAGTGATAACAAAAAATAGAACAAATGAAATTTATTTATTATAATCTGATTTTTATACTTGTAACATTGACAAGTTGTTCCAACGCTTCACAACCGAATGACCCAATTCCCGAACACGAAACTTTTAAAATTCAATCTAAACAAGTTGGAGAAGAAAGAATTATTAACGTTTGGACACCTTTAAACTACAAATCAAGTTCGGACTCTTTACCTGTAATGTATATGGCAGACGGTGGAATAAAGGAAGATTTCCCTCACATTGCAAATACATTGGCAAAATTGATTAAGGAAAATAAAATAGAACCTGTAATACTTGTTGGAATTGAAAACACGGAACGAAGAAGAGATTTAACAGGTTTCACAGAAGTTGCGAAAGACAAAGAAATTGCGCCAATTGTAGGCGGTTCTGAAAAATTCAGAGCATTCATTGAAGATGAACTTTTCCCTGAAATCAGCAAAAGATACAGAACAGCGAATGAAAAAAGCATCATTGGAGAATCTGCATCAGGACTATTTGTAATGGAAACGTTCTTTTTGAAACCCGAAATGTTTGACAATTACATTGCTTTTGACCCTTCATTATGGTGGAATAACCATTATTTAGTGAGAACTGCAAAAGAGCATTTGGCAAATTTCCCTGAAACTGAAAAGAGAATTTGGTTTGCTGGTTCGGATGCAGAAGATGTTTCACCGTACACAAAAGAATTAGCCAACATATTCAAAGTGGAAAATAAAGCAAATCTAAAATGGAAATTTTCTGACGAACCAAAAGAAAAGCATTCGACAATTTTCAGAGCGACAAAAGAGAAAGCAATTATTTGGACATTAAACAAAACAGAATAAAAAGTCGAACGCACAACAAACAAATTGGCAATAAACGGGGCGAACGGCTTCATATCAACGGAAGTGCCAAATTCAACTTTTGCGCTTCGTATGAACTAGTGCTAAAAATCCCGCCCGAATGCCAAGTTCCAAAACGTTGTGTATAAGCTCATCAGAAACAACCGCAATAAAAAACTGAAAAAAAATGTCCAAAACTGAAATATAAAAATGTCTTTACTGAAAATTTAAAACAATTTACAATGAAACAGTTTTTATTATTACTTCACGAAAACGTTGAAAAAATGAGTGAATTATCGCCAAAAGAAATGCAGGATTTGGCTAATGCTCATATGACTTGGGCAAACAAATTAGCCGAAGCAGGACATTTTATTTCAGGAGACGGATTGCACGAAAAAGGTGTTTTAATCACAGGAAAAGATTGTGTGGTTAAGGACGGTTCTTATTTGGAATCCAAAGAAATTATCGGTGGCTACTATTTGTTACAAGCTGGCGATTTAGAAACGATTGTGAAATTAGCTAAAGAATGTCCTACACATCTTTACGGAGGAGCAACCGAAATCCGACCAATAATGGAAATGGAAGATTATGAGTAGTAATTTAGAAATAAATTACCGAGCATTATATGGAAAGCTGTTTTCAGGATTATTAAATCAGTTTGGGACGAATTACGTTTCTGAAATTGAGGACGCAATTCAAAATTCGTTTTTAAAATCCTTAAAAATATGGAAACAAAATAACATTCCGAATAATCAAGAAAATTGGCTTTTCATTGTGGCTCGTAACGATGTATTGAATCAGATTAAAAAACAAAAAGAAAACAATAATTTTTTCGTAGAACAGATTGAAGACACTTCATCAATCAGTAATGAGGTTGATTTACGACTGCAAACAATCCTCTTTGTCTCTAATTTGGAAAATGTTTCCAATCAAGCCAAAATACTTTTTGTACTTAAAAATATTTTTGGTTTAAGCATAGCAGAAATAAGCGACAGTACTCTAATCAATCAGGAAGCAATTTACAAAAGTATCAACAGAACAAAGAAAAACATTCAAATTGAGTACAATGATAATGAAATTGACTTAAACTCAATTGCTGTGAACTCCAAATCCATTTCAATCGCAGAAGAAATCCTTTATGCTGTTTTCAATATTGGTTTTGATTCTTTTAGCGAAAAAACGGAGAATATTGTGAATAAAAATTTATGTTTGGAAGCTTTTGCATTGACAAAACTTTTATTAAACCAATATCAAACTAATTCAACAAGTAACTTATTAGCTCTTTTTTGTTTTCACATCGCAAGGATTCCTGCGAAAATTGATAGCGGTAAGCTTGTTTCTTTTTTCAATCAAAATCGTGAAAAATGGAATAAAGAATTGATGAGTTCAGGCTTTCATCACCTCAAAAAAACCGAAAACATCAGTAAGTTTTATTTAGAAGCCATTATCATCAGCAAGTATATGTCGATAGCAGAATTGACCCAAAATGATTGGACTGATATTGTGAGCCTATACGAAATGATGCAAAAAGTTTCACAATCACCCATTGTAAAACTGAACTATTGTTTTTGTTTAAGCAGAATAGGTAAAACTGAAAAAGCGTTGCAAATCCTTTCAGAAATTGAAAAAGAATTACCAAAAGAACACATCTATTTTTCGTTGGTAAAAGCTAAACTTCTAAAAGACATCAATCCCAAAGAATCCGATGATTTATTTATTTCAGCTATGAATAAAATGAATCAAAAAATCAGAAAGGAATACCTGTTGAACAACGAAATCAAAATGTAATTATATGAAGTTGTTTATCATAAATTCCGGCAGTCAAAAACTTTTTCAAAATGGCTGTCTGATAATTCCAATAATGATATGAATTTACAAAAAGTATAAAAAGCAATTCGCAGGATTTGTGTTTGCACCAATTAATTTCAAAAATATATCAATGAAAAGATGCGGTTTAATTGCCGGAAAATTCAAATATTTGGATTCGGAATATATATTCACATTTATTTTTGTAATAAAAAATTGAACGGATGGAAAAAAGGCTGAATATCAGAGAAAATCGTATCAGTATGAAAATGCCCGAACCGGCCGCCGAAAATAAGACCAGAACACCAAAACCGGCCTGGCTCAGGGCAAAACTTCCCACCGGCGAAAAATTCAAACAGGTGCGGGATGTGGTGAACGAAAACAGACTCCATACGATTTGTCAGAGTGGCAGCTGCCCCAATATGGGCGACTGCTGGACAGCCGGAACAGCCAGTTTTATGATCCTCGGAAATACCTGTACCAGAGCATGCAAATTCTGTGCAGTCTCAACAGGCCGACCCGACCCGATCGACTGGGACGAAGCAGAAAGAGTTGCAGATGCAATTTTTAAAATGGGCGTTAAGCATGCGGTTGTCACTTCGGTTGACCGGGACGAACTGAAAGATTGCGGCTCTATTTTCTGGGCTTATACGATCAAAACCATCAAACAAAAAAATCAGAAACTTACGCTTGAAACACTGATTCCCGATTTTAAAGGAATCGAAGAAAATATTCAGCGGATCGTAGATGAGGCACCCGATGTGGTTTCTCACAACCAGGAAACCGTAAGACGGCTCTGCAGAAATGTACGCCCTCAATCTTCTTACGACAGGAGTTTGGGTGTGATCAGATATCTGAAAGATCACGGAATGCGTACAAAAAGCGGAATTATGCTCGGATTGGGCGAAGAAACCGATGAAGTGCTCGAAACCATGCGCGATCTGAAAGAAAACGGATGTGATGTAATCACGATCGGGCAATATCTGCAGCCGACCAAAAAACATTTGGCGGTCGAACGTTTTGTAACACCCGAAGAATTCAGATTTTTCAGAGACGAAGGTTACAAAATGGGACTCGATTATGTGGAAAGCGGACCGATGGTCAGATCGTCCTATCACAGCGAAAAACAGGTAATTCCCGGTTTTGGAATCAGCAGATGGAGAGAAGAACAGGCGAGAAAAGGAAATCTGTAAATTTTTACAGACCGACTTCCTGTTTTTGAATCAGTTTTGCACCAAATACCTCTGAAAATTTCTCGCAGAATTTTTGAGTGACCTCTTTTTCATCCACCGGATGACCCAGTTCTTTGTCCATGCCGGTAACCGCCTTATCGGTTATTCCGCAGGGAATGATGTGATTAAAAAATCCGAGATCTGTATTCATATTGAAAGCAAGACCGTGGATGGTGATCCATCTGCTGCATTTCACACCGATCGCGCAAATCTTTCTTTCGCGACCCGGGACGCCCGGTTCAATCCAGACACCGGTAAAACCATCGAGTCTGCCGGCTTCAATTCCGTAATCTTTCAGCAGACGAATGATGACTTCTTCAAGCGATGAAATATATTTTCTGATGTCGGGAACAAATTGTTCCAAATCCAAAACCGGGTAGGCGACCAGCTGGCCCGGACCGTGATAGGTGATATCACCGCCGCGGTTGGTCACATAAAAACTGATTCCTTTTCGTTCACATTCTTTGTCATTGATGATCAGATGTTCGCGGTTGCCGTGTTTGCCGAGCGTATAGACATGCGGATGCTGGCAAAGCAGCAGATAATTTTCTATAAATTCGGAATTGGACGGCAGACCTGCCAATTTTTTTTCGATTCCCTGTTTTAAAATTGATTCCTGCAGATCCCAGGCGTCTCCGTATTCGATCCGACCCAGATCCCATTGGATTACATCAGTCATTTTTTGAAAAATTTTGATGAACCAAAATTATAAAAAAGGATAAGGAATCGATCAATAAAATCAGTTTTTAACCCAATAAAGAATTTGGATTTGTTTTGATTTCCGGAACTTTCTGTAATTCAATAAAGCCTATTGTTTCAGAAAGCTGATCAGTTCGTCATATCCGACCGTTTTCTGTTCGCCGGTTTTCATATTTTTTAAGGTTACGGTTCTGGACTTTAATTCTTCCTCACCGATGATGACCGTGAATTTCACATTCTTTTTATCGGCATACTGCATTTGTTTTTTCAGTTTTGAGCTGTCGGGATAAACCTCTGATCTGATTTGATTATTTCTCAATTCTTTCAGCAGTTTCATCGACTGTTCTGCCTCTTTTTCGCCAAAATTGATAAACAGCACATCCAGAGTATTCTGAATCGCAGCCGGAAAAAGTTTCAGTTCATCCAAAACCAGATAAATCCGGTCGAGACCAAATGAAATGCCGACACCAGACAAGCCTTTCAGACCAAAGATCCCGGTCAGATCGTCATAACGTCCGCCGCCGCCGATGGATCCGAGTTCAACATTTTTTGCTTTGACTTCGAAGATGGCGCCGGTATAATAATCAAGACCTCTTGCCAAAGTCAGATTCAGAATCATTTCGGCAGAATTCAAACCGATTGCTTTTGTTTTTTCAAATACAAAATTGAGTTCTTCAATTCCTTTCATCCCGATTTCGGAATCTTTTAGAATGTTTGCAAGTGAAGCCAATTGTTCTTTGTAATCGCCGCTCATGCTGAAAAGTGCAGAAAGTTTGTTGATCGAAGATTCGGGAATTCCTCTTTCTGTCATTTCCTGTTTTACTTTTTCCTCACCGATTTTGTCGAGCTTGTCCAAAGCCACCGTAAAGTCGATCAGTTTGTCCTGAATACCGGCTGCTTCGGCGAGACCGCTCAGCACTTTTCGGTTGTTGATATGAATTTCAACCGGGACATTCAGATCTGTAAAAGCTGCATCATAAAGCCCAACCAGTTCCACTTCCTGCCAAAGCGAATCGCTGCCGACCACATCTGCATCGCACTGCCAGAATTCGCGGTATCTTCCTTTCTGCGGACGGTCTGCGCGCCAAACCGGCTGCATCTGATAGCGTTTGAACGGAAAAGTAATTTCGTTCTGATTTTGAACCACATAACGCGCAAAAGGAACGGTCAGATCATAACGAAGTGCTTTGTCGGAAATCTGTGAAGTCAGCGATTGACTGTTTTTTTCGGCGAGTAATTTCTCATCAGCTTTTGAAAGATAATCACCCGAATTCAAAATTTTAAAAATCAGCCGGTCGCCTTCTTCACCATATTTTCCGGTCAGTGTGGAAAGGTTTTCAAAAGACGGCGTTTCCAGTGGAGAATATCCGTACAGCTGAAACTGATGACGGATTTTTTCAATGATGTACTGTCTTTTGCTGACCTCCTCAGCCGAAAAATCCCGTGTTCCTTTGGGTGTAGAAGCTTTCTGAACCGACATAATTTGATTTTGTAAGTGCAAAGATGCAAATTTCGGTTAAGGAAAAGAAATGATGCGGCCGGTTTCACAGATACTCTAAGGTCTGCTGTCAAAAAATGGGAAAGACCGGTGACGACCTGTTTGAGGAGACAGGAAAAATCAAATGCTTTGTACCCGTCATCCGATCGTTATGATTATCTTTGAAAAACGACCGAATTTCAATATTTTTACAGAATGTATGAAAGGATTTCTGCTTGTATTGCTGTTTATTGTCTGGCTGCCGGCTACTGCTCAAAAGACTGAGCGGGACATAAAAAGGCTTACTCAGAAAATAAATGCTTCCGCAAACGGAGAAAAGCTGAAATGGTTAGACAGTTTGTCAACCTACATCAAAGAGGAAACAAATTTTCAGAATGATTCGGTGGCAAAAGAAGCTTTCCGGTATGCGCTGAAACTTGACTCAAACAGAATTGCAGCAAAAAACGCAGCCTATCTGATTTATTTCCAGAATAACATTACAAAAAACCTGAAAGAAGGAAACCGTCTCTTTCTGAATTATTTGGAGCAGGCAAAAAAATGCGGAGATCACAGAACTTTGGCCAAATACTATCTGGAAGGCGCCGACAACTATTTCTATCTCGAAGATCAGAAAAAAGCGATTGAATTTTACAATCTCAGCGAAGCCGAAGCCGAACTGGCAAAAGATACCTTGTTAATTGGGCTGGCAAAATTATATAAAGGACATTCTCTAAGCTTAATGGGTGAGTTTTCCGAAGCCTCCAAAGAACTTCAGGACGCCATCCGGATTTTTCAAAAAAAGAATAACACCCATTATATTCTGAGCGCAAAAAACCTGCTGGCGGAACTTTACGGTCAGAATTCATTTTACGAAGAAGCTCAAAAAGAAAGAGAAGAAGCGATTGAACTGGCAAAAAGTACAGGGAACTTTGAGCATTTGAGTGTATTTTATTCTAATTCTGCTTTGGCGTATCAGGCACAGGAGAATTATCAGGAGAGCATCAAAAACTATAAACTGGCGCTTTCTGCCTGCCGCAAAACAGATAATCCGAGATTTTACGAATCTACTTTTTTAGCAGGGCTGGTCATAGCCTATTCAGTAGCCGACAGCATCCGGCAGGCAGAGTTTTATCTGAAAGAATTTGAAAACATATACAAAAACGGGATTGAAAATGTAAGGGATTTGCATTTGGATGCTCTGATGCAGCTGGCTTATGCAAAAAAGCAATATCCGCGGGCGCTTGAATACGGCAAAGCCTATTTAAAAGCCAAATCGGACGGGACAAATTTTCAAAATATACTGTATGCAGAATCATTTATGTCAAAGGTGTATGAAGCGATGGGAAATACCGAACAGGCTTTTGCACATTTTAAAAAATATGCCGAAATCAAAGATTCCATCGGGAGGATCAGAAAGGTAAATGCCCTTTCTTATTACCAGACACTGTATGAAACACACAAAAGAGATTTGAAGATCAAAGAGCAGGAGGGCAATATCGCCCTGTTGGATGCAAAGAACAGACGTTACAACCAAATGATGCTGTTTGGCGGTCTGGGTTTACTGGTGATTTTTGGATTCATCCTGCTGATCCGTTCAAGAAACGCAGCACGGCGGAGACAAGAAATGCAGGCAGCTTTTTCCCGCGATCTGATCAGGGCGCAGGAAGATGAGAAAGTCAGAATTTCCCGGGAACTGCACGACAGCGTGGGTCAGAAAGTGATGCTTCTGACGAGGCAGGCCAAGGTTTATGACAACCGGGATATGCAGACGCTGGCAACCCATACGCTCGATGAATTGAGAGCTATCTCTCGCGGGCTGCATCCCGCAACCTTGGATAAATTGGGGCTGACTGCCGCCATTCTGGCAATGATCAATGAAGTGGATGCAAATACCGATATCTTTTTTACCAATGAAATTGAAAACATCGACCGGCATTTTTCAAAAGAAGCTTCATTACATTTGTACAGGATTCTTCAGGAAATCCTGAACAATATGGTCAAGCATGCGGATGCGGAAACAGCCTCTGTGAGCATTGAAGTAAAAAAAGAAAACATAGAAGTGACGGTAACGGATGACGGAAAAGGATTTGAATATCCGGCAAAATCAAAGTTGGGAAACAGCCTGGGCATGCGGACGCTGGTTGAGCGTTCCAAAATTCTGAATTCAATTCTGAACATCAAATCCAAACCCGGCAGCGGAACCGTCATAAATTTATTAATACCGATTCAATATGTTTAACAAAAAAGACATTTCCATCGTCATAGCAGACGACCACCCGATGCTGCTGAGAGGGCTGCTGGATGAGCTTACGGCCAACGGATACAATGTGGTCGCACACGCTGTAAACGGAACCCAGGCGTTGGAGCAGGTGCTGAGCCACAATCCGGATATCGCATTGCTGGATATTGATATGCCGATGCTTACCGGGTTTGAAATCGTGAAAATGGCGAAAGAAAAAGGAGTGAGAACAAAATTCATCATGTTTTCATTTCACAGAGAGCCCGAATTTGTGATTCAGGCAAAATCGCTTCAGATAGACGGCTATCTGCTCAAAGAAGATTCTTTTGCTGAAATAGAAAAATGTATGGATGCTGTACTGAGCGGCAAAGAATATTTCAGTTCGGCATTTAATTCCCGGCTGCTGGATGCAGCTTCCAACGAAGTCAAAAAGCTGAACCGGCTTACACCGTCTGAAATCACCATCCTCAAATGGGTTGCCCGCGAAAAAACAAATATCGAAATTGCAGACATCCTGCATATTTCTGTCAGAACCGTTGAGAAACACCGCAGCAATATCATCGCTAAAATATGGACGGACACGCCGCCAAAAGCCTTGAACACCTGGTCGGTTTCTCATAAAGACTTTATTTTGAATTACTGAGAATTAAAAAGGAAGCGTTGGTTAAACACTTCCTTTTAATAATTAACACTAATTTAAACAATTTATTTCCTGACGATTTTCCTTGTCAGAACTCCTTTTGAGGTTTCAATTTTTAACAAATAAATTCCCTCTGGCAATGAGGAAATATTAAGGGTATTGTCAATTAAATGAATATTATTTATCATTTTTCCGGTTATATCAAATAAACCGCTTTTGTAAACTTGGGTGTCTGCCGGCAAATTTATATGGACGATATCCTTTGCAGGGTTGGGATAAATCTTTGTCTCTGAAAGCTGATTTTCTTGGGTGCTCAGTATTTCCTCACTGCGCATCGTCCAAGTCAAACTGGGAACCACCTCACCGTAAACCGCAGTAAGAGTTGTCCACTGAGTCCAATTACCGCCGAAAATGTTATATGGATCATTAACTAATGGAGACAACTCAAGAGGTGGATAAGGATTTTCACAGGCATCCCATACCCACATTCCATTACCGTCTGGAGGGCTGGAAATCGTTACAAATCCTGTTATCCAATATGTTCCCGGCGGCAATATGATTTGCTGTCCTCCATTTGCATCGGTCATTCTGATGTTTGTAAAATTGGATTGTTGAGGATATTCGATATGGGAATAATAAAAAGGATTTATATCGGACAATTCCACTATGCCGGTGCCGGGCTGTGTCGGATCTCCGGCAGGCACACCGTTGTCATCTGCATAGATATATACATTGAACCCGATTTCCAAAGAACCGAGATTCAACGTAAACCAATTTGTGCCATAAAAGTCCAATTGACCGATTGCCGTTTCTTCGGTCAATACAAAAGCATCTGCACCGTAAACTCCTGTTCCGTTCGTACTTTTAACGGAAGGCACATTATGATGGGGATCGGAAGGACCTCTTTCTATAACCGTTGTCTGTGCCATTGAAACCGTAAAGGCAGCACAAAAAAAGGCGGATGCATAAAATGTAATTTTTTTTATCATAATTATCAGTTTAAACGATTTGTAAATAGACGGAATTCAAATTTTCCGTTCGGCATTTTAATTTATTCCAAAGGTAAATGAAAGAATGTGCAGTGAAAATACGTATTGCCACGCAGATTGTTCGCAAACAAACGCATGATGGATTGATTTATATGATATGACTGAACTTTCGCAGGCAGCTTAATTTTAGTAAATCAGAAAAAAAATCTTTTTGAAGCACTGATTGATACAGCCTTTGATAAATTTGTATTCCGTTGAATTGAATAAACCACTGCTCCGGCAGGGGTTTAAAATCGTTAAACCAAATCGGCCAAAATTTCCCTGTTTTTCACTGAAATTTTGTAATCATTTAACCGGCCATTAGTATTGGAGCGCAGTATCTGCGTACTGTTACGTATTCCGGCTTTCTTTTTCTCTGATTAACTTGCAGACACAAAAAATAAACATTTTGAATTATGAAAAAATTTACTTTACTGATTTCTCTTTTATTTGGAATAACGGCTGCGCTCCATGCGCAGATTATCGGTGATAATTGGTCATCCGGTCAAACTGAGCTGGATGAACTGATGTCAAAAGTTGCCAATTATCAAATCCTGACAGACAATACGCCTGTATATGCACCTTCGGGTATCAATGAATATTGCGGTCCGCTGGAATTCCCGGTTGCCGTAGAACCCATTACATTGGTTAACTTTGCGGGTATCGACAATACAACTGATCCTGCAGTCAACGGTTCGCCGGCGCATGAAGACTTTACCAATATAGTAGGTCATGTGGAGAAACAGAACTTTTATGATATTGTATTAAAAGGTAATACCAATGGTGATCATACCAACCGGTTTGTGGTTTTTATCGACTGGAATCATAACGATATATTGGACGATCCGGGAGAGATCTATGAAATTGCGACAACGATTACCAACTCCACCGGTACAGATGAAATCAGTGCCACGGGAAACATCGCTGTACCCTTCGAAAGCGAATATGGCCCCACACTCATGAGAATAAAAAAAGTAGTCGATGGAGCTGAAGATTACTTAAATCCCTGCATCGGCGCTGACAATGGTCAGGTTGAGGATTATACGCTGAATGTTGATTTTATTCCCGAAACCCGGCTATATACCGTCAGCAACAGGGATCAAGAAGTCTATAATATCAAACTTAATTTTCCAAATTATAAATTAACTTCGGGGGATACACCCTTAACAGGTGAGGATGCGGGTGCCATAGATCCCGCCAACCCTCAATTTGCCTATGTTTTTGATGAAAACGGTGATTTCTACAAAGTGGATTTGGAAACGGTAACCTATACGCTTTTGGGAAATATTCCGGGCAACTGGGTAGGTGCAGAATTTGATGTCTCTACCGGTATCTTTTATGCGATAACGACCACAGATTTGTACATCATCGACCCCGTTGCAGTAACTGCCGAATTGGTTGGCTCTCTTGGTTTTACCAATGGAGAGTTGCCTATGGCATTGGCGATTAACGGGCAAAGTGTTGGTTATACCTTTGATACTGGTAATACTTATACGATTGATTTAAACACTGGAACCGCTACTATACTGGGACCTCATTACAATGTCCATTCTTATCCTTCGGGGATGTGTTATGTTCAGGAAATGGATCGGCTGTATGCAATTGTCCTGTATAATGAGACCTATCAACCATATCTCACTGATGTTAATCAGGAAACTGGAAAATTTGAAGACACGCTTTTATTAGACGTCAGAAATCAAAACCCAAAATTCGGCTGGCTGTCATCCGGCATTTCTTTTCCTCCTGCAGATTGTACACCCCCTGAATTTGTGGCTGTAAATTATGCCTTTGACATTACATCAATAAGTTGGATTGATTATAATTATTGGAGAGCTACCGGATATGATTGGGAACTATATTTGGCAGGCGACGATCCCGCTACCACCCAGCCTGTCCAGTCGGGGCATACAGGATTTTTTGAATGGGTAGTTGAAATAGAAGGTTTGGAGCAGGGTTATAATTATGATTTTTATGTCAGTACAGATTGTGGTGCCAACGGTATCAGCGAACCGAGTACCCGTGTATCATTTCAGACCAATTTGCATATTCCGCCCAATTGTGCCAGCGAGTACCCCTTTACTGACAGGGGAGGACGGAATGGAGATTATTGGTACAATCAAAACCAACCTTATGTAATGTATCCTGAAAATGAAGGCGAGGCAGTAATGGTAACGTTCTCAGACTTTGATATAGACCCAAGCGATGCTTTGTATGTTTATGACGGCTCCAATGAATTTGCTCCACTGATAGACAGCGGGAATCCTGAAACAGAAAGCGGTTTTCCGGCAGGAGGCTATTACGGTACAGAAATCCCGGGCCCCTTTGTTTCAACCCATCCATCCGGAAGGTTATATTTTGTGTTCAGAAGCGACGGTGAATATACCGGACGGGGTTGGGAAGCGGAAGTAAGTTGTCTCGAATTGCGTCCGGTCAACGATCTGATCGAGAATGCTTTCAATCTGAATGAGGAAGAAAACCCATATAAAGACCCGCAAAATATACTGCAATATGCAACTGAAGAAGCCGGAAATCCTTCCGGGTGTGATATTTCGGAAAAAAGAGGGGTTTGGTACAAGTTCACGCCGGAGCAAGATGTCTCTGTGAACGCTGCAGTAGCCAACGTCGCCGGCGAGACCCTTATTACTTTCTATACCGCGCCCAATGAAAATGCGACAGAATCGGATTTGATTTTTGTCGATCAGCCGACGAATCATTGTGAAGACAGCAACAGCTCGTCAATTATTGCCACTGCCGGACAAACTTATTATGTCTTTGCGGTCAATACCGGCGGACCGACCGATGTGTTGATTGAAACAACTCCTCTAATGGGTGTTTCTGACAATGCAATTGAAGGTTTCACTTATCATCCGAATCCTACCACAGGCAAACTGTCGTTCAAAGGAAAAGATAAAATTGATACGGTTGTTATTTTTAATCTGTCAGGTCAGAAGATATGGCAGGAGACCGTCAATGCCACAAGCGGACAAATCGATCTTTCCAAGTTCCCTGCCGGCGTCTATCTGATGCAGGTGGAAACCAACGGACAGAGAGGCGCTTATAAGATTATTAAGAAATAGTCGTTTTAAGTTAAGTTTTAGAATAGAGCCGTCCCGTTTGTATAAATGGGGCGGTTTTTTTTGGCAGACAAAGCGGATTCATTTATTGCTGTCTGCTTCAGCAGACGGACAGAAAGATTCCCACTCCGATCGGGCTTCAGCCCCATTAAATTACTTTTTAAAACTTCCGGATTGTCAACTGTTTTGTCACAGTTTTTGAATTGCTTCGCGCCAAAAACAGCACCAAAACAGGGTGATTGTGCTGTATTTATTCCGTTCGCTGAAGCGAACGGCAATGTTTTATATTCATCATCATCCAATATCCGGTTATGCGAGTGAGCAATGACATCTGATTTTAATTTTTAAAACTTCTTTAATTATTATTGCCGACTGTTTTGGCTATTGCTGTCTGCTTTAGTTATTGCTGTCTGTTTCAGTTATTGCTGCCTGTTTCAGTTATTGCTGCCTGCTTTAGCAGACGGACAAAAAGATTCCCACTCCGATCGGGCTTCAGCCCCATTGAATTACTTTTTAAAACTTCTGGATTGTCAACTGTTTTGTCACAGTTTTTGGATTGCTTCGCACCAAAAACAGCGCCAAAACAGGCTGATTGTGCTGAATTTATTCCGTTCGCTGAAGCGAACGGCAATGTTTTATATTTATCATCATCCAATATCCGGTTATGCGAGTGAGCAATGACATCTGATTTTAATTTTTAAAACTTCTTTAATTATTATTGTCAACTGTTTTGGCTATTGTCATCTGCTTCGTTTATTGCCGTCTGCTTCAGCAGACGGACAGAAAGATTCCCACTCCGATCGGGCTTCAGCCCCATTGAATTACTTTTTAAAACTTCAAGATTGTCAAATGTTTTGTCACAGTTTTTGGGTTGCTTTGCGCCAAAAACAGCGCCAAAACAGGATGATTGTGCTGAATTCATTCCGTTCGCTGAAGCGAACGGCAATGGATGCTTGTCTGCAAATTAAATCATAAGAACCCACTCAATCTTTAATTAACTGCCATCCGTACTTTTTCATAAACTCATCAATTTCCTCTTTAAATGATTTGACTTTATGATGTTTTTCCTGATTTTCAATATACTTCATGACTGCCGGAGTGTGACTCTCGCTGACTCCAACCGCCCAATAATCATCCTGCCAGGCGAATTGATCGGCAATCAGCTTGTTTTTATTGATCCAGAATGATGACTCTCCTTTAATCAGCTGGGCAGTTTTTGCAATGGTCATATTTCTGTCCAATGAAATCAGACAATGGATATGATCATTAAAGCCACCAACAGAATTTAAATAAATTTTCTTCTCTTTGGCATTTTCTCTGAGATGTTCAAACAGAGATTTTCTAACTTCGGGAGTTTTCAAAAACGGTTGTCGGTTTTTGGTACTGAAAACCAAATGTACCCAAATTCTTATCCAGCTCATATCAAAAGATTTAAGTTTTAAAGTTAATTAAATCCGCACAATATTCATATCAAATCCGATTTTAAGTCAAATAGCAACTGACTTTAATTTCTAAAACTTCTTTAATTATTATTGCCATCTGCTTCATTTATTGCCGTCTGCTTCAGCAGACGGACAAAAAGATTCCCACTCTGATCGGGCTTCAGCCCCCATTAAATTGCTTTTTAAAACTTCCGGATTGTCAAATGTTTTGTCACAGTTTTTGGGTTGCTTCGCGCCAAAAACAGCGCCAAAACAGGCTGATTGTGCTGAATTTATTCCGTTCGCTGAAGCGAACGGCAATATTTTATATTTATCATCATCCAATATCCGGTTATGCGAGTGAGCGATGACATCTGATTTTAATTTTTAAAACTTTAATAATCAAAAACACTGCTTCTTGCATATTTAAAATGATTTAATTCAAATTTAATAAAAAATCCGAGTTTTACTCGGATTTTTTGTAATTTCAGGGTAATTGTATCGCCGTTCTTCTAAGACTAAGCTTTCTGCTTTAAAGTGAAATAAGAAGTCTTCAATGAATTCTAAAACGGGCGGACTTTCTATTAACGAACATTCTTCCTGAACAGTCTTCCACTCATTTAGAATATCTTCTTTGGAAGTATTTTTAAAATACTTTCTAAGCTGTTCCAACATTGTGTTCATGATTATTGGTTTTTTTTATGTCATTATTTTGACTGTGCAAAGGTACTGCAATATAATTATATTTTGATAATTTCTTACAATAAAAGCTCAATTTGATTTTTGAATTCTATCTAAAGTAAGAAATAACTTCTTGATAAATCAATATGAATTTTCGAAAAATGATCTGCCACGGCGAATCAAATGTTTATAAAATTATTCCGATTGGCTATTGAAAAGAATTTGGAGAATCAGAATATGAAATTACTTTTATGAACTGTTGTTTTCAAATAAATTGCCGGATGTTTTTTAGAATTGTTTTTTAAAACTGTAATACAAATAGTTTATTTCTTTTAAGGAATCAAATCTTAATCATTGTGGGAAATTAAAATTATTTCAGAAACTTCAGTATATAATTGAGTTAGAATTTAAGTTTAATTCACCTTTATTAAGAAAGCGTAATCTCCGGCTTTATCTTCCTTTTCTAATTCAAAACGAAGGCTCAGGTATTTTTCGAATTTTGTACTTTCCGAATGATTTGATGATCTGAAAATAATCAGCGGCTCTTCATCTTTTCACCATCACTTTCCTTGATTCTCTGCTCTTGTCAGAATAATTGACAATCAGTATATAGGTGCCGTCCGGATATTTTGAAATATCCGCCGAATCATCTTTGAGTTTGATTTCGCTGAACAGTAATCTTCCGGTGATCGTATAAAGCGAAACCGATTCAATCTGTTTGTTTGATTTGATTTTCAAAAATGAATTGGCAGGATTTGGAAAAACTTCGGTTTTTGCCGGTGCATTTTCTTCCAATCCCATATTCGGCCAAAGGTTTTCGGCATCGGGTCCGCCCCAGATGATGGTGGCGAGATACGGATTGTCGATAAACGGATTTCGGTTGCCCTGCATGTCTTCCAAAACTGTATTTCGGACAAATTCAACTTCGGTTGGCGGATCTTCGGCATTCCACTGCAGGAAGATGTCGGGCATTTCGGGATTGTAGGTATTTGGTCCGCTGCCGACCACATTGGCAGGTGTCCTTTCCAGATATCTGATCTGCATATACATCATCATTCTGGCGATATCTCCTTTCCATTCGTCGCCCGGATAAAACAGTCCGTCTGAAGTGATAAACGAATTTCCTTCACCGGCAGCAAATCTCCGGTTTGAACGGCTGTTGTTTTTCTGATTGTCGATTGCCCTGATGTGGTGTGCATCCGAACCGGGTCCTGTGGTTCCGAGATTCGGATTGCCGAGTGATTTCGGGAAGGTATGTTCTCTTACCCATTTTCCGTTGCAGTTGCTTGAGTGACAGCTTTCTTCCTTTGATCTTGTCCGCTGATCCATAGGATTTTCACTGGTATCGTCAAAACCGTACATCAAAAGAACTTTGTCAGGGTTTGTCGGATCCAGGTCTGTCTGCAGCAGTGCTTCCCAGACTTCGGGCGTATAAATCAGTTCGTGCTGGTGGGTGGCAATGACCAATGCACTGAGTTCCTGCTCGAGTTCAGCCCCTGTTTTTGTAAAATCAATTCCGATATAATAATCAGGAATCTGAGCCATCAGCTGAAAGGGGATCAGCAGCAGCAGATAAAACTTTCTCATCCGTATAATTTTATTGTTGCGAAAGAAACCAATTAAATCTTACAATTAAGTTAAATCGCAATAAACTTATTTACAGTTTTTTAACCAAAAGCCAGCCGGCCAGTATCCCAATGGCGTTTGCCAGTATGTCAAAAACATCAAAAGTACGTCCCCAACCGGTCAGTTGCTGAAGGATTTCAATCAGAATCCCTGTCAGCAGCGGCACCAGCCAGATCAGAAAATTCCTTCGCGTAAATGCGGAGAAAAAAAACAGCAGCGTGAAGATGAAAAACAGCAGTATATGGACGATTTTGTCCTGATGATCAAAACTGAATTTTTCAAACCAGCCCGGCGACTCCGACTGAATCAGATCAATCGGCAGCAGTGTGAATAAAAACAGCAGGGGTGTATAGACACAAAACAGAAGCTTGAAGAATCCCAGGCCTCTTTCAGGCGGTAACTTCCTGATATCCATCTGCATCCAAAAGCCCATCCAATTCTGATGAATCCGTAATCTCTATTTTTATGATCCAACCGTCGCCATAAGGGTCTGAATTCACCTTCTCGGGTTCGCCCTCAAGCAATTCATTGACCTCTGCAATTATTCCCGAAACGGGCATAAACAGATCTGAAACGGTTTTTACCGCTTCAATGGATCCGAAGATATCGCCGGCAGCCACCTTGTCTCCTTCCTGAACCGAAATGTCAACATAAACGATATCGCCAAGCTGATCCTGCGCAAAATCGGTGATTCCGATATAGGCAAAATTCCCGTCAATCTTAACCCATTCGTGGTCGTTACTGTACTTTAAATCCTGTGGAATTTCCATAATTTCTTTTATTATTTATTTACAAATTTATTAATTTCCAAATGAAAGCGTCAGGCTCAAACCTGCTCTGATTGTCGAGATCGGATAGGCGGTTGAGATCTTGTATTTTGAAACCATCTGATCCCAGAAGAATTTAAGATTGAAATTCTTGCTGAAGTCATAATCGGCCGAGAATTGAACGGTGAGCAGTTTCTGTCCGCCGGTCACCTGAGAATCTCCTTCCAGTATTCTTCTGATTCTGGTTTCGCTGTCTCTGAGTCTTGCGTCCAACCTGAAATTCATATCGCCTTTGTAGGTTTTGTTTTTACCCTGATATCTCATTCTGAATTTCAAATCACGGATTACATATCCCATTCCCAATACATATTCGGTTCCGTAATCTTCGGTGAGCGTATAGTTGCTCATGCTCATCGAAATCATACGGTCGCGGTTGTACTGCGCTCTGATCTGCACATTGTTTCTAAGTGTCATGTCCACACCGATCAGCGGTGAGAATGATTCAATCATATTGATGGTTCCGTAAATGTTTTTTGTATAGAAGTTATCATTCATGTCTCTTCCCAACGGATCCATAAAGAAGTTCGGGTTTGACTGAATTCCGTTGGCCGTATAGGACGACAGATAGGAATGTGAAATTTCAAATGTATTGAAGATTCTGCTGATCATCGGGATATTGGTCAGACCGGTATAGGTGATCGTCCAGTTGGGCAATGGAATTTTTCGGTTGTAACCCAATCCTGATTTTTTCGGATTTCTTCCTTCAACAGCAGAAGTGAATGCCGGAAGCAATACATCATAATTGCCCAATCCGTAACCTTCGTAATATCCGTCGCCGGTCGGTGACATTCCGTTGGCCATACCCAGTCTTTCGGACATGACTTTTGTATTTTCAATGAATTTTTCAAACACTTTGTCGGGACTCATAAATGCAGTCGAAATCGCAATGTTGCTGCTGTTCAGCGACCGCTGCATATCGAGATAGGTCGAAACCGGATTGTCATAGGTCCTCAGGTTGAATGCATATTCAGAGCTTCTGAAAGTCGATGAACGTTTTGCGGTCAGATCGATCCTCAAATTCGGATAAGGTTCAAGCATTGCATTTGCATTGAAATTTGTTCCTTTGGTAATTTCATAAGGTTCAAGCAGTTGTTCGCTTCTTGTTACCCAGTCATTGCCCGATTCAATCAGTCTTCGTTTGATGTCGAATTCGGTACCGAATATAAAGCCCGCACCCGGATTGCCGCCTTCTTTTCCAAATCCGAAGAAGTTGGGTTCGCCAAGGATACCCGGCAGGATCGCACCATTGGTCTGGTTGTAGTTGAACTGGAATCTTTTGATGCTCGAAACCACCATCCATGCATAATCCTGACCTCTGAATTTGTTTTTGAATTTATGCGGTTTTTTGATTCTGTTCAAAGCTTTCAGCGTCATTCCGTCATAGGCTCTCGAAAGTGAATCGATTTCTCTTTTTCTTCCTTTACGGATTGAATCCATTTTCTTGTAACCTCTGAATTCGGTATAAAGTTTTGGCAGATCAAAATCACCGAGCATATTGATGTTGCTTGAATTTTGTGCAATGTTGCCCAATCCCTGTCCGTTTGTGTTCGGTGCATTCAGATATACGGTCGAACGTGCCTGCCAGTTGTAATTGGTGGTGACACCGATCTCAAAATTGGTCCAGCTCATATACGGAAAGAGCGAAATCGGAGTCTTCCAGTTCAGCTGTACCTGCTGATCATAATTCACCGGTCTTCCGACTGTAAACAGTTTGTTCCAGATCAGCGCTTTGTCTGCGTATTCAAAATCGGCACCGTCGTTCAGTGTTCTTGTTGCCGAGGTATAATCCAGACGAAGCGACTTGGTCAGATCAAAACCTACGTTGTACTGCCATGAGAACAGGAAGTTGTTGCTGAATGCAACCGGGAATATATTCTGCGGACCGCCAAAGAATGCATTGATGTCCCTGTATTGTCTTTCGGTATAAACCCTGTCAATATCGGTTCTGAACGACAGTCTTGCCGGCAGCGGATTGATATTGAATTCTTTCAGGAATTTCAGATATTTCGCAGATTTGGCAGTATCGTTTACGGCTCTCCATTCTTTGAGCGGATACATGTATTTTGCCGGGAAGCTGTAATTGTAATTCAAAGTTGTTTTTATATTCTTTGTCAGATTGTACTGCGTATAGACATCCCTGTTGTAGGCATCCGCATACATAAATGAAAGTGCAAAGTTCGAAACATCATAGAATCTTGCCGGTTTGTTGTTTGTTTTGACCTTTCTGATGTTGCTGAATGCAAATGATTTCTGCTGAGAATAGGTTCTCACCACATCTTTCAGTTCATCTTTTCTCGGGTCTTCGTCAAACAGTACGTCATTGTCGAGCGGATTGTATTTCGGATCAGAGAATTGTTCGCTGAAGGTAACATTCAACGGAATTTCCATTCCCCATTTCTCAGGCATAAATTTGTCGAGTTTCAATTGTGCATTGACCGCATACGCCTTGTTGTCTTCCTGATTTCTCTGACTCGGTCCCTGATCGATTGCACCAAAACCTGCCGAGCTGATGCTTCCCGAAAGCTGTATCTGTGCAAAATCGCCCAAAGTCAGCCCCAGACTTGCCATAGCTGCATAACCGCCTTCATTGTCAATCTCGCTCAGTCTCAATTCATTTACCCAAACGAGCACTTCTTTGTCCTGCTGACTGGTCGATCTCAAACCGACCATTACAGAGGTCACACCGCCGAGTGAAGGACGTCCTTTCACATAGATGATCTTGTTCGGATTGCTTTCATCCGGAACAAACAGATATCTGTCGGTCGGATTTGCACTTTCGTCCAAATCTCTTTCTTTTTTCGCATCCACAAAGAAATCTGTGTCCAGATCGATTTTGTTTTCCTCCGGCCATATTCTTTCCGGATTTGTATCCGGTGTCTTTGCGGTATATTTCAATGGGATTTCATATTCGTAATAGTTGTCCGAATAATCGCTTCCCAAACGGATAAACAGTTTTGTGTTTTCGTCTATGCTCTGGTTGTTCACATCCATCAGGTTTTCTGCATGGACAAACATTTCGAGTCTTTTGTATCTTCTCAGATCCAGATTTGTATTCTTGTAAACCGCTTTGACCGGGCTGGCAGCACTCAGTTTGGTTTTCAAAAGCATTGAAGCTTCGTTCTGCGACTGATAGCCTGTTGTTCCCTGGAACTGCTCTCTTTGGATGCCCGGAGGCAATACGTAAGGCGGTACATTGGTTGAATTTTCTTCAATATTGACCTGACCGATTTCAAGATTACCGATGAATTCATCCGGATCTGCACCTTCTTCAGATGAAGTCGATCCCGGAATCGGATACAGTTTTTTCGGATATCTTCTCCAGTTGCTTCTTACCAGATCCATGGTTCCAAATCTGACAGTTGTTTCCTGAGTAAATCCTCTCATCAGGACTCTCATAAAACGAACCGAAGTCAGTACGCTTTTTGCTGTCGAAAGCTGATCTTCGGTCACAAGATCAGGGATTCCGTCTCCGTCGATATCGGTATCAAATCCATCCACCGGAATTCTAAACTGATACCAGGTGGTGTGTCCGGTCTGACCGTTGGGCAGATCGACATCCACTTCTTTGGTTGCAACAATAAAATTGCTTGAGTTGTTGACCAGATCGGTCGGACTCAGTTTGACGGTGTACTGATTGTACAATTCGGTCTGATCAAGGTTGTAATCGAGGTTGATATCCTCAGCATCGGGCTGCATGCTGTATGATTCCATCTGATTGTCTGTAGAGTTGTTGCCCTGAGTACCCTGATAATATCTGTACCGGCTGGTGATCGAACCTGCCTGAGGCGTTCCGTCCCAGCGTCCGTCCAAATAATAAAGATAGTTGTCAGAAGCCGGGTCGTTATCGTTTGTAATCGGGTTGATATTTGAAATGCCGTATGCGGCAGCTTCTTCCTGATCGTTCAAACCGTTGTAACCCAAATCCTGTTCTTTTCTTGCCTGACCTTCGGTTTCATACGCATAGATCACCGGATAATTCTGAGGCTGTTTCCCCCAGTTGGTTTCCGAAACCGATGCACCGTTGCCAGAATGAGGCATACCGTTTTCAAACATCATTTCGCCGTCTTTCAGTATATCTTCAGATACACTGCCCATCTGGATCACCAGCTGACCGTCGCTTCCTGTTCCGTCGGCATACGGATCCATCATCCAAAACTCAAGATATTCGATATTTGAATCAATAAAGTTGGTCACCGAAATCGGACGCATGGTTCCGCCCCAGTCTTTGGTGTCAACCGCATTTGGATTGACATTATAAGGTCCCAGAAATTCCGGATAGAAAGTCATATCAAAAGTGCTGATAAAATTGACCGTTCCTGCCATCACATCGCGCTGGTCAAAGAGTTCCCTCAAACCGACCCTTCTGACTCTGTGCTGTGACAATTCAGAATTTGTAATTCCTGAAGGCGCATTACCGCCGATTCCGTAAAATCTCGGATCGATCTTGTACCACGACATCAGTCTTCGACCGTTTCCGTACGAAAGATCATCATTTTTTGTTCCGTTCGGGAAATACGGATGGACATCGCCGATCATACCTGCCGGTTTTCCGGGCACACTCGCAAGTCTCCACGAAGGTGCATCCATCAGACTGATCCTCGACTGTGAATCATCAAAATCATCAATATAGGAATGTCCGCCGGTTGCCTTGTTCTGCCCGGGCAACAGATAAGCACCTTCCGCACTGAAGGTGATTTGAGAAATTTCATCTGTTTTGATTCCCGGAATTTTATTGGTCAGACGGGTCAGGAATTCCGATTCACCCGTATATTCTGTATGCAGACCAAAGATGGTATTGCTCACCGGTTCTGATCCAAACTGTACTTTCTTGCTGATCGGTCTTTCCTGATAATTGACGATGGTACCGCCGACCAGGAATCTGTCAGAAAAATGATGATCCACATTCAATCCCATGAATCTTTTTTTCTGCATGTTAAAGGTGGACTGGTTTTCAAGACTGATATTGATTGGAACACCCGAATTTTTGAGCTGTTCATTCAGGATTGTCACCTGGCCGAGCTGATAGTCAACCGTATAGTCCACGCCTTCGATCAGTTCCATTCCGTTTGCGGTTACTTTTACAGAACCTTCGGGAACATTGAATGCACCCAGCGGAATTCCGCCACCGATTTCACCTTTGTATCTTCCTTCCAGACTGTAGCGCTGTGCCAGCTTTTCGGCACTCAGCGTATTTGGCAGCTGACGATAGAGTTCCTTAAATACATAAGGTGAGTTGGGATCTCCCAATTTATTCGCCAGATAACTTCCGAACGGTTCAACCGATGTGAATATAATCGCACCCTGATAAGAGTTGACCGTTATTCCTTCCAAAAAGTCAAACAAACCGTCTCCGTAATGACCGTTGCCACTCATTTGAAGATTTCCGTTCTGATTCAAACGGTCCATGTTCAAAACCTGAAGCAGCGTCTGGTCTGCAACCGGAGTATTGGGCAGATAATTGATCACGCCCGACGAATTCGCGCTGTTGTCCTTGAATTGGACATTCATGATAAAATCTTCGGGCGAAATCGACAGTGCATTGATCGAATAAATATTTTTCATCATCAGATTCCACATGGGCGAACCTGTATTGACGGTTGTATTTGGTTTGATCAGCTTTGTAATCAGCAGCTGATTTTGTTCATCTGACATTTCACCTACTTTATAGATGATTCCGGGTGTACTGTTTCTTGTATATTGAAATGATACCGCCAGCAGGTCTTCGCCGTCCACCATCGGCTGATTCAGTGATATATAGCCGAGTGAAGGATAGAAAGTATATTCGCTCGGATTCAGTTTTCTCACGTTTTCATTGACCAGATAATGTTCACCGTCCTGATAGGATTCACCGTTGTACAGATATCCGTTCATAATCGATCTTGCCGAACTGGCTTCTCTGATTCCGGGTGTGGTACTGAGCTGGTTGTACAGCTGACCGTTGGTTGGTGCAGCTCCGTTTTCGCCCAAATCTCTCAATGCGAGTACCGATCTTCTGAACTCCTGATTGGCTGCTCCTTTGTCGATCCTCCAAACTTCAAGACGTGTAATTACAATATCGCTTGAAATCTGCGGATAATTGACCAACGCACCGTCATAAGAATTTCTGAAAAACTGTCCGAGGAAGAAGTGCCGGTTGTAATCGTAATTTTCTGCATAAACCTTGTATTCGGTCATCACTCCGCCGCCCTGAACCGTCAGGTTTCTTGATTCGGAACGCTGTTCAGAGAACACCATGCTGACATCTGTATTTCCAAATCTCAAATCTGTTCGGACACCAAACAGCGACTGTGCACCGCTGATCAGCGAAGTATTCAGCGGCATGCTGATGTTACCCACTTCAATGTTCTGAACAATGTCGTCTTCGCCGCCGTCTTTGATGTTCTTCCACTGAATTTTCATTTCATTTTCAAAACCAAAACCTGCCTGGGTGTCATAATTTGCTTTGAGCTGAAGGTTCTCGCCGATCTTGCCCAAAACGCTCATCTGAATCCGCTGTCTCAGGTCGATGGTCATTGTGTTTCTGTTCTGTGGCAGCAGCTGCGGATTGTCGATTTTCTGGATAAACAGACCGAGATCCAATTGCGCCGATCCCTGAGGAATCAACTGGATTTCATTACCGCCAAAAATTGATTCAAAAAGTTTTGATTTGATTCTCAGACTCGGCAGTATGTTGCCGTCACCGCCTTCGTCACCAAAAGTGTCGCTGCGGTACATTTCGTCAAATGCTCTTGATTTTTCTCTGAAATAGGAATCCACATTTCTTTTTAAGATCAGATCCAGATAGGCCTGGCTCGACATATAGATGGGTTCGCCCACAATGATGTCGCCGATCTTTGGCCAGATGATGTATTGGTTTCCGACCGGATCATAAATCACTTCATAATTGATCTGATTGCTCAGATACAGCCCTCCGGTTTCATTTGTAAAAGGCCAGATCAGTGCAGAATCGATTTCTCCACTGTCTCCTTCTTCAGGTACCTGCGCATTAGCCGATCCGCCAAATAGAAATAATAGGGCGACAATCGGAAACAGTCTTGTTGCTTTCGCTAAGTATGTCTTAAGTTTTTTCAAAGGTCACAGTCTTTTTAATGTTTCTTTTACCAGCACATCGGCCTCTGCATCCGGAAATTCTTTCAGTATAATTTCCAGAACTTTATCGGCGGTACGGGATGGAATTCCAAGTACCTCCAATGCAGATAACGCCTCAAATTTAGATTTATTTTTAGAATTTGTGTTAAATGAGCCAAAATTAAGTTCGTCGCCTTCCAATTTGTCTTTCAGATCGATGATGATCCTTTGCGCAGTCTTGGCGCCGATCCCTTTTACGGTTTGTAATTTCTTTGCGTCCGCACTCTCGATGGCAGCAATAATTTCTTCGGGTTCGAGCGATGAAAGCATCATCATTGCAGATGCCGGCCCGACTCCGTTGACCGAAATCAGTTTCAGAAAAAGCTCTCTTTCATTTTTTGAATGAAAACCGTACAGAATCTGTGCATCTTCTCTGACAATCAGATGGGTGAATATTTTGATGTCTCCCGTTTTTTCAAATTTTGAAAATGAATTCAGACTGATATTTACTTTATATCCGACACCTCCGCATTCAACGATGAGATGGGTGGGATAGGCCTCTGCAAGTTTTCCGTTCAGATGTGCAATCATTTTCCTCTCATTTGTGCATCCAAAACGGCTATGGTTGCAAGATTAACAATTTCACTGATTGTGGATCGCATCTGGAGGATATGGACCGGTTTGTTCATTCCCATCAGTATCGGTCCGACCACACGCGCGTCTTCGATTCCTCTCAGTATTTTGTATGAGAGATTGCCCGATGCAAGATCCGGAAATATAAATACGTTTGCTCTTTTTCCAGCCAGTTTTGAGAATGGGAAATTTTTTGAAATCAATTCTTCATTCATCGCAAAGTCCGGCTGAATTTCACCATCGACCACCATATCCGGATATGCCTTGTGAAGTATCGAAACCGCTTTGCTTACTTTTTTTGAAACTTCGGTTCTTGCCGCGAAATTCTCAAATGAAAGCATCGCAATCCTCGGTCTGATGCCAATTCCTCTGATGACATAGTCGGTCATCTTTGCAATTCGCGCCATTTCCTCAGCAGTCGGATTCGGATTAATGGTGGTGTCCGCAAAAAACATGGGTCCTTTTTTGGTCAGCAGCAGCATCAGTCCGGCAACTTTCTGAACACCTTTTTCTGCACCGATGGTCTCAAGCGCAGGTTTCAAAGATGCAGCATAGTTTCTTGTGCTTCCGGTCAGGAATGCATCCGCTTCGCCTGCCTCAACCATCATTGAACCAAAATAATCGCGGTTGGTCAGTATTCTTTTTGCATTGTACAGCGTCAACCCTTTTCGCTGTCTCTTTTTCCAGAGCATTTCAGCCAGCCGGTTGACCTGTTCTTCATTTTCTTTTGCTTTCGGATCGATGATCGGTATGTCAAGCTGAATATCGTATTCTTTCAGTATCTCATTGACTGCTTCTTTGTTTCCGAGCAGTATCGGATAACCGATTCCTTCATCCTTAATAATTTGAGCCGCTTTCAGTACATTGTATTCTTCTGCATTGCTCAGCACGATGGTTTTCGGATCCTGTTTTGCACGGTTCTGAAGCATCCTCAGCAGTTTCAGATCGTTGCTCATTCGGTTGAGCAGTTCTTCTTCATACACCGTCCAGTTGTTGATCGGCTTTTTTGCAACACCCGAATCCATTGCAGCTTTTGCAACTGCCATTGAAACGGTTGTAATCAGACGGTCGTCAAAAGGTTTTGGAATAATGTATTCCCGGCCAAAGCTCAGATTCCCGATTTTATAGGCGCGGTTGACGATTTCGGGCACCGGTTCCTTTGCAAGATCTGCAAGTGCTTTTACAGCAGCGAGTTTCATTTCTTCATTGATCTTTGTCGCCTGCACATCAAGCGCGCCTCTGAAGATAAACGGAAAACCGAGTACATTGTTCACCTGATTCGGATAGTCCGAACGGCCGGTTGCCATAATCACATCGGGTCGGGTTTCAACCGCCAGATCGTATGCAATCTCGGGAACCGGATTTGCCATTGCAAATACAATCGGATTGTCATTCATCGATTTCAGCATATCGGGTGTCAGTACACCTGCCTTTGAAAGACCGATAAAAACATCACAGCCTTTGACTGCGTCTTCGAGCGTTTCAAGATCGGTTTCTCTTACAAACGGTTTCTTTTCATCATTCAGATCTGTTCTTTTGTGATTGATTACACCTTTGCTGTCACACATCAGTATTCTGTTCGGATCTGCGCCCAGCGCGATATAGAGTTTGGTGCATGCAATTGCTGCTGCGCCGGCTCCGTTGACCACAAAACAGACTTCATTTATTTTTTTTCCGGCAAGTTCAAGCGCATTGATCAGTGCAGCCGCCGAAATGATGGCGGTTCCGTGCTGGTCGTCGTGCATCACCGGTATATCGAGTTCTTCTTTCAGTCTTCTTTCGATTTCAAATGCATCGGGTGCTTTGATGTCTTCCAGATTGATGCCTCCAAAAGTCGGTGCAATTGCTTTTACCGCCTGAATAAATTTTTCGGGATCTTTTTCATCGATTTCAATATCAAAAACATCGATATCCGCAAATATCTTGAACAGCAGTCCTTTACCTTCCATCACCGGTTTGGCAGCTTTTGCGCCTATATCGCCAAGACCGAGAACTGCGGTTCCGTTGGTGATGACCGCTACCAGATTTCCTTTTGCTGTGTATTTGTATGCTGCATCTTCATCTTTCTGAATTTCGAGACAGGGTTCGGCAACGCCCGGAGAATAGGCGAGTGCCAGATCTCTTTGGGTATCATGAGGTTTGGTCGGGATAACTTCAATTTTTCCTTTTCTTCCCACTTCGTGATAACGGAGCGCATCGATCCTCAGTTTATCATCGCTTTCAACTTTCATACTTCCTTCTTTTTCAAGACGACAAATATAGGTAAGACAGCCGAAGTAATAAAACTTAGCTGCTTAAAATCTTGAACTTAGCCTGTATTATTCACCGCAATATTTATTATCTATATAACCAATTGTCAATCAGCTAACTGAATGACTTATTTGGAAAATAAATAATTTATTATTCCTGATAAGAATTTATTTTTTTGCTTGAATTATTTTGTGCGTCTTCTGCGTTACAAGCCACTTGAAGTGTGCAAACACATCGGCGTGGCTTGCGCCTTGAATTCATCACAAAATAATTTCATGAATAATTCAGGCTGAATGATGATATTAGTCTCTTTCTTCTTTCGAGAAATCAGAGAATGCACATTCAACTTCAAACCGGATGTAATCATCTGATTCATCGGTGAAATCTTCAACTTCTCCTTTCCATTTCAGACAGAGCGTACCCGACCGGTCTTTGAAAAATGAAAGCGAATTGTTGTCGGATTCAAAATCGTCTTCAGAGAAATTTACATTGGTGTAATAAAACTCACTGATGTCGCCTTCCTCATCTTCAATTTCAGCATAGCAAAGCGGAATTTCAATCGTATTTCCCGAAAGTTCATCCGTACTTTTAAATTTGACCGGAAAATCGTCAACCGACAGTATGACCTGCGGAAAATTGTTTTGGATGGCGTCATCCTCAACATGATCCAAATCGTCTGTCGAATGAATTTCTACCAAAAGCTGATACTGCTGACCTGAATAGACTACCTTGCAAAAACACTTTTCAACGTAGTAAACAAAAGTTTCTTCCGGGTGGAAGAATTTGATGGTTTTCATTTGAGAATTAAAAACTTAAAATTTTTTGGCGAAGATAAAAAGTCTTGTCAAATTTTCAAATAGCCTTTTGTTTTTTAAAATAATTCTGATTTAGCTGTCAAAATTCACAACTTTCAACCGTTGGTTGTTTGCTGTTCAATGATTTTAATCGTTTATCTTTGTGTGTTAAAATTAAAAAAATGCCTGACATCAAAGTCACCATCATAGACAGAGAAGGAATCACTCACGAAATTGACGCACCGACAGATATGTCGATGAGCATGATGGAAGTGGTCAAAGCTTATGAACTCGCAGAAGAAGGAACTTTCGGGACCTGCGGCGGAATGTGTATGTGTGCTTCCTGTCAGTGTTATGTCGAATCTGATGATGTGGAATTAAACGAAATGGGTGCAGAAGAGGATGCCATGCTGTCAGAAGCATTCAATGTAAAGGAAAACAGTCGGCTGAGCTGTCAGATTCCGGTCACAGAAAATTTAGAAGGATTGGTGTTGAGAATTGCTCCGGAAGTGTAATTTCCAAATAAATCCGATTGAAGTTTTAAAATTAGCGGATTGACTGAAATCAGAATTCCCTATCTTTACTCCCTATGAATTCAGAAGACAAAAGATTATTTTTACTCGATGCCTATGCATTGATTTTCAGAGGCTATTACGCATTTATCAAAAACCCGCGAATCAATTCAAAAGGTCAGAACACATCAGCCATCATGGGATTTGTCAATTCGCTGCTCGATGTAATCAACCGCGAAAAGCCAACCCATCTGGCAGTGGTTTTTGATGTGGGCGAACCGACCATAAGAACCGAACATTTCCCCGAATACAAAGCCAATCGGGACGAAACACCCGAAGCGATCAAAAAAGGAGTTCCTTATATTCAGGACATCATCCGTGCAATGAATATTCCGGTGCTTTATTCAAACGGTTACGAAGCAGACGATGTCATCGGTACGCTGGCCAAAAAAGCTGAGAAAAAAGGATATGTCACCTATATGGTTACGCCCGATAAGGATTTTGCGCAACTGGTGAGCGAAAATATCAAAATGTACCGTCCGCCCGCTTTTGGAAAAGGAGTTGAAATCTGGGGTCCCGAAGAAGTCAAAGCAAAATTTGAAATCGATGATCCGATGCAGGTGATTGATTTTCTCGGAATGATGGGTGACAGCGTTGACAATATTCCGGGTCTGCCCGGCGTCGGCGAAAAAACTGCCAAAAAATTTATCAAAGAATACGGTTCGCTCGAAAATCTGCTTGCAAATACAGATCAGCTGAAAGGAAAAATGAAGGAGAACATTGAAAACAACAAAGAACTCGGAATCCTTTCAAAACAGCTGGCAACCATTGATACGGATGCACCCATAGAATTCAAAGACGACGAACTGAAGATGGAAAAACCGGATGTTCAGAAAATCAGGGACATCTTTGAAGATCTTGAATTCAGAAGGATGCTCGAAAATTTTTATCGTGCATTCGATCTTCAAAACGATGTGGTGCAGGAAGCAAAAACAGTATCTCAAAAAGCGGTTCAGGCTTCTCTTTTTGGTGATGATGAAATGGAAACGGTAACTTCGGTTTCGTCATTCAAAGATTTGTCCACCGCAGATCATCTCTATCAACTGACCGATGGAAAAATTCCGAGAAAATTATTGATTGAGAAATTAATCGAACAAAAAGAAGTCTGTTTTGATACCGAAACCACCGGTCTTGATCCGCTTTCGGCTCAGCTGGTCGGGATTTCATTCAGTTTTGAACCGGGCAAAGGTTATTATATTCCGTTTCCTCAAAATTTTGAAGAAACCCAAGCGATCATTGAAGAACTGAAACCATTTTTTGATTCAGAACAAATTCTGAAAATCGGTCACAATCTGAAATATGATTATAAGGTGCTTTACAAATACGGAATCCGTCCGAAAGGAAAACATTTTGACACCATGATTGCGCATTATCTGCTCAATCCCGATATGCAGCACGGAATGGATGCGCTGGCCGAAAATTATCTGAATTACCGTCCGAAACCGATTGAAGAACTAATCGGCAAAAAAGGAAAAAATCAGCTGACTTTTGACAAAGTAAAACTCGAAGATCAGAAAGAATATGCGGTTGAAGATGCGGATATCACACTTCAGCTGAAACATCTGTTTGCGCCTCAGCTTTCAGAAGTCAATGCCCAAAAACTGTTTGAGGAAATTGAAATGCCTTTGATGGAAGTGCTTGCAGATATGGAAATTGAAGGTATCCGACTGGACAAAAATATTTTGGCGGAACAGTCAAAAACAATTTCAGTCGAAATTCAAAATCTTGAAAAAAAGATTTATTCGGATGCAGGTGAAGAATTCAATCTGAATTCACCCAAACAGCTGGGCGACATACTGTTTGACAGACTTAGACTCGATTCAAACGCAAAGAAAACAAGAACCGGCCAATATGCAACCGGCGAAGAAATCCTGGTCAAAATCAAAGACAAACATCCGATTGTCAACGATATACTCGATTACCGTCAGCTTCAGAAACTGCAGTCAACCTATGTGGATGCACTGCCAAAAGAGGTCAGAAAAGACACCGGCAGAGTACACACAACTTTTCTTCAGACCATAGCCGCAACCGGCCGTCTGGCGTCTGTCAATCCGAATCTTCAGAACATTCCGGTCAGATCGGAAGAAGGCAGAAAGATCAGAAAAGCTTTTGTTGCAGGAGACAAAAATTCGGTTTTGATTTCTGCCGACTATTCTCAAATCGAGTTGAGGATCATTACACATCTGAGCGGGGACCCTGCTATGGTCGAAGCTTTCAATCACGGTGAAGACATACACAAATCAACTGCAGCAAAGGTTTTTAAGGTGAATCCGGATGAAGTGACCCGAGAGCAGAGAAGTCAGGCAAAAACGGTCAACTTTGGAATCATTTACGGTGTTTCCGCATTCGGACTTGCCGATCAGACCGGACTTTCGCGCTCGGAAGCGAAACAGCTGATCGATGCCTATTATGAAACCTATCCGGTGCTCAAAAAATTCATTGACAAAAGCATACATACCGCCAGGGAACAGGGATTTGTAGAAACCATTTTGGGCAGAAGAAGGTATTTGAGAGACATCAATTCCAGAAATGCGATTGTCCGCGGACATGCCGAAAGAAATGCGGTCAATGCACCGATTCAGGGCAGCGCAGCGGATGTAATCAAAATCGCAATGATTCGGCTGCAAGAGAAACTCAAAAAGGATTTTCAGTCCAAAATGCTGTTGCAGGTACACGACGAATTGGTTTTTGATGTGCCCAAATCAGAAGTTGAAGATTTGAAACCGGTGATCAAAGAAACAATGGAAAGTGCGGTCAAACTGAGCATTCCGCTGATCGTTGACATCGGTGTCGGCAACAATTGGCTGGAGGCGCATTAGATTTTTTCTCATTGCTTTATACAATTAGGATTTGCGAAGAGAGTGTAATTGAAAGGCTTTTGTAGTGTCTAAATAAGGTAATAAGGTCAAGAGTTTATGATGGTCAAATATTACTAAGATAATTAATAAGGTATTTGAGATTGAATTATTAACTTCACCATAAATAAGGTCATTTTTCAAGAATAGAATAAATTGATTGCCTGTTGAATTTCCGATAAGACTTTTTGACACATACGAATTCCAAATTCTGTAATCTTTCAAGTTTAAAGCCATTGAAAAACAACAAATCAGTTCGATACTTTTGAAAAGATTCTATCCTTGTTTCTTTTGACCCACACAAACCTTATTACCTTAGTAACCAGAAGTAAACACTCAGACTTTGACCTTAATTACCTTATTCAATTTCTGTTATTATTAAATAATCCCCCAATTATTATGCACTGTGAGTATTCTTTATAATTTTGCTTTGAAATAATTTCCCATGTCCATCCAATACATCTTTGAAATCCTCGGAACCATAGTTTTTGCCATATCAGGCGCATCTGCCGCTGACGAAAAATCGGGTCATGACTGGTTTGGAGTCACCTTTGTCGGATTTATCACAGCCATTGGCGGCGGTAGTCTCAGAGACATGCTTCTCGGCAGTTATCCACTGGTTTGGATCAATGATGTGAATTTTATTTATGCCATCATCATCGGAATCGTACTGATGCGGATCATGAATGCATCCATCGATAAATACAGACGCGAAATCGCACTTTTTGATACCATGGGAATTGCACTTTTCACGGTTTTGGGAACCGCCAAAACACTCGATCTCGGTTTTCATCCGGTCATTGCAGCCATCATGGGAATGTTTACCGCTGTGATGGGTGGTGTGCTCAGGGACACGCTGATCAATGCGACGCCCGTGATTTTCAGAAAAGAAATCTATGCAACCGCCTGTCTGGCCGGTGCGGTTCTTTTTTTGATCCTCGATTCATTTGATGTGAACAGAACCTTTAACTTTGTATTGTCGGGAATGCTGATCATCACGATCAGACAGCTGGCGATTTATTATCACTGGAGCGTACCCAAATTTGGAAAATCATGATTGAATTAACAGACAAAAATATATGGACCGGCCGTTTTGACGATGAAGATGGCGAACTCGGAACCAGATGGCATCAGAAAGTTGAGGCCAAAAATTTTGGAAATCTCACAGCTGCAAATCAGCCCAATATTGCATTGTTAGGTTTCTGTTCTGATGAAGGCGTAAGACGAAACAAGGGCAGAACCGGCGCAAAAGATGCACCCGGCCGGATCAGAAAATCGCTTGCTAATCTGCCGTATAATTTTGAATCAAAAAAATCGATTTTTGATTTTGGAAATATCATTCTTGAAGATCAGAATCTCGAAAAAGCCAGAAAACAGCAAACCGAATGTGTATCGGAACTGATTCGGAACAATTATTTTCCGATCGTTTTGGGCGGCGGTCATGAAACTGCATTTGGTGATTTTCTGGGATTTGAACAGCATTTTGAAAATGTCGGAATCATCAATATAGATGCGCATTTCGACATTCGTATTCCGGTTGAACACAGCACTTCGGGTACACCATTTTTTGAAATGTTCCAACATTGTCAGACGGTCGGAAAGGATTTCAATTATTTTGTGACCGGGATTCAGCCGACCGGAAATACACAGGCGCTTTTCAGTCGTGCCGGAACGCTGGGAGTACAGACCGTGCTTGCGGATGAGGTGCATACCGATCTGAATTTCGGTTTGAGAAAACTCGAAGATTTTATTCAAAAAGTTGATTCGGTTTATCTCAGTCTTGATCTGGATGTGCTCGATGCCGCATTTGCGCCGGGTGTGAGTGCGCCCTGTGTCAACGGACTGACTGCGTTTCAGGTGAAATCGATTATTCAGAAAGTCATCAGATCCGGAAAATTAAAACTTTTTGATGTGGTCGAATACAATCCCGAATACGACATTGACAACCGGACTTCAAAGCTGGCCGCTCATTTTATTTCAGAATTTTTGTAATTTGATCATTGTATGAAATCATTGCTGAACCTTTTCATCATTCTGACTTTTGGTTTTGTCTTCGGACAGCAGAATTTTCAATTGGCCGATAAGAACTGGGAAATTGCCCTGCCCGAAAATTATTTTCAGGATGTTTCAATTCCTATGATTGAACCGACTGATTCGGTTGAAAGACAGATTGTAACCATCATCAAAAAAGAAGACGACAGTCTCAATCAGCTGATTGCAATGTATATTGAAAATGATGATCTGATCAAACTGACGGCTGCGGTTTATGCTCAGTCATTTTCAAAATCGCTGCCCGGATTTTTTGAACAGGACGGTCTTACCGTCAGTACAAACGAAGTCGAGCTCAGAAAAATTGACGGGATCAATTTTTATCTGATCAGTGTCAGAATCAGTCAGGATGAAGAAGATTATATTTATCATGTCGATTTTTATCTGACCGAAATCGGTGGAAAAGAATTCAATGTCACACTTTTTTATGACAATGACGATGACAGAGAAGCTTTGGAAAATTCATTCTTTCATTCAAAATTCAGATGAAAACTGGTCTGGTACAGCTTCATTTAGTCAATATCGACACCATTGTCTCTTAGTTCTCTATATTTATTTGATTGCTCCAATTGGATGTTTTCATATTCAGATAGAGAAACAACTTTTCTCAAGCTGTAGGATTTGGTTTTTTTCTTTTTATCATGTCCGAATTCTGCCAAAACTGCTTCAGTAAAACCATTAAAATTTATTTTTACAATTCCGCCGGGCAGCCCGACAAATCCGAAAGGCATTGCATTTGGGTTAATTTCATCTGAATACCATACAGTTATATTGTAGTCTCTTTTCTCGCCATTCATTAGCTCCTCATTCCTGGAATATATTGCTGCTTTGCATTTATACCCGCCAATATTTTCAACTTCCTGTGTGTAATGCCAATCAATATAATTGTAATCGTATTTTATGCTGATTTTTCTTCCGTTTAAATCTAAGGTATTGTACACAGCCGAATCCGCCAGATTATAATACCAGCTTCCGTTTGATTGAATTATAATTTCCGAGAAATTTAATCCTCCCGTCTGTTCATTGTATAATTTTTGTTCGGCTAAGAAAGTTGATTCTTTTTTATTTGTGTGAAGCTCGTATTCTATGGTATCTGTTTTATTCATACCAACATAATCCACAATGTCTTTATTACTATTTGATTGTGTTTGATCCTGGTTTACATTTATCCGATACAATTTGTATTTATAGAAATATTCATTATTATTTTGAGCAATCACAAATAATGGGCAGATTATAAATAACAACAGATTTAGTTTCATTTCACTTTGATTGTTTTCAATGAACAATTTACAGAAAAAATCATAACTCAAATGAATAATCTGCCAAAACTGATATCACGTTCCGGGCATTTCTCTATTTTAGCAAATTGAATACAGCGAATGGTTCATCGGATGAATAATTGCAATAACAAAAAAATCAAATGAAACTCTATCCTTTAAAATTCGAACCGATCACTCAATACCGAATCTGGGGCGGCAACCGGCTGAATGCTGCTGTTGTATCAGAACTTCGGATTGAGAAATTGGGCGAAATCTGGAGCATTTCGGGTGTTGACGGAAATATCAGCAAAATTGAAAACGGTGAATTGAAAGGAAGAAATTTAAAAGAAATCATTTCAGAATACAAAGAAAGACTGGTCGGCAAAAAGGTTTGGGAAAAATTCGGGACCGATTTTCCGGTTTTGATCAAATTCATAGATGCGGCAGATCGGCTTTCGGTTCAGGTACATCCCGACGATCGTAAGGCAAAGGAACTGCATAATTCTTTCGGCAAATCAGAAATGTGGTACATCATGGATGCAGATCCTGATTCCGAACTGATCATCGGATTCAAAGAAGGTGTCGGCAAAGAAGATTACAAAAAACATCTTGAAAACGAAACGCTTGAAGAAATCCTGAATCGGATCAAAGTTCAAAAAGGAGATGCGGTCTATATTCCGGCGGGTAGGGTGCATGCGATCGGTGCGGGTGTTGTTCTTGCCGAAATCCAGCAGACATCTGATGTGACCTATCGGATTTATGATTACAACCGGATCGACAAAAACGGTCAGAAAAGAGAACTGCATACCGATCTGGCGCTGAGTGCAATCGATTTTGAACCGGTCAGAGAAGTCAAAACCGATTACAATAAAGTCGAAAATCAATTCAGCCCTTTGATTGAATCTGTTTATTTTGAAACAAAGATTTTCAGCGGAAACAAAGAAATTTCGTTTCGTAACAATGACCAAATGCGAATTTATATCTGCACTTCGGGCAGTGCGGAATTTATTTCGGACAGAAATTCAACGATTTTGAATCTTTATCAGAGCCTGCTGCTTCCGGCAGAAATTTCAAATTATCAGATCAGACCGACAGCAGTAGTTTCGCTGTTGGAGGTGGTGATTCCATAACCCTTCAAGGGTTCGAAACCCTTGAAGGGTTTAGCAAAATATTTTTGTATTTGATTACAACTGCTGAAGTGAAATTAAAAAATAAATCATTCAATGACTTCAAATTGTATGTGTTTTTTCTTTTTTAATTTGTTCCAGAAAATAGCCCGGCCTTAATTGGGTCTTTTCATAAAATGCATCCGAAAATTGTCTGTACCCTGAAAATCCGCATTGCTCAGCAAGAGCTTTAATGGTGTATTGGCGATATTCCGGTTTATTTTTTAGAAGATCGATGATATAATTGATTCGTAAGCCATACAGATAAGACATGAATCCCATTTCTTTTTGTTCATTTATAATTTTAGAAAGATAGCTTCGGTTGGTTTTAAATCTTTTTGCCAAATAATTTAGATCAACTTTAGGATTCAGAAACTCTTCCTCATCTTCAAATTTTTGAAGTCTTTGAAGAATTGTCTCAATCACCTCAGATGGAATTTCCTGCTTTTTTGAGATTTCGTTTGTTATTTCTCTGGTGACAACAAAACTGTCTTTATGATCAGGCTGATTCATCAGGGTGTCAAATCTTTGTTGAAGAAGAATTTTTTCTTTTTTGGTTTTACGTAACCTAATATAAAAGAAGAAGATGAGACATAATAATAAAGCTAAAATTCCTATTCCAGAGTAATTCCAATTATTAAATCTGCGTTCCAGTCGATCCTTTACTTCTTCTAATCTTTTGGTGTCGTATTCCGTATTCAGGGTATATGCGAGACCCTGTATATTTTTGGCATTGATTTGATCGGCTTTCAGTAACTGATTAATGAAATACAATTGTTTATCTTTATCATCTGATTCCCGGTAATAGTCAATCAACCATTCATAGCTTCCCCTTGCCTGAGGATTGAGAAAACCGTTTTTCTCAAACAACTTGTCAACCTCACCGAAATTTAACAATGCTTTTTCTTTATTACCTGATTTTAGATTTGCCTGACCTAAGTAAAAATATGCCTTTTGTACGGCATCAAAATCATTTAAATTTTTTAATGTTGGGATGGCTTTTTCTATATGATCTGCCGCCATTACATAATCCTCCGCAAAATACTGATCTATTCCTGCAGCAAGATTAAAATAATAAATCTGATATTTCTCCCCTCGATCTACAGCCTTCTGTAATCCCAGTAAATTAGCAGCTGCGGCTTCTTTGAACTGGCCGGTTTGCTGATATACCTCTCCCAAACGGTACAGACTTCGCATTAACATTCGCTGATGATTGAAATCATCAACTTTTTCAAAATAAAACTTGCAATCATTAAAATCCTCCGATGCTTCTTTATATTGACCCAAATACAATCGGATAACGCCAATACTGTAATTAACTTTATTTTTCAGGAAATCATTTTGAGTATGCTTTAACACCGAATCTGCTCTTAAAAATTCGTCCAAAGCATTTTTGTATTTTTTGTGATCATAGTATAATCCTGCACTCTCGTACAAAGCACTGCCAATCTGATTGCTGTCCTTTGTCATTTCGGCTGCCCATAGCGCACTGTCAGCATATTCTCTTGCTAATTCGGGAAAATGAAAAACAGCAATATTATATGCATAATATAAACTTTTATAGTTTTCTTTTGCCTTGTTATTCCTGATGTATGCTTTTACATAGGTTTGAACCAAATCAACTCCTTTTTCATATGCCAGGCTGTCAATTTTTGAAACCAAGTAATGGTTGGATTTTTCACTTAGAGAATCAGTTTTTTGTCCGAAAAATTGCTGGCTCAGACAAAAAAATAGCGAAAACATGATGTTTTTAAAAAGATTCATAACCCTTATTGATCCAACCGTATTGTTTATACATCAAATTACTGCTAAAATTAAGAATTTTCTTTTAGTTTCTAAATTTTTCTTAACATTCCTTTAACTCATTATAAACCAAACAGAATTTTAAGATACTGTTAAGCGCATATTGATCAATATACACATGGCATTGACGAATGCGTACTGTAAAAATTTGCATTGTATGCATTACAAAAATAATTTTGAAACAGTCATTGAAAAGAAAAAGACAATAAAATCTAAAGAAATGAAAAAGCTAATATTAATAATCGGATTGCTGTTCGGGATGATTAGCTGTCTGGAGAATGAAGAAGCGTTTGAATTGGAAAACATTAATTATGAAAACGGTTCTGGTTTTAATCAAAAAGAGATGGTTTCAATTAGTGATACTATTAGATCTGATAATCCTGTTGGCGCTGACGATGATGACGACGATCCGGCCCCAACAGGAATTAAAGATGGTACAAAAAAAGAAAAACAAAATGACAGTGTAATTATCATACTGCCATAAAAGATATTGTGTAGCTGCAAATTGCGGGAAAATTTTCCTTGAACGACCCAAAGAAAAAATGAAAAGGATGGGAAGAACCGATGCCTGTAAATAAAAGGTAAAAAACAAAAGCAATTTATTTTATTAATTTTTAAATTTTAGAAAAATGAAAAAGTTTATTTTAGCGTTTATCGCAATTGTACTAGTCTCATCAGTAAGTTTTGGTCAAAAGAGTTCTCAACCTACTAAGGAACAAATAGAAAATGGTTTGGCCGAAGAGATGGAAGAATTTATAAAAAACTTAGGTGTCTTTTATAGAAATGGACAAAGTTTTGAACAATTTAAGGCTGAACTTTATAAAAACAAGAACGTGCCTTCAGCCATTCCCAAACAGGGAGAGGAACTATTAAAGAAGGCATATTCTTATTTGAAAAAGGGAGGAGCAACAAAACAACAAATTAAAAAAGATGGAATAAAAGAAATGATGGAGGCAATTTCTTTTATTAAGAATTCTGGCAATGAATTCTCTTTATATGGTGTATCTGCCGCCAGTAGTCTGTCAGATAACGGGCTAACTAGTAAATCGCCTTGTAAATGGTGGCAGTTAAATTGTTGGTTTAATGAGATTTTAGGTTTTGATATTTGGGATATTTGGTGTACGTTACCATTCGTTAATTGTTAAACCATAATATAATAAGCAAGCATAGCTAAGTATGCTTGCTTATTTATAAATATTTTGCTAAAAACTGAAGAATTTATGTTAGCATTATGTAATTGCTTTCTTTTACTTTCTTACTCATCCATTAATATTGGGAATATAGTAAAAATCAATTTTATGGAGTTTTTTTTAAGACGGATAATTGAAAAAAAAGTAAATCAAACAATTAAGATTCTTAATAAGCTAAGAGAATTTATGGTTATCTGGTGTGAGACATAGAAATATTTTCATTATTTTGAGGTTAAATAAGCCAATATTTATGTCATTTGAGTAATGTGCAGTATAAAATGTAAAGATTTTTGAATTAATGTATTAAGATAAGAATTGACTTAAATATGCAGAAGCCGATTAGTTTGAATTAAATATGATTTTATGAAAAAGTGGATAATTATAATTGTAACAGCAATTTCTTTTTTGAGTTATGGACAACAGGCAATTCCGCTTAATGCTGAATTTGGTGGTAATCGTTGTAATGGGTCTATTGGGATATGCTCTATTTCTCATATTCAGACTGAAAAGGGCGGGAATATAGAGATGGGGAAATATAGTGCACATAAAGTAAATAACGTTCAATTTCAGTTGATTATTGATCGTATAAAAATTAGCGAAAATGAAGAGCTGGGAATTGTTGGAAAGAAGCTTTCTACTTTGGGAACTTCAACTGTTTTCAGAATCGAAGAAGATTATATTCTGGATAGTGAAGTTGTCGAAGCAATTGGTTTAAAACCAGGGTACATTGTTATTCTTAAAGGAGAATATCCTATGACAATTGACAGTTATAAGGCATATATCAATTTCACTGTAGAAAAACTTCAATAAAATGATACGATATGTTTTAATAATTTTCCTTTTCGCTCTCCCGCTCTTTCACCGAGCGGAAGCTGCAGTCATTACCGAAGAAAAAGAACCAAATGATATAATGGAAGAAATGGTGAAAGAGATTAAGGCTCTGGTGAATTTTTATAAAATTCAGAAAAATGATTTAAATATTAAAATTTCAAAAATCAACTACAGTCTGACCTCAAATATTTCTTTGGAAGAAAAGGTTAATTTATTGATTGAGAAAGATCAATTGAAGGATCAAATCATCATAATCGAGGAAATTGAATATAATGAAATTAGTAAAATCAGATACATTAAGGGATTACAAATAATGAAGTTATTATATGAAAAGATTTTGAGTTTAGACCATCACTTTTCTTCAATCTACACCTTTACCGAAATAAACAAAATTTCTAATCCCAATTCGTATCCTGAATTTTTACAGGTTAAAGATTTAGTCCTTAAAAAGAAAAAAAGGAAATTGGATTTTGACTTGGGAAGTGTTTTGGGTGAAAATCCCATTATTTCTGCAACTCAAACTTTTATAGGGCTTCTAGACTTTGATTTTTCTTCAAATAAATCCAGAGAAGAACTCTTTAAAATTGAATGCATCCTAGATTTTACATTGAGTATGCATAATGAGTTGAATACAGTTTATTTCGAAACAACTTTCTTAAAATCCGGGAATGATGCGCTGAAAGAAAATATTGAAACATTATTTACAGATTATACAAAACCCGTCGGTTATGAGAAAGATCTTGAAAGCTGCAGAAAATTGGATGATTGGGATAGTTTGAGAATTAAACTGAATGCATATTTGAAAGAAATGGAAAAAACAACTGGCAGAGAGCAGTTTAAAAAAAGAGTCGATTTGGAATTCCCTATAGATCGATTATTACAATTTATTTCAGAGTATAACAGTTTTATCGACCAAGGGGAACAATTTTACAGAAAATTTAAAATTATTCTCAGCAGTTATGAAAGTAATGTTCAATGTATAACTGAAGCCCCGGTTGAGTACAGCAAATTGAAAAATGATGTTGATACTGCTATTGAAAAATTTCAGATCGCATACAGACCCATCGAAATTAACGGCAGTAAAATGAAGGAAATTCTTTACGGTTTAAATGAGTATGAATAAATAAAAACACTCTTTTAGCAATATTGAATTTTTTCAAATTGTTATTTTCCTTGTTATAGTTTCCATAATCAACAAAATGACCCGATGAAAGACAAGATTAAATATGCTTTAATTTATGCTATTTTTCCAGTTATCGTTTTAATATTGGTCAATACCATATTTGAGACTTGGAAGGCAGAGTTTCCAGGAGGCTATGGTTTTTCAGGAGGCTATTTGACCATTACCGGTAAACGGGTTGGTCACTCAGTTTATTCTTATTTAATTGCCTCTTTAATTTTATTTCTGGCAAATTGTTTTACAGTTGAGGATTAGGTAGAAGAGCTGATTATTTTGAATATGATTTTTAAAGATTATCGATTGAATATTAATTTTAGCGCCATGAACAAATTATTTATTTTCTGCACTTTTTCTTTACTGATGTCATGCTCGGCCATTGTAAATTCCTATATGAAATCTATGGGGATTTATGACAAAGAGGTGAAATTTGAAAAGATGCAAAACACCGAAAAGGAAGTTCTTTTTATTTCCAACAGACACATGGGAACGCCTGTGTATTATAAAAATCTGAGGACTGCGATTGACTCATTGACAAACGACGGTTATTTTATTTTCTATGAAAGCGTGAAACCGGATGTATTGGAAAATTCTGATGACACTCTTCAATTGATGCAGCAGGCATTAAAACTGAGAAAGGCTTTGGGAAGTTCTCTTTCAAATATATCTTCTGACGGAGGCATATTTGATACGATCAACCATACCATGAAGGTGGGTAAAAGAGAGATCAAATTAAAAGAGAAAATCATAATGGAACCGTCTGCCGAGAAAAAGGGACTTGTCAACAATCCGAATGCTGAAAATACAGATGTCACATTGGGTGCGATTTTGAATGAATATGAAAAAAGATTTGGAGAAATCATTTTGACAGATTGTGATTTCAATACACCGATGAATGAGCCTTATCATTGTGAAAATGAGAATGCGGCCGAAAACCGGAAAAAGATTTATAATGAAATAATCATTGACTTCAGAAATCAAAATCTTGTCAATGAAGTTCTTGAAAGTGACAAAAATAAAATAGTTGTCATCTACGGTTCAAATCACATCAAAGGGATGAAAGAGTTATTGGAACAGCGTGGTTATCAGGAAATAGAGTAAATGGAAATTCTAAAAAGTTGTAGGCTTTAGATTAATGACAAATTACAATTCATTCTTAACGATATAATCAAATAAAAAAAACGCCTCAGGAGCTCAAAACCCCTGAGGCGTTATCAATTTAATTTCTCAAAAACGAAGGCAGTTCCATAGGGATATCCATCAGCAGGATTTCGGAATCCTCGGTGGCTTCTATATTGAAACTGTCGGTGTCCCAAATTCCGAGACCGTCTCTCTGATTGAGCTGATGATCACCGATTTTGGCTGCGCCTTTGATCACAAAGACATAAACACCGTTTCCGTCTTTTTTGATTCTGTATTCTTTTAAAAAACCTTTGTCAAAATCAGCCAGACTGAACCAGGCATCCTGATTGATCCACAGACCTTTGTCGTTTTTGTCGGGCGATACGATCTGCTGAAAATCATTTTTGACCGAATGTTCAACGATGCTCATCTGTTCGCCTCTCGGTTCAAGATTCAGCGCCCTCGGAAAAAGCCAGATCTGGAGAAATTTCACCAATTTGTCTTTGTTGTGGTTGTATTCGCTGTGCATCACACCGGTTCCGGCAGACATCACCTGGATTTCGCCTTTTTTGATCACACCGACTGTACCGGTCGAATCTTTGTGTTCCAGATCGCCTTCGAGCGGAATTGAAATGATTTCCATATCCCGATGCGGATGGGTTCCAAAACCCATTCCCGACTGAACGGTGTCGTCGTTCAGAACGCGGAGCACACCAAAATTCGTTCTTTCTTCATTCATATAATTGGCAAAGCTGAAAGTGTGAAAACTGTCCAGCCAGCCGTGATTTGCATGACCTCTTGATTCGGCTTCGTGAAAAATTGTTTTCATTTTGATCTCTTATTTTTACAGTGCAAAGTTGATCAAAATCAGGCCGATATACATTGATGTACGATAAGAACAAAATTACAGCATTTTCAGAAACGAAACCTCTTTATCGGTCAGTTTACGCCAGTCGCCTCTTTTCAGATTTTTCTTGGTCAGTCCGCCAAAGACCACCCGATCGAGCTTTTCGACTTTATAACCGAGTTTTTCAAAAATCCTTCTCACCACATGGTTCCAGCCGATATGGATTTCGATTCCGATTTCGGTTTTCGGCTGACCTTCGATGTATGAAATGCTGTCAACATGTGCGACTCCTTCGGGAATCAGTCTGACTCCTTTTTTGATTTCTTCCATGTGTTCGGACGACAGTTTTTTGTCAAGCGAAACATGATAGACCTTGTGTACATTGTGACTCGGATGAGTCAGTTTTTTGGTCAGATAGCCGTCGTTTGTAAAAAGCAGCAGTCCGGTGGTGGGACGGTCGAGTCTGCCGACCGGAAAAACCCTGGCGGTGGTGGCATTGGCAACCAGATCCATTACGGTTTTTCTGTCTTTCTCGTCTTTTGTGGTGGTGATAAATCCTTTGGGTTTGTTGAGCAGGATGTACACATTTTTTTCGGCTTTGATTTCGCGGCCGTCAAATCTGACCACATCGCCCTGCTGAACTTTGTAACCCATTTCGGTCACCACTTTGCCGTTGACTTCTGCCAGTCCGGTTTTGATGAATTCATCGGCTTCTCTTCTTGAACAGATTCCCGCGTTTGCAATGTATTTGTTCAGACGGATGGTGCCGTCGTCTTCGGGTGCTTTTTTGATTCGGGATCTGTAGGGTTTGTCAAATTTTTTGAATCCGGGTTTTGATTTTGCGCCCGGTTTTGAGAATGTTTTTCCGGCTGATTTGGGTGAGAATTTCTTTTCGGTTTTGTCCGAATTCTTTTCAAAATTTCCGGTTTTGGATTTTCCGGCAGTTTTTCCGGTTGATTTTCTTTCTGTTTTTGAATTTGATCTTCCTGCCGGTTTTCCGAGGGAAGCATCACGCCTTTCCTGTTTTTTCATTTGATAAATTTTTTAATTTATTGTATCGATTCGCATGAGGGATGAAGGCATTTGTCTGAGCTCTCCCGACTTTGTCGGGAAGCGAGTGCCGACAGCCCGGTCCCGTTGCGCAACTCCGTTGGATTTGATTCTGGAAATTTGAATCGCAACGGGGACACGCCCAAATCATTTTTTAAATAATATTTTGCAAATCTAAGGGATTTAAGTCAATGAATATCATATTGAAGATGCCAAATCCGATCAGAAGTTTGAAAATCAGGTAGATTACTTTGAATGCGGTCTTTGAACGGCCTGTCCAGACCGGAATCATCATCAGCACGAGCAGTATGGAGGTGAACAGAAAAAAGTATCTCATATAACCGGTGGCGCTGTTGTCCCACATGAAAACCGAGAGTGCGGCGGTGATGAGCATAAGCGGCAACAGTACCTGTTTTGTCTTTTTTTCGCCGTAAACCACAGGCAGTGTGCGGTAGTTGTAAATGATGTCGGCGGTGGATGTGGTGAGGTCTTTGACGATGTCCATGCACAGCAGCAGCAGAAACAGGAAGCCGGCGTGGAAAAATATGATGGGCGAGTAGTTTTCGTAATAAAGAAAAAGTGCGAAAAACGGGAATACGGTGAGCATGACCGAATAGAGGTTATTGATCAGTACGATGCGGTTGACTTTGTGCGAATAGAACCAGACCAGGAATTGGTAGCAGCCAAAAAAGAGCATGACGCGCCAGGAAACCATGAGCGCAGCAATCAGTGCCAATGCGTTGAGAAACAGATAGGTGTTGAGTTTGAATCCCTGGCTGACGAATCTTTCGATATAATTTCTGAGCGGCCGCTGTATGGCGTCTTTTTCAAGGTCGTAAAAATTGTTGATGATGTAGCCGGCTGCAACACTGAGCAGAGATGCAAGGATGATGAAATTCAGATTTTTGTCAAATAGTATTTCGAGATGATTTTTACCGTTGCTGAAGATAAACAGACTCGCCATATACTGTGCGAGTGCGAGCATTGCAAGGTTGTAGCCGCGGGCAACCGAAAAAAGCGCAAGCAGTTTGATCAACAGTTTTCGCAGGCTGTATTCTTTCATTGAAGCTGTGATTGGATGACTTTGTCGGCGAACCAGCAGCTGGCGCTGACGCTCAGATGGTTTTCTTCTGCATATTGAAGCACTTTATCAACCAGTTTTTTTCCGTAACCGAGACCTCTGAATTTGGGTTCGACCAGTGTGTGGTTGATCGAGATGGAATCTTCTTTTCGCCATCTGAAGGTGATTTCGCCGACCTTAACTTCATCGACGATCAGATAAAACCCTTCTTTGGTTTCACCTTCAATAAATTCAAAACGTTCCATTTTTTTAAAACTTATAGATGACTTCGGTGTCAAAATCTTTCAAATGCTTTTTTGCACTTTCATAATCTTTTGTAAAACCGAGTATGTATCCGCCGCCACCCGAACCGCAGAGTTTCAGATAGTAGGAATTGGTCTGTATGCCGTACTGCCAAACGTCGAGCAGTCTTTGCGGAATCATCGGTTTGAAGTTCAGAAATGCCCAGGTGGACAGTTCTTTCAGATTTGAAAACAGCGGATTCAGATCTCCTTTTACAAATGCATCGATACAGGCGTTGTTGTATTTGATGAATTCTTCTTTGAGTGTTTTTCTGAAACCTTCCTGTTTGAGTTTTTCAAAAAAGATATGGACCATTGGCGCGGTTTCGCCCGGACTGCCGGAATTGACGAGAAAAATTGCGCCGTTTCCTTCTTTCTGTTCGGGTATGCCTATGGTTGAAATATCTGTTTTTGAGTTGATCAGCAGCGGCAGATTCAGATAGCAGATCAGCGGGTCAATGCCCGAGCTTTTTCCGTGAAAGAATGATTCCATTTTTGAAAAGATTTCTTTCAGCCGGCTGATTTTGTCTTTTGTCAGTTCTTTTGAAGTATCGATTTTGTTCAGCGAATAGGCTTCATAAATCGCTGCAACCAAAGCGCCCGAGCTGCCGACACCGTATCCCTGCGGAATGTCCGAATCGAAGTGCATTCCTTTTTTGATGTCTGCATTCAGTCTTTGGAAGTCAAATTCATCTTTCAGATTTTCGGCCAGATAGACAGAGAATTTGCGGATGCTTTCGTTGGATACTTCCGAATTGGTTTCTTTGCTGAAGTTCAATGAGCCCTTGTATGAATTGTACGGAATGGTGAGACCTTTGGAGTCTTCGATGATGCCGTATTCTCCAAAAAGCAGAATCTTCGCGTAGAACAAAGGGTTTCTCATTGGTTGTAATTACGGTGCAAAGATATGAAAAATTTGATTCAGCTGTAAAAACCCTTGAAGTGGTTTTAAACCCTTCAAGGGTTGTTTGGATATTCACATTGACTAATGACAAAATTTAAAATTATCCAAATCATCAAACCAGCTGATTGTCAGCCTGCGGTTAAGATTTGGGTCTTCATTGTTCAAAATTGGATTATAAGAAGAATATTTCCAATCCGAAACTGTTTCTGCGATTCCTGCTTCGACCGGATTCTGATGAATATAAAGAATTGTGGTTTTTAAATAATTTTCATCTTTGATCCGTTTTCTTTTAAATGACGGCATAAACAAACCGCCCTTTCTGTTATTTTGTTTGTTAAAGGCCTGGGTATAACCGTTAAACAAATGAGAAAATTGCAGAGATAAAAATTTAGAAATATTTTCCTGAGAAATATGCGACTCCGATTTCTCATTTATCTTATGCTCCTCAAAAGATTCTTTATTGCGTTTTTTCATCTCCTCAATAATTTCATCATGTTCTTTAATTTCAACCAAAAAGTGAAAATGATTTGGCATCAGACAATAGGCGTATGTATCCGCGATTGGTAAAATGTACTCCCAGTATTTCTTAAGAAAATATCTGAAATTATTATCGTTGAGAAACAAACGTTCATTTCCGTTTGCCCGATTGTAAATATGGTAGAAACCATTCGGAATCAGAAATTCTTTGGTGTTTTCCATCAGAAATCAGTTTTTAGCAGAAGTTGTTATCAAAGATAGAAATAATTGCTAAACCCTTCAAGGGGTTCAAACCCTTGAAGGGTTTGCGGGGTAGATTGACTGAGTTTGTAGCATCTGAAATCTTCTTTTTTGAGATCAAAAAGTGCAATTGCAAAGGACAGTGTTTTTTTATCAAGATATCTTGTTTTGGTTAAAACATCCTTTACTTTTTCTTTCCCATAATATCGAATTACCTGAAGTATGTCATCAAGTTTTCCCTTCATAAACACCCGCGGAATTATATGACCGGCATGTTTGTCCCAGTCAAATTTCGTTTCGTCAGTATCCCAAAATAAACCTGCTGAAAAATTCATAATACGAATATACAAAACAAAGTTCTGATTGTTCTAACTTTTATGAATCTGAATATTCTAATGTTTTTTCAGGGTTTTGAATTTTAATTTTTTCTCGAAGAAACTGACAGTTTTTTATCTTTGTTCTGTTGCCGATGAAATTGATTTTTATTTTTTCGGCAAAACAAATTCAAATCAGATGAAAAAAGAATTCAATCCGCAGAATCAAACCAAAATTCTTGAAATTCTGGCCAAAAGATTTGACCAAAACAGAGACAGACATAAAAATCTGAAATGGGAAGATGTGTTGAAAAGGCTTGAAAACAATTCCGGGAAACTCAATATTCTTTATCAAATGGAAATGACCGGCGGTGAACCCGATGTGGTTGATTTTGATCAGAAAACCGGTGAATTTATTTTCATCGACTGTGCCAAAGAAAGTCCGGCCGGAAGAAGAAGTCTTTGTTATGACCGCAAAGCTTTGGATGCACGAAAAGCCAATAAACCAGCCGGAAATGCAATGGATTTCGCAGCCGAAATCGGTATCCGGATGCTGACCGAAGAACAATACCGGAAATACCATCCTTTGATAGGATTTGACAACAAAACTTCGAGCTGGGTTTTGACACCGGACGAAGTCAGAGCCTTGGGCGGTGCTGTCTTTTGCGATTATCGTTTCGGAAGAATTTTTACTTATCACAACGGCGCAGAATCCTATTATGCGTCAAGAGGTTTTAGGGGACTGGTGAAGGTGTGAGTAAGAAACAAACATATAAGGGTTAAAAGTTTTCAATATATTTGGAATTAAAATAATCTAACATACATACAATTGAGATTCGTTAATGATTGTATATCAAGAGTGTATGAAAAATGATAATTAAAGATGGCAAAATTTATAACCGGAATTGAACTTAACTTTGAATTAGAGAAAATATTTAAAAATGCGGAAGAGATAATTATTCTCATTTCTCCGTATATCAAACTCCATGAGCATTATAAATCAGTTTTAAGTTCTAAGAAAGATAACTCTGAACTTAGAATTATAGTTGTTTTTGGTAAAAATGAAGATGATATTTCCAAGAGTATGAACCGAGAAGATTTTGCTTTTTTTAAAGAATTCCCAAATATAGAAATCCGATATGAAAAAAGACTTCATGCAAAGTATTTTGCTAATGAAAAAGAGGCTATTCTTACTTCGATGAATCTTTACAGTTTTTCTCAAAATAATAATATTGAGTTTGGAATTTCAACTAAGAAACCTGGTTTTATAAGTGGCGACGATATCGATGCTCAGGCATGGAATTATTTTAATAATACAGTTATAAATCAAGCGAGAATTCTTTTTGCAAAAAGCCCCGAGTATGGTTCTACAATTTTAGGATATAGAAAATACAAAGGTTCAAATATTGAAACTGATGACCTTTCAGATTTTTATTCAAAGAAAGGCGGATTCAATTATAGTTTAATAGAAAAAAGTAGCCATAAATCTGAAAAGATAAAACTAGACACAGAACATTCTGGTTTCTGCATCAGAACCGGTAAAAAAATACCATTTAATCCCGAACGCCCCATGTCAGATGAAGCATATGAAAGTTGGGTGAAATTTAAGAACGAAGATTATCCTGAGAAATTTTGTCATTTTTCTGGTGAAAAATCAAATGGAGAAACCTCTTTTGCAAAACCAATTCTACGAAAAAATTGGAAGAAAGCACAAGCTGTTTGGAGCAAATTAAAAAAATGAAATTTTTGATATTGCAGATAATTCAGACTGCAAAGGAATGTTTACATTAAAAAAATCCACTGTCTGAGAACCGTGAGAGCCGGGTCGTCAGACAGCGGAATGGAGGATAAAAAAGGGACAAAGAAGTTAAGGCAGTTGTGTATTAATTGTATTGGTTAGAAACTGTAATTTGTCCAGGCAAAAATTGAAGTCGGACAACCTGCGTTGCCAGAAACAATTTGAGCGCCGGGAAATCCTTCTGTCGGATTGATTTGTTTGCCCAAAATTTGAGAAGAACTCAGCGTGCTGGTCAAACTTATGGTCGAAGCAGAATCTCCGTTTCCTTTTCCGTCGGTAAAGTCAATCAAATCGATAACCGTACCGCTTCCTTTTACCAAGGCGTTGATGATATTGACTTTTGCGCCTCTTCTGATTTTGATGACATCCTGCATTTTGTTGGTCACATTCTGTATATCACCATCGGTCGCTGCCGCCAGTCTGAGATCGAAGGTTACATTTTTCACCGTAAAGTTTGACTGACCGTCCTGATCCGGGAAATTACCGTCCAAATTTCCGTCAGCTTCTATTCCTCTCGGATCGGATTCGGTGCTGGTGTATCCGTTTTGCCAGATTCCGTAAGCATTTTCCAAAGTTCCGGTATAGCCCTGTGTGAAGTCAAACATATCATCGTCGCTGTCCACCACCAAAAGATTTTTCACATTCACAGAACCGCCAAAAAACTCTACGCCGTCATCTGCTCCGTAAGGAATATAAATATTCTCAATCACGGTTCCGCTTCCTACACCATTCAGTGTCAATCCGTTGTGCTCAACATCTGCGCTCGATCTTGCACCTGTGTAAGCCAGAATCAGATAAGTGATTTTACCCGAATTGTCATTCGGATTGTTTCCGCCATACTGATGTGCAGAACTGATTTCTGTACTTCCGATGGTTCCGCCTGAAAGCGGTGCACGACCATTGATAATCAACCCGCCCCAATGTCCGGGTTCCGCGTTTTCAATATCGGCGGTCATCGTTACCGGTTTTTCTGCAGTTCCGTTAACATTGATTTTTCCGCCCTGCAATACCAGAATGTAGTTGTTAAAACCTTTTTTGGCTTTGATCATTGTTCCTGCTGGAATGTTCAATACACCGCCGTCTTCCACAATTACCGGACCGGTGATGGTATAAGTGACTGCTGGATCCAGCGTTTTGCTGTCTGCAATACTTCCTACCAGTTCGTCTTCGCTGACAGGTTGAGGTCCGTCGCCATTGTCGTCGCTGTTGTTACAGGAAACTAATGCGGCTGCAACAAACATTAGTGCGATAGTGGCTGTTTTAAATAAATTTCTTTGTTTTCTCATTTTTAAAAGTGTTTAATTTTTGTGTAATTCTATTTATATTCAATTTTTGATTTTATAATTCCAAACCGACACCCAAACTCAGGTTGATGCCTTTTTTGTATTGGTTCAATAATATTTTTTCATGGGTCAGCGAGCTTTCTCTTGTCAGATTGAAATTCGGATTCAGTATATTGGATGCCTTGAATTTCAGACTGATTTTTTTGTTGAAACTGAAGGATGAAACAAAGTCCAGAGTAGGTATGCCTTCTTCTATAATGTCTTCAAAACCCAAAGTTCCGTTGGTGTAAATTCGGTCGCTGAAATAATTGAACACCAAAGACGAAGTCCAACTGTTTTTTTCATTTGAGTAATAATAAGTCAAATCAGAATTAGCAATAAAAGGCGCAGCGCCTTCCAAACCGGAGCTTCTTTCGGCTGTATTTTCCAATTTCAGCAACAAGTCTGTAAACAGAAACGAAGCATTCAGTCCGAAAGAAAGTTTGTGCTGATTTCCGTTTTCGTTTCCTCGGCTGTAAATATTTTTTCTTAATTCGACTTCAGCACCTGTCACATTTGCAAAATCACTGATGTTGTCGTAAGTCAGCAATCCTGCTGAATTTCCTTTATCGACTCGACCGATCGGGTTTTCAATTCTTTTGTAGAATGCACCCACCGAAAGCAGCTCGGCATTGCTCAGATAAAAATCCCATTTCAGGTCAAAATTGTAATTGTCGGACGGTTTCAGATTCGGATTTCCTTCACTCGCAAAACCGATGTTCACATACTGATAAGGCGAAATCTCCTTGGATTGCGGCAGCGTATAGGTTTTGCTCGCACCCAATCTCAACGCGTTTTTGTCGTTCAAATCATACTTCAGATTCAGACTCGGCAAATAATAGGATTTCTGAATGCTGTTGCTTTTGTCAGCCCTGCCGGGAACATCATATTCCACATCCATATCCACATGGTCAAATCGCAAACCTGCATTGGCTGAAAATCTTTTTGAAAACTGGTAAGTTGCTTCCGCAAAAGCCGACTGTATATTTTTGTTCACGCTGTAGCTGTTCGGACTGCCTTCCGAAATGGTGAACAAACCCTGGTTGTAATTTTGCTGATTGTACAATCCATCCAATCGTATATTGTCAATGCTCCATGCACCCGGAATGGCCGAGAAGTTATATTCCACCGCTTCAAAATCATTGTCCGACAAATAAGCATTGTAACCTGCAGAAATTTTGGAACGACCGCTGTTTGTTGCATCATTCAGTTTTAAATCCAGTATTAGTTGTGCGTTGTAATTGTTTTCGCTCAATTCTGAGAAAAATCTTTTCTGACGGTTGCTTCCGGTCAAACCATAAGTGCCGTCGCTTTTTCGGGAAAGATAATTTTCTCTTCTGTCGGGTTCATAACCTTTGATGGAATTGTATGAACCGTTGATGCGCAAGTTCAATCTGTCGGTCAGTGTCCATTGGGTCAGTAACTGATGGGTCATCAGCAAATTGTCATTGATTTGCTGTCTTCTCAGATAGCCCATATCCTGATCGCCATCCTGATGCTTTTCGGAATGTTTTCCGCTGTATTCACCCACATACTGGTCGCTGGCGTGGAGCATCATAAAGTTGTAGGCAATGGAATTTTTATTGCCAAATCCGTAATTCAGATTCCCCAAAACCAATTGGCTGATATTTTGCGAATATTTTTTCCCGGTCTGATCCTGATAAATAATCCCGGCGGTATTCATATTCCTGACGATTTCTTCCGAATAGGAATAATCGGACGATTGGCTTGCAACCATAAAGAATGACAAAGGATTATTACCGATTCTGAATTTCTTTCCGCCCGAAAGTTTGAAACTTTGGTTGACAGGCAATTTCGCAACCGACGGATCAAGACGGTTGACAAAATCGAATTTTCCGGCTGTTGGACGGTCTTTTTTGGCAAAACCAAATGAATTGACCCCGTCTGCTTTCAAAAAATCCACACCTTTTATATTGGTGTTGAATCCTGCAGAAAAATCCAAGCCAAAAGCCGAGCTGTTGAACAGTTCTTTTGAGGTGATATCTATGATGGCACCGGCAGCGTCACCGGTATTTCCGGCTGTAAAAACTTTGTTCACCCCGATGTTCTGGATTACATCCGTTCCAAAGAAACTCAGCGCAATATTTTTGTATTCCGGGTCTTCCGACGGAATCGGCAGCCCGTTCAGCAGAGTTGCGTTGTATCGGTCACCCAATCCGCGGACAAACACATTTTTCACACCGTCCTGTTTGGACACGCCCGAAACTTTGGCCACCGCACCCTCAGCATCGCCCACACCTTTTCGCGACAATTCCTGTGCGCCGATGCTTTGGCTTGCCACAATGGATTTTCGCTGATCGAGCAGCAGAGCCGTTTCCGATTCACGGTTGATGCGCACCACGATTTCAGCGGTGCTCAGCCCAATGCTTTCAGATTCCAATTCCAACGTCAATTCTGAGATTTCATTGGCTCTGACCACTATTCCTTCCCGGGTTACCGGCTCATAAGAATAATGCTCGGTCGTAACCGAATAAGTTCCGACCGGCACGTCATTGATGATAAATTCGCCGTTTTCGTCGGTCATTTCTTCATAAAAAATATCTTCCACAATTACAGTAACCCCAAAAAGAGGTTCCCCGGTTTGTGCATCCGTAATCCGGCCTTTGATGGTTCCGTCCTGGCTCAGCGCAAAAGCACTGAAACTCAGATACACTAACAAAGCCATACATGCGGTACCAAATCTTTTCACGGTCATCATCCGTTTTTTATCATTTTGCATAGAAAATTTCCATTTTTATTTTCAGTGCAAATGTCCTCTTGCGGTGTTACGATTTGGCTACGGACGGATTACATTCTTATTAATTATGAAAAATGAGTTTAAATTTAATCGCCATAATATCAATCAATTAAATAAATGAATATTTTGAATGAGGAAGTAATGAAGAATTACCGGTGCAAGAAAATAATACCAATTGTATTTATAAAATAGACCGGCTATTTTATAAATTTACAATGGTTATTGCCGATGGTTAAAATGTTTAGAACAATTTAGCGGAGCGGAAATTGGTCTATTATATTTTTCCAATCGGTATAACTGAGAAGAATTGAAAGCTGGAATTTAGAATGCGTTACACAGGCTGAGCTGTTAAATTTCTTATTTTTGTGGAACCGGTCATACAGAAATGTAAAGTTTGTTTAATTAAGTCAGCCAAATGGAAAACACAAATTCTGAATTTATCATATTTAAAACCGAAGATGAAAAAATTTCGGTAGATGTCCGTATGGAGAGTGAAACCGTCTGGCTTACACAAGACCAAATCGCTATGCTTTTTGGAGTAGAGCGTCCGGGGATAACACAACATATAAAAAATATATTTTCCGACGGAGAATTGCTGGAAAATTCAGTTAGTAAGAAATTCTTACGAACTGCCGCTGACGGCAAAAAATACGATACCAAGCATTATAATCTCGATATGATAATTTCACTGGGTTATCGTGTCAATTCAAAAATTGCCACGCAATTCAGGATTTGGGCTACCAAACGCCTGAACGAATACATCCGCAAAGGTTTCACGATGGACGATGAACGATTGAAAAATTTGGGTGGCGGCGGTTATTGGAAAGAACTTCTGCAAAGAGTTCGAGACATCCGCGCTTCGGAAAAAGTCTTTTACCGTCAGGTATTGGATATTTATGCAACAAGTATTGACTATGACCCAAAGGCAGAAGTTTCTATTGCATTTTTTAAGAAAGTTCAAAATAAAATCCATTATGCAGTTCATGGACAAACCGCTGCCGAAGTTATTTTCAACAGGGTGGATGCTGAGAAAACATATTTGGGTTTGATGACTTTCCCGGGCGAACGGCCGTATTTAAAAGATGTTACCGTTGCAAAGAATTACTTGGACGAAAAAGAGTTGCGGGCATTGGGGCAAATCGTTTCCGGGTATTTGGATTTTGCCGAACGTCAGGCCGAACGGGAACAAGCCATGACAATGGAAGATTGGGCAGCACATTTAAATCGTATTTTGACCATGAGCGGTGAAAAATTATTGCAGGGAGCCGGAACAATCAGCCACGAAAAAGCTATTGAGAAAGCAACAACCGAATACAAAAAGTATCAGCAGAAAACATTAAGCGAGGCAGAAAAAAATTATTTGGAAAACCTGAAAACAATAGAAAATAAAGCAAAGGAGAAGGAATAATACTGCCTTAATACACAGTGCCTTAAATGAAAAAACGTTATGTAAGTTCTTTAATTCCACATAAAAAAATCTACATTTTATTATCAGTGTAAATATTATCCTGTGAGTGTGTACTTTATAGTAACTGAACTAATCCTCTGCTGCAAAATAATTTGCCAAAAACAACAGGACAGCAGCGATTAAATAAGCATAAACCGAATGCCCGACCCGTTTTCCGATTATGGTCAGATAGCCTCCCGAAAAACCATATCCGCCGGGGAATTCAGCATGCCAGGTTTCAACTGTGGTATTGACCAATATAAAAATAACAACCGGAAAGACTGTAAAAATGAATGCGGATTTGATTCTGTTAGACATAGATATTACAATATTGTGAAAGATGTTGAAATGTTATAAATCAGATAATTACAGGCATTGCGCATTGGATCTTTACAAGAGAAACCCTTTTTTAATTTCAATCACAGAATTTCTGAATTATCCCAGCTGGATAAGGTACTCACTTAATTCAGTTTATAAAAACAAAGCTTTCATATCAATAAAAAAGTTGCGTACGAAAGCTTTGTTCTTTCAGAGAAGAAGATTTATCACTTCTTAATCAGTTTTTTCGTCGTTATGATTTTATTGGATTCGTTCAATACATTCATAAAATACACTCCGGATTCCAAATGAGACAAATCGATGGTTCTCTTTTCATCTAAATTCTGATTAATCATTAATTTACCTGATATATTATAAATACGGACACTGATTTTCCCAAAAGTATCAATATTGCCGAGTGTAACAATGTCTGTTACCGGATTGGGATAAACTCCAACAATGTCTTTTACATGATCAAAGACTGATAAATTTTCATTGGTGTATGTTAAAGTGTTTCCAAATCTGTTCGTAACAATTAGCTCTAAAGAACCATTAGGCATGGTATTTATAACATAATCCAACGGTATCCCGTCAAATCCGCCATAGCCGTAAAAATAAGCATATTCATACTCAAAGTCCTGATTTTCAGGATCCTCACAAGCATATCCGCCGGCAAAGTCAAAGAATGAAAACTGATCATTGCTAATCCAATTCAGCATTCCGCCAATATGGGAACACATTTCAGAATGAAAAAAATAAGTCTCATCCATTTTATCTATTTCCAGCCATACATTGTCATATTCTTCATTTTCGGGCGGTAAATATACGACACCATTTATCTTCATTTCTTGCAGAAACCATGTGTTATTAATAAACTCAGTTTGTTGGGCTTTAGACAAAAGCCCGGCTAACAGTAAGAATAGTATTGTAAAATTTTTCATAAGGATTAATTTTTAATTAAATTTTTAGATTCAACCATTTGCCCGTCACACACCAAAGTTACAATATAATGCCCGGATTGATAACTGCTTAAATCAATTGTCTTTTGAGAACTGTTACTGTTCAATAGATAATTGTTTGATATATTGTTTGTAATACCTGAAATCATGATGTATGCGGAATTGCTGTTTTCAATGTTGTAATTGATTTGAACTTCGGTATTTGCCGGATTTGGAGAAAGACTTATCAGTTTGTAGGGTATTACTTTTACTTTAATTTCACTATAATCCTTAAATCCATCTTCGGCAATTACTTCTAATTTATACTTTTTGGTAATTTCAGGAGTTAAGGTAAATTCTCTTCCTGAATAAATTAAATTCCCAGCCTCGTCATACCAGTTATATTCTGCCGCTTCAAATATATCCTGAGCTTTAAGTGTAACTTCTTCATTCTTTTCAATTTCTTTATCTTCACCTGCATTTGCTGTAAACAGGTTTCTATAGTCTTTTTTGATTTCAAAAGTCTCACCACCCATTATTTCACCCGTAAGGAAATCCCTTTGTATTAAATGATACCTGAATTTATTTTTTTCAGTTGTTTCTTTTGTTAAGAAATTAAATGATAGATAAACTGTTCCCAATTCATTGGGATTGAACAGCAAATGATCAATAACTGCATTGTTCCCTTTTACTACTTTTTTCCTATCAATTTTTGTATCTTCAAGTTGAGAAGCTACTTTACCGCCTCTTTCCCATGCAGCATATATTATACTGTCCATAGTTATGCTAACTTCTGCAGCTTCATAAATTGGTTTTCCTGTTTCAGTGTCTTCTTTTACCAATTGCAAATAAAAGGTTCGTGGCGTATTTGATGGGTTGGTTACCGCAACAGCCGCCCCGATGTCGGCTTTATTTGATATATCAACGATTGTCACATTTCTCCAAGCCAGATTATTATTGTTACGAACCATATCATTTGGATTCGATGTATAAGGGAATGTTAAAGGGTCGTCATCTGAAATGACCTCGGCAAGAAGACAGAAATGCCAGGGGTTTTCATTAATACCTGCATAATCTTCCGGATCCGGCACAAACCAGGGAATCTCTACTAATGCTTCTTGCCCGGGCTCCAAAACTGGGATAGTTCCGGTTCCAACCACACCGCCAAAAGGAACTCCATTGATAACAATATCACCATTCCAGTATTCTGGATAACTTAGAGATGTATTTGCCTTTGCCCAATTAACTTTTACCAAATCGTCTCCCGAACTTGTCTGGCAACCTATATTGGTTACCCTGACATAGATGTAATTTGGATTTATTCCGTCATAAGTAGGATTTTGATTGACTGGAACAAATTTACCATCGTTTTGATTCCTGACAAGAATATCTGTGCTAGTCCACATATATTCAGTATTTAGGTTAGGCTCTGCACCAGTATCTTCTTCTGAATCTCTGATTACAAAATCAACTATAGGATTTTGTTCATCTATACATTCGGCTGTTTTAACTGCGCGGAAAACATTTAACCTACCTGTTCCTAATTTCCCTATATAGGGAAAGTTATATGGAATCCAATAAATATCATCTGTTGTATTTTTTAGTATTGTTTCAACTTCATCAGGTGACAAATTTGGATTTACGGATAAGATTAAACCAGCAGCAGCTGCAACTTGTGGAGCCGATGATGAAGTTCCATGCCATACTCGTTCGTAATTATTATTTAAACCAGGTACCCAGAAGTCAAAGCCAGGAGCAACCATATCAACCTTATTATTATGCTGGTGAGTATTTGTTTCGGGATTCATTGGGTCAATATATCTTTGATGTACATCTTTTTGATTATACATTAAATAATGACCAATAGGGTATGTATGTCCAACAGATGATACAGATAGGACGTAATCATAAGCTGCGGGATAGACATAGTTGTTTGGACCGCCACATGTGCTTCCATTACCAGCAGCAGCAACCACTAGCACTCCATATATATTCCTTATCTCGTAATATGCTTTTTGATTGATTGGGCTAAAAGTACAGCCATCTGTCCAACTGGCGTTAATTACTTTTACATCAGGTACTTGCGCTAATTCGTATGCTTTTTGAGTTGAGCTTCCTTTAGCCCCATACATTCTTGTATTGTAGCCTATTCCTGCTATTCCCTTATTATTATTTGTTAAAGGAGAAATTAATCCTGCAACATACATCCCATGAGGTTCTGTAGTGTTCACATTTCCAAGAAAACCCGCAAACTGACCTAACATATCTTCGTGTGTGGGATCAAAACCAGAGTCAACTATCCCTATAAGAACGTTAGGATTCCCTTTAGTTATATCCCAAGCTTTATCCGCTCTAACTAGTTTCAAATAAGTATAACCGTATTCATACCCACCTGCGGTATAATATGGGTCATTTGGTTCAAAAAGAGGAATACCCTCATGAATCAGCTCAGCATATTCAACATTGTTTAAGTTAATTAATGATTCTAAATATGTGTCATCCGTAAGGCTAACTATATAAACTCTTTGTAAATAAGTTGATACAGCATTTGGAAAAGCTTTTTCGTATTTATAAACAGAAACATTAGAAAAAAATGTTTGAAGTTCTTCCTGATTGAAGGTTAATGCAAGACTTCCATCATTTAAAGTAGTTTTCTGAACAGGTTCAATAGATTTATCCGGATTTGCTACAACATAATAATCTTGCAATGTTTGTGCATAACTGTTAAGTGTTAATAAAAACATAAAAATATTAATAAAGGTTTTCATAATTTCATAATTTTTTGTTTATACTATTAATAAAAATAAGTTGTTTTTGTTTTACCCTCTTTTCCCGGGCATCGGGTCTTCCCGTCCATTCCATTTTTTCTTTGGGTCGTTTAAGGAAACCTTTCCCGCAATTTGTAGCTACAAAATATTTTTAATCTGTCCTGATATAATTACCTGAACCCGGTCTTCCCCCGTTGTCATCCATATCTTTCAGAGGCGGGTCTCCATCTTCTTCATATTGGGGAAACGAAACAGTCAGGCTATCCTGAGCTGCTTCTCCTCTTTCATAGAAATAGCTGCTTTTATAGCCATTTTCCGGCTCTCTGTTTGGGAAACTGTCATCGTCCTGATTACAGCTTATGATTCCAAAAGAAGCGATGATAAACAATAAAGATTTTTTCATATTCATTGGTTTTTTTGAACGGAAACAGCATTTCCGTTTTTAATTAAACTAAATTCACAATGAACAAATCCACCGGTCGATTGTTTGTTTCAAAATTATCTTTGGCATGGCTTCAGCACAAATTTTTGAATGACGAATTTCTGAACCCAACCACGGATTTATAAATCCGTCATTCGGTCACACAGGCTGAAGTGCACTACAGATAAAGGAAAACGGGTTAATTTTTTATTTTTTTAATATTTTTGAAAAAAGCGGGTTTTTCCTAAAATTTTTCCCGAAATTGACAACGGATTTATAAATTCGTTGTATGAGGTTGCATGACTTATACTTGTTTTCCGTTGTTTTTTGTTTGAGCGCAGTGGTTTTCGGGCAAAAAACAGATTCTCTGAGCGATAAATCCAACCGCTATTTGGTAGAGAAAATAGAAAACTTCCAATTTGACCGGAGCAATCCTTTGGTTTGGAGTTATATATCAGCATATATAAACAATGCCAAAGAAAAGAATGACTTTGAAACCCTATATTATGGCTACAAGGGAGCTGCCTACTACACATTTGAAAAAGAAAAAAAGTTACAATATGCTGACAGCGCATTAATTGCCGTCAGTGGAACCGAAAATCCAGATTTGATTGCTGATGCTTATTATAGTAAAGGAAGAACCTATTACGGGTTCAGGGATTACAAAGAAACTTTGGATTATTATCTGAAGGCAGCCGGGGAATTGGAAGATTCTGAGAATAAATACCTGAAAAACAAGATAATTTATGGAATTTCAGTCGTTAAATTATATTTAATGTATTACGATGAGGCGCTTGATGGTTTTACGCAGACAACCCGTTATTATAAGAATAAAGATAATCCCGACCATATACTCATGTATTTAAGAAGTCTTTTTCGGGAAGGAGAAGCCCGACAGGCTTTAAAAGAATATGGCAGCGCAGCCGAAACAAACTTGCTGGGATTACAGGAATCCTTGAAACACGGTGAGAAAATACAGGAGCAGTATTTTAATCTGGCAATAGGAATTGATGATTATCATGCGAATGAGTACGCCTCTGCCATTCGGAACATTCAAAAAGCGATACCGCTTATGTCTGAAAACGGATATTTTGAAATGGAACAAAAAGGACATTTTTATGTCGCTAAATCCTATTTGGCGCTGACACAGCCCGATAAAGCACTAACTCATTTTCAGAGAATCGACAGTCTGTTTACAGCAAACGGATATTTGTCAAATGAGCTTCGCAGTACATACGAATGGTTGATTGATCATTACAAAAATGAAAACGAGAAAGACAAACAATTATACTACATCAACCGACTGTTGGAAGTGGACAAAGCAAATGCCGAAAACAACCGTTATCTGGCCTATAAAGTGCATAAAGAATATGATACTCAGCGTCTGACCGAAGAAAAAGAGCGGTTGGAAAAAAGATTTGCAAATTGGAAATACTATGCCCTGGGCTTGCTCATTGCCCTGTCAATCACGGCAGCCTATTTTTTCAACCGCTCTCAGAAAGCAGAAAGAAAAAACAAGGAATTGCGAAAGAAATACGAGGAATTTCTACTTCGAAAAAAGAAAATGATTGTTAATCCGGATATTGAAAACACACGGAAGAAAGTACCCAAAGAAATTCCGGTGGAAATAGTGGAAGATCTGTTAAATCGCTTGGAAGCATTCGAAGAAAACAAAGAATTTCTCAACCCAAAAACAGAACAACGCTACTTGGCCGAAAAATTTAAAACCAATTCCACCTACCTTTCAAAAGCGATAAATACTTATAAAGAAACAAACTTTAATGGTTATATCAACAAGTTGCGAATAAACTACATCGTTGATTTGCTGTTGAAAGTTCCGAAATATCGTGCCTATACCATAGAAGCACTGAGCAAAGTAGCCGGGTTTGCGACTTCCCGGCATTTTTCCGATGCTTTTTTGGCTGAAACCGGACTTCGTCCCAATTATTTCCTCGAACAAATCAAAAAGGAGAAAGAGACACCGGTGTGATCTGGCAATATTTACTTTTTTTGAACTCCCTGTAATTGTTTTACTTATTATAAATCCGCATTTGCTTTATAATCAATTAATAAGCAGTGTGTTAAATATTGTTCGCCCCCACACTTTGTAACCAAACCGTAACAAAATCTTAACTCACCTGTGATTTTGGTTTTGGAATTTTGCAACTGAAAAACAGGAAGATGAAGAAATATATTTTGGGCTTGCTTCTTATACTGCTGTATGCGGGAAGTCTGAACGCCCAAAGAGTCAAAGGTTCTGAAACAGTGCTGCCGATTACCCAGAAAGCAGCCGAGAATTTCATCAAATCACATTCCAGATCGGATATCACTGTTACCGGCGGTGGCAGCGGCGTGGGAATTGCTTCTCTGCTGAGCGGTACCACCGACATTGCACAGACCTCGCGCAGAATCAAATTTGACGAACGAAAAAAAATCAAATTTGCCGGCAACGATCTCAAGGAAGTCGAAGTTGCCTTTGACGCACTTGCCATCGTGGTACATCCGTCCAACAAGGTTTCCCGGCTGACCCGCGAACAATTGCAGGGAATTTTCACCGGAAAAATCAAAAACTGGAAAGAAGTCGGCGGCGAAGATTTGAAAATTATTCCTTATTCACGCGAAACCTCATCCGGGACTTATGAGTTTTTCAAGGAAAGCGTACTGAAAAACAAAAACTTTATGTCGGGTATTATGAGTATGCCGGCCAATGGTGCGGTGATTCAGTCGGTGAGTCAGACCCGAGGTGCGATTGCTTATGTCGGTCTGGCCTATCTTTCCGACAAAGTGAAACCTCTGGCGGTTTCCTATGATTCGGGCAAAACCTTTGTGAAACCTTCGGTGAAGACCGCCAAAGACAAATCCTACCCGATTGTGCGGCCGCTCTATTATTATTATCTCTCAAAAGATGAGGCCAAAGTGAAGGATTTCATTGATTATCTGCTCTCACCTGCAGGTCAGAAAATCGTGGAGGAAACCGGTTATGTTCCTGTCAGTTAATCAAAATTCAGCAAATGGCACAAAAAAATCTTTTGGGAAAAATTATTGAAAAGGCTGCAGAAAGTCTGCTTACCGTCAGCGGCGCACTGACGACCATTGCAATTTTGTTTATCACCATTTTCCTTTTCAAAGAAGGTTTCGGTTTGTTCAAAACACCGGGCATAGAAGACGGCTACGGACTTTATGTAAATCCCGAAAATCCGGTCAATCAGCTGCGTCCATCAGATATCAAAAATATGTATGACGAGGAAATCACCAACTGGAATGCAGTGGGCGGAACCGATCGGGAAATCATGGTTTTCAGAATTGACGATGTGTTTGATTATTATTCGGATGAGGATTTGGGTGAAAACTACAGTCTGCTTCCCGAAAAATTAGGGCATATCATCTCTGACCACAAAAATATCATCGCTTATGTGCCGGAAGAATTTGCACCTTCGGCTGCACAGGGCGCAAAAGAAGTGAAGGTGCTCAATACCACGGTTTCGGATTTCTTTCTCGGAAAAGAATGGCTGCCCACAGCCACGCCATCGCCTTTGTTTGGTTCATTGCCGCTGATTCTGGGCACCTTGCTGGTCAGTCTGATTGCCATTGTTTTGGCACTGCCTTTGGGCTTGGGCGTTGCGGTTTATCTGTCGGAACTGGCAGATGAACGGATGCGGAAATTCCTGAAACCGGTCATCGAACTGCTGGCGGGTATTCCTTCGGTGGTATATGGATTTTTTGGTTTGGTGGTCGTAGCACCTTTGGTGCAGAAAGCTTTTAATCTGCCGGTGGGTGAAACCGCTTTTACCGGCGGATTGATTTTGGCAATCATGGCTCTACCGACGATTATTTCGGTAGCTGAAGATGCTATCAGCAATACGCCGAGAGCAATGCGCGAAGCCAGTCTGGCGCTGGGAGCCACCCAATGGCAGACGATTCGCAAAGTGGTGATTCCTTATGCCGGTTCCGGGATTTCGGCGGCGGCGGTTTTGGGCATCGGCCGTGCGGTGGGTGAAACCATGGCGGTGCTGATGATTACCGGAAATGCAGCGGTGATTCCCACTTCGATTTTTGAACCGGTCCGGACCATTCCGGCTACCATTGCGGCTGAATTGGGAGAAGCACCTTCGGGCGGCCAGCATTATCAGGCTTTGTTCCTGCTCGGTTGTATTTTATTTCTGATATCGATGATGATTTCGGTGGTTTCCGAAATGGTTTCAAAAAAGAAAAACTACAAAAGTGTTTAAAATGAATCAAAAATTAAAACAAAAAATAGCCTTCTTTTTATTCCGATTGTTCAGTTTTTTTATCGTTGGAATATTGGTGAGCATCCTCGGATTTATCGTGATTAATGGGATTGGCGTAATCAACTGGGATTTCCTGACCAAATCTCCGACCGATGGCATGACGGCAGGCGGAATTTTCCCTGCCATTGTCGGAACCTTCTATCTGGTCATCGGCAGTCTGATTTTTGCGGTTCCTTTGGGCGTGATGTCCGCGATTTACACCACCGAATATGCCGGTAACGGTTACATTGTCCGTTTTATCAGACTGATGACCAACAACTTAGCAAGTGTGCCTTCCATTGTTTTCGGACTTTTTGGTATGGCTTTGTTTGTGAATAATTTAGGTTTTGGAGATTCAATTCTGGCGGGTTCGCTTACGCTTGGTCTGCTGACTTTGCCTTTGATTATCCGCACTTCCGAAGAAGCATTGAAGGCGGTTCCTGATGCTTATCGCAGCGGAAGTCTGGCTTTGGGAGCGAGTAAACTGCAAACCATCCGAAAAGTGGTTTTACCGACTGCTTTGCCCAATATTCTGACCGGTGTGATTCTTTCCATCGGAAGGGTTTCGGGCGAAACTGCACCGATTCTTTTCACGGTTGCAGCTTATTTTCTGCCGAATCTGCCGCAGAGCATTTTCGACCAGGCGATGGCACTGCCTTACCATTTGTATGTTTTGGCGACCAGCGGAACAGATTTGGAAGCTTCCCGTCCGATGGCTTACGGAACGGCCTTGGTGCTGATTGTCATCGTGCTGGTTTTCAATCTGTCGGCTACGCTTTTGCGTCAGCGGTTAAACAAAAAATTTAAACAAAATTAAAGATGATAAAAGTTAAAGACATCAATTTCTATTATGGAGATTTTCATGCACTGAAAGACATCAGCATTAGAATCAAACCCAATACGGTAACGGCTTTTATCGGTCCGTCGGGTTGCGGGAAATCCACTTTCCTCAGATTGTTCAACCGGATGAACGATCTGATTGCTGACACCCGTTTGGAAGGCGAATGTCTGATTGATGGCAAAGACATTTACGGAAAATCTGTGGATGTGGATAAATTGCGCAAAAATGTGGGCATGGTTTTTCAAAAACCCAATCCCTTTCCAAAGTCGATTTTTGAAAATGTAGCCTATGGTTTGCGGGTAAACGGGATGAACGACAAAAAGAAAATCGCACAAAGGGTAGAGAATTCATTGATTTCGGCGGCTTTGTGGGATGAAGTCAGGGACAAACTCAACAAATCCGCCTTTGAACTGTCGGGCGGTCAACAGCAGCGGTTATGCATCGCACGGGCTTTGGCGGTGAATCCAAAGATTTTGCTGATGGACGAACCGGCTTCGGCACTTGACCCGATTTCGACTTCCAAAATTGAGGAACTCATCCATCAGTTAAAGGAGGATTACACCATCGTCATCGTGACGCACAATATGCAGCAGGCGGCGAGGGTAAGCGACAAAACTGGATTTTTTATGTTGGGTGAACTGATTGAATACAGCGATACCAAGAAGATGTTCCTGAAACCGGACAAGGAAACCACACAAAATTATATCACCGGAAGATTTGGATAAAAAAAATATATGAAAAATAAAAAAACAATTGCGTTGGTGGCGCATGATAACTGTAAACAGGAATTACTCGACTGGGTCGGGATGAACTGGAGAAAACTGATCGAATTCAAACTGGTCTGCACCGGAACCACCGGTCGGTTGACCGCCGAGAAATTAAACGAATGTATGAAACCCGCCGGAATTGAGGATCAGCCGGATCTGACCCTGTTGAAATCCGGACCTTTGGGCGGCGATCAGCAGTTGGGTGCCATGATCTGCAACGGCGGTGTGGATATACTGATTTTTTTCTGGGATGCGATGGAACCTCAGCCGCATGATGTGGACATCAAGGCGCTGCTCAGGATTGCAACGCTGTACAATATTGTCTATGGTTGCACACGGTCTTCAGCTGACTTCATCATCACATCCTCATTGCTGAACGGAAATTATACAACCGGAAAATCGGAACAAATCGATTTTTATCAAAACAGGGAATTGAGTCATATTTGATTATAAACCAAATGAATATCAATCGGTTAAATGATTAAACCGAAAATTAAATTCAGAAAAAATTAAAAAATTAATATAAATGTTACACAACGAACAGGAATTGATTTATCTGAGAGAGGAAATCAATCAGATGTGGAAATTGGTGATCTCGCAGGTGACCAAAACCAAGTTGGCATTGCTCAACAACGATGTGGAGCTGGCACTGGAAATCATCAAACTCGAAAAAAGAGTGGATGGCATCGAGCTGAAAATGGACAGCAGCTGCGAGCACTATATTGCGCTTTACAGCCCGGTGGCGATTGACCTGCGTTTTGTGCTGTCCATCATGAAAATCAGCATCACGCTCGAAAGGATTGCGGATTATGCGGCAGGTGTGGCGCATTATGTTGCCGACAAAGATTGTCATGCCTTTACGTCCAAAATGAAGGAAACGCTGGAAATCGAAAGAATGTTTGATCTGCTGTTGAATATGCTGACCGACAGTCTGACTGCCTTTAATACGGAAAACACAAAAAGTGCAGGCAAAATTCTGTCAAAAGACAAGGAGGTCAACAAGATTTTCAACAAAGCTTTTGATACGCTTTTGGAACAGCTGAAAAAGGAAAACAAAGATATCGGCTGCGGACTGAATACGATCATGGCGATTCGCAAATTGGAACGCATCGGCGACCATTGCAGCAATATCGTGGAGGAAATCGTGTTTTTTGTGGAAGCAAAAGTCCTGAAGCATAAAGGAAAAAATAAATAAAACAGATTTTTAAGTAACTTTGAGCAGCAATTTAAAAAACAGAATGAGCCGGATTCTGATCGTGGATGATGACAGCAGCATTGCTGAAATTTTGGAATTCAACCTGAAAAATGAAGGTTTTGAAGTGGACACGGCTGTGTCGGCTGAGGAAGCACTGAATAAACCGATTGCCGAATTCAATCTGATACTGCTCGATGTGATGATGGGCGGAATGTCGGGTTACAAAATGGCCGAAAAAATCCGAAAAGACGGACTGATTGTTCCAATCATTTTTCTGACTGCAAAAGATACCGAAAATGATATGCTCACCGGTTTTTCGGTTGGCGGAGATGATTATATTTCAAAACCTTTTTCGATCAAAGAAGTGGTCGCAAGGGTAAAAGCAGTGTTGAAAAGAGTTGAAAAATCAGGCGTTTCCGACAAAAATAAATTGATTTACAATCGTTTTGTTTTGGATTTTAATTTGAAGGAACTGAGCATAGACGGTGAAAAAATCGCACTGACCAAAACCGAATTTGAACTGCTTTCATTGCTGGCCAAAAATCCCGACCGGATGTTTTCAAGAGAAAATATCATCAGCAAACTGTGGCAGGAATCACCCTATATCACCGAACGAACGGTGGATGTGCACATTGCACGAATCCGAAAAAAATTGGGCGAATATGCACCGGTCATTCACAACCGCGCCGGTTACGGCTATCGGTTTAATACAGCGGATTTATGAAGCTGAATTACCGCCGTCGGCTGTTTTTGTATGTGGGGCTGATTTTTACGCTGTTCACTGCGGGTGTGATTATTTTTGAACAGAGACTTGAAAAAGATTACAAAACCCGTGTACTCAGCGAACGGCTGGAAACTTATACCGAAATCATTCAAACCGGACTTTCAAAAAATGATGAAAATCTTTCTGTTGAAATGTCCGAACTTCAAACTTTACTGCCAAAAGATCTGAGAATCACATTGATTGCTTTTTCGGGCAAAGTGCTTTTTGACAATTCAATCCGGGATTATTCGAAATTGAAAAACCACAATGATCGTCCCGAAATCATTAAAGCCGCACAATCCGGAACCGGAACCGATATCCGATTGTCGGAATCAAACCAAAGAGAATATCTGTATTTTGCCAAAAATTTCGGCGATAATTTTATTCGTGTCGCATTGCCTTACGACACCCGTTTGCAGCAGTCGCTGAAACCCGGCAATGCTCCGCTGTATTTTATATTGGCGGCTTTTGCGGTTTTTCTGTATTTTATTCATATCATCACCCGGCGCTTTGGAAAAACCATCGGCCAGCTGCGCGATTTTGTGCTTTCATCCGATCCGATGGAACTGAAACAGCTTCAATTTCCGGATGACGAAGTGGGTGAGATTGGAATTAAGATTGCAGAAAATTACCAGAAACTCAAAGAAAGCAGAAGGAATCTGAATTTAGAAAAACAAAAACTGCTGCAGCATATTCAGATTCTGGAAGAAGGAATCTGTTTCCTTTCGCCAGAACACAAGGTGGAATTTCACAACGGATTGTTTATTCAGTATCTGAATACGATTTGTGATGAACCGGACAGCAATCCGGCGCTGATTCTGAGCGATCCCGGTTTTCGGAAACTTCAGAAATTTCTGACCAAAAAGGAGAATCCTTATTTTGAGAATCAAATCAAAAAACAGGGAAAAACTTTCTCGGTCAGAGCCAATGTTTTTGAAGACGGCAGTCTTGAAATCATTCTGAACGACATTACAAAACAGGAAAAAGTAAGACAGCTCAAACAGGAAATGACCGGCAATGTGGCACACGAACTGAGAACACCGGTGGCGGGCATTCGCGGATATTTGGAAACCGTGCTGACACAGGATCTGGACGAAGAAAAGAAACAGTATTTCATCGAACGGTCTTTTCAGCAGGTTTTGGCGCTCTCTGAAATTATTAGAGACATGAGTCTGATTGCGAAAATGGAGGAAACGCCCAATCTGATTGTTACCGAAAAAGTGAATATTGAGGCATTGCTGCAACGAATCAAAGAAGAAGTCGGTCCTCAGCTGAAATCAAAAAATATGGATTTCGATTTTCAATTGCCGCCCAATACCGAAATCAACGGCAGTTCCAATCTGATTTATTCGATTTTCAGAAATCTTACCGACAATGCCATCCGATATGCCGGATCGGATACCAAAATCAATGTGAACATTTACAATGAAGATGCTGATTATTACTATTTTTCATTTTATGATACAGGATCGGGCATCCCTGACGAAAGCCGTCTGAATCGGATTTTTGAACGGTTTTATCGGGTGAACGAAGGCAGGACACGCGACACCGGCGGTTCGGGTCTGGGTCTGTCGATTGTAAAAAATGCAGTGATTTTCCACAAAGGAAAAATTTCTGCCAAAAACCGAAAAAACGGCGGTTTGGAGTTTTTGTTTACTTTGAAGAAGTGATTTTTGCAGACGGCAATTTTAGATTCCGGGTTCCAAGTTTCGAGTTTTTTCAGGTTCACACTCAACATCCATCACCCCGCATCCAACAAATCTAAAAACTCTGACTTCTCAATTCTTCAACTTCATCAGCTGTTTTGATCAGCCCTTTTCCAAGTCTTCTGAAACCGTCTTTTGTAATCAGGAAATTGTCTTCTATCCTGATTCCGCCAAAGTTTCTGTATTTTTCAACTTCGTCATAATTGATGAAATCCTTCAGTTTGTTTTCGGCTTTCCAGATATCGATCAGTTCGGGAATCACATAGATGCCGGGTTCGACCGTTACCACAAAACCTTCTTCCAGCGGACGGCCCAGTCTGAGCGATTTCCACCCAAAAGTTTTGGTGTCTTTCGGATCATCCTGAGTATAACCGACATACTGTTCACCCAGATTTTCCATATCGTGTACATCCAGTCCCATCATATGACCGACCCCGCACTGAAAAAACAGCGTATGCACATTGTTCGCCACAGCTTCTTCGGGATTTCCTTTGAGCAGACCCAGATCGCACAGTCCTTCCACCAGTCGCAATGCAGCGGTGCGATGGACTTCTTTGTAATTGAGACCGGGTTTCATGATCGAATGTGAATCTTCAAATGCCTTCAGTACGATATTGTAAAAATCTCTCTGAACCGAACTGAATTTTTTGCCCGCCGGAAAGGTTCGGGTCAGGTCGCCTGCATAACCCGTCGAGGTTTCGACACCCGAATCGTTGAGCACCATATCACCCTCTTTGAGCGTGTTCATTCTGAAATGATTGTGAAGAATTTCGCCCCGAATCGTCATGATCGCCGGATATGAAAATCTGCATTCGTTGTCTGCGGCAAATTTCTCGATCGCACCGACCAGCTGATATTCCTTCATTCCGGGTTTTGCCATCCGCATTGCCAGCAGATGCATTTCGTTTGAAACATTGACCGCTTTTTCGATTTCTTCAATTTCTTCGGGCTGTTTGATTGAACGCTGTTTCACGATTGCTTTAATAAATTTTTCGGAAACATGAGTATCGACTTCCGAAATACTGCAGCCTGTCAGTTCACTGAGTTTCAATCGCTGAGCTGCGGAATAGGGCGGAAGAATATGAATCTTTTGTGATTTTTCTTTTGCTGTTTTCAGATAATCCGACAGTTTTCCAAAATCTTTTCTGTTGTGAACACCCGATTTTTCTGCTTTTGACTGTATGGTTTCCTGACGGCCCATCCAAACGATTGCGTCTATGCTCAGTTCGTCGCCAAAAATAATTGTTTCATCAGAGTCAAGGTCGATGACCGCAGCCAGTCCGGGTTCGCTGATTCCGAAATAATACAGAAAACTGCTGTCCTGCCGAAAAGGAAATGTATTGTCCGCAAAATTCATCGGCATTTCTGTATTTCCGATAAAAAGCAACAGACCCGACGATACATTTTTTTTCAGGATTCCCCTCCTTTTCTCATAAATCTCTTTTGAAAACATGTCTTTGATTTTTTGATTGAACTGTAAATTTAAGACGAAACCGCAACAAATGACAGCAAAACCGACAAAAAGAAATTCGACCATTCGGCTTGTATGCTGCCGGATTTTTGCTAACTTGCAGTCAGTCTAAAATTTAAGAGTTATGAAAAAGTTTTCCTTTTTATTTTTGTTCAGCTGTATTTTTCTGAGTGCACAGCAGTCGGAACTGGTCAGCAATACCTGGTATCTCGAATCGGTATCGGACGAAATTCATGAGAGCAGTGTTTATCCGCCGGTCAATGAAGAAATGTCGCAGATTACTTTTGAATTTTATCAGGAAAATGGCGAATGGTATTTTTTGACCGGAGCCTGTGCGCCGATTTCTGCAAAAATTTCAGACTTTGAAAATGGAACTTTCACCTATTCTGATTTGGAATGCTGCGAAGAAGGTGAGATGTGTGCACAGCCCGAAAATCAGGAATTTGAACAGCTTTACAATTCATATTTCGACGATTATACGTCACCATTGCTGATGTATATTATCAGTGAAAATCCGGACGGAACGCTGAGTCTGCAGCTGAGTACGATGATTTTTCAGGAGATGTATTTCAGAAATGTCAGTATGTCGGTTCAGGATGTCAATGATTTGAAACAGCCCGAATATCTGCTGAATTTTAGTGGAAATGAACTGATTATTCAAAATCAAAATCAGACATCTGCTGCTGCTTCGGTTGAAATTTATGATCTGTCGGGCAAAAGGATTTTTGAAAACCATAGTCTGAGCGGTCAGCGCATCCAGGTTGGAAATCTTCCTAAATCGGTTTATATCATAAGGATCAAAGACAGCAAAGGAAAGATTTTCAGCAAGAAACTGAGAAAGGATTAAAGAGTTTAAATTCTCATTCATTAAAATGATAGGAAAAAGCAAAGCGGACAAACGTCCGCTTTTTATTTGAATTTTATTTTAATCTGCATATCTTTTTACGGATTGATGGTCAAAAATACATAAGCGACCAGATTGACCAGCAGCACCACTCCGTAAACAGAATTGCTTCGTCCGCCGATCAGCGAAATCATTACCGTAAAAATTGAAATTACAAGCAGTATGATTGACAGCAGATCCAATCCAAGAATGACTGAGAAACCCCAGAAATAACTTGCAATCGAAACCGCAGGAATGGTCAGCCCGATACTTGCAATCGCCGATCCCAATGCCAGATTGAGACTTGTCTGAAGCTTGTCTTTTCTGGCCGCATTCACCGCCGCAATTCCTTCCGGCAAAAGGATGATGGCGGCTATGATCACGCCGACAAGGGTTTTGGGCAGTCCGTAGGAAACAATCAGTGTTTCCATCGGTATGGAAAGATCTTTTGCAAGCAGCACCACGATTGCCAGACTCAAAATCAGGAATATCAGACTGATAAAAAATGACCTCGTTGAAACGGTTACCGAATTGTGTTCCTTGTTTCCGTCTTCCGAAACAATGAAATATTCCCTGTGTTTGGTGGTTTGTGCGGATATAAATGCCACATAGATCACCAGACAGGCAAAAACTTCAAAAATTATCTGCGATTTGGTATAGTACGGTCCCGCCTGACTGTTGGTAAATGTGGGCAGTACCATTGTAAATGCAACAATTGATATCAGAGTAACCAGCGCAATACGAACCGAGTGGGCAGAAAATGTCTGGGTATGAAATTTATTGCCGCCGATAAACAGACTGAGCCCGACGATCCCGTTCAGAATGAGCATCACCGCGGCATATACCGTGTCCCGTGCAAATGAGGCATATTGTTCGCCGCCTGTAATCATCAGTGAAACGATGATCGAAACTTCAATGATGGTGATTGACAATGCGAGAATTATGGTTCCGTATGGTTCACCGACCCTGTGCGCAACGATCTCGGAATGGTGAACCGCTGACATTACGCTGAAAATCAGCAGGATTCCGGCAAATATCTGAAACGGAATATTGTCGTCAAGATAGCCTGAAAGATACAAAACCCAGGCGAGCAGAGGGATTGAAGTGGTCCATTCATAAAACTTTCTGATTCCTTTTAATCTTTTGATTCTGCTCATACATTGTATTTTGTCAATTTAATTTTATTCCTTTTTGAATTTCACAAAACCGACGGTTCATAAAATCACACCAAAAGCTTGAAATTCTTGTCATTTATCAGATTTTGCAAAATTAAAAAAGTGATATGAAAATCAATGTATGCTTTGCAGAGATTTTTTGGTTTTTTTCATCAGCGCTGTCTTGGGATACAATCTCGCGGCAGCAGCGACTGAGGATATTTTTTCGCAAAATCATAAGCTTTTTCAGTTCAGATAATTAAGATGAAAACCGAATTCTTTTCAAATTTTTTCTGAATTTATTTCAGATATGAATTTTAACTGTATTTTTGGAACAATTAAGAAATGGTTGGTCTAAAGATAATGGCTGCAACGCTCATGATCAGAGTTCTAATTTTCATTGCTGTTTTATTTTTCGGTTTCAGTCTTTACGGACAGGAATTCGATACCATTCCGAGAAAGAAAATTCGGCTCGTTAAGGTATTGGAAGGTCCGAAAATTAACGGTATTCTGGACGATGCAGCCTGGCAGAACGCACCGGTGGCCACCGACTTTGTGGAGCGTCTGCCCAACAACGGCAGACCGATTCCCGACAGTCTGAGAACCGAAGTGAAAATCGTTTATGACGATTTTGGAATTTATTTCGGTGCAACCATGTACGATCCCGAATCCGAAAAAATACTCAAAGAACTGACCGAACGTGACGATATCGGCAACGACGATTTCTTTTTTATACTGCTCAACGGATACAATGACCGTCAGCAGAGTCTTCAGTTTATCGTGACTGCCGCAGGTGTTCAGTATGATGCCAAAATGACCAACGGAAATGAGGATTCGTCGTGGAACGGCGTCTGGTACAGCAGCGTGAAGATCAATGATGACAGCTGGGTGGCGGAGATTTTTATTCCTTATTCCGAAATTCGTTTTCCAAAAAAAGATGTGCAGTTGTGGGGGCTTCAGATGGAAAGAGAATTTCGAAGAACCAGATCACGTTACAGCTGGAATCATGTGGACAATGTCAAAGGATCATTCTCGATTTATGACGGTGAAATTCACGGAATCCAAAACATTGATCCGCCGGTCCGACTGTCTTTTCAGCCCTATCTTTCCGGTTATATCAACGATTATGACGGAAAAACAGATTTTGTTTACAATGGCGGCCTGGATCTGAAATACGGAATCAGTGATGCTTTTACGCTCGATATGATGCTGGTGCCCGATTTCGGGCAGACCAAATTTGACCCAAAAGTGCTGAATCTTACCGCTTTTGAAGTTCAGTACGAAGAACAGCGGCCATTCTTTACCGAAGGGACCGAGCTGTTCAACAAAGGAGATTTGTTTTATTCGAGAAGGGTGGGCGGTTATCCGAGTCTGAATCCAAGACTGTCGGCAGATGAAGAAATTGTCAAATACCCGGCAAAAGTGGATTTGATCAATGCAATAAAAGTTTCGGGCCGAACCAGAAAAAATCTCGGTATCGGTGTTTTCAATGCGGTCACCGAAAGAACTTATGCCAAAATTAAAAATACAGCTACCGGCGAGACCCGAAAAGAATTGGTTGAACCGTTTGCCAATTACAATGTGCTTGCATTGGATCAGAGATTCGGACAAAACAATTCAATTTCATTTGTCAATACCAGCACTTTGCGCGAAGGAAATTATCGGGATGCAAATGCATCAGGTCTCTATTTTGATGTGACCAATAAGAACAATATCATGAATTATTGGGGAAATGCAGAAGCGAGTTTTGTCAAAGATACCGAAGATCTGTTTGGGATGGAAGGTGGTCTGTCGGCTGCCAAAATCAACGGGAAACACAGAGCCCAGGCAAGCATTTTATTCAGAACCAAAGATTACAATATTGACGATCTGGGTTATACCGGTCAGACCAATTACATCAATTATTTTGGTTATTACGGCTATCGGATTTTACAGCCCAAGGGTGCTTTCAATACCGCTTATCTGAATTTCAATCTGAACTACGGACGAAGATTCGAACCGGATCTGTACAATTATTTCAATTTCAATTTTAATTCTGAATTTGAGACAAAAAAATATCTTTCGTTTGGTGTTGGATTTGAAACCGCTCCCTTTGGCAACAATGAAATTTATGAACCGCGCGTAGAAGGTCGTTATGTGAAAATTCCGGCATATTATTATCCGTCCGGCTGGTTTTCAACCGATTACAGAAAGAGGCTTGCGCTGGATGTTAATCTGAGCTGGGTCAAATATGACCAGAGCGGACGAGACAAACTGACAATGAGACTGGCGCCGAGATTCAGGGTTTCTGACAAATTGAAACTTTTTCTGTCCTCACAGGCAACGCTTTCAGCCAACGAACAGGGATTTGTTGACTATGACGGAGTCAATATTTATTTTGGCAAACGCAACCGGAATACTTTTGAAACCTCGTTGGAATCACAATTTATTTTCAATGATAAAATGGCGATGAATCTTGCGTTCAGACATTATTACACAGATGTCAGTTATGATAAATTTTACACACTTGAAGAAAACGGAGAACTGACACCCGATTTTAGTTACAATACAAATCAGAACGGGACTTACAATTTCTGGAACATCGATCTGCGTTTCAGCTGGTGGTTTGCGCCCGGCAGTCAGCTGACTTTTTTGTACCGAAATGCAGTTGAAAGCTATAAGGATGTTTCCGGGATGAATTTTCGGGATAATTTCGATTATCTCTTTCACCAGCCGCAGCTCAACAGTTTTTCAATCCGAATCAGTTATTATCTGGATTACAACCGGGTGAAAACCATTTTCAAAAAGAGACATGAAACAGACGAAACCGTCAGATCACGCAATCCCTACCAAAACAGCGGCCGGACTTATGTCAAAAATTACTGATTCATCAATTTCCATTCATCATCCGCATTCCGTATTTTTACCCAAAATTAATCAGACGGATATGATCAACTGGGAAAACATAAAAAAATACGAAGACATCACTTTTAAAAAATGCGACGGAGTGGCACGGATTGCAATCAACCGGCCCGAAGTCAGAAATGCGTTCAGACCCAAAACCGTTTTTGAACTGCTCGATGCTTTTACGCTTGCAGAAGAAGACCGTTCGATCGGTGTGATTTTGCTGACCGGCGAAGGTCCTTCGCCCAAAGACGGAGGCTGGGCATTCTGTTCGGGCGGCGATCAGCGGGTGCGTGGCAAAAAAGGTTATGAAGGCGACGACCGTGTCGGACGATTGAATATTCTGGAAGTTCAGCGTCTGATCAGATTTTCGACCAAAGTGGTCATCGCAGTGGTCAACGGCTGGGCGGTCGGCGGCGGACATTCGCTGCATGTGGTCTGCGATATGACGGTGGCTTCTGAAGAGCATGCGATCTTCAAACAGACAGATGCCGATGTGGCCAGTTTTGACGGCGGTTTCGGTTCTGCCTATCTCGCGCGTCAGGTCGGACAAAAAAGAGCACGCGAAATATTTTTTCTCGGTTTGAATTATTCTGCACGCGAAGCATTTGAAATGGGAATGGTCAATGCGGTGGTTCCTCACAACGAACTCGAACAGTTTGCTTTTGACTGGGCGCAGGAAATACTGACCAAATCGCCGACAGCCGTCAAAATGCTGAAATTTGCATTCAACCTGATCGATGACGGTCTGGTTGGTCAGCAGGTATTTGCAGGAGAAGCTACAAGATTGGCTTATGGAACCGACGAAGCCGAAGAGGGCAGAAACGCATTTCTTGAAAAGAGAAAGCGAAATTTTGACAAATTCAGATAGTCGGCGACCAAATCTTCTGTAATTTTACCGAATCAAAATTTGATTTTGGCCATCATCCAATATGCCTGATCCCGAAAATACGATCCCGTCCGTCTGGAAAAACAAAGAATTCAGAGCACTGATTTTTCTGAGATTCTCACTGATTTTCGCGCTTTTTATGCAGAGCACTTCGGTTGCCTTTGAAATCTTCAGAGTGACCCAAAAAGAAATTTATCTCGGCCTGATCGGGCTTTTTGAATTTGCACCGATTTTATTTACGGCCTTTTACGCCGGTCAGCTGGTGGACAGAAAGGACAAACAAAAGATGACCGCACGGACCATCGGCGCTTTTATGGTTGCATCCTTTGTGCTGATGACCATCAATTTTCCGTCGGTTCAGCAAAAAGTTGGAACCACGGTCTATCTGGCAGTTTGTTATCTCGCTTTTTTCATACTCGGACTGACGCGCGCATTCAGTACACCTGCTGTTTTTTCACTGTTGGCAAGAGTGGTGAGAAGAGAAAATTACGAAAAAGCAATTCCGATCAATTCTTCATCTTTTATGATCGGAGCGGTGACCGGGCCTTTGGTCGGCGGTTTGCTGCTGGCTGCGGTTGGAATTGAAATTACCCTGGCAATCGCATTTCTGATGATGTGTATTTCAATGATTGCAGTCTATCGGATTTCACCCAAACCGCCCGAAGAACCAGAACTGAGTTCTGAAGAAACTCCGGTTCAGCGGATAAAGGAAGGTTTGAAATTCATTTGGGCAACACCGATTATACTGGCAGTTTTGAGTCTCGATATGTTTGCGGTATTTTTTGGAGGCGCCGAATCGATGCTGCCTGCGGTGGTCGAAAAAGTTCTGAATGCCGGTGCGGTCGAATTCGGCTGGCTGAGATCGGCTCACGGAATCGGCGCACTGAGCATGATGCTGATTTTATCGACAGTTCCCATTTTGCGAACAAGGGTCGGTCCGAAACTTTTGGGTTCTGTGGCCGGATTCGGGCTCTGTATCATCATGTTCGGTTTGTCAAAAAACTTTTATCTGTCATTCCTGATACTGATGTGCGGCGGTGCATTTGACGCGGTTTCGGTCATCATCAGACAAAGCATTTTGCAATACAAAACACCCGAAAATCTGAAAGGTCGTGTGTCATCGGTCAACAGTATTTTTGTCAGCAGTTCAAACGAATTGGGCGCTTTTGAAAGCGGTGTGGCAGCCAGTCTGCTCGGTCTGGTTCCGTCGATAATTTTTGGCGGTGCGATGACCATTTTTGTTGTAATCGTCATTGCGATGAGGATCAAAGCAGTCAGACATGTAAAACTCGAATGATCGGTTTTGGTTTGAATTTTTGATTCTTTTGAAACAGTTTTCAGCCGAACAAATTCAGTAAATTTGCAAACTATGAAGAAATGGATTCATGCCGCAAGATTGAGAACCCTGCCGCTGTCGGTCAGCGGAATCATACTCGGTTCGCTGATTGCGCTTTCTGAAGGATACTGGAACTGGTGGATATTTATACTTGCCTTTCTGACCACACTGTTTTTACAGATTTTGTCAAATTATGCAAACGATTACGGCGACGGAGTCAGAGGAACAGACACCCATCGTGTGGGCGAAAAAAGGATAGTTGCAGCCGGTGAAGTCACGCCGGGACAGATGAAAACCGCAATTGTGATTTTCAGTGCATTGTCGGCAGCGACCGCTTTGATTTTGATTTATGTCGCCTTCAAAGAGAATTTTATTTTTGCCGCGCTTTTTATCTTTTTGGCTTTTGCCTGCGTCTGGGCGGCGATCAAATATACGGTCGGCAGAAATGCTTATGGTTATGCCGGTCTGGGCGATCTGTTTGTATTTCTTTTTTTTGGGATTATTTCGGTTTGGGGAAGTTATACGCTTTATGAACACGGCGAATTCAACAGCCTGATTTTTCTTCCGGCAGTTGCAGTCGGACTTTTGAGTACAGCAGTTTTGAATCTGAATAATATGCGCGATATGGCCTCTGACAGCCGTTCGGGAAAACGGACGATTCCGCTCAAAATCGGTTTTCAAAAAGCAAAGATCTATCAATCGTTTTTGCTGCTGCTTCCTTTTGTTTTGGTTATGATTTATCTGTATCTGTCCGAAAAATCAAACTGGTTTCATTTTCTGTATCTGATCCTGCTGATTCCGGCTTTTCTGATTTTGAAAACTCTTTTTTCGACCGAAGACCAGCGGCTGCTTGACAAAGAATTAAAGAAGGTTGCTTTGCTGACTTTGGTTTTTTCGCTAATTTTAGGAATTAGTTTAAATTTTTAAAAATGAAAATCAAATATCTCGGCCATGCCTGTCTTCAGATTGAGGCAAACGGAAAATTCATCATAGTCGATCCGTTTATTTCGGGTAATCCTTTGGCAAAATCAATCGATGTGAATTCGCTGAAAGCTGATTATCTGCTGCTGACCCATGCACACGGCGATCATATTGCAGATGTCGAACCGATAGCCAAAAGAACCGGTGCGACGATCATTTGTAATGCCGAAATGTCTTATCATTATGATGCAAAAGGATTCAAAACCGTTGGAATGAACACCGGCGGAAAATTCAGTTTTGACGGAATTTTGGTCAAATCGACCATTGCATTTCATTCGAGTTCTTTTCCGGACGGAAGTTATGGCGGAAATCCGAACGGATATGTGATGGAAGCAGACGGAAAAAGGATATACATCGCCGGCGATACTGCGCTGACCAATGAAATGAAACTGATTCCGGATACCATTGGTGCGCCGGATCTGGCGGTCTTACCGGTTGGAGATCATTTTACAATGGGATATGAAGACGCCTGCATCGCGAGCAATTTTATCAGATGCAACCGTGTTGTCGGTTATCATTTTGATACTTTTCCGCCGATTGCAATCGACCACCAAAAGGCTATCAATCATTTTTCCGGTCAGGGAAAAGTTTTGATTCTTCCAAAGATTGGTGAAAGTTTTGAAGTATAAATTTGAAGAATTAATAAAATCAAATTAAAAGCCCCGATCAAATGACCGGGGATTTTTGGTGTATTGAATTGAATTAATTTTTATTTCAGTCCCTTCGTTTCAAGAATCGTACTCACATTCGGATCGCTTCCTCTGAAAGCTTTGTATGCGTCTTTGTATTCGATCGTATTTCCTCTCGAAAGGATCATATCTCTGTATCGCTGGCCGTTTTCGCGTTTCAAACCGCCGTTTTCGTCAAACCATTTTCCGGTATCGAGCGCAAGCATCTCTGTCCACAGATAGGCATAATATCCGGCTCCGTAACCGCCTGCAAAAATATGGTTGAAATAGGTGGCGCGGTATCTCGGCGGGACATTGTCCATCCACAAACCTTCTGCTGCCAGTGATTCTTTTTCAAATTTATCAGCATCAAAATCTGCCGGTACCGATTCAATCGTATGGAAATTGAAGTCCAGACTTGCAGCCGACAGCACTTCACCAAATGAAAATCCCTGATTGAAAGTCGATGCTCTCTTGATCTTGTCAATCAGACTCTGCGGAATCTGTTCGCCGGTTTCATAATGTTTTGCATAATTTCTCAAAACTTCCGGATAGAGCGCCCAGTGCTCGTTTGCCTGTGAAGGATATTCAACAAAATCTCTTGCAACAGATGTTCCCGAAATCGTCGGATATTTCTGGTCTGCAAAAAATCCGTGCAGCGCATGACCGAATTCGTGGAACAGGGTTTCAACTTCGTCATAACTTAAAAGTGCAGGTTCGCCGTCTGCGGGTTTACTGTAATTGCAAACATTGTAAATCACCGGTTTTTTATTGAAAAGATGAGACTGGGTGACAAAATTGCTCATCCATGCACCGCCTCTTTTGCTCGGTCTTTTGAAATAATCGCCATAAAACAATCCCAATGGTGAACCGTCTTCTTCAAACAATTCATATACCAAAACATCGGGATGATAAACCGGCAGGTCGGTTCTTTCTTTAAATGTAATGCCGTAAAGTTTGTTTGCTGCAAAGAAAACGCCGTCTTCCAAAACTGTTTTCAGTGTGAAATAGGGTTTGATTTCATTTTCGTCCAGATCGTATTTTGCTTTTCTTACTTTTTCGGAATAATAGGTCCAGTCCCAGGGTTTCAGTTCAAAATCACCGCCTTCCGAATCGATCATCTGCTGAAGTTCCGCAGCTTCTTTGTTTGCAGTTGCAACCGTTGCCGGAACCAGTTCTGCAAAGAAATTATCGACCGTGTCGGTGGTTTTTACCATCGTATCCTGAAGATTCCATGCCGCATAATTAGGATAACCCAAAAGTTTTGCTTTCTGACTTCTCAGTTCAACAATCTGTCTGATCAGATCCAAAGTTGAATACTTTCCGTTGTCGGTTCTGTGCCAGCCTCTGTTGAACAGTTCCTCACGAACCGATCTGTCGTTCAGCGACTGGGTGGCAGGCTGCTGGGTGGTATTTTGAATCGGGATGATCCATTCGTTTTTTTCTTTGTCTTTCAGCGAATTGATCTCACCCTGTGTCAGTCCGTCGAGTTTGCTGACATCGGTAATTTTGAGTGCGGAATTATTTCCGGCTTCCAAAAGCGTCTGACCGAATTTGTTGGTCAGCGTTGCTATTTTTGAATTGATTTCTTTCAATTTGTTTTTGTCATCATTGGAAAGATTTGCGCCTGCTTTTACAAAATTCTGATAAGTCACATTGAGCAGACTCAGATCTTCGCCTTCCAATCCGAGACTTTCTTTTTGATCATACAGGGTTTTGATTCGCTGAAAAAGTTTTTCGTTCAGCAGTATATTGTCCTGGTGTTCTGCAAATTTCGGAGACATCTCTTCTTCCAGTTTTTTGAGTGTATCATTTGTATCTGCCGCCGTTAGCGAATAAAATACATTTGAAACCCGATCGACCAGTTCGTTTGCTTTTTGCATTTCGACCAGCGTATTTTCAAAGGTCGGTGCTTCGCTGTTGTTTGCAATTTTATCGATTGCGTCATCTTCAACCTGCAGCGCATATTCAAGCGCCGGTTTGAAATCCTCGTTTTTTATTTTTGAGAAATCGGGAGCCGAATAGGGAAGTGTGCTCTCCCGAATCAACGGATTGTCTTTCATTTCTTCTGCTGTGTATTTTTTTATTTGAATTGTTTTGTTGTCTCTGCATCCGGCAGAAATCAATAAAACCGAAGCCATCAGGCTCAAGACTTTTATTTTCATTTTGGGATTAGTTTTGGTCAAAATTAGCTGAATGATTTATAAATTCAAAAGTTTAAGCTGATTTTAAGAAAACTGCTGATTTGGCTCATCTTCAAATCGCATAAAATTTCGTAATTTTGCAACCTGAATTTCTCTAAACCGAGAATCAGAAATTAAATTACAGACGACAAAAATTAAAAAATCAAAGCATGTCAAATTCAAAAATTCATTACACCCTGACCGATGAAGCGCCAATGCTGGCAACTCATTCGTTTCTGCCTGTTGTAAAGGCATTTACCAAAACTGCCGGAATCGAAATCGAAGTTTCCGATATATCGCTTGCGGGCAGGATACTCGCCACTTTCCCGGATTTCCTGAAAGACGATCAGAAAGTTCCGGATGCACTGGCTGAGCTGGGTGAATTGACTTTAAATCCGGATGCCAACATCATCAAACTTCCGAATATTTCTGCTTCTGTCCCACAGCTGACTGCTGCGATTTCTGAATTGCAGAGTAAAGGATTTGCGGTTCCCGATTATCCGGCAGAACCCAAAAATGATGAAGAAGCAGTGATTAAAACCAGATATGCAAAAGTTTTGGGAAGCGCTGTAAATCCGGTTTTGAGACAGGGAAATTCTGACCGTCGCGCACCAAAAGCGGTGAAAGATTATGCGAAATCACATCCGCACAAAATGGGAAACTGGGCAAAAGACAGCAAAACCGAAGTTGCACACATGAATGACCATGATTATTATGCAACCGAAAATTCGTTGACACTCGATCATCCGACCGAATACAAAATTGTATTTTACGGAAATGACGGTTCTCAAAAAGTTTTAAAAGATGCTGCAAAACTTCTGAAAGACGAAGTAATCGATACTGCTGTGATGAGCATCAATGCACTGAAAAAATTTGTTGAGCAGGCGATTGAAGAAGCAAAAGAAAAAAATGTACTGCTTTCTGCGCATTTGAAAGCAACCATGATGAAGGTTTCTGATCCGATTATGTTCGGTGCAATCGTGGAAACTTATTTCAAAGATGTATTTTCAAAATACAGTGAACTGTTTGATTCGCTCGACATCAATCCGAACGACGGTTTGGCCAATCTGTACACAAAAATCGCAGGAAACCCGAAAGAACAGGAAATTAAAAAAGACATTGAAACCGCAATCGAAAACGGACCGGGAATCGCAATGGTGAATTCTGACAAAGGAATTACAAATTTCCATGTTCCGTCAGACATCATCGTTGATGCTTCAATGGCGGCGCTGATCAGAAATGGAGGAAAAATGTGGAACAAAGACGGAAATGAAGAAGATACCGTCTGCATCGTTCCCGACCGTTCTTATGCTTTGCTTTATGAGGCTGTGATCGATGATATGAAAGAAAACGGCACACTCGATCCGACAACGATGGGAAGCGTTCCCAACGTCGGACTGATGGCTCAAAAAGCTGAAGAATACGGTTCGCACGACAAAACTTTCCAAATCACTGCTGACGGTTTTGTGAAAGTTGAAGAACCAAACGGAAATGTGCTGCTCGAACAAAAAGTTGAAAAAGACGATATTTTCAGAATGTGTCAGGTGAAAGATGCACCAATCAAAGACTGGGTAAAATTGGCGGTCAATCGTGCAAGACTTTCAAATACACCGGCTATTTTCTGGCTGGACAAAGCAAGAGCACACGACAGACAGTTGATTGAAAAGGTTGAAAAATATCTGAAAGAATTTGATACCGAAGGCTTGGACATCCGAATCATGGATGTGAAAGATGCATCCAAAGAAACAATGAAAAGAATCAGAGCCGGAAAAGACACGATTTCGGTTACCGGAAACGTGCTGAGAGACTATCTGACCGATCTTTTCCCGATTCTCGAATTGGGAACTTCTGCAAAAATGCTTTCGATCGTTCCGCTGATGGCGGGCGGCGGACTTTTTGAAACCGGTGCCGGCGGATCTGCGCCAAAACATATCCAGCAGTTTGTTGAAGAAGGTTATCTGAGATGGGATTCTTTGGGTGAATTCCTGGCGTTGCAGGCGTCGCTTGAACATCTGGCACAGACTCAGGGAAATCAGAAATCACAAATCCTTGCTGATGCTTTGGATGCTGCAAATGCGAAATTTCTTGAAAATGACAAATCGCCGGGAAGAAAACTGGGCACCATCGACAACAGAGGTTCTCATTATTATCTGGCGATGTACTGGGCAGAAGCATTGACCAATCAGTCAAAAGACAGCGAACTGGCAGCCAAATTTGCAGCGGTCGCAAAAGAGATGGAAGAGAACGAATCAAAGATCAATGACGAACTGATAGGTGCACAGAACAAACCTCAGGACATTGGCGGATATTACAAACAGGACGAACAGAAAACCTATGCTGCAATGCGTCCGTCACAAACTTTGAACAGCATTGTTGATCAAATCTGATCGGCGGGAAACAACAGCTGAGGGTTTCATTTTGATGAAGCCCTCATTAAATTTATCATACAACAGCTGATTAAAAATTATTAATTTTAGAACCTAAATCAATCAAAATGAATTTTCAGAATCTTAAAATAGAAACAGCCGACCGAATCGCAGTGGTGACACTCAACCGGCCCGAAGCACTGAATGCACTCAACCGTGATCTGCTTTCGGAACTGAGTACATTTTTTGACGAAGCTGCTTCGGATGACAATATTCGTGTGGTGATCCTGATTGGCAGCGGCGAAAAATCTTTTGTTGCAGGTGCCGACATCAAAGAATTCAGTCATTTCAATCAAAAAGAAGGCGAAGCGCTTTCGGCAGAAGGTCAACATCAGGTTTTTGATAAAATTGAAAATTTTGGCAAACCGGTCATTGCGGCTGTCAACGGTTTTGCACTGGGCGGCGGTCTTGAACTTGCGATGGCTTCACACATCAGGATTGCATCCGACAATGCAAAACTCGGTCTGCCAGAAGTGACTTTGGGTCTGATTCCGGGTTATGGCGGAACCCAGAGACTGCCGAGACTGGTCGGAAGAGGAAGAGCGGCACAAATGATTTTTACGTCCGAAATGATCAGTGCGCAAAGAGCATTTGAAATCGGTCTGGTCAATGAGGTGGTTGCTCAGCCCGAACTGCTTGATCGTGCAAAAGCAATTGCATCAAAAATTTCAAAAAATTCATCAACTGCAATTTCAAAGGCAATCAAAGCAATCAATGCGAGCGGAACAAATGACGGTTTTGGTGTGGAAATTCAAAGCTTTGGCGAACTGTTTGAAGAACAGGATTTCAAAGAAGGAGTAAGTGCGTTTCTTGAAAAAAGGAAACCTGATTTTAAATAAAAACCGTTAATTTTTATTATCATTGTAGCCCATAAAAAAATTCCGGCAGAACAGATTTGCCTGATTTTTGCGGCGGATAAAAAGCGAAAAACTGACTTATGACCGAATTTTTCGAAAAACTCAGTAACGAATTCACACTTCCATTAAACAATCCGGTATTGTTTTTTTCGGTCATTCTGCTCATCATACTGCTTGCCCCGATTTTACTGAAAAGACTGAATATACCCGGAATCATCGGTCTGATCATTTCCGGAGTGGTCATCGGTCCGCATGGCTTCAACGTATTGGAAAACAACTTTGCGATGAAGCTGTTTTCGACCATCGGTCTGTTGTACATCATGTTTATCGCCGGTCTGGAGCTCGATCTGAATGAATTCAAAGCCAACAAAAACAAAAGTCTGGTCTTTGGATTTTTCACCTTCATCATACCGCTTGCCATCGGTTATCCGGCCATGTATTATTTTCTCGGTCATTGGTACGATTTTGATTTTAACGCAAGTTTCCTCACTGCGAGTATGTTTGCGACCCATACCCTGGTTGCCTATCCGATTGTCAGCCGGCTCGGTGTCTCAAAAAATCAGGCGGTTGCAATCACCGTCGGCGGCACCATACTGACCGATACTGCAGTGCTGATCGTACTTGCGATCATTGTCGGCAATCACAAAGGAACGCTTGACCAGGCATTCTGGATACAGCTGGGAATTTCACTGGTGATATTTTCCGCCATTATGTTTCTGGTAATTCCAAGGATAGCAAAATGGTTTTTTAAAAAATTGGAGAGCGAAAAACACGCCCATTATATATTTGTACTGGCGGTTGTGTTTTTTGCAGCTTTTCTGGCTGAAGTTGCAGGAATCGAAGCGATCATCGGTGCGTTTGTCGCAGGTCTTGCGCTCAATCCGCTGATTCCGCAGTCATCTGCACTGATGAACCGGGTTGAATTTATCGGCAATTCACTGTTTATTCCTTTCTTCCTGATCTCGGTCGGTATGCTGGTCGATATCAGTGTCATCCTTCAGGGATGGGAAGGAATCATTGTTGCCATCGTGCTCAGTGTGGTGGCATTGTCCGGAAAATGGATTGCGGCATGGATCACACAGATGATATATAAATATACCGGTGCCCAAAGACAGATCATTTTTGGTCTGAGCGGCGGTCATGCGGCAGCAACTCTGGCGGTGATTTTGGTCGGATACCGTGAAGGAATTCTGGATGACGGAATCCTAAACGGAACCATTATTCTGATTCTGATTACCTGTGTGGTTGCATCATTTGCAGCTGAAAAGGCAGCAAAGAAAATTGCACTGACAGAAGAAAAAGATTTATCGGTTGAAAATCTGAAAGGAAGAGCCGAAAAGAGCGAACAGATCATACTTCCGATTTCTGATTTGTCGGCAGTCGAAGGTCTGCTTGATTTTGCACTGATTATAAAGGACAAAAACTCTGACAATCCGATTTCTCTGCTTTCGGTGGTTCCAAACAACAGTGAGTCCGAAGTGAATCTGCTGAAATACAAAAAAGAGCTTGAAAAATATATCGATCAGGGTTCTGCAGCCGAAGCAAAAGTAAACACCATAACCACCATCGACCACAATCAGTCGAGCGGTATTGCAAGGATATCAAAAGAGACCAGCGCAGATATCGTCATCATGAAATGGCCCGAAAAAGGAGGGATTTTCGATTATATCTTTGGTGACAAGATGGGAACCATCATCAGCAAAGTGGACAGAATACTTGTTTTCTGTCACATCGTCAAACCGCTGATTGAAAAGAAAAGACTAATCTATATCTGCCCGCCGTTTGCAGAAAGAGAAAGCGGTTTCAAACTGATTATACAAAAAGTCATGAGGATTGCGCAGGAATACAGCACTTCGGTCATGCTGTATGCTGAAGAAAAAACATATCTGGCGATTCAGCAGATTATGAAGGAATCAAAATTGGGCGGAAAACTCAACTTTGTTCCGTTTTCCGAATGGGATGATTTCCTGATCATTTCAAAAGACATACAGCCAACCGATCTGATTATTTTGAATTCGGCAAGAAGAAATACGATTTCATATATTTCATCACTCGAAAAAGCGCCAGGAAAATTTGAAAAATATTTTCCGAACAACAGTCTGATCGTGATCTATCCGCAGGCAAACGAAGGCGAGTGGCATATGGACAATTATGAAGATTTCTCGGCTGCTTCTATGAGCAAAGGAGTTGAAACCATAGAGAGTTTTGGCAAGGGAATTGGAAGTATTTTCAGAAAAAAGAAGAAGAAATAATTCTCATAAATTTCAAATTAATTTTTACAATGGATTTAATAGATAAGGTTGCCTACATTACGGGAGGCACAAAAGGTATCGGCTACGGAACTGCAAAAGTTCTGCTGAATGCCGGAATGAGGGTTGCAATCAGCGGACGAAGACAGGAAGATGTTGAAAATGCTGCAAAATCTCTGGGAGACAGTTCAGGGGTTTTTGGTGTGGTGTCAGATGTGACAAATTTTGAAGACGAAAAAAATGCGGTTCAGAAAATAACTGCTCATTTTGGTCAGCTCGATGCGGTACTTGCCAACGCAGGTGTCGGAATTTTTTCTTCGGTTGACGAGATGTCGGCTGAAGATTTTGACCAAATGATGAAAACAAATCTGTACGGTGTTTTTCATACACTGAAAGCTTCGGTTGAAGAACTGAAAAAATCGGAAGGTTATTACATCACACTGGCGAGTCTTGCCGGAACAAATTTCTTTGAAAAAGGAGCCGGTTACAATGCCACCAAATTCGGAGTGGTCGGTTTTACACAGGCTGCGATGCTCGATTTGAGAAGATACAATATCAAGGTTTCGACCATCATGCCGGGTTCGGTTGCGACTTATTTCAACAATCATGTGCCGGATGAAAAAGACGGCTGGAAGATTCAGCCTGAAGACATCGGTCAGCTGGTTTTGGATCTGCTCAAAATGAATCCGAGGACGCTGCCGAGTAAGATTGAAGTCAGACCGACAAGGCCTGGTGGAAATCCAAGTATTTGAATAAATAAACAGTAATTTGAGTTTGAAGTTGAAAAAAATCTTCAAATATTGTTTAATTTTTATTTTTCTGATGTCTTGTGATAAAGACATCAATAAAGTTTTTGTTGACAAGCGTATTGAAAAACTTTTTGTAGAATTTGTGGATGAAGCAAAAAATAGCCCCTATAAAGGTGGAAATAAAATTTTTGTTTCAGTCTATGGGGAAATTTCAGATGAACAATTTTGCTTAAACTTTGAAAACGAAAAATATTATAATTCTGATGAGAAATATTCAAAATTCAATTATCAGGGTTTTAAAGTTTATGTGAATGAAAATGTCCCAAAATCTATAGTTCAGCTAGATAAATTTGATGAAAATGCAAAGTTTAACTTACCCGAAGGAGTAATCCCTTCTATAAGGGAATTTTTGGAATTGTGGATATGTGTAAATCAAGACTCTTTAAAGGTGAAATATATAAATTTTGAAAATAAAGAATGGTCGGAAAGTTGGGAGATGATGGAATGATATACTTTTTTAGAAAATCTTTCTGTTTTCTACTTTTTACTTTTTACTTAAATCATAACTTTGTCCAAAAACATAGAAAATGTTAGTCGTATCTGCAATTCTGGAAAATAAAGAAAGAATCATTGAAGGTTTGAAAAAGAGAAATTTCAAACAGTTGGAACTGGTCGATGAGGTGTTGAACACAGACGAACTTCGTCGGAAAACCCAGTTTGAACTGGACAATCTGCTTTCCGAATCAAACCGAATGTCAAAAGAAATCGGACAGCTGTTTCAGCAGGGAAAAACTGCAGAAGCAAATGATCTGAAGGAAAAGACTGCAACTTATAAATCAAAAATCAAAGAGCTTCAGGATCTGCTGAATGATTATGAAGAAAGTCTGAAAAATATGCTGTATCAGATTCCGAATATTCCGCACAGCAGCGTGGTTCAGGGATTTGGAGCAGAAGATAACGAAGTTGTTTTCAAAGAAGGAGACGATTCGCCAAAACCGGATATGATGCCGCATTGGGATCTGGCAAAAAAACTGAATCTGATCGATTTTGAACTCGGTGTTAAGATTACAGGTGCGGGATTTCCGGTTTATCTCGGAAAAGGAGCAAGATTTCAGAGAGCACTGATCCAGTATTTTTTGGATAAAAACACAGCAGCCGGATACAAAGAAATCATTCCACCCTTTGTGGTGAACGAAGCTTCAGGATACGGAACCGGTCAGCTGCCCGACAAAGAAGGTCAGATGTATTATGTGAATGAAGATGAACTTTATCTGATTCCGACTTCAGAGGTTCCGGTGACCAATCTGTATCGTGACGAATTGCTGAACGAATCTGATTTGCCGGTCAAAATGACTGCCTATTCGCCCTGTTTCAGAAGAGAGGCGGGAAGTTACGGAAAAGATGTTCGCGGTTTGAACCGTCTGCATCAGTTTGAAAAAGTTGAAATCGTAAGAATTGAAAAACCCGAAAATTCTTATGCTGCATTGAATGAGATGGTGGAGCATGTCAAAGGATTATTGAGAGATTTGGAACTGCCGTTCAGGATTTTGAGACTTTGCGGCGGCGATATGGGATTCACCTCTTCGCTGACTTACGATTTTGAAGTATTTTCTGCAGCTCAGGAAAAATGGCTCGAAGTGAGTTCGGTTTCCAACTTTGAAACATTTCAGGCAAACCGTCTGAAACTCAGATTCAAACACGAAGGGAAAAATGAGTTGTGCCATACGCTCAATGGAAGCTCGCTTGCACTGCCGAGGATTCTGGCCGCACTGCTCGAAAATCATCAGCAGGCTGACGGAAGCATCAGAATTCCCGAAAAACTCAGAAGCTATACAGGCTTTGACAAAATTGAATAATTGACGCAGAGGATAATTGGAGGGAGTTTCTTTTTTGAAGCTCCCTTTTTTTATTTCGTTAAATACAGAAATCGCTGTGCGATAATTAATTTCAGATTATTCAGATTATTTCTATATTTTTATCCAAATTAATTTAAAAACTTAAAATTCATGAAAGCAAAATTTATTTTCAGTCTGTTGTTCTGCACAACTTTCTTTTGGGGATTTGCCCAGGAAAGAATGATGATTTTTGACGGCAAATCAAAAGAACATATGTATTATGTTGCGGAAAGCGACGAGTTGGTGTCAATCAACAAAGTGGAAGGACAATATACTTTTGCCGTTTTGGATGATATGTCATTATTTATGACAATGGACAATGAAGAAAATATAATTGCTTTTGATGTATCAGAACATAAATTTGAAAAGGATCCGGATATACTGACCATGTTTGTTGCAGATGATAACAATGAAGAACTGGCGGTTGTCATCAATGAAGAAACAATGATGCTGGTGATTTCCTATGAGGTGAACGGAAGGATCGAGCTCGATCGCTATGAACTCACCTGGATGGGTTTTGACGATGAATTGGATGAAGAAGACGAACAATAAACCGATGCTGAAAAGCAGTTTTTTCTTTTTGTTTTTAATGATGCTGATTCCGGTCAGCGCACAAAAAACAATGATCATCGAATCGGTTTCGCACGAAAGCATTCTTTACGACGAAGCAAGCGAGGAAATCAATATTCTGTCTGCGGACAAAAATCAGGTATTTTTTGGAATTGATGAAGCAAAGACGATTTTTACAATGAATACATTGGACGGCGGTTTGAGGTTTGTATATAAAATCAGCGAATCAAACTTTGAAGAAGGACAGAAATCGGGTTCTTTTTTTATGACTGATGCCGACGGAATTGAATTTTTTGTCAGTCTGGATACAGATAATATGACGATGGTGATTGCAAAAGTCGCCAATGAAAAAAAGACAGCGATGGACAAATACATCATCGGTAAAATATATTATACAGGAGAAAATCAGTAAAAGATCAAATATGTTTAATCCGGTTACCCAATATATTTTCACAGCCGTCGTAATCATTGTGGCTGTGATTTATGTGGCAAAAATGATCAAAGGAAACAAAGATTCGGACACCAGAAAATAAATTCTGAATGTTTCCAAAAAACAAAAGCCGTTTGATTTCAAACGGCTTTTTAATTTAATTTTTTTAAGGATTTATAACCGGCACTTTGATCTGTCCGCTTGTAATTTCAACTTCATTGGTCGGAACTCCGTTTACAAATTTGGCGACCGTTCCGGTAAATGTTCCGATGACCACTCCGTTTTCACCGCCCGAAATGGCTGAGATAACCAGTTTTACCGGCAGATAGGTTCCGTCAGCTGGATTGAAATTGGTGTAATCGTCGGCTGGATTTGAAGTTCCCAGATTGACTTTCAGCAATACCTCATTTGCTTCTGTATAGGTTCCCACTGCAATTCCGCCCGGTATGGTGATTGACAGCGTCTGATTGTCAGTTGTATTTTTTCCGGAAATCAAAGCTGCGGTTACGATTCCCACTGCTTTTGCATTGGTGCTGAAATCCTTATCCTGACCGTTGAATTTGGCTTTGAAAATGGTATTCTCTGTTGCGGTTCCCAGAACTTTTATTTTTACAAAACTTCCGTTGGTCAGTGTTTTGGTCTGACCGGTTGCCGCATTGTAAACAGTGCCCATAAAATTTCCGGTAATCCTTGGTTTCGACCCGGTAGTCAGCTGGGTGATATTCACAATAAACGGAAGCTGACCGTTCAAATCCTGATTGACATAAATGCCGTCAGGCAGTTTGATCTGTATGGCTGCACCGTCAATATGGTCATAAGTTCCAACTGCCAGTTCTTGCGGAATCATTATCGAAATCAAACCGCCGTTCATGTTTGAACCGTTCACCTCACTCTCCGAAGCATCATTTTGTGCGCCTGTCTGTTTGCTGAAATTCCACTGGTCTCCGTCCACATCCACCACATACGCGCCATCTTTCATTCCGGCCGGAAAATATTCATCGCCCGGTGTAATCAGCTCGCTGTCCGAACAACTCCACATAAATCCAAATGCCAAAATCGGAATCAGAATGTATTTAATCATTTTTAAATTTTTGATAAAAATAGAAATCTTTGATGAATAAAACGAAAACTGCAATAAAGTATTGCTCATTTAAGCTTTTATTTTTCAATTTTATCGGTCAAAATCTTTAAGGCTGAGGAAGTTCCTATTCTTTTTGCACCTGCCTTAATCATTTTTTCGGCGTCTTTGTGATTTCGGATTCCACCCGAAGCTTTTACCGAAAGCGGTCCTGCATTGTCGATCATCAGACCGATCACATGCGGATTTGCGCCGTTGGGTTCTCCGTTTTCTGTCTCATAAAAACCGGTCGAAGATTTCACAAATACATCTTTAGGCGGATACTCGCCAAGTTTGTCGAGCGTGATGTCTCTGATCAATTTTGTGATCGAAATGATTTCAGCATCCGAAAGTGCGGCGGTTTCAATAATCCACTTGACAACTTTTCCGGATTTCAAAACCAGTTGTGAACAGGATTCGATTTCTTCTCTCACTTTGTCGATCTTTCCGTTTTTAAATGCATGGTAATCGATCACGAAATCGAGTTCGTCCGCACCGTTTGCCAGTGCGCTCTGTGCTTCATTCAATTTTTCTTTGACCGAATTTCTGCCTTCCGGAAAGTCAATTACGGTTCCCAATTTGAGGTTTGAACCCTGCTCGTCGATCAGCATCCTGAGCGAACGCACATAATCGGGTCTTACCATGATTGCATAAATATTGTTTTCAATCGCCTCTTTGGCCAGTTGCCTGACTTTTTCAAGGGTTTCGGAATCTGAAATTCCACTTTGTTTTGGAGTCTTTAAATAGGTCGAGTCTAAAAAATCAGCTACGTTCATACATTTCAAGTTTAGTCGGAAGAGCAAAATTAATAATTTAAAATGGCATAAACCGGAAAATGATCACTGTATCCGCCCAAATATTTTGTGCCCGCATAAGTTCGAAAGGGCGTACCAAAAAATTTTTTGTCCCAATCCATCACTGAATTGGGCTGAAAGATATGCGCAGATTGAAATCGGATCAGGTCTTCTCCCAATCCGAAAAAAGATTTTGAAAACAGCATCTGGTCAAACAAAATCCAATTCCTGTCATGAGTCAGACTGCCTGTGTTTTTGTCAAATTTCAACATCGGATTGTACAATTCGTTGTTGTCAAAATTCAGTTCGTCTGTTGTTCTGAGCAGAGCTCTTGCCTCAAAATCATCCGGATTTCCGTTCATATCACCGATGACTGCGACCTGTGCCAGCGGATTGGAATTCAGGATTTCGTCGATTCTCAGTCTCAGATTTGACATGATCTGATTTCTGAATTCTCTTTTGTCGTCGTTGTTTGCCCTCGACGGAAAATGAGTGACAAAAACATGAAGTTTCTTTCGGTTGATTTTAAATTTCACATGAAGCGCATCCCGGCTGTAATCAATCCTTCCGTCCGGTCTTTCATAAGTCTGTCTGATCGGTTCCGCACTGATGTAATCGATCAGATCTTTTCTGTAAATCAGCGCATTGTCAATTCCTCTTTCGTCCAAAGAATCAAAATGAACGATCTCGTAATTGTATTTGGCCAGATTTTCAGATTCGACCAGATCTTTCAGCACAGTCCTGTTTTCAATTTCAGCCAGACCCACAAACAGCGGCGGTTCACCGGTTTCCTCAATCCCGATCTGACTGATCACCCAGCTGATTTTCCGCAATTTGTTGTTGTATCTTTTGCGTGTCCATCTCAGCGTGCCGTCGGGTGTAAATTCATTGTCAAATTTTTCAGGATCGTTTCCGATGTCAAAAAAATTCTCAGTATTGTAAAATGCGATTGCTGCCGCCTTCATCCGTCCGTGATTCAAAACCGAAAGTTAATCAAAAATCGGAAATTCCAAAAGCGACATTTTGTCACGCTTCGATCCGATGGTATTTTTTTTGACTCACTGACAGAAAATTAAAATTTTATTATGGCCAAAGGAAATATTAATGTTTCGGTTGAGAATATTTTTCCGCTGATCAAGAAATTTTTGTACAGCGATCATGAGATTTTTTTGAGAGAACTGATCTCAAATGCAACCGATGCAACCCTCAAACTCAAACATCTGACCCAAATAGGAGAAGCAAAGATCGAATACGGAAACCCGATGATCGAGCTGAAAATCGATAAAAAGAAAAAGACACTTCATATCATCGACCGCGGAATCGGGATGACCGGTGAAGAAGTTGAAAAATACATCAATGAAGTTGCATTTTCGGGTGCAGAAGAATTTTTGAACAAATACAAAGAAAGTGCACAGGATGCGGGAATCATCGGCCATTTTGGACTTGGTTTTTATTCTTCATTTATGGTCGCCGATCAGGTTGAAGTCATCACCAAATCATACAAAGACGAACCTGCTGTTCATTGGATCTGTGACGGAAGCCCGGAATTCACACTGGAAGAAACCGATGCGAAAACCGAACACGGAACCGAAATTATTCTTCATATTTCAAAAGATTCAAAAGAATTTTTGGAAGATTACAAAATCAGCGAACTGCTTCAGAAATACAGCAAATTCAATCAGATTCCGATCAAATTCGGAACCCGGACAGAAACCTTGCCGTTGCCCGAAGACGCTGCAGAAGATGCAAAACCCGAAACGGTGGAAGTTGACAATATCGTCAACAATCCCAATCCGGCCTGGATCAAAAAACCGACCGATCTGAAAGATGAAGACTATTTGGCTTTCTATCACGAACTCTATCCGGGTCAGTTTGAAGAACCGCTTTTCTGGATCCATCTCAATGTGGATTATCCGTTTCATCTGACCGGAATTTTGTTTTTCCCGAGACTGGGCAACAACATCAATATCGACAAAGATAAAATCCAGCTGTATCAGAATCAGGTGTTTGTAACCGACGAAGTCAAAGGAATCGTTCCCGATTTTCTGATGCTGCTCAGAGGTGTGATCGATTCACCAGATATTCCGCTGAATGTGTCCAGATCTTATCTGCAGTCAGACGGTGCAGTCAAAAAAATATCCAATTACATCAGCAAAAAAGTAGCCGACAAAATGGCTTCGCTGCTCAAAAACGACAGAGAAGAATTTGAGAAAAAATGGAATGATATCAAGGTGGTGCTTGAGTATGGTGTAATTTCGGATGAGAAATTTTCCGAAAAATCAGACAAATTCATGCTTTTCCCAACCGTTGACGGAAAATACTACACCTGGGACGAGCTGAATGAAAAACTCAAAGACAGGCAAACCGACAAAGACGGAAAATTCATACTGCTGTACGCGACAGACAAAGAACAGCAGGATGCTTACATACAGTCGGCGCATGAAAAATCATACGAAGTGCTGCTGATGGATTCGCCGATTGCAGCTCATTTTATTCAGAAACTGGAGTACACAAAAGAGAAAATCAGTTTTGCAAGAGTCGATGCGGATCATATCAGTAATCTGGTCAAAAAAGACGAAACTTCAATTTCAAAACTTTCTGATGAACAAAAAGAAAGTCTGAAAACTTCGATCGAAAGTTCAATCGACAAGGAGAAATACACCATTCAGCTCGAAGATCTGAGCATGACCGATGCACCGTTTGTCATCACTCAGCCCGAGTTTATCAGAAGGATGAAGGATATGCAGCAGACCGGCGGCGGAGGCATGTTCGGAATGGGTGCTTTTCCCGAAATGTACAATCTGGTGGTCAATACCAACAGCGATCTGGCAACCGAAATCCTGAACAAACCGGATGATGAAAAAGCTGAACTGATCGGCAATGCGCTCGATCTGGCAAAACTTTCCCAGAATCTGCTGAAAGGAAAAGAGCTGACAGATTTTATCAGACGAAGTTTTGAAAGACTGAAATAAACAATCGAAACGAAAACAAAAACCCCGAGAAACTTTCCCGGGGTTTTTCTATTGATTTATAATTTGATTTCAGTTTAACTGAACATTTCCTTCACTTTTTCAAAAAATGATTTTTCGTTTTTGGACGGATGCGGTTTGAAATTCTCATCTTCCATCAGTTTTTCAAACATGCTTTCCTGTTCTTTTGAAAGCTTGTCGGGTGTCCACACATTCACATGAACAAACAGATCTCCGCTTCCGTAACTGTTCAGACTCGGCAGCCCCTGACCTTTGAGTCTCAGCACTTTTCCGGATTGGGTTCCTTTCTCGATTTTGATCCTCATTTTGTTGTTGACCGCCGGAATTTCTTTTGTGGTTCCGAGAATTGCTTCCGGAATTGAGATGTACAAATCATAGTGCAGATTGTTGCCGTCTCTCTTCAGATCTTTGTCTTCTTCTTCATCAATCAGTACAAGCAGATCGCCCGGAATTCCGTCAAAAGGTGCATCATTTCCTTTTCCGCTGACCTGAAGTTGTATTCCTTCTCTCACGCCTGCCGGAATTTTGATTTCAACCGTTTCTTCCACCTTGTTCAGTCCCTGATTGTTTGCACCCGGCGGAATATGGTCTGCAATTTTTCCGTTGCCCTGACAATTGCTGCAGGGAGTGGTGGTCTGCATACGGCCGAGGATGGTGTTTGCGATTTTGGTCTGATAACCCGAACCCTGACAGGTCGGACAGGTTTTATAGGTAACACCTTCTGCTCTTTTGAATCTTTTGATTTTCACTTTTTTGGAAGCGCCGTTCATCATTTCTTCCAGATTCAGTTTGACACGAATTCTCAAATCCGAACCTTTAGACTGTCTCGGTCCTCTTTGTCCGAAACCGCCGCCAAAACCGCCGCCGAAATGACTTCCGAATATGTCTCCAAAGTGAGAGAATATATCTTCCATATTCATTCCGCCGCCACTGAAACCGCCTGCGCCGCCAAGACCCGCATGACCAAACTGATCATATCTCTGTTTCTTGTCCGGATCGCTCAAAACCTCGTATGCTTCTGCAGCTTCCTTGAATTTTTCCTCAGCTTCTTTATCGCCCGGATTTCGGTCAGGGTGATATTTCAATGCCTGCTTCCGGTATGCTTTTTTGATTTCATCCGCTGAAGCCGATTTTGAAACGCCGAGTATTTCGTAATAATCTCTTTTTGCCATTTTCTGTAAGCTAAGAAAGTACAAATGTAAATCTTACATCTGACTTGATTTTTGAATTATTGACCGACGACCACTTTTGCGTGTCTGATCACTTTGTCGGTCAGTGAATATCCGGTCTGAACCACATCGACAACTTTGCCCTGAAGATTCTCTTCGGGTGCAGGAATCTGAGCCACGGCTTCCATGGTTTCAACATCAAAGTCATCACCGGTTTCGATTTCAATTTTTTTCAGACCTTTTGAACGAAGCGTTTCAATCAGTTTGTTCTGAATCAGTTCAATCCCTTTCAGCAGTTCGTTGTCATCTGATTTTCCGATTTCTTTGATTGCTCTTTCAAAATCATCAAGCACCGGCAAAAGCGCCTGTATGGTTTCGGAATTGGCAGTTTTAAAGAAATCAAGCCTTTCTTTGGCAGTTCTCTTTTTGAAATTGTCAAATTCTGCAAACAGTCTCAGATACTGTTCTTTCTGATTGTTCAGTTCTTCTTTAAGCAACTCAACTTCAGTCAGCTCTTCGGTTTGAGAATCGGTCTTATCGGTAATTTCTTCGTTTAATTCTTCTTCGTTTATTATGTTCTCTGACATTTTTTCAAACTTTTTCAACTCAAAGTCAAAAATACTGCCAAGCGGCGCTTTGTGACTTTTTGGCAGAATTCAATTTGGTTTCAAACGGTTTTTCAAATCCTTTTTGGAACGCTATTTTTACTAATTTTGCATCAAACACTTTGTCAATGCAGATTGAAATTTGTGCAGCCAATATTGGTTCGGCGGTCAATGCCCGAAAAGGCGGTACCGACCGCATCGAATTGTGTTCCGAACTGGCGGTCGGCGGAATTACACCTTCGTATGGAATGATTAAGGAAGTGCTGAATCTGATTCAAATTCCGGTTTTTGTGCTGATCCGGCCGAGAAGCGGTGATTTTTGTTATTCGGATGATGAATTTGCAGCGATGAAAACCGACATTGAAATCTACAAAGATTTGGGCTGTGCCGGAATTGTTTCCGGAATTCTGAATCTGGATTTGACGATTGACAAAAAAAGAACAAGGGAACTGATCGAACTTTCACGACCGCTTGAATTTACTTTTCATCGTGCTTTTGACCGGCTTGCAGACCCAGAAAAAGGATTGAATGAACTCATCGATTTGGGTACAGACCGAATACTCACTTCGGGTCAGCAGCTGACTGCAGAAGAAGGTTTTGAATTGCTGATCCGGTTAAAAGATTTGGCGGGTAATCAAATCAAAATATTGCCGGGCGGCGGAATCAATCCGAAAAATGCACTGCTTTTTAAAGAAAACGGTTTTGATGAAATTCATGCTTCCGTATCATCGCCAGTCATCAGAAAAAATCAAAATGATGCAATCAATTTCTTTGGAAATTCTGAATTCAGCGAATCAAATCTTGAGAAAATCAAAGAACTTGTCAGGATTCTGAAGTGACGAATTCGGGTCATTTAACAGTTTAATTATAGAAAGGATTGATTTCAGTACACGACAAAAATTATAAGCTGATCATATTCAATTAATTCTTTTCTATATTGAACTAATTTAAAGAATCCGGAGGATTCAAATGTTTATAGAAATATAATTTGGTTTGATTGTTCGATCCCAGTCGGGGTCGTAGGTTTCGGAATATCGTTTTGCTGCAAACACCCGCCCGTCCGGCAGGCGGGTCTGACCTATCTGAGGTCATAAAAATAAAATATAAACAGGTAATCATCAGATGTGTTTATTCTAAAATAAATTTTTGCCCTGTATTAAACTTTATTGTTTAGAGACAAATAAAATTATGAGGCTTTTTGAATACTTCAAATCAGATTTCCTTTCAACTATCTGTTTTGCGCAATTCTGATTTTGCCGTTTTAAACGTTTGGCATCTTATACGGTTCTGTGGTTGTGAGCAATACAGCGGTACATTTAAATTTCGCTTAATTTTGATGAAATTTGGAATTGCGTATATTTGTGAGTTAGTGGCAAGCAAGAAGAACAACCCGACAAGAAAAATCAAAACAAAAATTCAGGATAAAATGGATAAAGCCAACTTCACATTTCAAAAACCAAAAAATGCGTTCTTGGCAAGTATCGTTGATGACTATTTCTATATAGACACTTTGGTATCTGAACTTAATCCTGAACCAGAATTTATTATTCCTTATCCGAGAATTACTTTTGGATATTTTTTTAATCATCCGTTTACAGCAACAAACCAAACGCTTAACGAATCTGCAATTGTCAACATATCCATCTCAAAGATTTCTACACAAAAAATTATTGTCCAACCAAACTCAGATAGAATAAAAATTTGTGGTGCTCATATCAACCCCTTTGCATTAGCTTATCTTACAAAAACGCCTATTCACTCTTTTCCTTGGTTGATAAATACAGAAGATTTATTCGGAGATATTACTCGCAAATTTATTAAACGATTAGATAAGGCAACCGATACAGAAACAATGTTTGCAGAAGTAGAAAAAGTCTTTTTAGACAATTTGTTGGTTCGTGATTTATCGCTAATTACCGAAGCTGTTAATATAATTGAAAACAGTGAAGAAAACATTGAAATTTCAAAATTAGCAAAGGAATTAGGAGTAACAGACCGAACACTTAGAAATCATTTTTATGATTATGTAGGTTGTTCGCCAAAGGAATATATAAAAATCGTAAAACTCAAAAAAGTTGCTTACCAATTGGCACAGCAAAAAGATTCTTTAACTGAAATTGCCTACGACAATCAATATTTTGACCAAGCCCATTTTATTAAAGAACTGAAAGAAGTTACCGGATTTACACCGGGAGAATTAAGAAAAGAAATCGCCAATTTCCGATTTTTACAATTTTAAGCTATTTGACTTAGCAATCTTTGCTTCATTAATCTTAAAACAGTAAGACAATGAAGTTAATGACGATTTTAGTGTTATCGCTCTTCACGATAACAAGCCTTTCTGTTACTAATCAGGTAGAGCAGGGCGATGTAGAGTTCAGCATCAAAAAAGCAGGAACGACTGTAAACGGACAATTCAAAAAGTTTGATTACAAAATTGAACTTGACGGGACGGGTTCGGGAACTATCAAAGGAACAGCTGATATTGCAAGTGTTGCGACAGGCAATTCAAAACGAGACAAACACTTGCAAAATGAAAAATGGTTTTATACCGAAAAATTTCCTCAGATAATTATTCAGTCAAAAAAAGTAACCAGACAAAAAGAAGGGGAATATATCGGGACATTTGAAATTACAATTAAAGGGAAAACCCAAACAAAGGACATTCCTTTTAAAATTTCAAATAATGCAAACAAAAGAAACCTGACATCAACTTTTAAATTATCTACCGGTTCGTTTGATATTGGTGGCGGATTTGTCAGTCTTTTAGTAGCGGACGAAGTAACGGTTAATTTGAATTTACCTTTTTAAAAATTGGATAATAATCATTAAACCATATTTATGATGACAAAATATAAAGCGATAATTTTTGACTTAGACAATACTATTTATGCCGTTGAATCAATTGGTGAGAGTCTTTTCAGCAGTTTGTTTCAACTCATTGAGCGAGAGGGAAATTATCAAGGGGATATGGAAGCTATAAAAAAAGCAATACAACGCAAACCATTTCAAGTGGTCTCAAAGGAGTTTCATTTTAGTGAAAAACTGACAGAAAATTGTTTGAGATTGCTTTCTAACTTGGAATATAACGATATCATAAAACCGTTTGACGATTACGCTTTGATAAAAAAGATTGACTGTTTGAAATTCCTTGTTACAACAGGATTTGAGAAACTACAAAAAAGTAAGATTAGACAACTGAACTTGGAAAACGATTTTACCGAGTATTTTATCATTGACCCGTCCGTTTCGTCTCTTACCAAAAAAGATATATTCAAAAACATCAAACAGCAGTACAATTTGAGCTCAAGAGAAATGCTGGTGATAGGCGATGACATTGATTCCGAAATACAGGCGGGAAAAGAACTGGGCATTGACACAATAGTCTATGATTACAACAACTCACATCAGAATCTTAAGGACTATGTTATCATCACTAATTACAACCAACTTAACAAGTTAAAAAAGATACTATGAAACGTAAAACAATAGTAACCATTCATTTGATTGCGACAATTGTTGCGGTTTTGACCATCTCTACATTTTTCACTATCTCTATGATTGCGGAAATTAAAGGTGATAATAATTTTATCAGAAGCGTAAAAGCATTTATTCTTTATGCTTTACCCATAATGATATTATCAATGCCGGCTTTAAAAATAACTGGAGAGAAATTGGCAGGTAAATCCAAGAACCCACTTATAATAGCAAAAAGAAGACGAATGAAGTTTGTTATGGCAAATGGAATGATACTGATAAGTTTGGCTGTATTTCTTTATTACCGCTCACATTATCAAGAAATAGACAGCATTTTTCTTATCGCTCAAATTGCAGAATTTATTTTTGGCTTGTTCAATCTCAGTTTAATATTTATGAACGCCAAAGCGGGAATGCAGTTATCAGGCAAATTAAAAACCTAAAAAAACAGAAAATATGGAAACAACAATTAAAAACAACCTTTCCGAAAAATATAGCAAAGGAACCATTATAATCCACTGGTTGAGCTTTGTATTGATTTTGGCATTAGTTCCAATTGGTGTTATAATGTCTAATATGGAAAATGATGCTACAAAATTGATTTTGCTAAGAGTGCATATCATAGCTGGAGTTATAGTTTTTATACTCACTTTATTTAGAGTATGGTTTTTCTTCAAACACAAAAGACCTTCAAAATTGCGAACAGGAAGTTGGTTACACGACAAATTGATTATTTGGTTAGAGAATTCATTTTACTTTATTCTCATTTTGCTAAGTACTTCAGGGCTTACAACCGTTGTATTTGGAAATTTCGCAGAAGCCATTCAAAATAATGATGCTTCTCTTTTATCACAAACAGTTGAAGTTCCGCCATTGATGGCACATAAAGCCTTGGCAATTATTTTAATTATACTCTTAATTGGACACATTGGCGGAGTTATCAATCATTACATCAAAACCAAAGAAAACACTCTAAAAAGAATTACACCATAATTTTGCCAGCCACTAACAGGCGGTTTGAACGCAAGGCGGGTAAAGTGCTTCGATTAAACATTTTCGGTAAGAAAAAAGTATTATCTTCGTATCAATATTTGTCGGTAAAATCCGCCCTGCGTCAAGCCGCCAAAACGTTAGCGGTCATTGTAAAGCAACAATCCAACATAAAATTAAATGAATGATAAACAACATATAGATAAACATTTTGACAAGGCATCATTTGGTATCTTACTCATTGATTTGACTTTTGCACAAGAATTTAAAATAGATTCTTTGCTTTTGGAAAGAAAAACTTTTGTAAAAAGCACCAATGGGGACATTTCTGTAATTAAAAAAGTATTTGCGACAACTAAACGTGAATCGTATTCTTCGGCAAGTATTAGCGAAGAATATGAAGGATACTCCATCAAATCAGAATATTGGCTATTTTGGAACCATCAAACAGATTCCTTACAGATTTCCATCTTTAACCCCGTAGATAATAACAATTTCAAAATTTACACTCGTCAAATTCAAAATAAAATCAATACTGTTGTTTTGGAATTCTCAGAATTATTAGATTCAAGTCCAGCGAATGAAAGTAGGGAACGTGTTTTTCGTATTATAAATTTGGATACAAAAGAAATTTTGTTTTCAAGTAAAGAACAAGAAGTATTAACAATGCCTAACGGTGGTGCACACGGTGATTATCGACACGATATTGACAGATACATACAGGAATACTCAATGACTTTTGACAGTAACGATAATGTAATAATTACACATACAAAAAGTATCATTTTAAGGGGAATGGGAAAAGGTGAAGAAAAGAAGACTATGCCAAATCGATTTTATACACTAACAACAACGGACGGCAGATTACATTATCTACGAAAATATGACAACTAAATAAAAACAACGAACCGCTAACATGAACTGTGTAAAAAAACAAGCTTTTTAGACTAAATTTTCTAAGTAATCTGTTCTGTATAAAGTTCCGTTTCTGATACAGCCAAATACTATTTTCAGCAATTTATTGCAAACAGCAATCAATG
>Ga0206103_100059_pt1 | contig 114326 bp, 89 predicted proteins | sample 1B5Ametagenome_FD_148638 | JGI IMG/M metagenome (GOLD analysis project Ga0206103, IMG submission 148638) | Enriched microbial communities from leaf-cutter ant dump, University of Wisconsin, Madison, United States - 1B5A | ecosystem: Environmental > Terrestrial > Nest > Insects nest > Nest dump... | reverse complement strand
GGTGCGGTTTCGGCTGGATGGTGGGCGCGAACGCCCACCATCCAGCCGAAACCGCACCACACCGGGACGGCTAGGCTGGCCGGGTGAGAGTCGCACGTTTCAGCACGGGAGGCGACCCGCGGTTCGGAATCGTCGACGACGACGAGCTCGTGGTGCTCGCCGGCGACCCGATGTTCGCGGGCTTCGCGACCACGGGTGAGCGCGTTCCGCTCACGGATGCGCGCCTGCTGGCCCCGGTCATCCCGCGGTCCAAGGTCGTGTGCGTGGGGCTCAACTACGCCGAGCACCGCAAGGACATGGCGAACGTCGACGCGCCGGACAACCCGCTCATCTTCCTCAAACCGAACACCGCCGTCGTGGGGCCCGGCGACCCCATCCGGATCCCGCCCGTCGAGGGACGCATCACGCACGAGGGCGAGCTGGTCGTGGTGATCGGGCGGATCGCCAAGCAGGTGAAGGCCGAGGACTGGGCCGACTACGTGTTCGGTTACACGATCGGCAACGACGTGTCGGCGCGCGACCAGATGTTCGCCGACGGGCAGTGGGCCAGGGCCAAGGGCTACGACACCTTCGCCCCGATCGGCCCGTGGATCGAGACCGAGCTCGACCCCGACGAGCTCGAGATCCGCACCTGGGTCGACGGCGAACCGCGGCGGCACGGCAACACGCGCGACCTCATCCACAAGATCCCCGAGCTCATCGCCTACATCTCCGACGTCTGGACCCTCCTGCCGGGCGACATCATCATGACCGGCACCCCCTCGGGCCTCGGCGGCTTCCTGCACGGGCAGAAGATCGACATCGAGATCGAGGGCATCGGCACCCTGAGCAACCCTGCGCTCAACCGCGACGAGCCCGCCGCGTGACGACGGCCGGCACCGCGCAGCAGGGCGGATCGCAGCTCACCGAGACCGAGATCGCGCGCGTGCGGCGCCGCAGCCGCACCGCCATCATCACGGGCCAGGTGCTCGCGGGAATCGGGATGGGCTCGACGCTCTCGGCGGGCGCGCTGCTCATCACCCAGGTGTCGGGGTCCGAGACGCTCTCGGGCATGGCGGCGACGATGTCGACGGTCGGCGCGGCGCTCGCTGCGGTGCCCCTCGCGGCGCTCGCGACACGACGCGGCCGCGCGCCGGCGCTCACCACGGGGGCCGTGATCGCCGCCGCCGGTGCCGCGATCGCCCTGCTCGCGGCGGTGCTGAACGCGACCCTGCTCATGCTCGTCGGCATCGTGCTGCTCGGGGTCGGCACGGCGGTCAACCTGCAGGCCCGCTTCGCCGCGACCGACCTCTCGGAGCCCACGCGCCGCGGGCGCGACCTCTCGGTCGTGGTCTGGTCGACGACGGTCGGTGCGGTGCTCGGGCCCAACCTGATCGGCCCGGGGGATGCCGCGGGCCAGGCGATCGGCCTGCCCCCGCTCGCGGGCGCGTACCTGTTCACGATCGCGGCCCAGGTGCTCGCGGCGGTCGTCTACCTCGTGGGGCTGCGCCCCGACCCGCTGCGCCTGGCGACCCGCATCGGGCTGGAGCGTCCCGCCTCGCCGGAGGCGGCATCCCGCACCGCCGACGTCGGCGGCATCGCGACGGGCGTGATCGCCACCTCGCTCAGCCACGCGACCATGGTGTCGGTCATGGCGATGACGCCCGTGCACCTGGTGAGCCACGGGGCGTCGCTCGAGATCGTCGGGATCACGATCAGCCTGCACGTGCTCGGCATGTACGCCCTCTCGCCCGTGTGGGGCGTGCTCGCCGACCGCGTGGGGCGCGAGGTGACCATCGCGGTCGGGCAGGTGCTGCTGCTCGGCGCCCTGCTGCTGCTGGCCGTCGCCGCCGACTCGGAGCTGTGGGTGGCCGTGGGCCTGTGCGCGATCGGGCTGGGGTGGAGCGCCGCGAACGTCGCGGGGTCGACGCTCATCAGCGAGTCCGTCGACGTCGTGAACCGCGCGCGCATCCAGGGGCGGTCCGACCTGCTCATGTCGTCGGCCGGTGCGCTGGGCGGGGGAGCGGCCGGGCTCGTGCTGGCGGCGATCGGCTACGGCGGCCTCGCGCTCGCCGCCACGGGGCTGTCGGCCGTGGTGCTGGCGACGCTCGCCTGGCGCGGGCTGCGGATGCGGACGGCGTGAGCGTGCGGATGCGCGCCCTGACCCCCGGCCTCGTGGCCGTGGGCGGCGGCACGCTGCTCGCGTGGCTCGTGCACCTCGCGCTGCCCGCCGTGCCGTGGCTCACGGCCGCGTTCGTGGTCGGCATCGTCGCGGCGTGCGTGCCGCCCCTGCGCCCCGCGCTCGACGGGGTGCTGCAGCCGGGCATCGGGTTCTCGGCCAAGAAGCTGCTGCGCGTCGGCATCGTGCTGCTGGGTCTCGACCTGGCGCTCTCCGACATCGCCGCGCTCGGCTGGTGGGGTGTGCTCGCGATCGCGGCCCTCGTGGCGCTCGCGTTCGCGGCGAGCTACGGCATCGGCCGCCTGCTGCGCCTGCCCGGCGACGAGCCCGTGCTGTTGGCGGCCGGTTTCTCGATCTGCGGTGTCTCGGCGGTCGGGGCGATGGTGGCGGCGCGTTCGCGACCGCCCGCATCCGCCGGCCCCGCCGCCCCCGCATCCGCTTCGCCATTGTCGAAAATGCAGGAGTCGGCGACCCCGACCGCACTCGTGACGCTGTTCGGCACCCTCGCCATCGTGGTTCTTCCTGCATTTTCTACATGGGCGGGGGCGTGGGGCCTGCCCATGAGCGAGCAGTTCTTCGGCGCCTGGGTGGGCGCGAGCGTGCACGACGTCGGCCAGGTGGTCGCCACGGCCCAGACGGCGGGCGCCGCCGCCCTCGGCGCCGCGGTCGTCGTGAAGCTCACCCGCGTGCTCATGCTCGCGCCCATGGTGGCGGTGGCCTCGCTGCACACGCGGCGCGCGGCGCGCGCCTCGGGGGCGGATGCGGGCCCGCTGCCGCCGATCGTGCCGCTGTTCATCGTCGGTTTCGCGCTGCTCGTGCTCGTGCGCTCGTTCCTGCCGGTTCCGGATGCCGTGGTCGCCGCCGCGGACACCGCCCGCACGATCCTGCTGGCCGCGGCCCTCGTCGCGATCGGCGCCGGTCTGCGCCTCGAGCGCCTCGTGCGCTCGGGCGGCCGGGCGATCGCCGCGGGCGCCCTCGCCTGGCTCGTCATCCTGGTGCTCGGGCTCGGGGTCGCCGCGGTGGTCACGGCGTAGCCGCACCCGCCCGTCGGCGGGACTCGCGGCATCCGTTCAGCCGGGACGATGCAGGCTGGGGAGATGGCCGAACGTCCCCTCGATCCCACACGGATGGGCGATCAGCCGGCCCTCACCCGCTCGCGGGGGCTCTCGTGGCTGATCCTCGGCGGCCTGCTCACCCTGGTCTCGCTCGGCGTGCTCGTGCCGATGGCGGTGCAGCGGATGCAGCCGACGGCCGTGCCGGGGACGGCGGCGGTCGTGGTGGGGGTGCTGTACGTGTGCATGCTCATCGTGCGCTTCGCGACGCCCCCCGGCCGGCTGCGGCTCGCGCTGCTCGCGATCGACATGCTGGCGATCGCCTTCGTGTCGCTCCTGGCGGTGCTGCTCGTGGCGGAGCGGGCGACGCTCACCTGAGGGAGCTCAGGCCTCGCGCGTGGACTGCCGCACCACGAGCCGGGTCGGCAGCGGGGTGTCCTCGGTGACCGTCTCGGGGTCCTCGACCGCGACGAGCACCTTCTGCATGATGAGCCCGCCGAGGGCCTCGAAGTCCTGCCGCACGGTCGTGAGCGGCGGGTAGAGGTAGCCGGCCTCCGGCACGTCGTCGAAGCCGACGACGCTCACATCCTCGGGCACCCGGATGCCCTGCTCGCGCAGCGCCGAGAGCAGGCCGATCGCCATGTGGTCGTTGCCGACGAACACCGCGTCTCCCGGCTGTGCGGCGAGCTCGGGCCCGAGGCGGTGGCCGCTCTCGGCCGACCAGTCGCCGTGCGGGGGCTCGATGACCTCGAGGCGGCGCGAGATGAGCTCGTCGCGCCAGCCGCGTTCGCGCTCGATCGCGTCGGGGTTGCCGGCGGGCCCCGCGAGGTGCAGGATGCGGCGGTGCCCCAGCTCGGCGAGGTGGCGGACGGCCGACCGCGCGCCCCGGTACTGGTCGATCGAGACGATGAGCGGGTTCGGGCGGGGGGATGCGGCGACCGCGACGACGGGGATCGAGAGCTCGATGCTGCGCACCACCTCGAGAACCCGCACGTCGACGACCACGAGCACGATCGCATCCACCCGCTGCCGCAGCAGCGACTCGACGACCTGCCGGATGGCGGCGGGGTCGTCGCCTTGCGTGCTGATGGTCTCGACGTTGTAGCGGGCGGCCCGCGCGGCGAGGTTGAAGTACATCGCGATCGAGCTGGGGCCGTAGTCCGAGACCCCCGGCGCGACGAGGCCGATCGTGCGGGTGCGGCGCGTGACGAGCGCGCGGGCGGCGGGGGAGGGGCTGTACCGCAGTTGCGCGATGGCCTGCTCGACGCGTGCGCGGGTGGCGGGGCGCACGTTCGGCAGGTCGTTGAGCACGCGCGAGACGGTCTGGTGCGAGACGCCCGCGAGTCGCGCGACGTCGAAGATGTTGGCGGCGCGCGCGCCCTTGTCGTTCTCGCTCATGCCGCGCTCATCCCTCGTCCTCGGGGCGTGCGACGAGCGCGAGCAGCGAGTCGACGGTCAGCTCCTCGGCGGATGCGGTGGCGACGAGCTCGCCGTCGCGCAGCACGAGCACCCGGTTCGCGACGCGCAGCACCTCCTCGAGCTCGGCCGAGATGAACATGACCGAGAGGCCGTTGTCGGCGAGCTCGCCGACGAGGTTCTGGATCTCGACCTTCGCGCCGACGTCGATGCCGCGGGTCGGCTCGTCGAGCACGAGCACGCGCGGGGCGAGCGCGAGCAGCCGCGCGAGCAGCACCTTCTGCTGGTTGCCGCCCGAGAGCGTGCCCGCGCTCTTCTCGGGGTCGGCGGGGCGGATGTCGAGGGCGTCGATCCAGCTCGTCGCGAGCTCCTGCTCCCGCGCCCGCGGCAGCCGGCGGAACACGCCGCGCTGCGCCTGCAGGGCGAGCGCGATGTTCTCGCGCACCGTGAGCTCGCTGATGATGCCGTCGGTGCGGCGGTTCTCGGACGAGTAGACGATGCCGAGCGACATGGCCTCGCGCGGGCTGTGGGCCGCGCCGTGCGCCGTGCCCTGCGTTCCGGCGATGCGGATGATGCCCGAGCCGATCGGCGTGACCCCGGTGAGGGCCCGCGCGAGCTCGGTGCGGCCGGAGCCGAGCAGCCCCGCGACGCCGAGCACCTCGCCCTCCACGAGGTCGACGTCGACCCCGCTGATGCCGGGGGCGGTGACCCCGCGCGCGCTCAGGTAGGGCGTCGGGAGCTCGTCGGTGACGGGTTCGTCGCGCGGGCGCGTGATGAGCTCGCCGCTCGGGCGGCCGAGCATCTTCTGCACGAGGTCGATGCGCAGCAGCTCGCGCGTGAGGTACTCGCCCTCGAGCCGTCCGTCGCGCAGCACGGTGACCCGGTCGCAGATCTCGTAGACCTGGTCGAGGAAGTGCGAGACGAACAGCACGGCGACGCCGCGCGCGGTGAGCTCGCGGATCACCCGGAACAGTTCGGCGACCTCGTCGAGGTCGAGGCTCGAGGTGGGCTCGTCGAGCACGAGAACCTTGAGCTCGGCCTGGATGGCGCGGGCGATCGCGACGAGCTGCTGCACCGCGAGCGAGTGGGTGCCGAGGCGCGAGGCGGGGTCGATGTCGAGCCCCAGCTCGCCGAGCACGCGACGCGCATCCGCCCGCATCCGCTTGACGTCGATCATGCCGAGCCGTCGCGGCTCCCGCCCGAGCCAGATGTTCTCGGCGACGGTGAGGTTCGGCAGCAGGTCGATCTCCTGGTACACCGTCGAGATGCCCGCCTCGAGCGCGTCGCGCGGGGTGCGGAAGTCGACCTCCTCACCCAGCATCCGGATGCTGCCGCCGTCGAGCGGGCGGGCCCCCGTGAGGGCGCGGATGAGGGTGGACTTGCCCGCGCCGTTCTCGCCCATGAGGGAGTGCACCTCGCCGGGGAACATGCGGAAGTCGACGTGGTCGAGCGCGAGCTCGGTCGCGAAGCGCACGGTGGCGCCGACGACCTCGATCACGGGTGGGGCCTCTTCGACCATGGTCAACATCATGCCGTCATCGGCGGCCGTGCATGAGCACGCCCGGGGCTGCCGGGGCGCGGCGGGCGAAATGTTCGCGATCACATTCCTGCAACATCCGCCAAAGTCTGACTTGCGAAGACGAAATGTTAGCGTGCACAATTGCTCGCAACACCGAGAGTGCTCCCACACCGGGACACCGACATTCCCTCCCCGCGACGACCGCGGGGAGGTCTCAAGGAGGAGAACAGATGGTCAAGAAGCGGATGCTGGGCCTGATCGGGTTCGTCGGAGCGGGCGCCCTCGCGCTCGGTCTCGCGGGCTGCTCGAGCGACCCGGGCGACGGCGGCAACGGCGGCGGCGAGGGCGAGCTCATCACCGTCGGCTTCGTCGCGGTCGGCCCCGAGGGCGGCTGGCGCGAGGCGAACGAGAAGAACATCCAGGACACGTTCACCGAGGACGCCGGCTTCGAGCTGAAGTACGCGCCCGCCACCAACCTCGACCAGAAGTCGCAGATCGACGCCTTCACCTCGTTCGTGGACGAGGAGGTCGACGTGATCCTGCTGTCGGCCACCGAGGCCTCGGGCTGGGAGGACTCGCTCAAGCGCGCGCAGGAGGCCGAGATCCCGGTGATCCTGCTCGACCGCGGCATCGAGCCCAACGACACGAGCCTCTACGTGACCCGCATCGCCCCCGACAACGTCGAGGTCGCGAAGGAGGTCGGCGCCTGGGCCGCGTCGCAGTTCCCCGACGGCGGCAACTACATCGTGCTCGAGGGCCCGGCGGGTGTCGGCGTCGTCAACGAGCGCAACCAGGGCTTCGACGAGGGCCTCGCCGGCTCCTCGCTCGTGAAGGTCGCCGCGCAGACCGCGAACTGGAGCGCCGAGGAGGGCAAGTCGGTCACCGAGACACTGCTCAAGGCCAACAACAACGACATCCAGTTCATCTTCGCCCAGAACGACGAGATGGGCATGGGGGCGGCGCAGGCCGTCACCGAGGCCGGCCTCACCCCGGGCGTCGACGTCAAGATCGCCACGATCGACGGCACCAAGCCGGCGATCCAGGCGCTCGCCGACGGCCTGCTCAGCTACGTGCACGAGTACAACCCGCTCTTCGGTGACACGGCGCTCGACGTCGTGAAGAAGGCGCTCGAGGGCACCTCGGTCGACTCGTACATCATCGTGCCGAGCGCGGCGTTCGACTCGCCGGATGCGGCGCAGGCCGTGCTCGCCGACCGCAAGTACTGATCGGGCAGGTTCCCACCCGCTCGTGACAGGTGCGGGGTCTCCCCACGGAGGCCCCGCACCCCCACGCGCACCGCAGACCGCCGGCGACCCCAGAGAGTCCAAGCCATGACCGAACCGCTGCCGCTCGTCGAGATGACGGGCATCTCCATCGAGTTCCCGGGTGTGAAAGCCCTCGACGATGTCGACTTCCGCCTGCTGCCCGGCGAGATCCACGCCCTCATGGGCGAGAACGGCGCAGGCAAGTCGACCCTCATCAAGGCGCTCACGGGCGTGTACCGGATCGACGCGGGCGCCATCCTCGTCAACGGCGAAGAGCGGCAGCTGCACGGCACGGCCGACGCGCAGCAGGCCGGCATCTCGACCGTCTACCAGGAGGTCAACCTCGCGCCGAACCTCTCGATCGGCGAGAACGTCATGCTCGGCCACGAGGTGCGCGGGCCCTTCGGCGTCAACTGGCGCGCCACCCACCGCGCGGCCACCGAGGCGCTCGCCCGCCTCGGGCTCGAGGGCCTCGACACCCGCAAGCCGCTCTCCACCCTCTCGATCGCGATGCAGCAGCTCGTCGCGATCAGCCGCGCCATGGCCATCAAGGCCAAGGTGCTCATCCTCGACGAGCCCACCTCGTCGCTCGACGCCAACGAGGTCGAGGGGCTCTTCCGCGTCATGCGGACCCTGCGCGACCAGGGCGTCGCCATCCTCTTCGTCTCGCACTTCCTCGACCAGATCTACGCGATCAGCGACCGGCTCACGGTGCTGCGCAACGGCCGCTACGAGGGCGAGTACCTCACCCGCGAGCTCGACCGGCACGCCCTCATCTCCAAGATGATCGGCAAGGACCTCGACGCCCTCACCTCGCTCGGCGGCAACCGCGCGCGCGGCGACCGCGACCGCGAGACGCAGCAACCGCTGCTCTCGGCGCGCGGCATCGCCCGGCGCGGCGCGCTCGAGCCCACCGACCTCGACGTCTTCCCCGGCGAGGTCGTCGGCTTCGCCGGGCTGCTCGGCGCGGGGCGCACCGAGCTCGCCCGACTCCTCTACGGCGCCGACCGTGCCGAGCGCGGCGAGGTGCGCCTCAAGGGCGAGCGCATCGACGTCAAGAGCCCCGCATCCGCTCTCGCCGCCCACCTCGCCTACTCGACCGAGAACCGCCGCGACGAGGGCATCATCGGCGAGCTGACCGTGCGCGAGAATATGATCCTCGCGGTGCAGGCCAAGCGCGGCTGGGCGCGCCCGCTCTCGAAGAAGGAGCAGGAGGAGATCGTGCAGCGATACATCTCCGCCCTGGGGGTGCGGCCCGCCGACCCCGAACGGCAGATCAAGAACCTCTCGGGCGGCAACCAGCAGAAGGTGCTGCTGGGGCGCTGGCTCGCCACCGAGCCCGAGCTGCTGATCCTCGACGAGCCCACCCGCGGCATCGACGTGGGCGCGAAGGCCGAGATCCAGGAGGCCGTGGCCCAGCTCGCCGAGGACGGCGTCTCGGTCGTGTTCATCTCCTCGGAGCTCGAGGAGGTCGTGCGCCTCAGCGAGCGGATCGTCGTGCTGAAGGACCACCAGAAGATCGGCGAGCTCGTCAACGGGCCGGATGTCACGGCCGAGCGGGTCGTCGACGTGATCGCCTCGCACGGGGTCGCCGACGCGGCCGCCGCATCCGAGGCCGCCGCAGGGGCCGCCCCCGCCGCATCCGACCCGACCACCCCGAAGGAGCAGTCATGAGCCGCCCCGCCCCCGTGGCCGTCCTGGCGGAGCTGATCCGCAAACCCTGGTTCTGGGGACTCGTTGCGATCGCCGTGCTGCTCGCGCTCAACATGGTGAAGGACCCGAACTACCTCGCCATCTCGGTCAACCCCGCCAACGGGCACCTCGTCGGCAACCTGGTCGACATCCTGCGGGCCGCCGCACCCATCCTCATGATCTCGATCGGCATGGCGCTCGTGATCGCCACGGGCGGCATCGACCTCTCCGTCGGCTCCCTCATGGCCGTCTCGGGCGCCGTCGCGATGGAGTTCCTCGAGAGCGCGGGCGACTCCAGCTCGCTCGTCGTGGCGCTCGGCGCGATCGGCCTCGCGCTGCTCGTGAGCGCCGTGCTCGGGGCGGTCAACGGCATCCTCGTGGCCTACGTGGGGCTGCAGCCGTTCATCGCCACGCTCGTGCTCATGCTCGCGGGGCGCGGCCTCGCCAAGGTCATCACGGGCGGGCAGAACACGGCGGCCGCGAGCGACCCCTTCAAGTGGGTCGTCAACGGCTTCGTCGTGGGGCTGCCCGTCGTGTTCCTGTTCGCGACGCTCATCGTCGTGATCGTGGCGCTCGTCGTGCGGCGCAGCGCGCTCGGACTCATGATCGAGGCGATCGGCATCAACCCGAAGGCGAGCCGCATGGCCGGCATCCGCCCGCCCGGGCTGCTGCTCACCGTCTACATCCTGAGCGGCGTGCTCGCCGGGATCGCGGGCATCTTCGCGGTCGGCAGCGTCATGACCGTCGACGTCTCCAAGACCGGGTACCAGCTCGAGATGGATGCGATCCTCGCGGTGGTGATCGGCGGCACCTCGCTCGCCGGCGGCAAGTTCTCGATCGGCGGCGCGTTCGTCGGCGGCATGCTCATCGCGACCCTCGACAAGACGGTGCTCTTCCTCGGCGTCTCGTCGTCCGCGACGCCCGCCTTCAAGGCCATCGTGATCGTCGTGCTCTGCCTGCTGCAGTCGCAGCGCGTGCGCAGCTGGTTCTCGCGGCGCACCGCGCCACCCACCCGGCTCGCCACGGCCGTCACCGACGACGCACGCAAGGAAGGGGCGCTCGCATGACCGCCGTCACGACCGAGGCGCCCACCGGCGCACGCCGCGCCCTCGCCGGTGCGCGCCGCATCCTCACCACCAACCCCTCGGTGCTGCCGACGACCGCGGCCGTCGCCATCTTCGTGGGCATGGTGATCTACGGCGAGGTCGCCTACGGGCGCATCGTGCAGTTCAGCACCCTCTCGAACCTGCTCATCAACAACGCGCACCTCATCGTGCTCGCCGTCGCGATGACCTTCGTGATCCTCACGGGCGGCATCGACCTCTCGGTCGGCTCGATCATCGCGCTCTCGAGCGTGGCCGGCGTCATGCTCGCCAACGCGGGGTGGCATCCGCTGCTCGTCATCGTCACCATGGTGCTCATCGGCACCGTGTTCGGGGTGATCTCGGGCATCCTCGTGCACTACTTCAACGTGCAGCCGTTCATCGCGACGCTCGCCATGATGTTCCTCGGGCGCGGGCTCGCCTCGCTGCTCAGCACCCAGCCGGAGCGGCTCGCCGACGACTCCGCCATCCGCTGGCTCGGCACCCAGATGAAGATCGTCGACGGCCCCAAGGTCAACGACCTCGTCATCACGCCCGGGGTGATCCTGGCCGTGCTCGTGGTGCTCGTGGCGCTCTTCGTGCTGCACCGCACCCGCACGGGGCGCACCGTGTACGCGCTCGGCGGTTCCGAGACCTCGACCCTGCTCATGGGGTTGCCGGCGGCGCGCACCAAGATCCTCGTGTACGTGATCTCGGGCACGCTCTCGGGCGTTGCGGCCATCATCTACACGAGCCGCCTCGGCATCGCCCAGAACATCACGGGCGTCGGCTGGGAGCTGGATGCGATCGCGGCGACCGTCATCGGCGGCACGCTGCTGCTCGGCGGCGCCGGCTACGTGCTCGGCTCGGTCGTGGGGGCGCTCGTGCTGGGGCTCATGATCGTGCTCATCACGCGCGACGGCGGCATCCGCCCCGAGATGACGACCATCATCACGGGCGGCATCCTACTGATCTTCGTGCTGCTGCAGCGCGTGGTGACGCGCAAGCGCGAGTAGCCGGGGGCGCGGGCTGCTGCGTGGGTGTTCGTTCGGCGGGAGCAGTTGCACCTTCGGCGGGAGCAGTTGCGGGCGCGGGCGGCGGATGCGGTGTGCGGCGGGGGATGTTGCTCCCGCCGCGTCGCAGGAACGCCGCCCGCGCCGCCTGCGCCGCCCGCCCCGCCCGCGCCGCCCGCCCCGCCCGCCCCGGCTCGAGGGCCCGCCGCGTGCGGCGTGCGCGGGGTGCCGCACCGAGCGGACTAGCCTGGCACCCGTGAGCCGGTCGGGGGCCCGGGGCCCGAGCATGCACGACGTGGCGGCGCTCGCCGGTGTCAGCCACATCACGGTGTCGCGCGTGCTCAACGACTACCCCTCGATTCGGCCCGAGACGCGCGAGCGGGTGCTCGCGGCGATCGCCGAGCTCGGCTACCGGCGCAACCTCGCGGCACGCGCTCTCGTCACGAGCCGCACCCGCGCGATCGGCGTGCTCGCCCCCGAGGTCGCCCAGCACGGGCCCGCGTCGCTCGTGCTCGCGGTCGAGCTCGCGGCGCGGGAGCACGGTTACCAGCCCCTCGTGACGGCGGCGGCGGTCGAGCACGACGCGACGGTCGCCGCGCTCGAGTTCCTGCTCGACCAGGCGGTCGAGGCGCTCGTCGTGATCGCGCCGCACGAGACGGTGCTCGCCGCGATCCGCGACCTCGACATCCGCGTGCCGTTCGCGACCCTGCAGGCGCCGGACCGTCCGGGCGGCGTGGGCGTCGACCAGGCCGCGGGCGCGCGCCTCGCGACGGCGCACCTGCTCGAGCTCGGGCATACCCGGCTGCAGCTGCTCGCGGGGCCCGACGGCTACCTCGAGGCGGCCGCGCGGCGCGCGGGGTACCTCTCGGCGGTGGCGGATGCGGGGCTGACGCCGGGCGCGGAGCTCGCGGGGGACTGGAGTGCGGCATCCGGCTTCGCGGCGGCCGACGCGCTCGACGCGGCGACGACCGCCGTGGTGGCCGCGAACGACCAGATGGCGATCGGGCTCATCGCGGCGCTCGCGGATGCCGGGCGAGCGGTGCCCGGGGACGTCTCGGTGGTCGGCTTCGACGACGTGCCGGAGGCGGCGTTCGTGCGGCCGGCGCTCACGACCGTGCATCAGGACTTCGCGCTCGTGGGCCGCCGTGCGGTGGAGGCGGTGCTCGCCGAGCTCGCGCCCGACGCTGCCGAGGCGCCGGAGCCGGGCACGGCATCCGTCACCCCGACTCTCGTCGTGCGCGCCTCGACCGCCGCCCCGCCTCATCCGCCCGCCCGGCCGCCCGCCAAGCCGCCCGCCCGCACTCCCGCCCGCCCGTCGATGTAGAAAATGCAGGAGTTCTCGGGCGTGTCGTCGCAGAGAGGGCAGCGGATGCGGGATGCGGCCCCGAAGACTCCTGCATTTTCGACAAAGAGGGGCGGGCGGGGATCGAGTAACATGAGAGGGTTCGTTAACGTGAACATGGAGACCGGATGCGCACGGCGAGGAGGCCGGAATGAGTGAGCAGTACCTCGGCATCGAGCTCGGCTCGACGCGCATCAAGGCGTGCGTGATCGACGCATCCGGCGCCGTCGTCGCGACCGGATCCCACGCCTGGGAGAACCGGCTCGAGAACGGCCTCTGGACCTACGGCCTCGACGAGGTGCACACGGGCCTGCAGGCCGCCTACGCCGACCTCGTCACCGCGCTCGGCGCCGCCCCCACCACCTTCGCGGGCATCGGCATCTCGGCCATGATGCACGGCTACCTCGCGTTCGACGCCGCAGGCAGCCTGCTCACCCCGTTCCGCACCTGGCGCAACACCAACACCGGCCCCGCCGCGGCCGAGCTGTCCGCGGCGCTCGGGGTCAACATCCCGCTGCGCTGGTCGGTCGCGCACCTGCACCAGGCCGTGCTCGACGCGGAGCCGCACGTGGCATCCGTCGCGCACATCACGACGCTCGCCGGCTACGTGCACCGCCTGCTCACCGGGCGCGAGGTGCTGGGTGTCGGCGACGCGTCGGGCATGTTCCCGATCGACCCCGCCACGGGTGACTACGACGAGCGGATGCTGCGCCTCGCCCAGGAGCGGATCGCCGCGGCCGGTGCCGCGCTCGAGCTCGCCGCCGTGCTGCCCGAGGTGCTGTCCGCGGGGGCGGATGCGGGCGCGCTGACCGCGGAGGGCGCCGCGCTGCTCGACCCCACCGGCACCCTGCACCCGGGCATCCCGCTCGCCCCGCCGGAGGGAGATGCCGGAACCGGCATGGTCGCCACGAACGCCGTGCGCCCGCGCACCGCCAACGTGAGCGCCGGCACGAGCATCTTCGCCATGGTCGTGCTCGAGCGCGCCCTCCCCGAGCCGAGCCCCGACATCGACGTCGTCACGACCCCCGACGGCAGCGCGGTCGCGATGGTGCACTGCAACAACGGCTCGAGCGAGCTGGGGGCGTGGGCGGGCGTCTTCCAGGAGTTCGCGACCGCGATCGGCTCCGCGGCATCCGGCGACGAGGTCTTCGCGGCCTTCCTCGGCGGCGCGCTCGACGCCGACGCGACGGGCCTGCTCGCCTACAACCTGCTCTCGGGCGAGCCCGTCGTCGGCACCGCCGAGGGTCGCCCGCTCGTCGTGCGCACCCCCGGCTCGCGCCTGAGCCTCGCGAGCTTCGCCCGCGCCCAGCTGTTCTCGGTGTTCGCTGCCCTCGCCGTCGGCATGCGCGAGCTCGCCGCCCAGCGGGTGGCCCTGGATGCCGCGGTCGCCCACGGCGGACTGTTCCGCACCGGCGGCATCGCCCAGCGCGCGCTCGCGGCCGCCCTCGGCGCGCCCGTCGCGGTCGGCGAGAGCGCCGGCGAGGGCGGAGCCTGGGGCATCGCCCTGCTCGCCGCCTACCGCCACGCCGTCATCGGCGGTGAGACGCGGAGCCTGCCCGACTGGCTCGACCAGACGGCGTTCGCGGATGCCGCGGTCACGACCGTCGCGCCCACGGCATCCGAGACCGCGGCCTACGCCGCCTACCTCGACCAGTGGCAGGCGGGGCTCGCGATCGAGCACGCGGCCATCTCCGCGCTGACCGACACGACCGAAGGAGCCTCGGCATGACCCTTCGAGAGCCTCAGGGCGGCGCCGACCTCGACGCGGCGATCCAGAAGGTGCGCGACGACGTCGCCGCCCTGCACGCCGAGCTCACCCGCTACGGCCTCGTCATCTGGACGGGCGGCAACATCTCGGGCCGCGTGCCCGGTGCCGACCTCTTCGTGATCAAGCCGAGCGGGGTGAGCTACGACGAGCTCGCGCCCGACAACATGATCCTGTGCGACCTCGACGGCAACGTCATCCCGGGCACGCCCGGCTCCGAGCGCAGCCCCTCGAGCGACACCGCCGCGCACGCATACGTCTACCGGAATATGCCGCACATCGGCGGCGTCGTGCACACCCACTCGACCTACGCCACCGCCTGGGCGGCGCGCGGCGAGGCGATCCCGTGCGTCATCACGGGCATGGCGGATGAGTTCGGCGGCGAGATCCCGGTCGGTCCGTTCGCGATCATCGGCGACGACTCGATCGGCCGCGGCATCGTCGCGACCCTCGACGGCCACCGTTCGCGGGCCGTGCTCATGCAGAACCACGGCGTCTTCACGATCGGCAAGGACGCCAAGGATGCGGTCAAGGCCGCCGTCATGTGCGAGGACGTCGCCCGCACCATCCACATCGCGCGGCAGGGCGGGGAGCTCATCCCCATCCCGCAGGACAAGATCGACGCGCTCTTCGACCGCTATCAGAATGTCTACGGCCAAGCGCCCCAGGGAGAACTCCAGTGACCAGCATCATCCCCGACCTCAAGAAGAACATCGTCTGGTTCCTCACCGGCAGCCAGGACCTCTACGGCGAGGAGACCCTGCGCCAGGTCGCCGAGCAGTCGCAGGGGGTCGTCGACCAGCTGCGGGCGGCATCCGACATCCCGGTCACGATCGAGTGGAAGCCCGTGCTGAAGAGCTCGGATGCGATCCGCCGCGCCATGATCGACGCCAACTCGGATGACGAGGTCGTGGGCGTGATCACCTGGATGCACACCTTCAGCCCCTCGAAGATGTGGATCCACGGCTTCGACGCGCTGCAGAAGCCGCTGCTGCACTTCCACACCCAGGCGAACGTGGCGCTGCCGTGGAGCGAGATCGACTTCGACTTCATGAACCTCAACCAGGCCGCGCACGGCGACCGGGAGCACGGCTACATCCTGAGCCGCATGTCGGTGCCGCGGAAGACGGTCGTGGGCCACGCCTCCGACCCCGCCGTCACGGCGGAGATCGGCACCTGGGCGCGCGCCGCATCCGGGTGGAAGGCCTCGCAGGGCATGGTCGTCGCGCGCTTCGGCGACAACATGCGGGGCGTCGCGGTCACCGAGGGCGACAAGACCGAGGCCGAGATCCGCCTCGGCGTGAGCGTCAACACGTGGGGCGTCAACGAGCTCGTCGCGCGGGTCGAGGCGCAGACGGATGCCGACATCGACGCGCTCGTGCAGGTGTACCTCGCCGAGTACGAGGTGGCCGCGGAGCTGCTGCCGGGTGCTGCACGCCACGAGTCGCTGCGCTACGGCGCCGCGATCGAGCTGGGCCTGCGTTCGATCCTCGAGGAGATCGGCGCGAGCGCGTTCACCGACAGCTTCGAGGACCTCGGCGAGCTCAAGCAGCTGCCGGGCCTTGCGGTGCAGCGGCTGATGGCCGACGGCTACGGCTTCGGCGCGGAGGGCGACTGGAAGACCGCGGTGCTCGTGCGCATCGCAGCCGTCATGGGCGCGGGGCTGCCGGGCGGTGCGAGCCTCATGGAGGACTACACCTACGACCTGACGCCGGGCGACGAGCTGATCCTCGGCGCGCACATGCTCGAGGTGTCGCCGTCGCTCACCTCGACCAGGCCGAGCCTCGAGATCCACCCGCTCGGCATCGGCGGCAAGGACGACCCGGTGCGCCTCGTGTTCACCGCGGATGCCGGACCCGCCGTCGTCGTCGCGCTCAGCGACCAGCGCGAGCGCTTCCGCCTCGTGGCGAACGCCGTCACCAACGTGACCCCGACCGAGGCGCTGCCGAAGCTGCCGGTCGGACGTGCCGTCTGGAAGCCGGCGCCGGACTTCCGCACGAGTGCGACCGCGTGGCTCATCGCGGGTGCGGCGCACCACACGGTCATGACCAACCAGGTGGGCGTGGAGGCGTGGGCCGACTTCGCACGCATCGCGGGCGTCGAGCTGCTCGTGATCGACGAGGCGACGACGGTGCGCGGCTTCGAGGATCAGGTGCGCGCGAACGCCGCCTACTACCGCCTCGCGCAGGGCCTCTAGCGGCGCCGGGTTCACGCCGCTTCGCGGGCAGGGGCCGGGGCCTGCGAGGCGCATGCCCCCGCGTGCGGCCTGACGGCCGCGCGCTCCCGCCAGACCCGATGCCAGCGCCTCGCAGACCCCGACCCCTGCCCGCTGCGCTCGGCGGCCGCCCTCACCCCGCTGGTCGAGTAGCTGGCCGCCGCAGGCGGCCGCGTATCGAGACCCCGTTGTCGCCACGGGTACGACTCGGCGGTGCATGCCCTCGTGCCATCCGCGTGCGGGGGGTCTCGATACGCGCCTGCGGCGCTACTCGACCAGCGGGTGGGGAGCGTCGGCGACCGACAGGTGCGGGCGAGTGGCCGCGGGCGGGCGCGCGCCGGCCGGCTGGTGGCCGCGGGCGGGCCGGCTGGCGGCCGCGGGCGGGCGCGCGCCGGCCAGCGGGCAGGCGGCCCCTCAGCGGCTGGAGTTGGGGGTGCGGCCGCGCACGATGCCGATGAAGGTCTCGAGCCGTGGGTCCTCGGATGCGCGCGGCCAGGCGAGCCCGATGCCCGTGTCGGCGGCGTCCGTGAGCGGCCGGGCGATCACGTCGCGGCGCGAGTGGGCGCGCGCGACCGACATCGGCATGATCGCGAGTCCCACGTTGGCGGCCACGAGCTCGACCGTGTCGGCGCCCTGCCCCTCGAGCACCGTCTCGCCCTCGAGCTCGGCGAGCGCGAGCTCGTCGAACGCCGCCACCGGGTGGTCCTTCGGCGCCACCACGACGGGGCGCTCACGGTAGAGGGGGATGACGTGCAGCTCGTCGTCGGCGGTCACGTCGCGCACGAGCGCCATGTGCGCGGTGCCGTCCTGCAGCGCCGCCACGGCATCCGCCTGCGCCAGCGGACGCAGCTCGAGCGGCGACCGCGGCATCCGTTCGCGCCAGATCCGCTCCCACTTGCCGGGGGTCACGCCGGGCACGAAGGCGACGACGAAGGGCTCGCTCACCCGATGAAGGCTACCCTCGGAGCATGACCGACGCGCCGCGCGAGGACCGCCGCCAGCAGCCCAAGCCCCCCAAGCCCCAGTTCCTCTCGGCGCAGACCGCCGCCAAGAAGCTCGGCATCTACCTGCCCGCCGCGCCCGAGGAGTTCCGCGAGGCGCAGCACTCGCGCGACGAGCTGAACGCGCTGCAGACCGACCCCCCAGCGTGGCTGCGCACCCTGCGCGCGGAGGGGCCGCATCCGCGCTCCGAGGTGTCGCAGCGTCTCGGCATCACCAATTCCGGGCTCGCCCGGGCGGGGGTCTCGGATGCGATGACGACCGCCGAGATCCAGGCGCTGCTCGAGAACCCGCCCGCCTGGCTGATCGACGAGCGGCGCCGCGCCAACCCCTGAGCACGCAGCGGCCTCCCCGCCGCGTGACGTAGCGTTGGGGGAGTGACGGAATGCATTCACGGGTTCGACGAGGGTCTCTGCGACGTCTGCTTCCCCCGGGTCGTCGAGCCTCCTGTGCGCCCGGCGCGCCCGACGCGGGCCGCCGCCCCGCGTGAGGCGCGCGCGCCGCGATCCTCGGCTTCGGCCGCGGTCGGCGCTCCGCCCACGCTCACGCTCGCGGGGCGCCGCGTGCACCACGTCACCCACCTGCGCACCCTCGAGACGATCGCGCTCGACGGCGAGCTGCGGGCGGATGCGTCCCCCGACGTCGACGTGAGTTCGGCGACGACGCGCGAGCTGCGGGCGACCGCCACGGTGCCCGACGGGCGCACGGTCGCCTCGCTCGTCGCCTTCTCGGTCGCGCAGGATTCGACCCGCTGGCAGGAGCTGCGCGAGGGGGCCGAGGGCACCCACTGGTCGGATGCCGCGCGCGCCGCGCGGCCGACGGATTTCGTGATCCTGTCGGTGCCGGTCGACGCGCTGCGGGGTGACCTGGTCTTCGCGGATGCGGATGCGGCATCCGTGGGTGCGCGGTTCGGCATCGGCCTGGAGGCGGGCACCCAGGGGCTGCGGCGCCTGCACGCGACCGACCCCGACTTCCGCGACGCCGAGGTGCTCGCGGCCGGCCCCGTGCCGCTCGACGCCGTGGCGATCGTGACGGTCGCGAACGACAAGGTGCGCGATCGGGTGCGCGAGGTCTTCGCGGATGCCGGCCGTGCCGCCCCGCGCATCGCCGTCTACCCGCCGGCCTTCGCCGTCGACTGATCCTGCACAGAGCCGACACCCGCGAGTTCTCCACAGTTCGCGCATGCGGCCGCTCCGGCGTCCGCGCCGCACCCCACCATGACGGGATGACGATCCCGCGCTACGACGATGTCCGCTTCGACCCGCTGCGCACCGACGAGGAGGTGCTCGAGCGCGCCTCGCTGCTGCTCGGGCATGCCCTGCGCCGGCAGCTGTGGCTCATGTTCCTCGACGAGGACGAGCGGCAGCTCCCCGTGCTCATGCCGAGCTACCTGCCGCGCCGCCCGCGCGCGGAGCACCGCGACAACCTCGGCCGGCTCTTCGGGGTGCTGTGCGAGGACGCCGACGCCGACAGCCTCATCGTCGCCTACGAGCGCCGCGGCCCGGCCGAGCTCACGGATGCCGACCGCGCCTGGCTCGCGACCGTGCACACGGGGTGCGCGGATGCCGCGATCCCGTTGCGCGCGCTGCTGCTCGTTCACGACGGGGGAGTGCGCTGGGTCGCGCTCGACGACCTCCTCTGATGCGGTGATGCGGTGATGCGGTGATGCGGTGATGCGGTGATGTTACGATGCGACCATGCGAACCACCCTCGAGCTCGATGACGCGGTGCTCGTCGCCGCACGCGCGCTCGCACGCGACGAGTCGATCTCGCTCGGAGCCGCCGTCTCCGAGCTCGCTCGACGGGGGCTCAAGGCCGGCGTTGGGGTCTCGCGGTCGCCTAGCGGCTTCCCGGTTCTCGACATCGAAGGTGGGCACCCGATCACCCTCGAGGTGGTCAACCGCTATCGCGACGGAGACTGACCCTCGCGTGATCCCTCGCTATCTTTTCGACGTCAACCTCCTCGTCGCGTTGGCCGTTCGTGACCACCTGCACCACGCACGGGCCCATACCTGGCTGGGCACCGTCAGGTCTTTCGTGACCTCACCGATCACGGAGGCCGGCATGGTGCGCGTGGTGACGACGCGGGCAGCGATCGGGGTGGACATTCCGATGGCCTCAGCTCTGCGGCTTGTCGAAGACCTCCGCGCGAACCCCGGGCATTCGTTCGTCCCGGACGACGCCAGCTTCGCCGACCCGCGCATCTCGCTGGAGCGGCTGACGAGCCCACGGGGCGTCACCGACCTGCATCTGGTGGATCTGGCAGCCCGGCACGGTCTCGTGCTCGCGACCCTCGACCGTGGCATCCCACAGCTGCTGGCGGAGGAGGACCGGCGGCATGTGCTCGTGATCCCCTGACCCCGGCCGCCCGCCCGGCGACCCGCATCCGACGCCCCTCGCATCCGCTTGAATGAGCACATGATCGTGCTGGTGGGGCTCGCGAGCGCGATCGTCTACGGCGTCTCCGACTTCCTCGGCGGTCTCGGCTCCCGCCGCATCCCGGCCCTGCTGGTGAGCCTCGTCAGCTTCGCGGTCGCGGCAGTGCCGGTCGCGGTGCTCACGGCGGCGGTCGGATCGGTGTGGTCGGCCGAGGCGGTCTGGCTCGGCCTCGTCGCGGGGGCCGCGGGCGCGATCTCGATCTGGACCTTCTACGCGGCGCTCGCGATCGGCCCCATGAGCGTCATCTCGCCGACCACGGCGGCGGTCGCCGCGGTGATCCCGGGCGTCGCGGGCATCATCCAGGGCGAGCGCTTCTCGCCGCTCGGCTACCTGGCCCTCGCGGCGCTCGTGGTGGCGGCGGTGCTGCTCGGCATCACCCGCGAGCAGCAGGGTGGGCGGGTCGCGGTGCGCGTCGTCGTGCTCTCGGTGGTGTCGGGCATCGGCTTCGGCGGCTACAACGTCGTGATGGAGTGGACCCCGCCCGAGTCGCAGTACGCGCCGCTGCTCGTCGACCTGCTCGCGGGGGTCGTGCTGTTCGCGCTCGCGCTCACGGTGCTGCGGCTCGTGCGGCGCGACTCCTGGTGGGGCGCACCCATCGCCCCCGCGCGGGGCGACCGGATGCCGGGCCTGGCATCCGCGGTCGGTGCGGGCGTGCTCATGGCCGTCGCGAACGCGCTGCTCGTGTGGGGCCTGCATCAGGGGCAGCTCGCGATCATGGGCGTGCTCGCCTCCCTCTACCCGCTCGGCACGGTGCTGCTCGCGCTCGTCGTGCTGCGGGAGCGGCTGACGGCGGTGCAGGGTGTCGGGGTGGTGCTCGCGCTCGCGGCGTCCGCGGTCCTCGCGCTCGGCTGAGGGCGCGCGCCGACGACCCGCGGCTCAGCCGTGCAGCTCAGCCGTGCAGCTCAGCTGTGCAGCTCAGCCGTGCAGCTCAGCCGTGCTCTCAGCTGTGCGGGCGGTACGCGGTGCTCGAGCGCACGACGAGCTGGTACGGCAGCTCGTCGAGCTCCACGGTCTCGCCCTCGAGCGCGGCGAGCACCGCCTCGACGGCGCGCTCGCCCTGGCGGTGCGGGAACTGGTCGACCGTGGTCAGGCCGAACACCTCACCCGTGCTGTGCCCGTCGATGCCGACGACGGACAGGTCGCGCGGCACGTCGAGCCCCAGGTCGCGTGCGGCGAGGATCGCGCCGATCGCCATCTCGTCCGAGGCGGCGAACAGGGCCGTCGGGGCCGCATCCGGGCTGCCGAGCAGCCGTTTGGCGGCCGCGTAGCCGCTGTCGATCGTGAAGTCGGCGTGCGCGTACAGGGCCGGGTCGATCGGGATGCCGACCGCCTCGAGCGCCTGCTCGTAGCCGAGGCGGCGGCGGGTGGGGATGTTGAAGTCGAGGTCGTAGGCGGGGTCGCCGCCGAGGTGGGCGATGCGGCGGTGCCCGAGCGCGATGAGGTGCTCGGTGGCGAGCCGGGCGACGGCGCTGTCGTCGAGGGCGAGGGCACGCAGGTTGCGGCTGCGTCCGCCGATCGCGATCGCGGGGATGTCGAGGCGCGCGAGCTGCTCGGCCTCGTCGGGCGCGAGTTCGAGGGCGACGGCGATCATGCCGTCGACCCGCCTGCGGTGGATGACCGACTCGAACATGCTGCGTCGCGCGTCGGGGTCGCTCGAGACGTTGTAGAGGGTGAGGTCGTAGCCGTGGTGGGCGAGGGCCTCGGATGCGCCGGAGAGCACGGAGGTGAAGTACCAGCGGTCGAGGAACGGCACGATCACCCCGATGCACCGCGTGCGGCCCGTGGCGAGGCCCGAGGCGGAGGCGGATGCCGTGTAGCCGAGCTCGCGGGCGACGGCGGTCACGCGTTCGCGGGTCGCCGGCGACACCTGCCCGCGCCCGCTGAGCGCGCGCGACACGGTGGACGGGGCGACACCCGCCGCCCGTGCCACGTCGTCGATGCCGACCACGCGTGGCCTCCTCTCAGTCCCGCTCTCCAGCTTCCCACCACACGGCGGTGTCGGGCGGGAGCACCCCGCCGTCGCTCGGGCCGCTCGCGATGAGGATGCGGCCCTCGGGCAGCGGCACGGGCTCGGTCCCGAGGTTGACGAGCACGCCGACGTCGCCGTTGCGGAACGCGATCGTGCTCTCGCCCGCGTCGAGCCACTCGAGCTCGCCCGCGCCGAGTCCGCGCGCGCGGCGCTCGGCGAGCAGCGCACGGTACAGCTCGAGCGTCGAGCCGGCGACGCCGCGTTGGGTGTCGCGGGCGTGCGCGGCCCAGCCGTCGGGCTGCGGCAGCCAGCTTGCCCCGGATGCGGCGAAGCCGGCCGCCTGCCCGCCTGCCTCCCAGGGGATCGGCACCCGGCATCCGTCGCGCCCGTAGCGCTCGCCGCCCGTGCGGTGCCAGGTCGGGTCCTGCCGGGCCTCGTCGGGCAGCTCGACGACCTCGGGGAGGCCGAGCTCTTCGCCCTGGTAGAGGTAGGCGGATCCCGGGAGCGCGAGCATGAGGGTCGTCGCGGCGCGCGCCCGGCGCAGGCCGAGCTCGGCGTCGACGCGCGGTGAGCGGGGCCCGAGCCCCTCGCCCTGCGGGTTGTCGAAGTCGATCGCGAGGCGCGTGGCGTGGCGCACGACGTCGTGGTTGGAGAGCACCCAGGTGGCCGGCGCCCCGACGGCGCCGTAGGCCCGCAGCGACTCGGTGATCACCTCGTGCAGTTCGGCGGCATCCCAGCGCGCCATCAGGAAGGGGAAGTTGAAGGCCTGGTGCAGCTCGTCGGGGCGCACCCACCGCGCGGTCAGCTCGGCGGTCGCGAGCCACGCCTCGGCGGCGAGCACCCGGTCGCCGGGGTACTCGTCGACGACCCGGCGCCAGTCGCGGTAGATCTCGTGAACGCCCGGCTGCCCCCAGTAGGGCGTCTCGGGCTCGTCGCCGCCCATGCTGCCGGCGTCGGCGGGCGGCGTGTAGTCGGGGAGCCCCTGCTCCTTCACGAGTCCGTGCGCGACGTCGATGCGGAAGCCGTCGGCGCCGCGGTCGAGCCAGAAGCGCAGCACGCGCAGGAACTCCTCGCGCACCTCGTCGGACGACCAGTCGAAGTCGGGCTGGCTCGCGTCGAAGAGGTGCAGGTACCACTGGCCGGGCCGCCCGTCGGCCTCGCGCACCCGCGTCCAGGCGGGGCCGCCGAAGATCGACTGCCAGTTGTTCGGGGGCAGTTCGCCGTCGTCCCCGCGGCCGTCGCGGAACAGGTAGCGCGCGCGGGCGGGGTCGCCGGGGGCTGCGGCGAGCGCCTCCTGGAACCACGCGTGCTGGTCGGAGGAGTGGTTGGGCACGATGTCGACGATCACCCGGATGCCGTGGTGGTGGGCGCGTTCGCACAGCTCGTCGAAGTCGGCGAGGGTGCCGAACAGGGGGTCGACGTCGCAGTAGTCGGCCACGTCGTACCCGGCGTCGCGCTGCGGCGAGACCATGAAGGGCGAGAGCCAGATCGCGTCGACGCCGAGCTCGGCGAGGGCGTCGAGGCGGCTCGTGATGCCGCGCAGGTCGCCGACGCCGTCGCCGTCCGCGTCGGCGAACGACCGCGGGTAGATCTGGTAGATCACGGCGGTGCGCCACCACTCGAGCGCGGGGGGTGTGGTTCCGGATGCGGGGCGCGCGTCGGTCAGCACGGTCATGCGAGCACCTTACCCGCAAGCGCTTGCAGCAATGCAAATCGGATGTGGTGCTTGCATTTCACGTCGCCTGTGCACTATGACTGGAAGCGCTTGCGGAATCGCAGGTGTCCAAGGCCGAGGAAGTCCACGCATCCGACGTGCGGCCCCTCGGCTCGATCACAGACCAGAGAGGCACACCGATGAAGGTGACCAGGAAGCGCGCCGCGACGTTCGGCGCATTCGTCGCCGTGGGGGCGCTCGCGCTCACGGGCTGCACGAGCACGGAGCCGGGCGACGACACGAAGGAGCCGGTGGGCGAGATCACCGTGTGGGTCGACGCCGACCGCGCGGAGGTGCTGCAGGATGCGGCCACCACCTTCCAGGACGAGACGGGGGTGACCGTCAACCTCGTGCAGAAGCAGTTCGGCGAGGTGCGCGACCAGTTCGTGCAGCAGGTGCCCCAGGGCGAGGGACCGGACATCGCGGTCGGCGCGCACGACTGGCTCGGCACGCTCGTCGCCAACGGTGTCGTGGCACCCATCGAGCTGGGAGACGCCGCAGCCGACTTCGAGAAGGTCGCGATCGACGCCTGGAGCTACGAGGGCAACACCTACGGCGTCCCCTACTCGATCGAGAACATCGCGCTCCTGCGCAACACCGCGCTCGCCCCCGAGGCGCCCGCGACCTTCGACGACATGATCGCCGCGGGGAAGGCGGCCGGCACGGAGTACCCGTTCCTCGTCGGACTCGACCCGAACGCATCCGACCCGTACCACCTCTACCCGTTCCAGACCTCGTTCGGCGCCCCCGTCTTCGGGCTCAACGCCGACGGCAGCTACAACCCGGCCGACCTGCGGATCGGCGGCGAGGCGGGCGACGCCTTCGCGCTGTGGCTCGCCGAGCAGGGCAAGGCCGGCGTGCTCAACACGAACATCAACGGCGACCTCGCGCGTGAGAGCTTCGTGGCGGGCAAGTCGCCGTTCCTGCTGACCGGCCCGTGGAACGTGCCGGCCGCACAGGAGGCGGGCATCGACATCGCCGTCGACGCCATCCCGTCCGCGGGTGGTGGCGACGCGCAGCCGTTCGCGGGTGTGCAGGGCTTCTTCCTCTCGGCCAAGAGCGAGAACGTCGTGGCCGCCACCAACTTCCTCATCAACTACATCGGCTCCGCCGAGGTGCAGACGGCTCTCTACGAGATCGGCGGCCGCGCGCCGGCGCTCTCGGAGTCGTTCGACGCGGCCGTCGCGAGCGACCCCATCGTGGGTGCGTTCGGTGAGGTCGGCGCGAACGCCGTGCCGATGCCGACGATCCCGCAGATGGGTGCCGTGTGGGAGTTCTGGGGCGTGACCCAGGTCGCGATCATCAACGGCCAGGGCGACCCGGTCGAGCTGTGGCGCAAGATGGCCGCCGACATCCAGGCCGCGATCTCCTGATCGCGCTCGCCTCGGGCCGGGATCCCTGCCCGGCCCGAGGCGACATCCGCCCGCCCCCTACCCTGAGGAACACATGAGCGACAACCCGAGGCAGCAGCCGCTCGAGGCCCGACGCGACAGGCGCGGACGCCAGGCGGCGCGGATGGTGGCGGCCGCATCCGGCGGATGGAAGGTTGCGCTCGTCAAGATCGTCACCCTCGGCCTCGTCGACGCGATCGCCCTCTACGCGGGCCTCGTGCTCATCGCGGCGGGCGACTGGCTCGTGGTGGGGATCATCGCCGTCGTCACGATCGCCGTCAACGTCGTGTACTTCCGGCGGGGCGGGCTGCCCGCGAAGTACCTCGCCCCCGGGCTGCTCTTCCTCGCGGTGTTCCAGATCTTCGTCGTGCTGTACTCGGGCTACGTCGCCTTCACCAACTACGGCACGGGCCACAACTCCACCAAGGACGACGCCGTGCAGGCGCTCATCCTGCAGAACCAGCAGCGGGTCGAGAACTCGCCCGCCTACCCGCTCACCGTCGTCGAGAGCTTCGGCGAGCTCGCCTTCCTCGTGACGACGCCCGAGGGCGAGGCGCTCCTCGGCCGCGACGGCGAGGTGGCGGCGCCCGTCGACGCGCGCATCGAGAACGGCCGCGCGGTCGGCCTCGACGGCTGGACGAGCCTCGACTTCGCCGGACTCGTCGCCAACCAGGGTCGCATCACCCAGCTCGCGGTGCTGCTGTCCGAGGGCGGCGAGGACGGCATCCTGCACACCCAGGACGGCAACACCGCCTACGTCTACGTCTCGCGCTTCGTATACGACGAGGCGCAGGATGCCATGGTCGACACCCGCTCCGGCGAGCTGTACCGCGACCTCGGCACGGGGGCCTTCACCTCGGAGGCGGGTGTCGAGCTCATGCCGGGCTGGAAGATCGACGTCGGCGTCGACAACTTCGTGCGCGCCTTCACCGAGCCCTCGATCCGCGGCCCGCTCCTCTCGGTGACCGTGTGGACCTTCGTCTTCGCCCTCGTCTCGGTCGGGTCGACCTTCATCCTGGGGCTCGTGCTCGCGCTCGTCTTCAACGATCCGCGGATGGCGAGCCGCAAGTACTACCGGGTCATCATGATCCTCCCCTACGCCTTCCCCGGCTTCCTCTCGGCGCTCGTCTGGGGCGGGATGATGAACCAGGAGTTCGGCTTCCTCAACGTCGTGCTGTTCGGCGGCGTCGAGATCCCCTGGCTCACCAACGAGTGGCTCGCCAAGTTCAGCGTGCTGTTCGTGAACCTGTGGCTCGGGTTCCCGTACATGTTCCTCGTGATCACGGGCGCGCTGCAGTCGATCCCGTCGGAGCTCGCGGAGGCGGCCGAGATGGACGGCGCACGCCCGTTCCAGGCCTTCCGTCTCATCAAGCTGCCGCTGCTGCTCGTCTCGGTGGCGCCGCTGCTGATCTCGTCGTTCGCCTTCAACTTCAACAACTTCAACCTGATCTACATGCTCACGGCGGGCGGGCCGCGCGATGTCTCGGCGGGCATGAACGCGGGCGCCACCGACATCCTGATCTCGCTCGTCTACAAGGTCGCCTTCGTCGGCTCGAGTCGCGACTACGGCCTCGCGAGCGCCTTCGCGATCATCATCTTCGTGCTCGTCGGCGCCATCTCGATCGCCGCGTTCCGCCGCACCAAGTCGCTCGAGGAGCTGAACTGACATGACCGTCACGACATCCGCCTCATCCGTCGTCGCGCCGGCGACGCGGCGCAGCTTCCGGGTCTACCTGCGCCAGACCGGGTGGCGCCACCTCGTCGGCGTGGCCGTCGCGGTGTACGCGGCGTTCCCGCTGCTGTACATCCTCTCGGCCTCGCTCAACCCGGGCGGCACGCTCGTGACCGCCAACCAGCTGTTCGCGAACGTGAGCCTCGGCAGCTACGTGGAGCTCTTCAACCGGCCGCAGCAGCCCTACGCCGCCTGGTTCCTGAACACGCTCGTGATCGGGCTGAGCTCGGCCGCCGGCACGGTGCTGCTCGGGGCGCTCGCGGCGTACGCGTTCTCGCGGATGCGGTTCACGGGGCGTCGCTTCGGGCTCATCACGCTGCTGCTCGTGCAGATGTTCCCGCAACTGCTCGCGATGGTCGCCATCTTCCTGCTCATGTCGACGATCGGCGACATCTTCCCGGCGATCGGCCTCAACACCCAGATCGGGCTCATCATGGTGTACCTGGGCGGTGCGCTCGGCGTGAACACCTACCTCATGTACGGCTTCTTCAGCACCGTGCCGACGTCGATCGACGAGGCCGCGAAGATCGACGGCGCGGGGCACGCCCGCATCTTCTTCACGATCATCCTGCGGCTCGTCGCGCCCATCCTCGCGGTCGTGGCGCTGCTCTCCTTCCTCGGCAGCATGAGCGAGTTCGTGCTCGCCTCGGTGATCCTCGTCGACCCCGAGCGGCAGACGCTCGCGGTCGGGCTCTACCAGTTCATCGCCCAGGAGACCTCGCGCAACTGGAGCGTCTTCGCGGCGGGTGCGGTGCTCGCGGCGCTCATCCCGATCGCGCTGTTCCTCGCGCTGCAGCGCTTCATCGTGGGCGGGCTCACCGCCGGGTCGGTGAAGTAGCGATGGCGATGACCGGCACCGCATCCGCGCCGCGCCCGCACCACGACGGCTCGCCCCTCTACGTCGACGACGCGACGCCGCACCTCGGCCAGGCCGTCGCGGTGCGCCTGCGGGTGCCCGTGGGCTACGGACCGCTGGCCGCGGTCGTCGTGCGCGCCAACCCCGACCAGGAGCCGAAGTGGTTCGAGGCGAGGCGTCTTGGCTCCGCCGACGGCTGGGACTGGTGGCAGGCGCAGCTCGTGGTGGGCAGCCCGCGGCAGGGCTACCGGTGGATGCTGCGGCACGAGGACGGCCGCGTCGAGTGGCTCAACCAGGCGGGCCTCAGCAGCATCGAGACCCTCGACGCGCAGGACTTCGCCCTCGTGGCGGGCGACGACGCCCCGCCCCGTTGGATGCCGGGCGCCGTCATGTACCAGATCTTCCCCGACCGCTTCGCGCGCTCGGCGGCCGTGGACGGGCGCGAGCTGCCCGACTGGGCGATCGCGGCATCCTGGGACGACCCCGTCGACGCGCGGCTGCCCGCCCGCGTGCAGCAGCTCTACGGGGGCGACCTCGACGGGATCGTCGAGCGGCTCGACCACCTGAGCGAGCTGGGCGTCGACGTGCTGTACCTGACGCCCGTGTTCCCGGCCGCGTCGAACCACCGCTATGACGCGAGCAGCTTCGGCGAGGTCGACGAGCTGCTGGGCGGTGACGCGGCCTACATCCGTCTCGTCGAGGCCGCGCACGCGCGCGGCATGCGGGTGATCGGCGACCTCACCACCAACCACTCGGGCGACCGGCACGAGTGGTTCCGGGCGGCGCTCGGCCACCCGGAGGCGCCCGAGAGCTCGTTCTACTACTTCCTCGACGCGCAGAACGAGCACTACGTCGCCTGGCTCGACGTGCCGAGCCTGCCCAAGTTCGACTGGAGCTCGCCCGAGCTGCGGCGGCGCTTCATCGAGGGCCCGGATTCGGTGGTCGGCCGGTGGCTGCGGCCCCCGTTCTCGCTCGACGGCTGGCGCATCGACGTCGCGAACATGACGGGGCGGATGGGCGAGGTCGACCTCAACGCCGAGGTGCGGCAGACGATCCGCCGCACGATGCGCGAGATCAACCCCGACACGATCCTGCTCGCCGAGATCACCAACGACGCCTCGGCCGACCTGCAGGGCGACGCGTGGCACGGGGCCATGACCTACCCCTCGTTCACCCGGCCGCTGTGGTGCTGGCTGGGCGAGACCGACGGCACGCCGCGCCCCCTCGCGGAGGGCGGCGAGACGAGCGAGCCGTGGTTCTTCGGGCAGCCGGTGGGCAGCATCCCGCGCTACAGCGCACGCGACGTCGCGGATGCCGTGGTGCGGTTCACGGCCGGCATCCCCTGGCGGGTGCGGCTCGGCAACATGCTGCCGCTCGACACCCACGACACGGGGCGTTTCGCCCAGCACGCGCGCCCGGGCGCGATCCCGCTCGCCGTGGGGCTCTCGATGACGCTGCCGGGCCTGCCGACGGTGTTCGCGGGCGACGAGTTCGGGCTTCCCGGTTACGACGGCGAGGACAGCCGCACGCCGATCCCGTGGGGGCGGATGGGCGAGCCCGAGATCGCCGAGCGGATCGCGCTCTACCGCGAGCTGATCGCGCTGCGGCGCACGCATCCGGCGCTGCAGACCGGCGGCCTGCGTTGGCTGCACGCCGACGACGAGTCGCTCGTGTTCGTGCGCGAGACCGCGGGGGAGTCGCTGCTCGTGGTCGCCGCGATGGACGGGGTCGATGTGACGCTCGCGGGCGTCGGCGGGGCGGATGCGGCGCGCGCGCTCGTGGGCGAGGGCCGGCTCGAGGCGGTGGCAGGCGGGGCGCGGGTGCGCGTCGCGGGGCCCGTGTTCGCGGTCTGGCAGCTGCCGGGCGTGACGGTTCCCGCGGGTGCCGCGTGACCTCGCCCGAACGGTTCGCCGAGCTCAGCAGCGGCCTCGCCGAGGGTGTGCGCGCGGCCGAATCGTTGGCCGGTCTCGTGCTGCTCGGGTCGAGCGCCGACGAGGCCGCCTCGCGTCGTGACGAGTGGTCCGACCACGACTTCTTCGCGATCGCCGCCCCCGGGGAGGGGCCGCGCGCCCGGGAGACGCTCGACTGGCTGCCCGACCCCGAGCGCATCGTGCTGCGCGCCCGTGAGGGCGAGCTGGGGTTCGCCGTGCTCTACGACGACGGTCACCTCATGGAGTTCGCGGTGGCGGAGGCCGAGGAGCTGCCGGGGGTGCTCGCGACGGATGCGATGGTGGCGGTGGACGACGCAGAGCGACGCGTGGCGGCGCTCGTCACGCGGGCGCGTGCGGCGGCGGCGTCGGGGGATGTCTTCGACGCGGCGAACGACATCCGTCTCACGATGCTCAAGCTGCTCGTCGGGGTGGGGCGCGCGCGTCGGGGCGAGCTGCTGAGCGCGGGCGACTTCGTGCGCACCTGGGCCGTGAAGCACCTCGTTCGCGCCATCCGCGGGCGGCTGGGGGCTGCGACCGCATCCGCTGCGCGCGACACGATCGACCCGATCCGTCGCTTCGAGCGGGACTTCCCCGAGTGGGGTGCCGAGATCGCGCAGGCGCTCGCGCTGCCGGTCGAGGGCGCCGCGCGGCGGCTGTTCGTGCTCGCGCGGCGGCTCGAGGAGGGGTGGCCCGAGTTCCCCACCGTGGCGGCCGACGCCGTCGCGCATCGCCTCGGCTGGAGCACCTCAGGTGCGGGGGAGCCCCGGTAGAATCGCCGGTGATGTCGCTTCCCTTCTCGCAGGCCACCGGCGCCGACGTGCGCGTGCGCTTCTGCCCCTCGCCCACCGGCACCCCCCACGTCGGGATGGTGCGCACCGCCCTCTTCAACTGGGCCTACGCCCGGCACACGGGCGGCAAGCTCGTGTTCCGCGTGGAGGACACGGATGCCGCACGCGACTCCGAGGAGAGCTACCTGCAGCTGATCGACGCTCTCGACTGGCTCGGCATCGACTGGGACGAGGGTGTGGAGAAGGGCGGCCCGCACGGCCCGTACCGCCAGTCGCAGCGCACCGCGATCTACCACGACATGATCGAGCGGCTCACGGCATCCGGGCACCTCTACGAGAGCTTCGTGACGCCCGAGGAGATGGAGGCGCGCAACCGCGCCGCCGGCCGCGACCCGCGCCAGGGCTACGACAACTTCGAGCGCGAGCTCACCGAGGCCGAGCGCGCCGCGTTCCGTGCGGAGGGGCGTCAGCCGAGCCTGCGTCTGCGGGTGCCGGACGGCGACCTGACCATCCACGACCTCATCCGCGGCGAGATCACCTTCCCGGCCGGCAGCTTCAGCGACTTCGTCGTGGTGCGGCCGAACGGCGCCCCGCTCTACACCTTCGTCAACCCGGTCGACGACGCGCTCATGGGCATCACGCACGTGTTCCGCGGCGAGGACATCCTCTCGTCGACCCCGCGCCAGCTCGCGCTGTACCTCGCGCTCATCGAGATCGGCGTCACCGACTTCATCCCGCAGTACGCGCACATGCCGCTCGTCTACGGTGACGGCGCCAAGAAGCTGTCGAAGCGCGACCCCGAGTCGAGCCTGTTCCACCACCGCGACCGCGGCTTCATCCCCGAGGGGCTGCTCAACTACCTGGCGCTGCTCGGCTGGTCGATCGCGGCCGACCGCGACGTGTTCACGCAGGACGAGTTCGTGGCGGCGTTTGACATCCGCGACGTCAACCCCAACCCGGCCCGTTTCGACCAGAAGAAGGCCGACGCGATCAACGGCGACCACATCCGGATGCTGGATGCGGCCGACTTCGAGCAGCGGATCGTGCCGTACCTCTCGGGGCTCGTGGCCGACCCGCCCACCGAGGCGGAGCGCGCGATCCTGCGCGAGGCGGCCCCGCTCGTGCAGGAGCGCGTGACGGTGCTGGGCGAGGCGCGGGGCATGCTCGCGTTCCTGTTCACCCCGGATGCGGAGCTCGCCTTCGACGCGGATGCGCTGCCCAAGGATGCGGACGAGGCGCGGCTCGTGCTCGACGCCTCCGAGGCGGCGCTCGCGGCGCTGCCGGAGTTCGGTCGCGTGGAGATCGAGGAGGCGCTGCGTCAGGCGCTGCTGACGCCCGCGGAGGAGGGGGGCCCCGGCCTCAAGCCCCGCACCGCGTTCGGCCCGCTGCGCACCGCCATCTCGGGGCGCCGCATCAGCCCGCCGCTCTTCGAGTCGATGGAGATCCTCGGCAAGGCCTCCACCCTCGCCCGCATCGCCCGCTTCCGCGAGTCTCTCCCGCTGGTTGAGTAGCCCGCGCAGCGGGCGTATCGAAACCACCCCCGCCAGTCGAGTAGCCGCGCAGCGCACCTCCCCGCTGGTCGAGCAACCCGCGCAGCGCCCCCTCCGCTGGTCGAGTAGCCGCGCAGCGCCCCCTCCCGCTGGTCGAGTAGCCGCGCAGCGCCCCCTCCCGCTGGTCGAGTAGCCGCGCAGCGGCGTATCGAGACCCCCACCGGTTGAGTAGCGCGGCGGCGCCCCCCTCCGCTGGTCGAGTAGCCGCGAAGCGGCGTATCGAGACCCCCACCCCGTCCGCAAGCACCGTCCCGGTAGGGTAAAGTAACTACTCGGCCCGCCCGCGCGGGCCTCGCGGACCGACTCCGGTCGGAGCCGTTGGGGTATGGTGTAATTGGCAACACGGCTGATTCTGGTTCAGTTGTTCTTGGTTCGAGTCCAGGTACCCCAGCTCTTGTGAAACCCTCGGTCACCCGGGGGTTTTCGCGTTCCTGCGGCGCTCTCAGCGGTGCCGACTCCCGTCCTCATGCAGCATGCGTGGGAGAGTCGTCGGCGGATGCGCGCCGAAGCGAGTCGTGCGGTGTGGGCGATGGAGTCACGTCGATCTGTTCAGATGTCAGGGCTCGACCCCGTGTCGAGGTGAACCGTCGTGGTCAGTGCGCGTCTCCCGGGTCGAACGTGCGGAGCGCGGCCTCTCCTGCATCCGTCAGCAGCTGGCCGATGGCCGCGCGGACGTGGCGTGACATGTCGATGCTCGGGTCGAGCAGCCATTGCGACTGGAGCCCGTCCATCAGGGCTGTGAGGCGGAGTGCCGCGTCGTCGGGGTCGACCTCGGCGCGGAGGTACCCGGCGCGGTCGGCAGCCCGCAGCGCCCACGCGGTGCCGCTGCGGATTCGTGCGTAGCGTTCGAGAAAGTAGCTGTGCGCGGGGTGTGCCGGATCGGTTGCCTCGGTCGAGAGGCGTACGAAGAGGTCGATCAGCCCCGGCGTGAGCCTGTTGTGGTCGGCCAGATCGATCATGCCGCGCAGGATGCCGATGCCTCCGCGTGCGCGCACGTACGGCTCGAAGCGCGCCTGATCCTCGCGGTCCCGCTCTTCGAGCACTGCCGCGAGCAGGGTCTCCTTGTCAGGGAAGTAGTGCAGTAGTCCGGCCCGCGAGATCCCGCATGTCGCGGCGATGTCGAGGATGGTCGCGCCGTTGAACCCGCGTTCGGCGAAGTGTTCGCTGGCGACGCGCACGATCGCCTCACGGCGGGCGCGTCCCTTCGCGTAGCCGCCTCTCGCGGGGGCCGTTGCGGGTGCGGACGTCATGCCAGCACCCTACCCAAAATCAACATTGCTGTTGGGATTGACAAAAGCGACACAAGTGTAGATATTGGGAGTCGGCACTCCCGAGTGCTCAACGTCGAGACAGATCGAGGACCTCATGGCTGATTCCGCCCGCTTCCCCTATCAGGACGCTTCGCTGCCCGTCGAACAGCGCGTCGACGACCTCATCGCTCGGATGTCGATCGAGGACAAGGCGGGGCTGATGTTCCAGCCGCTGGCACCGCTCGGCACCGATTTCGACGAGCCGGGGATGTTCGGCTCGCCGTCGATCCGCAAGATCCTCGAGCGCCGCATCAACCACATCAACATCCTCCAGGCGCCGTCCGCCCGCGAGATCGCCGAGTGGCACAACGCGCTGCAGAGGGAGGCGCTCGCCCAGCCGCTCGGCATCCCGTTCACGATCTCGAGCGACCCGCGTCACTCGTTCTCCGACAACCCCGCGACAGCGCTCATGTCGGGTGCTTACTCCCAGTGGCCCGAGTTCCTCGGCTTCGGTGCGCTCGACGACCCCGAACTCGTCGAGCGCTATGCCGACACCGTCCGTCGTGAGTACCTCGCCACCGGCATCCGGCTCGCCCTGCACCCGCAGATCGACCTCGCCACCGAACCCCGTTGGGCCCGGGCCAGCGGCACATTCGGCGAGAGTGCGGAGGTTGCGGGCCGGCTCGGCAGTGCGTATGTTCGCGGGCTTCAAGGGGCGGTGCTCGGACATGACTCCGTGTCTGCGATGGTGAAGCACTTCCCGGGCGGCGGCCCGCAACTCGGTGGCGAGGATCCGCACTTCGACTACGGGCGCGAGCAGGTCTACCCGGGCGGCGCGTTCGAGCACCACCTCCAGCCCTTCATCGACGTCTTCGCAGCGGGTGCCTCGCAGGTCATGCCCTACTACGGCATGCCGGTCGGCACCGAGTACGAGGAGGTCGGGTTCAGCTTCAACAAGCAGATCGTCACCGATCTGCTCCGGGGGCGCCTCGGCTTCGACGGCATCGTCTGCACGGACTGGGGGATCCTCTCTCGCACTTTCTGGGGAGTCGAGGGGCTCAGCTACGCGGAGCGCATGATCAAGGCGATCGAGGCGGGTGTCGATCAATTCGGCGGCGAGTTCCAGCCGGGGGTGCTCGTCGAACTCGTGCGCGCAGGAACGATCTCGGAGAGCCGTATCGACGAGTCCGTGCGCCGGTTGTTGAGTGAGAAGTTCCGCCTCGGCTTGTTCGACAATCGTTTCGTCGACGCGGATGCTGCGGACGCGCTGGTCGGCACGGAGGAGGCGCGGGCGGCCGGCCTCGACGCGCAGACCGCGGCACAGGTGCTCGTGAAGAACGCAGACGGTATCGCCCATCTGCCGCTCTCAGGTCAGCCGCGGATCTACGCCGAGGGCTTCGATCCGACCGAGTTCGCCGGGTGGGCCCACGTCGTCGCCACTCCCGATGAGGCGGACCTCGCCGTGATCCGGACGGTCGCGCCCTGGGAGCAGCGCGGCGTGCCGGGGGATATCGAGTTCTTCTTCCACGCCGGCTCGCTCGCGTTCCACGACGACGAACTCGAGCACCTGCGCGCGATCGCGGCGAAGGTTCCCCTGGTCGTCGACATCTACATGGACCGCCCGGCGATCCTGGCGCCCGTCCTCGAGATCGCTTCGTCCGTCACGCTCAACTTCGGCGCCTCGGTGCAGGCGTTCACCCGGATCCTCTTCGGCGAAGCCGAGCCTCAGGGGCGTCTGCCGTTCGACATCCCGTCGTCGATGGCCGCTGTCGAAGCGAATCGCCCCGACGTGCCCTTCGATACTGCCGATCCCACGTTCCGGTTCGGCGATGGCCTGTCCTTCGACGGCTGGGTTCCTGCGCACCGACCGGATCGCGACTCCACCAGCATCATCGTTGCGGCGCCGACAAGCCGGTACGACCTCGACACCACCGCGCTCAAGGTGGTGCTGAAGGATCCGGACGTCCGCGCGATTCTCGACGAGCTGATCCCCGAACTGCCCCGTCACCCCATGATCGGCCTGGCCAAGGGCATGCCGGTCGAGACCGTCCTCGCAATGGCGGGGAAGGATGCGCCCGACGGCGTTCTCGACGAGGTGCGAGCTCGCCTGCTCGCACTTCCCCCGCGATAGAGCACCACCGAATCCCGAGAGAGAAGCAGCGCATGACAACGACGTCGAGCCCCTCCGATCCCGCAGCCGAGCTCACCGGAGCAGGCAACGGGCTGGTCGATCAGCCGAACCCACCCGAGCGAGCTCCGATCCGCGGCCGGCTGCTGCGCATGCTGGTGTTCCTGCTGCCGGCCAACCTGGGGCTGTTCATCACGTACGGAGCGGTCGCGGGAGTGCTGCTTCCGGTGCAGGTCACGGGACTCGACCCCGACAGCAAGGTCGCGAACCTCGCGCTCGTGACCACGATCGCGGCGGCGGCGGCGATGATCGCGCAGCCCGTCGCCGGCCAGATCAGCGACCGGACACGCTCGCGGTTCGGTCGTCGCGCGCCGTGGCTGATCCTGGGTGCGCTGGTGGGAGGCCTCGCCCTCATCGGGATGGCCCTCGCCAACGGACTCGTCCAGATCATCATCGGATGGACGATCGCGCAGATCGCCTACAACTTCCTGCAGGGCCCGCTGAGCGCGGTCGTCCCCGATCGCGTCCCGGCGGGTGCCTTCGGGAAGTTCTCGGCATTCCTCGGAATGGCGGCGATGGTCGGCGCGATCGGGGGTCAGGTGATCGGAGCGTCCTTCGCACAGGCGGTCGGCGGCGGCTATGTCCTGCTGGCCGGTGTGGTCGTCGTGTTCGTCGCCCTGTTCGTGGTCTTCAACCCCGACACGTCGAGTAGGGATGTGGCGCGGGCGCCGTTCGGATTCCTCGACTTCATCCGCACCTTCTGGGTGAACCCGGTCAAGCACCCGGACTTCTTCTGGGCGTTCTTCGGCCGACTGCTGCTCTACACCGGGTACTTCTCGGTGCTCGGCTACAACCTGTTCATCCTGTCCGACTACGTCGGGCTCGGCGACAAGGCGGCCGAGACCGTACCTGTGCTTGGTCTTCTCCAGCTCGCGGGCATGATCCCGTCGATCCTGATCAGCGGCTTCTTGAGCGACCGCCTCGGCCGTCGCAAGATCTTCGTGTTCATCGCCGCGATGATCGTCGGCCTCGGCCTGGTCATCCCGATCGTCTCGCCGACGCTGACGGGGATCTTCCTCCAGGCGTTCGTGTGCGGCCTTGGTTTCGGCGCCTTCAATGCCGTGGACCAGGCGCTCATGAACCAGGTGCTCCCGTCCGCGGAGTCGTTCGGCAAGGACCTCGGCGTCGTCAATATCGCCGCGACCCTGCCGCAGACCCTCGCCCCGGCGATCGGCGGTGCCGTCGTCATTCTGTTCGGGTACGTCGGCCTGTTCCCGGTCGGCATCGTGTTGTCGGTGCTGGGGGCCATCGCTGTGTTCTTCATCAAGTCGGTCAAGTAGACCGAGCAGGTGTTCCGGTCGGGGCGCCGCAACCCCGACCGGACGCCCCGGCACCGAAAAGCGAAAGGCATGACGGGAATGGGCGGTGGCCACCAGATCCACAACCACCTGATCCGCGGTCGGGGCGGAGACATCCGCGTGCGCGACTACGTGCCGAGGGTGACGGTCGGTGCCCCGTTCCTCTGGGTGCACGGTGGCGGTTTTCACAGCGGCCATGTCGATACGCGGGAGTCTGATGCGCCCGCGCGCTATCTCGCGGACCGCGGTCGCTGGGTGCGCACCATTGACTACCGCCTCGCACCTCGCGTGGGCCTCACGGGTGCCGTGCGCCTCGGCGCGCATCCGGGAAGATTCCCCGCGGGTCATGACGACGTCGTGGATGTCGCGCGTTCCCTCGTCGCGGAATCGGGCTGTGAGATCCACCTCGGGGGAGCAAGTGCCGGTGCTAGCCTCGCGGCGGGCGCCGCGATGGCCCTGCGCGACGTTGGTGGAGAACTCGTGCGCTCTCTGGTCTGCGCATACGGAACGTTCCACGCGGAGCTTCCCGCAAACATCGACATCGAAGACGAGCTGCGCGGGCCCATCGCCCGGTGGGCGTTCAACCCCGGCCAGATGTCGCGGATGAACATCAACTACGTCGGGAGCCCGGACGCCCTCACGCCGGGCTATGCGTTCCCCGGCGGTGCTCCGCTCGTGGGTATGCCCCCCGCACTCGTGCTGGATGCTCGAAACGATCGGCTCCGACGTTCGGGTGCCGCGTTCGCCGACGAGCTGCGCGCCGCCGACGTCGAGGTGCAGTACGAGGTGGTCAACGCTATGCACGCGTTCCTCGGCAAACCCGGCAGCGTCGCCTTCGCCAAGGGGATGACCACGATCGGCTCCTGGCTCGACCGCTTCGTCGAGGACTGAATCGCGGGGATGCGCAGGTCCAGATGTGTGGCGGCCGCGAGCACTGCAGATGCGACGTCGTTGTAGCAGGCGACACCCACTGCGCCATCGTGGGTGGATGGGGCGAGTGCTGCGATGGCGTCGTCAAGGCTCACGTCGAGTGAGATGACGGGTGGGTTGTCGGTCAAGTCCCGTGGAGTGGTGTAACGGGGGATCCTTCGGTTAGGCGCTGAGCGCCATGATCGGTTCGGTGAGCACCTCGCCTTCGGTGTTGGGCATGACGCGCATGCGACTGCGGGCGAGGATGTCGAGCCCGAGGTAGCGGCGTCCTTCGGCCCATTCGTCGGTTTGCTCGGTGAGGACACCGCCGACCAGGCGGATGATCGCGTCGCGGTTAGGGACGATGCCGACGGAGTCGGTGCGGCGGCGGATCTCCCGGTTGAGGCGCTCGTTCGGGTTGTTGGACCAGACCTGTGCCCAGACGTCCTTGGGGAACTCGGTGAAGGCGAGGATATCGGCGCGTGCTGTCTCGAGGTGTTCGGCGACAGCGGGGAGCTTCTCGGTGACGTAGTCCAGGGTGCGGTTGAACTGGGCGTGAACGTCGGCGGCGGTGGGCTGGTCATAGACCGAGTGCAGCATCGCCTTGACCGCCGGCCACATGCTCATCGGTGTCACGCCCATGAGGTTCGCCGCGTAGTGGGTGCGGCAACGCTGCCAACTGCTGCCGGAGAGGTTTGCGGCGATCGCGTCCTTCAACCCCGCGTGCGCGTCGCTGGTGACGAGCTGCACTCCGGTCAGGCCGCGGGCGATCAGGTCGGCGAAGAACACGTTCCAGGCCGGACCGGTCTCGGAGGTCGCGACAGTGAGGCCCAGGACCTCGCGGCGGCCATCCCCGTTGACGCCGGTCGCGATCAACACGACCGTGTTCACGACGCGGCCGCCTTCGCGGACCTTCATCGTGAGCGCGTCGGCGGCGACGAACGTGAACGGCCCGGCCTCCGCGAGTGACCGGTGTCGGAACTTGTTGACGTGCTCATCGAGGTCGGCCGCCATCCGCGACACCTGCGACTTCGACAGCGCATGGATCCCGAGCGTCTTCACCAGCTTGTACATCCGCCGAGTCGAGACCCCGGCGAGATAGCAGTCGGCGATCACCGTGACCAACGCCGCCTCCGAGCGCTTGCGCCGCTCCAACAGCCACTCCGGGAAGTAGCTGCCCGAGCGCAGTTTCGGGATCGCGACATCGATCGTCCCGGCTCGGGTGTCGAGGTTCCGGTGGCGGTAACCATTGCGGTGAGTTCGCCGGTCCGGGGACGGCTGGCCCAACTCGGCGCCGACGACAGCATCCGCATCAGCGGACAGCAGGGCGTTGATCATGGTCTGCAGCAGATGCCGCATCAAATCCGGAGACACATCGGACAGCACTTCACCGAGCACGATCGCGGGATCGACAATACGGGGAGCGGTCATCGTGATGACTCCATTCGAGTGAGAAGTAGAGAGCTTTCTCGAAGGATCACACGGTGACCGCGTCTACGTTGCCAACGACCTCAACGACCACCGTGGGGTTACGCCACTATGCGGGACTCCACTCGGCCACAGGCGATCTCCGGGTGCGCGTCGGTGATGTCGACGGGGAGGTGATTGACCGCCTCGCCGATGATCTGCAGGTTCCGTTCCACGGCATCCTCGGCCATGTCGATGAGGTCCCGGTCGTCGCCGTCGAGCGACTCGACGTAGCGTCTGCAGCGTTCGATCGCCCGGAGGATGTCGGCGATGCGCTGCTCGGTACCTCAGCTCACAGTGCGACGGCGTCCGCGATTGCCGACTCCGAGATCGGCCGCTTGAGCAGTTGCACGGGGAAGATGTCGATGTCGTCGCGATCGAGCAGCCTGCGAGTCTCCTCCATGAGGCCTGAGGTTCGCATGAGCAGGTTCCCGTCTGCCGGGTCCATCTCGACGAGGATGTCGATGTCGATGTCGCTGCCCGGGCCGGCCTCGCCGCGGGCGACTGAGCCGAAGAGACGCGGGTTCGTCGCACCGTACTTCGCGAAGAGCGCGTCGAGCTCGCTACGGCGCGCGTCGAGGAGCTCGCGCAGGGCGAGCGTCTCGGGCGTGGCAGCGGTCATGGACGTGGCTCCAGGGTACCGGGGGAGGCCCGCGATGGCACTCGACCCGGTGTCCACTTGGGTGGCCGGAAACCCTCTGGTGTGGCCAGAAACAGCCGGTTCCGCCGCGTAGTCGGGAGTAAGCCCGACCCCATGAGAACCCCGCAACTGCCGAGAGCTCAGCCGAGCCTTCGACGCGGTGGGGCGTAGCCTGCTGCCGACGCATCCGCGTGCGTCGCGCGAGGGAGTGCGATCGTGTTCACCACCTTTGAGCTCGAGTGGCCCTGGATCGGTCTCGGAGCGGGCGTCGTGCTCGCGATCATGCTGTTCGCGACGGATGCGCTGCGCGCGAGACCCGGGATCTCGCGTTGGACTGACCCGGCGTGGCTCGCGTGGCTCGGCGTGGTGGTCTACCTGCTGCACAACTTCGAGGAGTACGGGGTCGCGGCCGACGGCATCCGCAATGCCTTCCCGGATGCGCTCTGCACGGTGCTCGGCTTCGGGCCGTACCCGGGGTGCGTGATCCCGCACGACTTCTTCGTCTACGTGAACATCTCGCTCATCTGGGTCGTGGCGCCGGTCTGCGCGGTCCTCGCCCGGCGGTGGGTCATGTTCGGCTTCGTGTTCTTCAGCATCGTGTTCGTGAACGCCCTCGTGCACCTCGGCGCTGCGGTCGCCACCCGGTCGTACAACCCCGGGTTGATCACGGCGGTTGCGCTGTTCGTGCCGGCGTCGATCTGGGTGGGCGTCGTCGTCATCCGCGTCCACCGGCTCGGGTGGTGGCGGCTCGTGGCCATCGTCGCCCTCGGCGGGGTCGCGAACGGCTCCCTGCCGCTGACGATCACCCTGTTCACGAGCGGGGTCATCCCGGCCGGTGCGCTCAACGCGCTGCAGGTCGTCAACAGTTCGCTCATCCTCATCGTCGGCGGCCTGCTCCAGCTGTCGCGGCGCGTCAAGGCCCTGGAACGACGGGTTCCCGGCGCGTAGACCGGGGGGATGGCGACCTGGTTCCGGCAACACGGCCTCTGCACACCCCGCACTCGGAGACGGGTGCCTGAGATGAGGAGGAAGCGATGAGCGGCAGCGAACGAGAGACCGAGACCCCGGATGTGGTGATCGGCCAGGACCTGGGGCACGCGGCCGTGCGCCCCGACCCCGATTCCGAGTCCGACCCCGAGCCCGACCCGCAGGGCATGCGGGGCCAGCTCGACGACTCGATGAACGGTCTCGAGCCGGACGACGACGAGGATGCGGCGGCCCGCGGCATCCCGCAGAACACCGGGGAGTCGACGTGAGGGCCGTCACGCCACGCGCGTGGCGGCACCGACCTCATGCAGCACGGCTGTGTGCAATCGAGGGGCGGTATCGAAGCGGGTCCGGTGCCAGTGCCGCGCTGCGGAGCCCTCAGCTCCGCACGGACTCCCGCTCGACGAGCGTGATGGACGGCTGCTCGAACCCGGCCGCGGCGGGTTCGAGCCCGAGGCCGCGGATGACGCTTGCGACCGCAGAGTGCGCCGCGCTCGCGAGGTCGACCCGCACGGTGGTGAGCGGCGGATGCGTGAGCGGGGCGAGCGGGATGTCGTCCATGCCGACGACGCCGAGCTCCTCGGGCACGGCGCGGCCCCTGATGGCGGCGGCGGCGAGAAGTGCGGTCGCGACCTCGTCGTTGTAGCAGACGATGCCGTACTCGCCCGGCCCTAGTGAGTCGAGGGCGGCGAGAGCCTGCTCGCGGTCGATGTCGAGTCGGAGCGATGCCGGTTCGGCGAGGCCACGCTCGCGGGCGACCTCTCGCACCCCCTCTTCGCGTTCGGTGCCGAAGACGTCCTGGCGGGCGTCGTGCAGGTGAGCGAAGGCGAGGCGTCGGTAACCGCGGTCGACGAGGTGCGTCGCCTGCATGTTGCCGATGAAGCGGTTGGGGCCATCAGACCCCGGGACCGCTCCGGGATCGACGGCGACCACGCCACGCGCGTCGAGCAGTGCGAGTTCGGAGGGCGAGAACGAGGTGAACGAGATCACCGCGCGCGGTCGGACGGCGGCGAGCAGTCGGCCGAGTGAGTCGGAGTCGGGCGGCGACATCCGCAGCATGAGGGTGAGCCCGCGGGCGGCGAGTTCCTGGGTGGTGTGCTCGTAGAGGTACTGGAAGTTGGCGCTGAACGTGGTGTGGGGGATGAGCGCGATGACGATGTCGCTGGCACCGTTGGCGAGGGTGCGCCCGGCGATCGAGGGCTCGTAGCCGAGTTCGCGGGCGAGCTGTTCGACCCGCTCGCGCGTGGTGGTGGCGAAGCGCTGGCCGCGGCCGTTGAGGATCTGGCTCACAGCCGATCGTGAGACTCCCGCCGCGCGGGCGACGTCTTCACTCGTCGCGACCATCTGGCTCCTTCCGCCGTCTCGATCCTCCCACAGGAATGCGAAGTTGACGCGCGTTACCCGTGAGGGCTACAGTCATCGGCAGCCACCCAGTAACGCGCGTAACCAACTCGACGAGGAGTCAGAATGCCGACCGACGCGGCGCAGCTCACCCTGGCCCAGAAGGCGTCCCTGGTGACCGGTTCGAGCTTCTGGTCGACGCAGCCGATCCCGGATGCCGGAGTCGCGTCCGTCACGATGACCGACGGCCCGCACGGCGTGCGCCGCCAGCAGCAGGGGACCGACCACCTCGGGCTGCACCACGCCGAACCCGCCACCTGCTTCCCGCCCGCCGTCGCGGTCGGCTCCAGCTGGAGCGCAGAGGTCGCGGCCCGCGTCGGTGCGGCGCTCGCCGTCGAATCGCGTGCGCTCGGCGTGGGCGTGCTGCTCGGCCCCGGCATCAACATCAAGCGCTCGCCGCTCGGCGGTCGCAACTTCGAGTACTACTCCGAGGACCCACTGCTCTCGGGTGAGCTCGCGTCCGCCTACGTGCGTGCGCTGCAGGCGGGCGGCGTGGGTGCCTCGCTCAAGCACTTCGCCGCCAACGACCAGGAGACCGATCGCATGACGATCAGCTCCGACGTCGACGAGCGCACTCTGCGCGAGGTGCATCTCTCGGCGTTCGAGCGCGTCGTCACCGACGCCGCACCCGCGACCGTCATGTGCTCGTACAACCGCATCAACGGCGTCTACGCCTCCGAGAACCACTGGCTGCTCACCGAGGTGCTGCGCGAGGAGTGGGGCTACGAGGGTGCGGTCGTCTCCGACTGGGGTGCCGTGCGCGACCGGGTCCGCTCGCTCGAGGCAGGCCTCGACCTCGCCATGCCCGGTCCGCAGGGGCTGCAGGCGCAGGCCATCGTCGACGCGGTCGAGAGCGGGCGCCTCGACGTGGCCGTCGTCGACCGGGCCGCCGAGCGCGTGCTCGGACTGCAGCGCTGGCAGCCGGATGCGGCATCCGCCTTCGACGTCGACGCCCACCACGAGCTCGCCCGCGAGCTCGCCGCGGAGTGCGCGGTGCTGCTGCGCAATGACGGCGAGGTGCTGCCGCTCGCGGGCGGCAGCCGCATCCTCGTCACCGGCGAGTTCGCGATCGATCCCCGCTACCAGGGCGGTGGCAGCTCGCACGTCAACGCGACCCGGGTGGATGCGCCTTTCGAGGGGATCGAGGCGTTCGGCGCGGCGCGCGGCTGCGAGGTGCGGTTCGAGCGGGGCTTCGACAGCGCCGACACCGCGACAGCCGACGCGCTGCGGGATGCCGCGGTCGCGGCCGCCGCGGAGGCGGACGTCGCGATCGTCTTCGCCGGCAACCCCGAGTCCGAGGAATCGGAGGGCTTCGACCGCACCCGCCTCGAGCTCGCCGCGGAGCAGGTGCTGCTGATCCGCGAGGTGGCAGCCGCCGCACCCCGCACCGTCGTGGTGCTCGCCAACGGCGGTGTCGTCTCGCTCGAAGGCTGGCACGACGAGGTCGACGCGATCCTCGAGGGTTTCCTGCTCGGGCAGGGCGGCGGCCACGCGCTCGCCGAGCTTCTGTTCGGCGTCGTGAGCCCCTCGGGCCGCCTCGCCGAGACGATCCCGCTACGCCTCGAAGACACCCCGAGCCACCTGACCTTCCCCGGCGAGCAGGGCCACGTGCGCTACGCCGAGGGCGTCATGGTCGGCTACCGCCACTACACGACCGTCGGCGCCCCCGTGCGCTACCCCTTCGGGCACGGGCTCGGCTACACCCGCTTCGCGACCTCGGATGTCGTGGTCACCGCGACCGGTCCCGATGCGATCGCGGTCGAGGTCACGGTCGCCAATGTCGGGGAGCTGGCGGGCAAGCACGTCGTCCAGCTGTACCTGCACACCGACGCGGGCCCCGTGCGACGCCCGGCCCGCGTTCTCGCCGCCTTCACCAAGGTCGCCCTCGACCCCGGCACCTCGACACGGGTGCGCCTCGAGCTCGACCGCCGCGTGCTCGCGTACTGGGACGTCGAGCTGCACCGCTTCGTGGTCGCCACCGGCGACTACACCGTGCAGCTCTGCGCGGATGCGGTGACCGTGCTCGATCAGGCGACCATCGCGCTCGAGGGCGACGGCATCGTCGCGGGTCTCACCCTGCAGTCGACGGTGGGCGAGTGGATCGCGCACCCGGTCGCGGGCCCCGAGATCGTGAACGCCCTCATGGCCCTCTCGGCGGCGGCCGGCTCGCAGGCGCAGGCCGCCGACATCGACCTGAGCGCGGGCATCCCCGACATCGTCGGGCTCATGCCCATGGTGCAGCTCGTGCACTTGAGCGGAGGCGGTCTCGACGGCGACCACCTGCTGGCGCTTGCCGCCGGCCCGGCCCTTCCGCATCCGTCCGCCTGACCCTTCAGCACCACCCCGTCCCACCCATCGCACCACTCGCAACTACGACAAAGGAGTCCCCGCAATGAGCAACCCGACCACCCCCGAACCGGCAGCCGAGGTGTCAGCGGCCGCCGCATCCGCCACCCCGGAGCAACCCAAGGTGCGAGCCGGCTTCATCACGCTTCTCACGCTCGGCGTTTTCGGCGTCTACCTCGCGTTCGTGACGCCGATCGCGATCTCGCTCGCCATCCGTGTGAACGCGCTCGCGCCCGAGAACCCCGAGTACCTCGGCGTCGTGCTGAGCCTCGGTTCGGTGGCCGGGCTCATCACGGGTCCGCTTGGCGGGGTGCTGAGCGACCACACCCGCTCGCGCTTCGGGCGCCGCCGGCCCTGGCTCGTGGGCAGCTCGCTCGTCGGCCTCGTGGGTCTGGCCATCATGGCCGCGTCGCCCGCCATCGTGGGTCTCGCGATCGGCTGGATCATCGCCGCGGCAGGCCTCAACCTCACCTCGAACACCTTCCTCACGGTGCAGGCCGATCGCCTGCCCGAATCGCAGCGCGGCAAGGTCGCCGCCATCACCGGCTTCGCCACCATGGTCGCGCCCGTCGTGGGGGCCGTCATCGGCGGCATGGTCGCCGACCAGCCCTACGTGCTCTTCCTGGCCCCCGGCGTCGTCGCCATCATCCTCGTGCTCGGGTTCTGCGCCTACTACAAGGAGCCCGACACGCGTGCCCTCGTGCACGACGAGCGCCTCACGATCGGTCGCGTGCTCTCGAAGTACGTCTTCAACCCGAAGCGGTACTCCGACTACGGCTGGAACTGGCTCGGCCGCTTCCTGTTCTTCTTCGGCCTCACCCTCAACACGAGCTACACGGCGTACTACTTCGCCTCGCGCCTCGACGTGACGGTCGCGGAGGTCGGCGGTGCCGTCGCCACCGTGGGTGGCGTGGGAGTGCTCGCGACGATCATCGGGGTGTTCTTCGGCGGCTTCCTCTCGGACAAGCTCAAGCGGCGCAAGATCTTCGTGCTCGGCGCCGGCGTGCTGTTCGCCCTCGGCTCGCTCGTGACGCTCACCGCGACCGACCTGACTCTGCTCATGGTCGGCGCTCTGCTCGCGAACATCGCGATCGGCGTCTATTCGGCCGTTGACCAGGCGCTCGTGCTCGACGTCCTGCCCGAGCGCGACACGGATGCGGCCCGTTACGTCAACATCATGGCGCTCGCCAACGGCATTCCGCAGGCGCTCGCGCCGCTCGCCGCGGCCGGGCTGCTCGCCCTTGCGACCGTCGGGGGCGAGCGTCCGTACTGGCTCCTGTACCTGGGGGCGGCGGTCTTCACCGTCGTCGCCGGGTTCGTGATCCTGCGCGTCAAGTCCGTCCGCTGAGACCAGAAAGCACATCATGACCACGACCACCGAGCTCTTCACCGACGACTGGGAGGTGCGCCTCGCGGGCGAGGAGCACGCCACCCCTGTGCGCCTGCCGCACGACGCCATGATCGGGTTGACCCGATCCGCGGATGCCGCCACGGGCAACCACGGCGGCTACTTCCCGGGCGTCGCGGCGCACTACACGAGGCGGTGGACCGTGCCGACGGATGCCGCCGAACGCAGCTACTCCCTCGTCTTCGAGGGCGTGCAGGGCGAGACGCGGGTGCTCGTCGACGGGCACGAGGCGGCGAGCTGCGTCGACGGCTACCGCGAGTTCGCGGTGCCGCTCGACGGGGTGGTGCCGGGCTCCGTGGTCGAGATCGAGGTCGTGGCCGACAACACCCGCGTGCCGAACAGCCGCTGGTACACAGGCACCGGCATCTATCGCCCGGTGTGGCTGCGCTCCACGGGGGCGGTGCGCATCGCCCGAGACGGTGTGCGCATCGTCACCCGTGAGCGCGGCTCCGCCTCGGTGACCGTGCTGACCGAGGGTGCGCCGGCGGGGGCGGATGTGGAGGTCGCGTTCGCATTCGCCGGGGACGAGACGGTGATCGGCTCGGCCGCCGTCGGCGCCGATGGCGCGGCGGAACTCCGCATCGAGCTGCCCGAGGTGCGGCCGTGGTCGGCCGAGACGCCGAACCTCTACGACGTGACGGTGACCCTGCGCGGCGGCGGTGCGACGCTCGACGTCGCCCGCCTCCGCACGGGGCTCCGCACGCTCGAGGTGGACGCGCAGCACGGGCTCCGCGTGAACGGCGAGCGGGTGCTGCTGCGTGGCGCCTGCGTTCATCATGACAACGGTGTGCTCGGCGCGGCGACCTTCGCGGCATCCGAGTTCCGTCGTGCGCGGCTGCTCAAGGAGGCGGGCTTCAACGCCATCCGCAGCGCGCACAACCCGCTCTCGCGGGCGTTCCTCGACGCGTGCGACGAACTCGGCCTCTACGTCATGGACGAGCTGACGGATGTCTGGGTCACCCACAAGACGCCGCACGACGAGGCGGAGCACTTCGCGGAGCAATGGCGCGCATCCGCTGCTGCGATGATCGCGAAGGACCGCAACCGGCCGAGCGTCATCATGTACTCGCTCGGCAACGAGATCGCCGACACCGCGAACGCGGCGGGCGTCGCGCTCGCGGGCGAGATCCACGCCTTCGTGACGGCGGCGGACCCCACGCGCCCGACCACGCTCGCGGTCAACGCGATGGTCAACATGCTCGCCGCGCGCGGCTCCTCGCCGTTCGAGCACGAGAACTACACGGGTGCGGCCCCCGCGAAGAAGGGCAAGCGCGAGGCGACGAGCACCGAGGCGAACGCCATCACCGCTCAGCTCGGCACCATCATGCAGCTGGCCGCGCGGCTCCCCGCGGCCGACCGCGCCTCGCGTGACGCCTTCGCGGCGGTCGATATCGCCGGGTACAACTACGCGCACGGCCGCTTCCGCGGTGACAGGAGGAAGTACCCCGAGCGCGTGATCGTCGACAGCGAGTCGATGTCCGGCGACCTTCCCGAGATCTGGGATCGGGTCGAGAACGTGGCCGGCGTGATCGGCTCCTTCCAATGGACCGGATGGGACTACCTCGGCGAGGCGGGCATCGGATCCTGGAGCTACGGCGACGAGAGCCGCAGCATCAACAAGCCCTTCCCCGCCCTCGTCGCGGGCTGCGGCACATTCGACATCACCGGGCAGCCCGGCGCGCCCGCTCTTCTCGTCGGGGCCGTGTGGGGCACCGCATCCGCCCCGGGCATCGCCGTGCGGCCGCTCGACCGCACGGGCCTGAAGGCCAACAAGACGCCGTGGCGCAGCACGGATGCGCTGCCCAGCTGGTCGTGGGGTTCGCTGCGTGGCACTGCGGAGGTCGAGGTCTACTCGGCCGCGGACCGCGTGGAGCTCGTGCTCAACGGCCGTTCGCTCGGCCGACGCCGCGCGGGTCGGCGAGCCGGTTTCGTGGCGCGCTTCCGGGCGCCGTACGAGCCCGGCGAGCTGACCGCGATCGCGTTCACGCGCGGCGTCGAGACGGGGCGCAGCAGCCTGCGCACCGCGGCGGAGCCGACCCTGCGGCTGCGCGCCGAATCCGACACCCTCGCCGGACCCGACGACCTCGCGTACCTGTGGATCGAGTTCGCCGACGCCGGGGGCGTGGTCGACCTCGCGACCGACGATCGCGTCACCGTGACGGTCGAGGGCGCGGCGACGCTCGCGGGACTCGGCAGCGCGCATCCCACCGACCTCGAACCGTACACCGGCGCCACCCATGCGACGTATCGTGGGCGTGCGCTCGCGGTGCTGCGGGGAACGGATGCCGCGGGCCCGGTCGTCGTCACCGTCCGCTCCGAGCAGCACGGCGAGGCCACCATCGAGCTCGCAGCCGTTCCCGCCGCCGACGCACTGGAGGCCCGCGCATGACCGCCGACCTGACCCTCGCCGACATCCAGATCCGCGACCCGTTCGTGCTGACGCTCCCCGAGCGCGGCGAGTACCTGCTCTTCGGCAGCACGGACGCCGACATCTGGAACCCGCCCGCGACGGGCTTCGACTGCTACCGCAGTACCGATCTCGTGCACTGGGAGGGCCCGATCCAGGCGTTCCGCCCGCCCGCCGGGTTCTGGAGCGACCGCAACTTCTGGGCGCCCGAGGCACACGAGTACCGCGGCCGGTACTACCTGTTCGCGACCTTCAAGGCCGACGGCGTCTGCCGCGGCACGCAGATCCTCGCGTCCGACGCTCCCGAGGGCCCGTATGCGCCGTGGTCCGACGGCCCCGTCACGCCGTCCGACTGGGAGTGCCTCGACGGCACCCTGCACCTCGACGAGGCAGGGGAGCCGTGGATCGTCTTCTGCCGCGAGTGGGTGCAGGTGCGCGACGGGCAGATCGTGGCGCAGCGGCTGAGCGACGACCTGCGCGGCGTGGTGGGCGAACCCGTGGTGCTGTTCACCGCATCCGAGGCGCCGTGGACGCGGCGGATGGATCTGCCGCAGATCCCGAAGGACGTCGACATGTACGTCACCGACGGCCCGTTCCTGCATCGCTTGCGGTCGGGTGAGCTCGTGATGCTGTGGTCGAGCTTCGGCGACCGGGGCTACGCCATGGGGATCGCCCGCTCGACGTCCGGCAGTGTGCTCGGGCCGTGGACGCAGGAGGAGCGCCCGATCTGGGCGGAGGACGGCGGCCACGGCATGATCGCCCGCACCCTCGACGGCGAACTGCTGCTCACCCTGCACCAGCCGAACGAGACGCCGCTCGAACGCGCGGTGTTCCGCCCGCTCGTCGAGGTGGACGGCACGGTCGTCTTCGCGGAGGGCGCCGCATCGTGAGAGCCACCCGCCTGCGCACCGAGTACCTGGACCGGCCGCTCGGGCTCGGCATCCGTCGTCCGCGGTTCTTCTGGAACTGCGCGGATGGCGTGCGGCAGACCGCGTACCGGGTCGTGGCGACGCGAGCGGGCGAGACGGTGTGGGACTCGGGCCGCGTCGAGGGTGACCGGATGACGCACGTGCGGTACGAGGGTGCGAAGCTCGTGAGCCGCGACCGCGTCGAGTGGGCCGTGACGCTCTGGGATGAGGAGGGCGTCGAGGGCGAGCCGGCGTCGTCGTGGTTCGAGCTCGGCTTGCTGGACGCCGCTGACTGGTCGGCGAGCTGGATCGCGGGCGACTACCGTCCGGCGCGGGACACTCGGTATCCGGTCGACCACTTCCGCACGAGCTTCGCGGCCTCGGGTGAGGTGGTGCGGGCGCGGCTGTATGCGACGGCGTGCGGTGTGTACGACGCGCATGTGAACGGGGAGCGGGTGGGGGAGTTCCGCCTCGCGCCCGGCAGCACCGACTACCGCCACCGCATCCAGTACCAGACGTACGACGTGACGGGGATGCTGGGGGACGAGAACGAGCTCACGTTCCGGCTCGCCGACGGCTGGTATCGCGGGTCGATCGGATGCTTCGGCCCGACGAACGTGTTCGGTCGGCAGACGAAGCTGCGGGCTCAGCTGGAGCTCGAGTATGCCGACGGGCGACGCGAGACGATCGGCAGCGACGGGAGCTTCGGCTGGAGCGCCGACGGCCCCATCCGCTTCGCCGACCTGAAGGACGGCGAGGTCGTCGACGCGCGCCTCGCGCCGAGCTACGCGGGCCGCGCCCGGGTGGTGAGGGAGGCGATCGTGCCAACCGCATCCGACAACGTCGAGCCGCGCGACCACGAGGTGCTCATCCCGCGGCTGATCGTGACGCAGTCGGGTACACGGGTGCTCGACTTCGGGCAGAACATCGCGGGCGTCGTGGCGTTCGACATCCCCTCGCGCGCGGGGCAGCGCATCCGGATCCGGATGGGCGAGATCCTCGACGCGGACGGCGAGTTCACGCAGGCGAACATGCAGGCCGTCAAGCCCGTGCACGAGTTCGGGCGGCTCTCGGAGCTGGCGTTGATGATGGGCAAGCAGAAGCTGCTGCGCGGCGAGCTGCAGCCCACCCCGAAGCAGGAGGTGGAGGTGGTGTGCGCCGAGGGGCGCACGAGCTACCGCACCGAGTTCGCGGTGTTCGGGTTCCGGTACGCGCTCGTGGAGACGGATGCCGACATCGACCCCGCCGATTTCCGGGCCATCGCCGTCTATTCGGCGATGGAGCAGGCGGGCGAGTTCAGCTGCTCGAACCCGGAGGTGAACCAGCTGCTCGCGAACACCCGCTGGAGTATGAAGGGCAACTTCCTCGACGTGCCGACCGACTGCCCCACCCGTGAGCGGCTCGGCTGGACGGGGGACGCGCAGGTGTTCTTCGACACCGCGGCGTCGCTCATGGATGTCGCATCGTTCTACCGCAAGTACCTGCGCGACCTGCGCGACGCGCAGACGGCATCCGGCAAGGTCTCGGCCGTGGTGCCGTACAACGGCATCGCGATGATGTACGACACCACCGGCGGGTCGGTCGGCTGGGCGGATGCGCTCGTGCTCATCCCGTACCGCTTCTGGAAGCGCTATGGGGATGCGGATGTCATCCGCGAGTTCTACCCGATGATGCGCCGGTATGCGCAGTACCTGATCGACCACACGGGCCACAAGAGCCGCCGTGCGGCGAAGGTGAATCCGTACAACCGGTACGTCTACGAGAAGGGCTTCCACCTCGGCGAGTGGCTGGAGCCGGAGGAGTTCCGCGACGACGTGCGCGACCGCGGCATCACCCGCGCCGAGGAGGCGACCGCCTACCTGCACTACACGATGTCGCACCTCGCCGAGATCGCCACCGCGCTCGACGAGACGGATGACGCGGCCCTGTTCACCGAGTACGCCGACGGCGCGAAGAAGGCCTACGCGCACTTGTTCGTCGTGAACGGCACGATCGATACCGACCGGCAGGCGAAGCTCGTGCGGCCCCTCGCCCTCGGCCTGCTCGACGGGGAGGTGCGGGATCGCGTCGCCGCACGTCTCGTACAGGCCGTCGAGTCGTGGGGTTACCGCGTCGGCACCGGCTTTCTCTCGACCCCGTTCGTGCTCCCCGTGCTCTCCGACACCGGGCACGCGGATGTCGCCTACCGGATGCTGGAGAACCCCGACTCGCCCAGCTGGCTCGCCGAGGTGGCCGCCGGCGCGACCACCGTCTGGGAGCACTGGGAAGGCACCGAGAGCCAGAATCACTACTCACCCGGCGCCGTCTGCCAATGGCTCTTCGACACCGTCGCCGGCATCCGCGTCACAGGCGAGAACCGCTTCGAGATCGCCCCCGTGCCCGGCGGCACCCTGACCCACGCCGCAGCTCGCTACCTCAGCCCCTACGGCGAGGTCGCGGCCCGCTGGGAGCGGGGTGCGGACGGCCTGCAGCTGACGGTCGTCGTGCCGCCGAACACCGTGGCGGATGTGGTGCTCCCCGGCGGTGGGCGGTCGGTTGTCACCGCGGGAGAGCACCACTTCACCGCCTAGCCGGCGCCGAGCCGCCATTCGTCGTGCCACTCGATCACCGGGATCCCGTTCCGGAAGGTGATCGGCAGCCAGACGTGACGTGCCCGGGAGGTGTCGGGGTCCGACTCGTGCACGAAGCGGTCGATCTCGGGATCGCGCTCGCCGCCGGTGAACTGTGCTGCGGTGGCGTCCCATGAGCGGCGGATCAGCTCATCCGACACCTCGGGGAGCCAGCGGTCGGCGAGGGCGATGTGGGTGCCGTCATCGAGGGTGAGCACCGATGAGACCTGACTGTGGAAGGAGGTGTCGCTCGCATCGTCCGGGTGGGGGTTGCCGAGAATCGTCCACGGGCCGTGCAGGTCGTCGGCGACGGCGACCTCCGACCGGTTCGGGAAGTACCAGCTCGTGCCGGAGGTGATCAGGTAGTGCCGTCCATCGTGCGCGAAGTGCGCGGGTGCCTCACGCACGGCGGGCGGATGCGGATGCGGGAAGTGGCTCGAGAAGGTGCCGGTGACGTCGAGATAGTCGTCGGTCAGGTCGGCGCAGATGAGCTCGGTGTGCACCTTGTCGAAGAGGTAGTGCGCAGCGCCCGTCGCCGGATCCACGACGAGGTCGAAGTCACCCGCGTCCATCCCGAGCGGGCGGAACCCCTCGTGTGCGAGCTCGTACGGCCCGAGGAAGTCGGTGGCGGTGAACACCCACGACTTCTGCGAGCCGTCATCACCCATGATCTTCATCCAGCAGACGTAACGCTCGGTGGTGGCGTTGTACACGATGTGCGGGCGGTCCATCATCGTGGCCGGATGCAGCGGGTGCCCTGGTGTGTCAGGTCGCGCCGGGAGGATGTGACCCTGATCCTCCCAGTTGTAGAGGTCCATCGAGCGGTAGGCCCGCACCCCCGAGTGCCAGATACCGCTGCCCGGGCGCGAGTTCGATTTGTCTTCGCCGTACCAGTACCAGGCGTCGCCGACACGGATCACGGATCCGCCATGGATGTGGATCGGGGAGCCGCCGGTGTCGAGCCACTCCTCTCCGGGGTGGAAGGCGTCGTACATGAGGGGGTCCTTTCGTCAGGAGCGGATATGTGGGGATGCGGCGGCGGCACCGCGGGAAGAGAAAGAGGGCAGTTCTCGTCAGAGCGACGGAGCAGCGGTCGTCGAGCGGACGACGAGCGTCGGCTCGAGCACCTCGTGCCGCGACGCGACGCGCCCGGTGATCCGTTCGAGGAGCAGTTCTGCAGCGAGCGCGCCCATCTCTTGCCCCGACTGATCGATGGTGGTCAGCGAGATCGGCCCGAGCGCCGAGGTGGGCGAGTTGTCGTGGCCGGCGAGCGAGAAGTCCTCCGGCGCGCGCATCCCGCGATCCCAGAGACCGCTGAGGATGCCGAACGCGGTCACGTCGGCACCGGCGTGCACCGCCGTGGGGGGCTCGGCAAGCCCCGTCAGCTCCCGGGCCGCGCGTCGACCGCCGTCGAGACTCCACTCGTGCCGTAGCACGAGGTCGTCGTCGAGACCGTGGCTCGCCATCGCGGATCTGAACCCGAGCAGCCGACGTTGCTCGGGGAGACCCGGGTTGTCTCCTTCCGCCTCGCTCATGACGAAGGCGATGCGCCGATGCCCCAACCGGACCAGATGATCCACGACGAGCCGTGCCCCGAGGGCATCGTCGGCAGAGACCGAGTCAAGCGTGTCGCTGGAGCTGTGGCGGCCGACGAGCACCATCGGGATCTCGCCCGCGAGCTCGTCGAGCCGCTCATCTGAGGCGCGCGGCGAGACGAGCACGAGACCGTCCATCTGGTGATCGATGAGGGTGTTGATCATCGCCTGCTGCGAGGCGCTGGCCGCACCGCCTACGGCCACGAGCAACTCGTAGTGTTGCTCGCCGAAGACCCTCGTCAGGCCGTGGCTGAGCAGGCCGAAGAACGGGTTCTCGAGATCGGAGACCACCATGCCGATCGTGTAGGTCTTGCCGCGCATCCCGCGTGCCGGTCGATGCGGTCGGTAGTGGAGCGCGCTCATCGACGACTGCACCCGGTCGCGCATCTCATCGCTCACGCCGTACGCGTCGCGTAGCACCTTGCTCACCGATGCGGTCGACACCCCGGCGTGCCGCGCGACGTCGACGATCGTCACGCGACCGGTGCGCTTGTCACCGGCGGCGGCGGAAGTCATGCGTGTCATCCTTGCACCTCCGGGGGGCACTGCTGCGCGGCCGCCGGAGGCCATGCGGTCTCATAGCGGTGGCGACCCGGTCCGACCTCGAACACCGGAACCCCTGGTAGATCGACCTCGGCCGTCGTGTCGGGCGGCACCTCGATCTCGACGTGCAGGTCGGTGTCGAGCCGCCAGCTGACCGACGCCCGTCCGAAGGGTGTCTCGTGTGCGGTCGCGGCGTCGTGGATGTCCGGATGCGGGCGCGGTGCGATCCTGAGGCGGCGATAGCCGGGTTCCGCGGGCGCGAGACCGCCGACGGTTCCGTGCAGCCACGAGGCGACAGCCCCCAGCGCATAGTGATTGAACGAGGTCATCCCACTCGGGTTGATCGAGCCGTCCGGGAGCAGGCTGTTCCAGCGCTCCCAGACCGAGGTCGCACCGTGCGCCGCGATCGGATACAGCCAGGACGGCTGCTCGGTCTGCAGAAGCAGCCGGTACGCGTCGTCGAGCCCGCCGGCCCGGGTGAGCGCGTCGAGGATCAGCGGCGTGCCGACGAAGCCCGTTCCGATCCGATGACCCGCCTCGCGGACGAGATCGACGAGGCGGCGACCTGCGGCCGCACGCATCCGTTCGTGGGGCAGCAGGTCGAGACAGATGGCGAGTGCGTACGCGGTCTGCGAGTCGCTCGTGAGCAGATCGTCGGCACTGACGAACTCGGCGACGAAGCCCCGGGATACCGCCCCAGCGAGTTCAGCGAACCGTGCCTGCTCATCGGCGAGACCGATGATCTCTGCGGCCCGGGCGACCAGTCGGCACGAATGCGCAAAATAAGCCGTGGCAACGAGTGCGGGATCGGTCGCCCCACGAGCCGGTGCGTCGTCGGGAGCGGAGGGATCGAGCCAGTCGCCGTACTGGAAGCCCCGTCGCCAGACACCGTCGTCATCCGCGAGCTCGACCACGCCGTCGAGCCATCGCCGCATCGTGGGGAACATCTCCCGCAGGATCTCGGCATCCCCCGAGGCCTCGTAGAGCGCGAACGGCACGAGCACGCAGGCGTCGCCCCAGACCGCGGTGTGGGTGTGGTGGTAGATCGGGTCGTGGCTCAGCTCCGGCGGGAACGGCACCCGCGGGACGAAGTACGGTACGAGTCCGTCGGCATCCTGCTCGAGCGCGAGGTCGCGCAGCCAGGAGAGCAGCATCCCCGTTGCATCGAACAGATAGCTCGCCGTCGGCGCGAAGACCGCGATGTCGCCTGTCCACCCCAGGCGTTCGTCGCGCTGGGGGCAGTCGGTGGGGATGGAGACGAAGTTGCCGCGCGTGCTGCGCACCACGTTGTCATGCAGGCGCTGCAGGAGCGGGTGCGATGTCGCGAAGGTACCTATCCGCTCCATGTCGCTGTTGATCGCGACCGCTGACACCTCCGCGGTCTTGGGGTCCCAGTCGGCTGGGCCGTTCAGCTCGGCATAGCGGAAGCCGTGGTAGGTGAAGCTCGGTTCCCAGACGCCCCCGTCGTCGCTCGCGATGTACCTGTCGGTGGCGGATGCGGTGCGCAGCGGACGCACGGCGAGCTCGCCTTTGTCGAGCACCTCCGCATGCCGGACGGTGACGGTCTCGCCGGCGCGCAGCCGTGGATCGATCCGGAGCCGCCCGACGAGGTTCACGCCGAAGTCGACGATGGCGGTGCCTGGGCGTGTGACGCGGACCGAGATCGGATGCAGCACCTCCGTTCGTCGGACAGGTGGCCCGCTCGGGTTGCTAAGCGTCTCGCCGATCGGGCGAAGCTCCACCTGACGCCAGGCGGTGGGATCGAGGTGCTCGCGCCGCGCGTCATGACTCTCCCCGTCGTACAGGTCGGCGGCGGTGACCGGACCGGGCTGCCACCGCCATTGCTCGTCCGTCGTCACGAGCGTGCGTGTGCCACGGGGCGTCTTCGCGTCCAGCTGCACGAGCACACCGAGTTCGTCGCCGTACAGCGCTCGCAGGCCCGTGAAACCGACTCGACCGCGGTACCAACCATCACCCAAGCGCACCTCGAGGAGGTTCTCTCCGCTCCGGAGGAGGCCGGTGACGTCGTGCGTCCGTACCTCGATCCGATGGCCGTAGCTCTGCCAGCCGGGCGCCAGCACGTCGTCGCCGACGGGGATGCCGTTCAGGAAGACGACACCCACCCCTCGGTAGCTGAGGTGGAGTCGTGCCGGCACACTCACGTCATCGACGATGAAGCGACGTTGCAGCACAGGCAGCCCCTCGGCGAGGTCGGTGACGACAGCCCAGGAGGCCTTCCAGTCGTCCGGCGTCAGGAGGCCGGCTTCCGCCGTCGCGAAGTCGGACCACTCGGTGATCCGTCCGTCCTCGAGTCGTGCGCGTACCCGGACGGTGCGCGCTTCGCCGGAGCTCAGGGGTGCAGCCGGCCAGGCGGAGAGGACACGATCGGCAGGTGCGACCTCGGTCTTCCATGAGGTCCCCACACTGTCGACGACCTCGAGCTCGTAGCGCTCGACCGGGAGCTCGGGCGCGGCCCAGGAGACCCGCGGGGTTGCGGTTCCGAGGCCGAGGCCCTCGCTCAGGTGCTCGAGACGCGGACGTCCCGGCCGGTCGCGCGGTCCGCCACCTGTTGCCGGTGCGGTGGTGATCGACGTCACTGTCGGCCTGACCTCTCTGAAATAGAACGTTCTCTAGATCCTCTGGATCATAGCGACAGAGGATCGGTAATCCGCAAATAGGCCAATATTCAGGCAGTAACGCGCGTCAGCTATGCTGGGACTTGCGCGATCGAGCAGTCCGTGTATATCGTCCTCGATCAACCAGTAGATAACGTTCTACAGATCAAGATGTGCAAGGGAGCATTCATGCCGGAGACCGTGCGGCGCACGCGGATGCGCTCGCTGCGATCGCCTGCCCGCAGTCTGTGGTGGCTGGCGATCCCGGCGGCGATCGTCTACCTCTACGTCGTGCTGGTGCCGACCGCCCAGGGTGCCTACTTCTCATTCACAGACTGGATCGCCGGTGGAGGCGCACCGAACTGGGTCGGCCTTGACAACTTCGTGGCGGTGTTCGCCGGCGACGCCGGAGCGGCCGCCGGGCGCACCTTCGCGATCGCACTCATCGTCGTGGTCATCCAGAACGTCGTGGGGCTCGGCCTCGCGCTCTTGCTGAACGGTCGTATCGCAGGACGCAATGTGCTGCGCACCATTGTCTTCGCCCCGATGGTGGTGTCCGCCCTCGTCGTCGGCTACCTCTTCAAATACATCTTCGGCCCGCCCGGGAGCGGCGGAGTCAACGCGGTGCTCGCACTGCTCGGAGCGCCGCAGGTCGACTTCCTCGGCGACCCGACGCTCGCGATGGGAGTCATCATCCTCACCATCGTGTGGCAGTTCACCGGATCGACGATGGTGATCTACCTCGCCGGCCTTCAGGGTGTCCCCGAGGAGGTCAACGAGGCGGCGGCGATCGACGGCGCAGGATACTGGAAGCGGTTCTGGTATGTGACGCGTCCGCTCCTCGCACCCGCGATCACGATCAACCTCATGCTCAGCCTCATCGGTGGGCTCAAGATCTTCGACCAGATCTTCGCTGTGACCAACGGCGGCCCCGGCGGGCAGACCAAGACCATCTCCTTGATGATCTACGAGTACTTCTCCCTCTTCGGCTACTACGGCAAGGCGGCGGCTCTCGCCGTCGTCCTCGCGGTGGCGATCGGTGTGCTCTCGTTCGTCCAGTTCTCCGTCCTCCGTCGCCAGGAGCGCCAATCATGAAGACCTCGCTTTCCGGCAGGATCGGCTCGCATCTCGCCGCCTACGGCAGTACGGCCCTCTTCTTGCTGCCCGTCTACATCCTGATCAACCTCTCGATCCGGCCCGTCGGCGATCTGACGCCCGCGTTCATCCCGAGCTCTCACGCGACGCTCGACAACTTCGTGAATGCGTGGACCCAGTCGTCGCTGCCCGGCGCCATCGTGACGAGCATCTTCGTGACGGTGGCCGCGTGCGCTGTCGTGATCGTGTTCGCGACCATGGCGGCATATCCACTGGCGCGTTCGACTTCGCGGCTGTCGAATGCGACCTTCTACCTGTTCATGGTCGGCCTCCTGCTGCCGTTCCAGCTCGGCCTGCTGCCGCTCTACTTCCAGATGCGCGACCTCGGTCTGCTCGGCAACCCGCTGTCTCTCGTCGTGGTCTACGCGGGAGTTCAGATGCCCTTCTCGATCTTCCTTATCACGACCTTCCTCCGCACCGGTGTCCCCCTCGAATACGAGGAGGCGGCTCGGATGGATGGCTGCAGCAACCTCGGCGCCTTCTGGCGTGTGGTGGTTCCGCTCCTGCGTCCCGTGATCGGCACCTGTGTGATTCTCAACGGCGTCTCGATCTGGAACGACTTCTTCACGCCACTCATCTATCTGGCCGGTGGTCAGCAGGTGACGATCCCGATGGCGATCTACCAGTTCGTCGGCCAGTACTCAAGCAATTGGCCACTCATCTTCGCCTCCCTGATCATCTCGATGATCCCCGTGCTCGCGCTGTACCTCGTGTTCCAGCGCTACGTCATCCAGGGGTTCGCCGGCGGGTTGAAGGGATGACGACGCGGTCTCCGGATCGCGGCCCGACGTCCGAGCCCATGCTCGGTCGATGCAGTACCTCCATCACATCCATTCCCACACAGAGATAGGACGATCAATGAAGATCAGGCACACCGCGGGTCTCGCGGCGCTTGTCACGGTCGGCGTCGCACTCGCCGGCTGCACCGCCGCGGAGACGCCGTCGAGCGGCGACGGCACGGTGTCGGGCACCCTTACAGGCGTCTTCGACTCGAACTACAAGGGCATGCTCGACGAGATCATCGCCAACTTCGAGAAGAAGTACCCGGACGTCAAGGTCGACATCAACTACCAGGGCGGCAGCGACATCGCCAACCTGATCTCGACTCAGCTGCAGGCCGGTACGGCGCCCGACCTCCTGCTCACCTACCCCGGCGGCGAGCCGGGACCGGGTGGCAGCGCCAACGTCGTCACCCTCGCATCGCAGGGAGCGCTGCTGGATCTCTCGAGCTCCGAGTGGGCCGGTCAGGTGCCGGATGTCTGGGCCAGCGACGTGGGTTATGAGGGCAAGATCTACGCCTACCCCGGGGCCGTGCAGCCGCTCGCCGCGATCTACAACCAGGACGAGCTCGACGCGCTCGGCCTCACCATCCCGACGACTCTCGACGAGGTCTACGACCTCTGCGCGGCGGCGACCAAGGCTGGTATCTACGCCTACTCGCAGGGCCTCGGCGAGGTGACCGCCGGTCCGCAGATGCTGTCGTTCGCGCAGACCTCGACGCTCGTGTACGGCCCGACTCCGGACTTCAAGGCGCAGCTCGACGCCGGGACGACGACCTACCAGGATTCGCCGTGGGTCGACCAGTTCCAGGTCTACAAGGACATGTACGACAAGGGCTGTTTCGGTGACGGGGCGCTCGGTCGCACCCGCCAGCAGGGTGCTGAGGCCGTCGCTGCGGGCCAGGCGCTCGCTCAGGTCGACGTGGGCGGTCAGAAGGTGATCATGGAGGGCATCGCGAAGGACGGCAACTTCGTCGTCGCGCCTATCCCCGCAACCAACGACGGCACGACGTACGTGACCGCGCTGCCGGGCTACACCGTGGCGGCCAACGCCAAGGCGAAGAACAAGGCTGCTGCGGTCGCCTTCATGGACTTCCTCGCCGAGCCCGACCAGTCGGTCATCTACGCGAACGCGTTCTCGGCTGTGCCGATCATCCCGAACGACGCCTTCACTGCGCCGGCCTCGCTCGCGCCGTTCTCCGATGCCGTGGCGGCGGGCAACTACGCCAAGCTCGCCAACCTCGGCAACCCGACGGTGCAGACCACGCTCAACGAGGTCGTGCAGTCGCTGCTTCTCGGGAACGACACCCCGAAGAGCGCGGCGGAGAAGCTGCAGACGGCGTTCGAGGGCTGAACCGCCACCGGAGGGGCTGCGGCGGCGCGGCCCCTCCGGTTATCTGCATCCGTCTCTATCTACTGAAAGGACACCGATCATCGACGCCAGGATCGAGGAGTGGCTGCGAAACATCGCGATCGCGCACCGGATGCGTGCGTCGCAGTTCGAGCAGTTCGCTCCGCATGACGCGCGGACGGTTTTCCTCGGCGACAGCATCACCGCCGGAGGGCTGTGGCAGGAATGGTTCCCGACTGTATCGCTCGTCAACCGCGGGATCGACGGGGACATGAGCGACGGCGTCCTCGCCCGACTGGGAACGGCCGTCTCGACGACCACCCGGCGGGTCTTCCTGCTCATCGGCACCAACGATCTGACGCTCGGGACCCCGATCGACGAGATCGTGGAGAACGTCCGTGAGATCCTGCGGGGCATCCGCACGGTGTCGCCCGATGCGCAGCTCGTGTTGCAAAGCGTCATGCCCCGTGACGCGCAGTTCCGGCCGGCGATCGAGGAGCTGAACGGCCGCTATCGGGCGTTGGCCGAGGAGATCGGCACGAGCTTCCTCGAGCTGTGGCCGGCGCTCGCCGACGAGCACGGCGAGTTGCGGTCCGAGTTCACGCTCGACGCGCTGCATCTCAACGGGGCGGGATACGCCGCGTGGGTCGAACTGCTGCGGCCGTTCGTCCTTCGATGACTCCTCGGAGCCGGCTCGCACTCATCCTTGTACTGGGGGCGCTCACCTGCCTCGGCTCCTTCACGATCGACCTCTATCTGCCGGCGTTGCCGGAGATCGGCGACGAGCTGGGCGCATCGGCTGGGCTCATCCAGCTGACCATCACCGCGACAGCGCTCGGGCTCGCCGCGGGGCAGATCATCGTCGGGCCGCTGAGCGACCGGATCGGCCGCAAGGGGCCGCTCGTGGCGGGCGCGCTCGTGCACGTCGTCGCGAGCATCGCGATCGCGCTCGGGCCGAGCATCGAGTGGATCACCGCCGCGAGGTTCGGACAGGGCTTCGGCGCCGCGGCGAGCACGGTGGTGGCGGGCGCCATGGTGCGCGACCTCTACTCGGGCCGGCCTCTGGTTCGGATGACCGCACGGCTCGCGCTCGTGTCGGGGATGGCGCCGATCGTGGCCCCGTTCCTCGGATCTCAGCTTTTGAGGTTGGTCGACTGGCGCGGCATCTTCGCGCTGCTCGCCCTCTACAGCCTCACCATGGGGATCATCTGCGGGTTCGCGCTGCGGGAGACACATCCGTCCGAGCGACGCGCGGCGCAAGCGAGTTCATCCCGTGAGAAGCTCCGGGCGCTCGCGACGGACAGGATCTTCGTCGGCATCGTGCTCATCAACTGCGCGCTGCTCGCCGTCGTGCTCACCTACATCTCGACCTCGCCGTTCGTGCTGTAGGTGCAGCACGGCCTCACACCCCAGCAGTTCGGCGTCGTCTTCGCTCTCGCCTGCGTGGCATTGTTCGTCGCCAACCAGGGAGCCGCGCGTGCCATGCACCGCTGGGAGCCGGCTCGGCTCCTCGCCATCGGGCTCCCTGTCGTCGCGATCGCAGGTGCGGCGCTCGTCGTCGCGCAGGCCTGTGAAGCCGGGATCGCTGTGATCGGGCCGCTCTTCGCCGTGCTCCTCGCCAGCACCGGCTTCTGTCAGCCGTGCGCCACCGTCACGGCGATGGTGCGGCACGGCGCACGGGCAGGCAGCGCCGCCGCCGTACTCGGATTCAGCAGTTCGCTCGTCGGCGCGCTCGTCGCGCCACTGCCGGGGCTGCTGGGCGTCGTGTCGGCATCCGCCATCGGCGTCGTCGCGATCGCCGCGGGTGGTGTCGCGGTTGCGATGCTCTGGCTGGTGGTGCGGCCCTCGACGGTGCCGCCATTGGCTGACGAGCAGGTCTCGTGCCGGGCAGTGTGACGGGTCGGTTCGAGTGATACTACGAAGCCGTCGGCTTGGCGCGCATCTTGACGAACAGGCCTGCCGCCCCGCGATCGCGCGGAACGCGTCGACGGTAGCCTGCTGCTGGCTCCTGATGTCAGCGGTCTCGCATACGTTCGAAGCATGAGCAAGGCGTACCCGCTGGAGACCCCATCCCGTGCGTCGTGCTACATTCATGCCGTTGCTCCCCGCCCTCCGGCCTCGCCGGACTGGCGGGGGTTTCTTTCTCCGGGGTTCTGATGGCCACCGCATGGGTCTTCGTCGACTATCAGAACGTCCATCACTCGGCTTTCGAGAGCTTCACCGCGTACGGGCAGTCCGAAGTGCGTGTCGACGGCGTCGTGGGGCACGTCCTCGGCGAGGCCGCGTATCGCGCGAGCAGAGATCTACACGACTACCGCCCCGGTCAGCGGCGGCGCCGGTGCCGAGATATCGGGCCGGGGCCTACCGCCCCGCGATCGCGCGGAACGCGTCGATCGTCTCCTGCTCGTCCTGCTCGGTGCCGTAGTCGCTGAACTTGACGATCACGGTGCCGCTCGGCGGGTCGACGTAGATGTACTGCCCGTAGACGCCGATCGCCGAGAGGTCGGCTCCGTCGCCGCCCGGCACGTGCCACCACTGGGCGGCGTAGCCCCAGCCGTCGACGGGCAGCGGGGCGGGCGTCGTGATGCGGGTGATCCACTCGGCGGGCACCACCTGCGCGTCACCCACCACGCCGCCGTCGACCACGAGCTGCCCGATGCGCAGGTGGTCGCGCGCGGTCGCGTTGATGCAGCAGAACGCCTTCTCGATACCGCCCTCGCGATCGAGGTTCCAGGTGGCGTCGGATGCCGCGCCGATCGGCTGCCAGAGGTCGCGCTCGAGCAGCGTCGTGAGGTCCTCGCCCGTCACGCGCGCCAGGATCATGCCGAGCAGCTGCGTGTGGGCGCTGCGGTACTCGCCGACGCTGCCGGGCGCAGCATCCGTCGCCCGGTTGTCGGCCATGAAGCGTGCGAGGTCCTTCGTGATGTACATGCGGGCGGTGCCCGTGAAGGGCCAGTACTCGTTGTAGTCCTCGGGGATGTCGACCGCGGCCGTCATGTCGAGCAACTGGGCGACGGTGATGTCGTCGTACGCGGTGCCGGATGCGAGCTCCGGCAGGATGTCGACGAGCCGGTCGCTCTCGGCCAGCTGCCCGCGCGCGATCGCCTGGCCGACCAGCAGCGACACGAACGACTTCGCGACCGACCACGACGACAGCGGGGTCGCCGCATCCGTGTCGGGGCCGTACCACTCGGCGGTGATGACGCCGTCGCGCGCGACGAGGAATGCGGCCGTCTCGGTCGCGGTGAGGAACTGCTCGACCGGGACCTGCTCGCCCTTCCACGGCACGCCGCCCGCGAGTGGTTCGAGCGCGACGCTCTGCGCGATCGGGTGCGCGGATGCCGCGGCGGTGCGCGCCGGAAAGATGCCGCCCCAGCGGCTCGTCTGGGTGGTCTCGATCTGCACGAGCGTGTGCGGCGGCACCACGTCGATCGCGGCGGTCGCGGCGTAGGAGCCGCCGACGAGCACGGCGACGACGATGCCGACGGCGATCAGCACGCGGGGGAGGCGACGCGTCCGGCGGCGCGCGGGGGTGGCATCCGCGTCATCGGTGATCGGTGTCGGCGCATCCGTCATGCTCGTCCCCTCGTCGTCGAGTCGCTGCCGGATGATTCAAGCAGTTCGCGGCGGGGGGCGCGCGAGCGCGGGCGGCGATGTGCGCATGCGGCGGGAGAAGCTGCTCCCGCCGCATGCGGGGTGCGCCGCCCGCGCGCGCGGCTGCTCCCGCCGGTGGCGCGGTTGCTCCCGCCGACAGGAGTGCGCGAGGTGGCGCGCGTTCTCCCGCCGACTGGAGTGCACGAGGTGGCGCGAGCCTCAGCCGCGCGGCACCTGGATCGCGCTGAGGCCGCCGTCGACGGTGAGCACGAGGCCGTTCGTGGAGGCCGAGCGCGGGCTCGCGAGGTAGGCCACGGCGTCGGCCACCTCATCCGGCGACACCAGGCGGCCGTGCGGCTGGCGGGCCTCGAGGGCGGCACGCGCGGCGTCCGCGTCGTCGGCCGCGCCGAGCAGGCGCCCCACCCACGGGGTGTCGGCGGTGCCGGGGCTGACGCAGTTGACGCGGATGCCGTCGGCCAGGTGGTCGGCCGCCATCGCCCGGCTGAGCGCGACGACCGCCCCCTTCGTGGCGCTGTAGAGCGCGCGGTTCGGCAGTCCCGTGGTCGCGACCACCGAGCCCGTGTTGACGACCGCAGCGTGCGCGGACGCCCGCAGGTGGGGGAGCGCGGCCCGGGTCACGCGCGCGATGCCGACGACGTTGACGTCGAACACCCGGTGCCACTCCTCGTCGTCGTTGGCGGCGATGTCGCCCGCGGCACCGATGCCGGCGTTGTTGACGAGCACGTCGATGCCGCCGAGCGCCTCGACGACGTGTGCGATCGCCTCGCGCACCGAGGCATCCGAGGTCACGTCGGCCTGTACGGCGAGCACCTCGGATGCGGCCCCCGCCACGTCGCGGTCGAGCACCGCGACCCGCGCCCCCTCGGCCACGAGCCGGGCGGCGATCGCGGCGCCGAGGCCGGAGGCGCCGCCCGTGACCACGGCGGTGAGTCCCTCGAAATCGGGCATGTCCACTCCTTCTATCCGTGCGCGTCGATCGCGACGTGGAACTTGGGGCCGGGGCCGGAGCCTGCGGGGCGCTCGCCCGCGAGCACGGCCGGCATCTGCTCGAGCGCGACGGTCGCCGCGACGAGCGGCCGCGGGTCGACGAGCCCGCGCGCATAGGCGTCGATCGCGTCGGCGAGGCCGGGCGAGGCGCTCAGGATTCCGACCGCCGTGACGTCGGCGAGCGCCAGCATCCGGGTGTCGACGAGGCTCGGCGTGCCCGCGAGCCCGATGTAGACGACGCGCTTGCCGGGCTCGACGAGCTCGACGGCGCGCGCCGGCAGCGCCGGGGCGGTCGAGGCGTCGATCACGGCATCCCAGGGCAGCTCGGGCAGCTCGGCCTCGGTCCAGGTGCTCGCGAAGCCGAGGCCGCGCGCGAACTCGACCGCCCGCGGCTCGCGCTCCAGCAGGTGCACCTCGGCGCCCGCGGCGCGCGCGAACATGCCGCACAGCAGCCCGATCGTGCCGGCGCCCGTCACGAGCACGCGGTCGCCGGGGGTGAGCTCCGCCGCCCGCACCGCACGCGAGGCGTTGCCGCCCGGCTCGACGAGCGCGCCCGCGGCGTCGTCCACCGCATCCGGCAGCGCGTGCAGAGCGGATGCCGGAACCGCCAGCTGCTCCGCGAGCGCCCCCGGCCTCCCGCGGCGGATGCCGATCTCGTGCCGCTCGGCGCACACGTGCTGGCGCCCGCTCGTGCAGCGTGGGCAGCTGCCGCAGCCGAGCATCGTGTCGCCCGTCACGCGGCGGCCGAGCCACGCGGCGTCGACGCCCGCGCCGACGGCCGACACCCGCCCCATCCACTCGTGCCCGATTCGCATGGGGAACGCCGCGAGCCCGTCGTGCAGGTACTGCATCTCGCCCGTGAAGAACTCGACGTCGGTGCCGCAGATGCCGGCCCGGTGCACGTCGACCACCACCTCGCCGGGCGCCGCCACGGGCGCGGGAACGTCCTGCACCTCGGCGTGGCCCGGCCCGGTGATGACGAGCGCCCTCATCGCGGCGCGATCACCGTCTGCCGCTGCGTGCCGAGCCCGTCGATCGCGAGCTCCATGACATCCCCCACCTGAAGCCACAGCTGCGGGTCGAAGCCCATGCCGACCCCGGGCGGGGTGCCCGTGTTGATGAGGTCGCCGGGCTCCAAGACCATGAACTGCGAGATGTAGTGCACGACGAAGAACGGGTCGAACACCATGGTCGAGGTGGTGCCGTCCTGGCGGCGCACCCCGTTCACGTCGAGCGTCATCCGCAGGTCCATCACGTCGGGCACCTCGTCGGGGGTGACGAGCCACGGCCCCGCCGGGTTGAAGGTCTCGGCCGACTTGCCCTTCAGCCACTGCCCGCCGCGCTCCATCTGGAACGACCGCTCGCTCACGTCGTTCACGAGCACCCAGCCGGCGATCGCATCCCGCGCCTCCTCGACCGAGTCGAGGTACGACGCCCGCTTGCCGATCACGATGCCCAGCTCCACCTCCCAGTCGAGCTTGGTGGCGCCGCGCGGCATGCGCACCTCGTCGTCGGGGCCGACGAGGGTGTTGGGCGACTTGGTGAACAGGATGGGTTCGGCCGGCACCTCCTGCCCGGTCTCCTTCGCGTGGTCGGAGTAGTTCAGCCCCACGCAGATGATCTGGTGCGGGCGGGCGATCGGCGCGCCGATGCGCTGCCCGGCCAGTTCCTGCACCCGCCCCGCGGCGATCCGCTCGGCCACGATCGGGCGGATGCGGTCGAGCCCGCCGCCCGCGAAGAACGCCTCGTCGAAGTCGTCGACCGCATCCGAGAGGTCGACGTAGCGGGTCTCGTCGGCGAGGGCGGCGGGGGTCTCGGCGCCCGGGGCGCCGATCCGGAGGAGCTTCATGCGTGGTCCGTTTCTTCGAGGGTGAACCCGCCCCAGCGCGGCACGGGGAGACCCGTGACGCCGGGGCGGAGGGTGAACAGTCGACCCGAGAGCGGGAAGCGGGCGAGCTCGTCGGCGCTCAGCTCGTCGGATGCCGTGGTGATCACGAGCACGTCGAGTGCGGGCCCCGCGAAGGCGACGCTCGAGGTGTGCGGGGCGGGCACCTCCACGACCCGCACGAGCTGCCCCTCTGGGCTGTAGCGGTGCACGCGTCCGAGGCCCCAGACCGCGACCCAGAGGTAGCCGTCCGCGTCGACGCACATGCCGTCGGGGTAGCCCTCGTCGAGCTCGAGCAGAACGCGCCGCGGGCCCGCGGCCCCGCTCGCCGCGTCGTAGTCGCGCACGGTGATGCGCCGCGCCCAGGTGTCGATCGAGTAGAGCAGCGCGCCATCGGGCGAGAAGCCGAGGCCGTTGGCGAGCGTGAGGTCGTCGTCCAGCACGCGGCACGAACCGTCGCGCTCCACGACGAGCAACTGCTCGGTCTGCGAGGGACCCGCGAGCGACAGCGTGCCGACGAGCAGGCGGCCGGCGGCATCCGGGATCCCGTCGTTGAACCGGCGCGCGCCGGCGCTGCCGAGCACGGGGATGCGGCGGGTCACCCGCCCGCCGTCGAGCTCGACGAGGTCGTCGCCGTTGGCGGCGATCCACCGACCCTGCGGTCCCGGCGCCACCATGCCGACGGTGCCGTCGAGGGCGAGCTCGGTGAGGTCGTCGAGGCGGCCGTCGTCGGTGAGGCGGGCGTCGAGGATGAGCCCGCGGCGGATGTCGACCCAGCGCAGCCGCTGCCGCTCGGCATCCCAGACCGGCCCCTCCGCGAGCACGGAGGCGTTCTCGGTCGCGGTCTGCAGCACGCTCATGCGCTCGCCTCCGCCGCACCCGTGTCGCCCACGATCGCGCGGATCTCGTCGACCGCGGCGACGAGCTCGGCGAGCGGCGTGCGGTAGGCGAGCGCGCTCACGCTCACCGCGCCCGACGGCTCGCTCGGCGCGCCCAGGTAGAGCGGCACGGCGATGCAGTTGACGCCGGGCTCGTTCTCCTGGTCGTCGACCGCGTAGCCGAGCGCGCGCACCTCGTCGAGGCGGGCGGCGAGAGCGGATGCCGTGGTGAGCGTGCGCGGGGTGCGCGCCTCGAGGCTGCGGTCGCCGATCCAGGCGGCCACCTCATCCGCCCCCCGCAGGCGCGCGCTGAGCAGCACGGCGCCGACGGCGGTGCAGTGGGCGGGGTTGCGCCCGCCGACGGTGGAGGTGAGGCGCGCGGCGCCGGAGGGCGGGTCGACCTTGGCGCGGTAGACGACCTCGGCGCCGTCGAGCACGGCGAAGTGGGCGGTCTCGCCGAAGCGTTCGGCGAGGCGCTGCAGGACGGGCCGCACGCGCACGTGCTCGGGGCGCGCGTCCTGGTGCGCGAAGGCGAGGCGCAGGAACTCGTCGCCCAGGATGTAGCGCCCGCGGCCCTCCTTGCGGGCGAGCCCGGCGCGCTGCAGCGCGGCGAGCGCGCGGTGCACGGTGGGCTTGGGGTGCCCGGATGCGCGCACGAGCTCGTCGAGGGTGGCGCCGGAGGCATAGCCGGCGAGGAGGGTCAGCACCGCGAGCACGCGGTCGGAGCCGACGAGCTTCTCGTCGGACGCGGCGGGCACGGGCGCGGCGGGCACGGGCGCGTCGGGTGTCGGCATCGCGGTCCTCCTCTCGACGCCCTATGCTAGCCACAGTTTCACATAGCGAATCAAGATTCCGAAGGTTGGAAAACGATGGCGTCTTCTCTGCGCAGCTCCGAGTGGTACGCGGGCGACGACCGCAACGCCTACATCCACCGCTCGTGGATGCGGCGCGGCCTCCCCGAGGACTTCTGGAAGCAGCCGCAGATCGCCATCGCCAACACGGCATCCGACCTCACCCCCTGCAACAGCCACCTGGGCGAGGTCGCACAGGCCGTCAAGAACGGTATCTACGCAGCGGGCGGCATCCCGCTCGAGCTGCCCGTCGTCTCGCTCGGCGAGACCCAGGTGCGGCCCACCGCGATGCTCTGGCGCAACATGGCCGCGATGGCGACCGAGGAGATGCTGCGCGCCAACCCGATCGACGGGGTCGTGCTGCTCGGCGGCTGCGACAAGACGATCCCGGCGCTGCTCATGGCGGCGGCATCCGTCGACATCCCCGCGGTCGTGGTGCCCGGCGGCCCCATGCTCACGGGACACTTCCGCGGCGAGGCGCTCGGCTGCGGCACCGACGTGTGGCGGCTGAGCGAGGAGGTGCGAGCCGGCACTCTCAGCCAGGCCGACTTCCTCGACTCGGAGCAGGCCACCATCCGCAGCAAGGGGCACTGCAACACCATGGGCACGGCCTCGACCATGGCGCTCGTGGCCGAGGCGCTCGGCACGGTCGTTCCGGGGCTCGCCGGGACCCCGGCACCGGATGCGCGCCTGCTGGTCGGCGCGCACGAGACGGGGCGGCTCGCGGTCGACCTCGTGGCACAGGACCGCCGCCCGAGCACCTTCCTCACGAAGGCGAACTTCCACAACGCGATCGTGGCGCTCGCCGCGATCGGCGGCTCCACGAACGCCGTCGTGCACCTGCTCGCGATCGCCGGCCGTCTCGGCATCGACCTCACCCTCGACGACTTCGACCGCGTCGGATCCGAGGTGCCGCTGCTCGTGAACCTGCGGCCCGCGGGCGCCTACCTCATGGACGACCTGCACCGCGCGGGCGGCTTCCTCGCCGTGCTGCGCGAGGTGCGCGACCTGCTCGACCCGAGCGCGCTCACCGTCACGGGGAAGCCGCTCGTGGACTACCTCGACGATGCGGCGATCTGGGACCCCGACGTCATCACCCCGCGCGAGTCGCCGCTGCAGCCCGCGGCCGGCATCTCGGTGCTGCGCGGCTCGCTCGCCCCCGGCGGCGCCATCATCAAGCCGGCCGCCGCGACCCCGCGCCTGCTCGCCCACCGCGGCCGCGCCGTCGTGTTCGACTCGATTGAGGACTTCCACGCCCGCATCGACGACCCCGAGCTCGACATCGACGAGGACTCGGTCATGGTGCTGCGCGGCTGCGGACCCAAGGGCTACCCCGGCATGCCCGAGGTGGCGAACATGCCGCTGCCGAAGAAGCTGCTCGAGCGGGGCGTGCGCGACATGGTGCGCATCTGCGACGGGCGCATGTCGGGCACCGCCTACGGCACCGTCATCCTGCACGTCACCCCCGAGGCCGCCGCGGGCGGACCGCTCGCGCTCGTGCAGACCGGCGACTGGATCTCGCTCGACGTGCGCGCGCGCCGCCTCGACCTCGAGGTTCCGGCGGAGGAGCTCGCCGCGCGCACGCCGAACCTGGCCACGACATCCGCCTTCGCCGCCCCGCGCCGCGGCTGGGAGCGCATCTACGTCGACCACGTGCAGCAGGCCGACACGGGCGCCGACCTCGACTTCCTCGTGGGGTCGTCCGGCTCGGGGGTCGTGCGCGAATCGCACTGAGCCGGGGCGGCGGATGGGGAGCACTCCCCGTCGCGTCAGTTGGCGTGGTGCGCGAACGAGCGGCAGACTCGAGGGCGTGTCCGACCCTCAGCAGCCCGCTGCCTCCGACGACCAGATCCCCCCGATCCCGCCCGCGCCGGATGCGGCGCCCGCCGCCGCGCCCGAAGCTGCGCCGGCGCCCGCTCCGGATGCTGCACCGGCTCCGGATGCCGCACCCGCTGCCGACGTCGTCGCGCCCCCGTCGGTCAACCCCTACGTCACCCCGACGCCCAACCCCTATGTGACGCCCACGGCCAACCCGTACGTGACCCCGACGCAGAACCCGTACGCCGCGCCGGGCGCGACTCCGGCTGCGCCGTCGGCGGCCACCCCCGTGAACCCGTACGCGGCCGCGCCCGCGGCACCGGCGGCACCGGCGGCCCCCGCGACCCCGGCCGCCCCGGCGAGCCCGTACGATGCCGCGGGTTCCGTGCCCGTCAACCCGTTCTCCGCGGCCCCCGCTCCGAGCCCGCAGCCGATGCCGCAGCCGATGCCGCAGCCGGCCGCCGACGGCATCCCCGCCTACGCGGCCCCCGCCGCGCCGCAGATGCCCACCTACCCGGGCTACCTCAGCGCGCCCGCGGCCCCCTCGCGCACGAACGTGTTCGGGCTCATCTCGCTCATCGCGGGCGGCGTCGCCTTCGTCTTCGGCATGGTGCTCAGCTGGATCCCGGTCATCGGCTTCGTGTTCGTGGCGATCGCCCTCGCGGGCGTGGTGCTCGGCATCGTGGGCCTCGTGGCCAAGAACCGCGGCAAGGGGCTGGCGATCGCCGGCACCATCGTCTCGGGCCTCGCGCTGCTCATGACCGCGCTCATCAGCATCATCATGCTCGCCGTGTTGACCTCGGTGAGCAACGGGTTCGACGACTTCGACGACTTCGGCGACGACCCGAGCGTCGTCGACCCCGACGGAGACGGCTACAGCTACGACAACAGCAACCCCGACCCGAACGCCTTCGCGACCGAGACCAACCCGGCCGTCGTCGGCGACGAGCTCGTCTTCCCGAACTTCGACCAGGTGGACCAGTGGAAGGTCGTGGTCGGCGAGCCGCGACTCGACGCGACCGCGGAGGTGCTGGCCGCCGACGAGTACAACTCCGAGCCCGCGCCGGGCAGCCAGTACGTGATCGTGCCCCTCACCGTGACCTACCTCGGCGAGGGCACCGAGCCGCCGTACATGCTCGAGGCCGTGTTCGTCGGCTCCGACGGCGAGCGCTACGACATCGGCTACGCCGACTACCCCGACGGGCTCTACGACGTCTCCGCCCTCGCCACCGGCGAGACGGGCGAGGTCAACCTCCTCTTCGAGGTTCCGAGCACGGCGGTGCCGGGCGGCAAGCTGCTGCTCAACTCGTTCTGGTCGTACGACACCTACATCGCCCTCGACTGAGGTGACCCCGGGATGCGGTCAGTAGCGCCGCATCCCGGGGTCCACGTCCTCCGCCCAGGCGTCGATGCCGCCCGCGAGGTGCCGCGCGTCGAAGCCGTGCGCGAGCAGGTAGCCGGCCGCCTGGGCCGAGCGGATGCCGTGGTGGCAGTACGCGATCACGGGCGTCTCGGGGTCGAGCGCATCCAGCAGCTCGGGCAGGCGCCCGAGCGGCAGCACCATGGCATCCGGGATCACCGCGATCTCGGTCTCCCAGGTCTCTCGCACGTCGACGAGTTGCACGGGCTCGCCCGACTCGAGCAGGGCGGCGAGCTCGGCGGCGGTGACCTCCTCGACCTCGATCACAGGTCGACCGACTCGCCCGGCTGCAGCACCGTGAACTCGCCGCCGTTCTGCTCGGTGGCCCACGCGAGGCGCCCCTCGTGCATCTTCTTGCCCGCCACCGAGAGGGTCATGTCGTGCACGGGGAACGCGCGGCGCGGCTTCACGGCGAGCACGTAGTCCATCGCCTCGCCGATCTTGAGCCACGGGGCGCCGACGGGCGCCGCGAGCAGCTCGACCGGCACGCCCGGCAGGGTGTACGAGTCGCCCGGATAGAAGAACTCGCCGTCGACGAGCACGGCCACGTTGTCCACGAGCGGGATCGACGAGTGGATCACGTTGTGCGTCTCGCCCACGAACCGCAGCGTGAAGGGCTCGACCACGACCTCGTCGCCGTCGTGCACGACCTCGACCTCGATGCCGGATGCTGCGGCCGCATCCGCGACCCCCTGCGGTCCGAAGATGCGCACCTCGGGGTTCATCTCGATGATGTCCTGCACGCGGTCGTCGGAGAAGTGGTCGGTGTGCTCGTGGGTGAGCACGACCGCGACGATCCCCGAGGTCTCGGGAAGCGCGGCGAGGAAGACGCCCGGGTCGATGACGATGCGGGAGGACCCCTTGCTGACGACCATGCAGGCGTGCTCGTACTTCGTGACGTTCATGCTGCCGACTCTATGCCCGGGTGCCCGTAGGGTGAGGGCGTTCAGCGACACGAAGGGGATGCCATGCTCACCGATCTGCCCGAGGCCGCGCTGCGCGACTACCGCAGCGCGCAGACCGATCCGGCGGACTTCGACGCGTTCTGGTCCGCCACCCTCGCCGAGAGCCGGGATGCGGCGCCCGCGGGCGCGGTGCTCGAGCGGGTGGATGCGGGGCTGCGCACGCTCGACGTGTACGACGTGACGTTTCCCGGCTTCGCGGGGCAGAGCATCCGGGCCTGGCTGCGGGTGCCGCACGGGGCGACCGGGCCGCTGCCGACGGTTGTGCAGTACCAGGGTTACGGCGGCGGGCGCGGGCGGGCCACCGAGAACCTGCTGTACGCATCCGCCGGCTTCGCGCACCTCATGGTCGACACCCGGGGGCAGGGCTCTGGCTGGTCGGTGGGGGCGACGGCCGACGAGGGCTGGACGGGCCCGTCGATCCCCGGGGTCATGACGCGCGGCATCGACAGCCGTGAGACGTACTACTACCGGCGGCTCTTCACGGATGCCGTGCGCGCGGTCGACGCGGCGCGCACCCTCGAGCTCGTGGACGCGTCGCGGATCGCCGTCACGGGCGGCAGTCAGGGTGGCGGGATCACGCTCGCCGTCGCGGGCCTCGTGGAGGGCCTGGCCGCGGTGCTGCCGCAGGTGCCGTTCCTGTGCGACTTCCCGCGGGCGCTGCAGATCCACGACTCCGACCCGTACCGCGAGATCGTGCGCTACCTCGCCCAGCACCGCGGCAAGGTGGCGTCCGTGCTCGAGACGCTCAGCTACTTCGACGGCGTCAACTTCGCTCGGCGCGCCACCGCGCCCGCGTGGTTCACGGCGGCGCTCATGGACGAGATCTGCAAGCCCTCGACCGTGTTCGGCGCGTACCACGCGTATGCGGGGGAGAAGGCGATCGAGGTCTTCCCGTTCAACGGGCACGAGGGCGGGGCGGCGCAGACGGATGCGGACAACATCCGGATCCTGCACGGGGTGTTCGGCGGCTGAGCCCTTTCGAGGGAACCCTGTTCGAGTACCCCTAGGGGGTATACGATGGCGTCATGATCGACGACATCAAGAAGCGTGCGCTGCACCGCGCCCGCATCCTCCAGGGGCAGCTGCGCGGGGTCGAGAAGATGATCGACGAGGAGGCGTACTGCGTCGACATCATCACGCAGACCCTCGCCATCCAGAAGTCGCTCGGCAGCCTCAACAAGCTGCTCGTCGAGAACCACCTGCGCACCCACGTGTCGCACATGTTCGATGAGGGCGGCGAGGAGCGCGAGAAGGCCGTCGCCGAGCTGCTCTCGGTGTTCGAGCTGCAGCAGAACCGGGGGGCGTGATGGAGCACGAGCACCGCCCCGCTGATCGAGTAGCCGCCGAAGGCGGCGTGTCGAGATCCACCGCCGAGCATGCCGGGCACGAGCACCACGGGCACGAGCACCACGGGGCGGGTTTCGATACGCCCGCTGCGCGGGCTACTCAACCAGCGGGGGAGCACGACGCGCACGACCACTCCGCGCACGACCACTCCGCCCACGCCGGCCACGACCCGCTCGCGTTCCGCAAGCTGTTCTGGGTCTGCCTCGCCCTCACCGTGCCCGCGCTCGTGTTCTCGACCGGCCTGCAAGACATCCTGGGCCTCGCCGGCCCGCGCTTCCCCGGCAGCGAGTGGATCCCCGCCGTCTTCGGCACGGCGATCACCGTGATCGGCGGGCGCATCTTCCTCGTCGGTGCCTGGCACGAGCTGCGGGCGAAGAGCCCCGGCATGATGACGCTCATCTCGCTCGCGATCGTCGTCTCGTTCGCCTACTCGGTGGCCGTGCTGGCGGGCTTGGCCGGCATGGACTTCTGGTGGGAGCTCGCGACCCTCATCACGATCATGCTGCTCGGCCACTGGATCGAGATGTCGGCCGTGCACGGTGCGCAGAACGCGCTCGGCGAGCTCGCGAAGCTGCTGCCGGATGAGGCGGAGCTGCTGCGGGACGGCTCACCCGTCACGGTCCCCCGCTCCGCGCTCGCGGTCGGCGACCACGTGCTCGTGCGGCCGGGCGCAGCGGTCCCCGCCGACGGCCGCGTCGTCGAGGGCGAGGCGGAGGTCGACGAGTCGTTGCTCACGGGGGAGTCGACCCCCGTGGGGAAGGCGGCGGGCGACCGGGTCGTCGCGGGCTCCCTCGCATCCGGGGCCCTCACGGTCGAGGTGACGGGAACGGGCGACGCCACCGCGCTCGCCGGCATCATGCGGCTCGTCGCCGATGCGCGCTCGAGTCGCTCGCCCGCCCAGTTGCTCGCGGACCGCGCGGCGCGGCTGCTCTTCGCCGTGGCGGTCGGCGCGGCCGTCGTGACGGCGGCCGTGTGGTGGCTGCTGCGGCCCGACGACCCGGCGTTCGTGCTCGAGCGGGTGGTCGCGGTGCTCGTGATCGCGTGCCCGCACGCGCTGGGGCTCGCGATCCCGCTCGTCGCGCAGATCTCGACCGCGCTCGCGGCGCGCCGCGGCATCCTGATCCGCGACCGTGCGGCGCTCGAGGAGGCCAAGGACGTCGACGTGGTGCTCTTCGACAAGACCGGCACGCTCACCGCGGGACGGCAGTCGCTCGCGGCGGTGACCGTGGCATCCGGTGTCGAGGAGGCGGACGCGCTCACGCTCGCGGCCGCCGTCGAGCGGCGCAGCGAGCACCCGATCGGGCGCGCGATCGTGGAGGCGGCGACCGAGCGCGGGCTGCGGCCGCCGCGTGCCACGAGGTTCCGCGCGCTCGCCGGGCGGGGCGCGGTGGCGACGGTCGACGGGCGTGCCCTCGCGGTGGCGTCCGGGCGCTACGTGACCGAGCGCGGCATCCGCCTCGAGCCCGTGCTCGTGCACGCGATGCGCGACGCCGGTGCCGAGGGGGCGACGACCGTGCTGCTCGTGGAGGGCGAGGGGGATGCGGCGCGCGCGCTGGCAGCGTTCGCGATTGCCGACCTGGTGCGTCCGGAGTCGGCGGATGCGGTGCGCGCGCTGCGCGGCCGCGGCATCCGGGTGGCGATGCTGACGGGTGACGCGCACACGGTCGCGGCCCACGTGGCGGCGGGCCTCGGCATCGACGAGGTGCGCTCGGAGGTTCTGCCGGGGCAGAAGTCGGCGGAGGTCGCGGCGCTGCGGGCGCAGGGAGCCGTGCGGGTGGCGATGGTGGGCGACGGCATCAACGACGCCCCCGCGCTCGCCACGGCCGACCTCGGCATCGCGATCGGGGCGGGTACGGATGCGGCGATCGAGTCGGCGGGCGTCGTGCTCGCCTCGTCGGACCCGCGCGGGGTGGTCGACACGATCACCCTGAGCCGGGCCACCTACCGCAAGATGCTGCAGAACCTGTGGTGGGCGGCGGGCTACAACGCGCTCGGCATCCCGCTCGCCGCGGGCGTGCTCGCGGGCGTCGGGTTCCTCATGCCGCCGTGGCTCGCGGCGCTGCTCATGAGCGCCTCGACCGTGATCGTGGCCCTCAACGCCCAGCTGCTTCGCGGCCTCCGCTTCCGCCGCTGACCCCCGGCCCTTCTCGCGAGCGCTACCCGTTTTCGCGAGCGCTACCCGTAGACGGGTAGCGCTCGCGAAAACGGGTAGCGCTCGCGGTCATGCGGCGGATGCCATGATGGGCCCATGACGACGAGGCCGGCGCGGGTGGTGGTCGCCATCAACCCCTCGGCGTCGTTCGGCGCGAGCCGGGACGTCGGCCCCGCGGTCGTGCAGACCCTGCGCGCGATGGGCCACGAGGTCACCTCGCTCACCGAGCCCGACTTCGAGTCGCTGCTCGCATCCGCCCGCGCCGCCGTGCGCACGAAACCGGACGCGCTGATCGTGGTCGGCGGCGACGGCATGGTGAACCTGGGCGTCGGCCTGCTCGCCGGCACGAGGGTTCCCCTCGGCATCGTGCCCTCGGGAACCGGCAACGACATGGCCCGCGGCCTCGGCATCCCGCACGACGACACCGAGGCCGCCATCCGCCTGCTCGGCGAGGCGCTGGGGCGCGAGCCGCGCACGATCGACGTGGCCCGCATCCGCTGGACGGATGCCGACGGCACCCCCGAGGAGCGTCGCTTCGCCTGCGCGCTCTCGGCCGGCTTCGACGCGATCGTCAACGAGCGCGCCAACCTCATGCGGCACCCGAAGGGCCCGAGCCGCTACATCCTGGCCCTGCTCGCCGAGCTCGCCCGCCTGCGCCCCCACCGCTACCGCGTCGAGCTCGACGGCGAGGCCCTCGAGCTCGACGCGCTCATGGTGTCGGTCGGCAACAGCGTCTCGCTCGGCGGGGGCATGAAGATCACCCCGGATGCGGTGCTCGACGACGGCCTGCTCGACGTCATGATCGTGAAACCGCTGTCGCGCCTCTCGTTCCTGCGCATCTTCCCTCGCGTGTTCCAGGGCACCCACACGAGCGACCCGCGGGTCGTGATGCGCCGCGCGAGACGCATCCGGATCGAGGTCGACTCCCCGCTCGTGGCCTACGCGGACGGCGAGCGGATCGGGCCGCTGCCCGTCGAGCTGGAGGTCGAGCCGGGCGCGCTGCGCGTGCTCGTCTGAGCCCCGCCGCTCGTTTTGGTGAGACGCCTCCGGCTATGGCATACTCGGAGGGTTGTCGCGAAACGGCCCCATCGTATAGCGGCCTAGTACGCCGCCCTCTCACGGCGGTAACGCGGGTTCGAATCCCGCTGGGGTCACCACACGCAGAAGGCCCGGTCCACACGGACCGGGCCTTCTGCGTTTCGTCGGCCCGGCAGGCGGGAGCTGAGCGACCAGGCGCGGATACGTCGCATGAAGTCCCGGGTCGGGGTCGATGAGCATCCCGACCCCATGCCGGGTCGGCCGGTTACCCGAACGATCTTCAGCAGTACTATCGAGCCGTGACCCGACGCATCCTCATCGCCGTCGCGCTCGCAGTCGCGAGCTTCTCGGCGCTTCCGCTGGGCGCCTCCGCCGCCACCGACGACGACTCGATCAGCTATGTCGGAGACGTCACCTGGCTGCAGTCGGATGGCGCGACGTTCCTCTGGGACGAGATCCGCTTCGACATCACCTGTGCCGACAAAGAATGCGTGGCCAGTTATTGGCCTGCTGGCGTCTTCGGAGGGCCGCGGCCGAGTTTCTCGGTCGATTCGCCGACTATCACCACCTCCACCGAGGCCGTCGGCCGGTTGTGCGGGCAAGAGGAGTTCGCGGCGGCCAAACGGAGCGAACTGACCGTAACTCCCGATCGTCTCACCGGCTGGGTCGAGTGGCTGGCCTGGGAAGGAAGGTGCGCCGACGGTGCGAAGTCGAGCATGCAGGGCTGGAAGGCCACGATCGACTTTCCGCGGGTAGCGGGAAATCCGTGCATCCTGGATGCCGACTATGAGGGGTGCGCCACGGAGGCTGCGGCGACCCCGACACCCTCCGCCGAGGAACTGGCCGTCGACCCGGTCGCCGAAGAGCACGGCGAGCACGAGCAGGAGGGCGGCGTGAGCCCGCTCGTCGTCGCGCTCATCGCCGCGATTGCGGTTGCGGCCGTCGCCACGGTGACCACTGTCGCCGTGAGAGGCGTGCGAAAAGCTGCGAAGCCGAGCCCAGACCCCGGTCTCACCGGCTCTGCTGCCCTGCGGGACGCCTTCGCGAACGCGGATGGCGGCGGCAGCGCAACGGAGCCGAGCCCGCAGGAGATGCGCGCGAGAACCCTGCAGGGTCTTCAGCAGCATGTCGAGAACATGGCCGCCGAGGCGAACGCCCCGTCTCCGTCGGCTTCAGCACCGGATGCGGGCTCCGGCCTCACCGACTCCGCCACCCTGCGGGACGCCTTCGCGAACGCGGATGGCGGCGGCAGCGCAACCGAGCCGAGCCCGCAGGAGATGCGCGCGAGAACCCTGCAGGGTCTTCAGCAGCACGTCGAGAACATGACCGCCGAGGCGAACGCCACCCCCGAGCCTCCCGGACCAGCCACGCCGCCCAAGCCCTAGGGTGTGATGTCGAACGCTGCAGCGGTCACCGCGATCGTCGCGTGCGAGCCCGCGCCCCGTCGCCTACGCGAGCGGCAGGGTGGCGTCCACCCGCCACCCGGTGGGTGTCGCGCCGACCGTGAGCCGGCCGCGCAGCTCCTCCGCCCGCTCGCGCATCGAGCGGATCCCGGCGCCCGGGACCACGGCGCCCGGAACCTCCGCGCCCGCGGCCACGGCATCCGGGTGCGCACCGTCGTCCTCGATCGTGAGGCGCAGCTCGCCTGACGCGGATGCGAGGGTCACGGTCACCTCGGACGCGCGGGAGTGCCGTCGCGCGTTCGCGAGCGCCTCCATGGCGATGCGGTAGGCGGTCAGCTCGACCGCGGGGGAGAGCTCGGGCAGCGGCTCGTCCGCGTGCACGGTGAGCGTCGGCTGCTGCTCGCCGCGTGCCTGCTCGCACAGCGCCCCGACGAGCCCGCCGCCGTCGAGGGCCACGGGGCGCAGGCCGTAGACCACCCGCCGCACGGCGTCGAGCGCGTGGCGCACGTCGGCACGCGCATCCGCGATCGCATCGACGACGCGCGGGTCGTCGCCCGCGAGGTTCGAGAGCGCGTCGAGGCGCAGCGTCGCCCCGGTGAGCAGCGGGCCGAGCCCGTCGTGCAGGTCGCGGTGCAGCTCGATGCGGTCCTGCTCGCGCTGCCGGGCGGCGAGCGCGCGGGTGGTGCGCAGCTCGTCGAGCAGGCGCTGCTCGCGCAGCAGCAGCCCGATCGAGGGCAGCACGAGTGCGAGCGCCTCGCGATCCTTCAGGTGCAGGGCGCTCTCGCCGCTGCGGAGCCCGACCACGAGCTCGGTGCCGGGCTCCGCCGTGATCGGCAGCACGACGACGGCGCGGTCGGGTGGGGCCGTGCCGTCGTGGGCGAGCACCCGCCCGTCGCGGCGGATGTCGAGCCGCGGCAGGCGCAGCACGGCGCGCAGGTGGGCGAGCACGTCGCCGAGCGACCCGTCGGTCGGCACCTCGGCGGCGGCCCGCACCGGGTCGTCGCGGGCGCCGAAGAATGCCCGCGAGATGAGCCGCTGCAACACCCGCCGCAGGGGCGCGAACACGAGCGCGACCGTGACGGCCGCGACGATCGTCACCCAGCGGTCCGCCCCCCGCGGCACGACGAGCGTGGCGAGGGCGACGAGGCCCGCGTAGAGCCCGACGACGAGCAGGATGAGCAGGCTGTAGCTGAGGGTGCGCGACCACACGAGTCGGATGTCGAGCAGCCGTTCGCGCACGATGGCGATCGCGATCGCCACCGGGATGAAAACGGTGCTCGCCAGCAGCAGGATCGGCCCGTCGTTGGTCAGCCACCGCTGGCTGTTGAGCAGCAGCATGGCGAAGAACGCGAGCAGCAACCACAGCAGCTGGCGCCGGATGCGGTCGCCGCCCCGGCGCCACCGCACGACGAACGCGGCGATGACGATGAACGCGGTGGGCGCTCCGAGCAGGCTCGTGAGCTCGTCGACGCGTGCCGCGGGGAAGCCCTCGACGGCGATGAGAGAGACGGTCGGCGGCGCGTCCGCGACGAGCGGCGCGGGCGAGAGCACCGCGGTCGCGGAACTCAGCACCCCGGTCACGATGATCCACGCCTCGGCGACGCGCCACAGCATCCGGGGCCGCCCCGGCAACTCGCCGTCGGGGAACCGCAGCAGCGCCACGAGCGCGAGCGTGGTGAGCCCGAGCGGCCATGCGCCCGTGAAGAGCGAGGAGAGGGCGCGCACGAGGGGCGCGGGCCATCCGCCGTCGACGCCGAGCAGCACGAGCGGGTAGCTCGCGGCCGAGACGAGGTGCGCGGCGCCCGCGAGCGCGAACAGCCACCCGACCGCGTTGCGGGGCCGGTGCCATCCGATCATCGACCCCGAGACGAGGAAGGCGACGCCGATCAGGAGGTTGGTGAAGGTGTAGCTCGCGACGTAGTCCGCCCAACGCCAGCCGAGCGCGGCGCCCCCGGCCACGGCGACGGCGACGAGCAGCGCGGCACCGCCGGCGCCGAGGGGAACCCAGTACCGGCGCGGATCCGCGACGTCCTCGCCCATGGCCACGATTCTGGCCCCGCGGCGCGCGCGGCGGGTAGGGCCCTGCCCCCACCAGCCCTGGTGAGGTTCCCGGGTCGGCGCGGCGCCGGCCTCATCCGGCCGGGGGAGCGGAGGCGGATGCTCGGAACCGGTCGGGCGGATGCCGACCATCCGTTCAGAAGGGAATGCCATGTCTGCGTCAGCTCTCACCGCACAGGACACGCGAACGCGCCCCGTGCGCGACACGCGTCGGTTCCGGCGCATCACCGCCGCGATCCTCATGCCGGTGGGCCCGGTGATCGTCGCGTTCATGCGTCTGCAGGGCGACGGGTCGGACACCTACGATGCGATCGTCGCCGACCCGTCCGGGCAGTGGCTAGCGACGGCCGTGAACTGGTTCGCGCTGTTCTCGCTCGTGGGCGGTGCCGTCGCCGCCGTGCACCTGACGATGCGGCGCGCCCCGGTGCTCGCGACCGTCACGGGGGCGATCCTCATCCCCGCCTACATCGCGATGGGGGCGCTCACGGCGATGGACGGCATCCCCTGGGGTGCCGTGCAGACCGGCATGGACCGCACGAGCTCGGATGCGCTCATCGAGGCGGCGTTCGACGGCCCGATCATCACGCTGCCGCTGCTGATCTTCGTGCTCGGGCACATCGTGGGCGTCGTGCTGCTGGGCGTGCTGGCGATGCGCACGCGCTTCATGCCGCTGTGGTTCGGGCTGCTGTTCACGGTGTCGCAGCTCGTGCACCTGGTGGCGACCTTCAGCGGCATCCCGTGGCTCGACTTCCTCGGCTGGGCGACGACCGCGATCGGGATGGGCGTGCTCGCCTGGCACGTTCTGCGCACACCCGACGACGGCTGGGAGCTGCCTCCGGTGCCGCGCCCGTTCCCGCGCCCGTGAGGCGGCTGGGGCGTCGCGGATGATGGTGGCCGCGGCGCCCCGTTGGTCGCCTCGGGCGCGGGGTCGGGCGCCCCTACCGCTCGCGCCCGAGCCCCGCGTCGCGCGCGAGCACGATCGCCTCGGCGCGGGTGGCGACGCCGAGCTTGAGGAAGATCGCCGAGATGTGGTTGCTGACGGTCTTGGGCGAGATCGCGAGGCGGGCGGCGATGTCGCCGTTCGCGTGGCCCGCGGCGAGCAGATCGGTGACCTCGCGTTCCCGCTCGGTCAGCTGCGGAAGGGCGGGGGCTCGGGCGCTTCGCGGGCGGAGCAGCTGGTCGGCCACCTCGCGACTGAAGATCGCGTCTCCCGCAGCGACCGCCCGGATCGCGCGCGCGATCTCGTCCTGCCCCGCACCCTTGAGCAGGTAGCCCTGCGCGCCGGCGGCGAGCGCCTCGGCCACGAGGGCGTCCTCGGCGAACATCGTCAGCACGAGCACGGCAGTTCCGGGGTAGCCGCCGGCGATGGCGCGGGTCGCCTCGACGCCGTCGACCCCCGGCATCCGCAGGTCCATCACCACGACATCCGGATGCGTCAGCGCGACCTCGCGCAGGGCGGCCGCCCCGTCGGATGCCTGGCCGACGACGTCGATCCCGTCGAGCGTCTCGAGCAGCGCCTGCAGGCCCCCGCGCACGACCGGATGGTCGTCGACGATGAGCACACGGGTCGCCACCGCCCCATTGTGCATCCGGCCACGACGGTCGTTCTAGGTGCACGCCCCTACGCCGCGGTGCGGGCCGTGATGCAGGCGACGATCCCGCGGCGGGGCGTCGTCGTCAGGCTCGCGCCCGTGCACGCCGCCGCAGCGCGGGGAACGCGACGGCCGCGCCTCCCAGCAGCAGCATCCCGAGGCCGATCGCACCGGCGGGGCCGGTCTCGGCACCCGTGGCGGCGAGAGTCGGGGTCCAGCGCGCGTAGAGGGTCGTGTCGCCCGCGACGGCGGAGTCGAAGTCCCACTTCTCGCCGCCGGTCGGTGCGGTGAACCAGCCGACGAAGTCGTAGCCCTCGCGCGTCGGTGCGGTCGGGGCGGATGCGGTGCCCCCGTCGAGCACGTCGGCTGTCGGTACCGCGGTGCCGCCCTGCGCGTCGAACGCGACCGCGTAGAGCGGGAGGAAGGGGGTGATCGACGCTGCGCCGGAGGCCATGATCTGGCCGGGGCCGAGGGACATCCCCGCCGGGGTGAAGAAGCTGTGATCCCACTGCGTCGCGGTGACGAACGAGCCGACGCCCTCGCAGAGGTCGGCGCCGCCGATGAGCTTCCCGGGGTTGGCGTCGTCGAGGTTCACGCCGAAGTACAACGGGTCGCCTCCGACCGTTCCCCGGTAGCGGTACTCGGTTCCCGCGATGGTCTGCGCGATGGTCACCTCGCGCGGCACGTAGTCGATCCGGTAGGCGGCGTTGTAGCTGCCCGTGCAGGCGGCGGGCAGCTCGCTCGCGTCGATCCTGGTCACACCCGCGATCGCGAACACGATGTTCGCGTTGGTGACGAGCGTGTCGGTCGGGCTGGTGGTCGCCGAGAAGCCGCCGATGAAGCCGCTGGACACCGTCTCGCCGGTGTAGGCGCCGGCCGCCGCGTCGTCGAAGTCGCTCGTGACGGTCGCCAGGCTGAGGTCGAACCCGGCCGGGAAGGCGTCGGCGGCGAGGATGGTGATCTCGTTCTCGGGCTTGTCGTTGAGCCCGAACTGCGGCATGCACGGCATGTACCAGTCGTCGACGGACGTCGCCGTCGGGGAGACGTCGTGGTCGTCGGCGTTCTGGCAGGCCGGGAGGGGTGCGGCGGTCGCGGGTGCGGCCGCTGCGGCGACGAGGCCGGTGGCCCCCAGGGCGGCGGCGCCGGACATGGCGAGGATCTTCTTCATCGGTTTCTCCCAGCTCGCACGTCGTCGGGTCAGCGCGCAGGCTGCGCCAGGTTAGCACCCGGGATGCCGTTCCTCGGATGCGGATGGCGGGGTGCCCGTCGACGGGGTGCCCACCCCGCCGCGCTAGCATCAGGCGTGCCCGAGGCCAGCAGCGACCCGCATCCGCAGCCCCTGCCTGCGCACCTGATCGTCACCGTCGATCGCGTGCTGCTGTCGGGGCTGCGCGCCGTCACGATCCGGCTCGACGACTCCCACCCGGATGGCGCGCTCGTGGAGGAGCCGCCCGCCGACGCGCCCGTGCTCGCGCGCACCACGGCGAGCCCGCACGGCGTCCTGCGCGTCGAGGTCGACGAGGCGATCACGCCGCGGGCGCCGCGGCCGTGGTTCGTGCTGGTCGAGGAGCCGAAGGCCTCGCCGCCTGCCGTGAACATGGTCGCGTTCCTCAGCTCGCGCTTCCCGCCCGGCACGGTGCTCGCCGACGCGGAGTTCGCGCGGCTCGGCATCCGCAGCGAGGGGCAGGTGGCCGCGCTGCGCTGGTACCCGCGCGGCGGTCTCATCCACCAGATCTACGTCGCGAAGCCGTGGCGGGGGCGGCAGCTGGCCACCCACCTGCTGGCGGCGGCGGAGGCGGTGCACCGCTCCCACGGGTGGCCCGGCTGGCTGCACGGTGACGGCCGCCTCACCGAGCTGGGGCAGCGGCTGCTGACGCGCTCGCGGCATCCGCAGCGCTTCGCGCCGCTGCGCGAGATCATGCCGCCGATGGACTGAGCCCGTCGCGGGCCCTCACCCGTCGAGGCCGGCCGCGATCTCCTGCAGCGCGCGCACGTGGTCGCGGTAGGCGGCCCTGCCGGGGGCGGTGAGGCTCAGCCAGATGCGCCGCGAGTCGCGGCCCGAGCGCTCCTGGGTGACGTAGCCGGCCTCGACGAGCGCGGTCACCTGCTTGCTGAGGGCCGAGGCGCTCAGGCCCGTCACCTCTTTGACGACGGCCATCTCGACCGCCGTGCCGTTGTCGAGCGTGGCGCAGATGCGCAGCCGGTGGATGGGGTGGATGACGGGGTCGAGCTGCGCCGTCATCGGCGGGTGCTCGCGGCGTGCACGACCGCGCCGATCGCGTAGCTGAGCATGGCGGCGGCGGCGCTGGCGATGACGAGCGCGTCGGAGCCGATCAGGCGGGCGGGGAGGGAGGCGAGCACGAACACGGCGGAGACGGCGGCGAGGATGCGGAAGGTCCGGCTCGTGGGGAGGGCGAAGGGGGCGCCGATCAGCTGGCCGGCCGCGGAGTTCGCGATGGCGAGGACCATGGCGAACGCGAGGGTGACGAGCGCGGCGATCATCGACGAGTCGATGATCCCGGAGAGCGCGACGCCGCCGAGGGCGATCACGTTGACCGGGTAGAGCCAGCTGGGCCAGGGGCGGTCGCGGATGGCGCGCTTCGCGTCGGCGATCGCGTCGAGGTCGGCCGCGGCCGAGCGGGGGTCGGGCGTCGAATCGATAGTTTCCATGTCGGAAACCATAGCGGGTAGTTTCCGAAGTGGCAACTAAATTCCGCCCACGCGAAGAGGGGCCGACCGGACGCATCCGGCCGACCCCTCCCGTCATCCGCTCCCTACTGGATGTTGAGGGTGAAGGTGCTCGTCGTGTTCTTGACGTTCTGCACGTTGTCGCTCATCACGAGGTTCGTGAACGTCGCCGACCCGACCGCCGGACCCTGACCGGGCTCCGGCATCTCGTTGGCCCAGATGCCGATCCCGGACTTCGCGTCGAACTCGTCACCCGAACGGTGGGCGCCCGTGATCGTCACGTTGTCGAAGGTCGTGTTCTGGAACGAGCTGTCGGCGCTCGACCCGGTGTACTTGGTCTGGAACATGATGCCCGCGTACGTCGGGTCGATGATGTCGACGTTCGACACCTCGATCGCCGTGAACGTCTTCGACGCCGCGAACAGCCACATCGCCGGGAACGTCTGCTGTCCCCAGAAGTGGCCGCCCGCCCGCACGAGGGTGATCCCGTCGAAGACGGTCGGCGCGGGGCCGAACCCCTCCATCGGGTACCCGAAGTCGAGCGACGAGATCGTCACACCCGAGTACACGAGCGTGTCGGCGATGTAGATGTTGCGGAAGGTGTTGTCCTGCCCGCCGTAGACCGCCAGCCCGGCCGCACGCCAGGTGAGGGTCGAGGTGAGGTTCTCGAACACGTTGCCGGACTGCCCGCTGCCGCCGTTGTCGGTCGCGGCGAAGAGGGCGAACGAGTCGTCCCCGGTGCCGCGTGCCGCGTTGTTGGCGACGTGGTTGCCCGACGACCCGTTGGTCATGTTGATCGCGTCCGCGAAGGTGTTGCGGATGCGCGAGTTCACCACCTCGGAGTCGTCCATGTTCGAGGCCCAGAACATGCAGATCATGTGCTCGACCCAGATGCTGTCGATCGTCATGTCGCTCACGTTCGCGAAGTCGAACACCTTGCCGGGCCCGTCGATGCGGGTCGTGTAGTTGCCGAAGTACGCGAAGTCCGCGAACCGCGAACCGCTCGAGCTCGCCTCGGCCCGGAAGCCGATGTCGGTGCCCGTCTGGTTCGACGGCGCGTGGAAGCGGGTGAACCATCCGCCCGCCCCGACGACCTCGACGCTCTTGCCGTACACCTGGAACTTCGACGCCGTCTGGTAGTCGCCGGCGGGCAGGTAGACGCCCTTCAGCGCACCCGTGGTGTCCTGCCGGAACGTGTCGAGCGCGTCCTGCACGTCCTGGTGGGTGAACCCGTCCGGCTCGATGTACCGCGTCGGGTCGGGGTTCGCCTTCGGCGTGGCCACCTCGAGGTCGATGAAGTCGATCGCGTAGTGGGCCGCCGTGTTGCCGGCGTCCTTCTGCAGACGGATGACGGTGCCGGCCGGGTAGGTCTGCCCGAGCAGGAAGTTCGCCTCGTCGTAGATGTGACGTGCGGGACCCGCCGCCGGCTGGTCGCCCGGGCCCGCCTCGGGACCGTAGAGCCACGCGAAGCGGCTCGTCAGGTCGAGGGCGCGCACGAACTGGCCGTCGATGTACAGGTTGAGCGTGGACTCCGCGCCGCCGCCGCCCGCCGCATCCGGTGTGGAGAACCGGGTCACGAGGGTGTTGGTGGGTGCCGTGGTGGTCCACTGCACGTACTCGCCGGTGCCGTCGAGCACCGCCGCGCGGCGTCCGCTCGCCTCGCCGGCGATGTCGCCGATGAGCCGGTTCGGGCCCACCACGGCGCCGCCGCCGCCCACGGTGCCGTCCTCGGCCTCCATGGTGGTGTACGGCAGGCTCGCGCCTCGTCCGATGAACAGCGGCACGGTCGCGGTGTTGTTGGCGCGGCGCGAGACGATCTCGTTCGCGTCGTCGGCCACCGTCACCTCGACCGTGTAGTTGCCGTCGGATGCCGTCCAGCCGCCGACCGAGATCGGCCCGCTCGCGGCGCCGGCCGCGATCGCGCCGGTCGTGCTGCCGGTGAGCGTCGCCACCGTGCTGCCGCCGAAGCGCACCCGCACCGTGACGGGGTGGGCGGATGCCGTGCTCGCGAGGGTGCCCTCGTTGCGCAGCGTCACCTGGAACTGCACCGACTGCCCCGCCTGCGGGGCGCTCGGCGACCAGCTCACGACCGGCACGAGGTCGGCGCTCGGGGTGGGCGACACCACGACGGTCGCGCCGCTCGCGGTGTTGTCCGACTCGTTCAGCTCGAGCAGGGCGTCATCCGGGTCGACGGTCGCGTCGAGCGGGTAGCTGCCCGCAACGTGCGCCGGCACCGTGACCTGCACGGTGGTGCTCGCGCCGACCGCGAGGGCGGCCACGTTCGCGGTTCCCACGACCTCGCCGCCGAGCGCGAACGCGACGGTGGTGGCGGCGGATGCCGCACTTCCGGTGTTGGTGACGGTCGCGCCGAGCGTCAGCTGCTGCGCATCCGTGGGGGTCGTCGGCGACGAGGTCACCGCCGTCACGGCCAGGTTCGCCGTGGGGGCGGGCACGCCCCACACCTCGAACTCCGCCACCTGGGCGCCGGATGCGCCCGTGTTGCCGGTGAACCGCAGCCGCACCTCGACGATGTCGCTGCCGGTCACGGGGATCGTGACGGTGTTCTGGCTCGACGGCGTGAAGGTGTACGCGGCCGAGGGCTTGAGCGTCGTGAAGCCGCTCGCGCCCTGCGCGCGGCCCTCGATCGAGAGCGTCTGCGTGCGGCTCGCCCACGCGGCCGCGGGGTTGAGCTTGAGCACGACGCGGTCGAGCGCGACGCTCGGCGTGAGGCTCGTGGTGAGCGTGGCCGGGTATCCGCCGCCCGCGCTCTCCCAGTAGGTGGTGAGGTCGCCGTCGTTGGCCTGGTCCGCCGTGTAGATCCACGTCGCGGAGCTGGCCTGGATGGGCCGTGCGTGCGCGCGCTCGGTGGCCTCACCGACGGGGTCGGGGTCCGGGTCGGGGTCCGGGTCGGGCTCCTCCTCGTCGTCGGCCGGCACCACCGTGATGGCGGGGCCGGTGGCGGTGTTGTCGCCCTCGTCGAGCTCCAGCTGCGCGTTCGTCGGGTCGACGTCGGCGCTCAGGCTGTAGCTTCCGGCGGCGCGGGCCGGCACCTGCAGGCTCACGGTCGTCGACGCCCCGGGCGTGAGCGCGGCGACGGCCGCGGTGCCCACCTGCTGCCCGCCGAGCGTGAACAGCACGGTGGTGGGGGCGGATGCGGCGGTGCCGCTGTTGCTCACGGTCGCGCCGAGCGTGAGCGGCGTCTCGCTGGTGGGCGCCGCGGGGCTCGCGGTGACCGTCGAGACGGTGAGGTTGGGGGCGAGGGTCGGCGTTGACGACACCTCGCCGAACACCTGCAGCTCGGCCACCTGGGCGCCGGTCGCGCCCGTGTTGGCGGTCACCCGCAGCCGCACCTCGATGATGTCGCTGCCGGTCACCGGGATCTCCACGGTGTTCTGCGTCGACGGCGAGAAGGTGTGGGTGGCGGATGCCGCGAGCGTCGTGAAGCTCGTTGCGCCCTGCGCGCGTCCCTCGACGGCGAGGGTCTGCGTGCGGCTCGCCCATGCGGCATCCGGGTTCAGCTTGAGAACGACCCGGGTGAGGTCCGATGGCGCGGCGAGCGTCGTGGTGAGGGTGGCGGGGTAGGCGCCCGCGCCGCTCTCCCAGTAGCTGGCCAGGTTGCCGTCGACGGCGTTGCCGGCGGCGAAGGTGTAGATCGTGGAGCTGGCCTGGGTGGGCCGGCCGTGGGCGAGGTCGCTCTCGCCGACGGGTGCGGTGGGCGGCGTGCCGAGCACCTCGAGCTCCGAGAGCTGGCCTGCGGGCCAGCCGGTGTTGCCGGTCACGGTGAGGCGCACGTAGCGCGCGCTCGTGTCGGCCACGTCGACGTCGACGCGGTTCTGGCCGCCGGGGAATGCGACGGCGGATGCGGGGCGCACGGTCGTGAAGCCGACGCCGTCGGTGCTGGTCGCCACGGCGATCGTCTCGGTGCGGGCGCCCCAGCCGACGGGCAGGGCGAGGCGCAGGCTCTCGACCGTGGACGCCTGACCGAGGTCGACCTGCACCCACTGCGGGAAGGCGTTGTTGGGGCTCTCCCAATAGCTGGACTGGTCACCGTCGGTGAGGTGTGCGGATGAATAGTTCTGGGTGTGGCCGGATTCCGCGGTCGGTTTCCCGGCCGCGAGATTCACCGGGTCGGCGCTCGCCGCCGCGGTCGGCACGAGCGTGATGCCCGCCGCCGCGGTTGCGAGGGCGGTGAGCAGAGCCCATCGCCTGGGGGGTCGTGCAGGGTGCATGTCGTCCTCCTCCGTAAGCACTTCGGTGCGACGTTGTGCCGCACCGCTCTGTGCGCGGCCACACCGTATGAGGCCGCGACGGAGTCTGACAAGGGTTTTAATGCTTTTCTCGCAATTTCGTTCGGTTCTTGCAGAAACCATGCGAGAGGGTGCCGGATGCCGCGCAGGATCCCGCAAGTTTCGAGCGCGGATCTTGCAGCATCCGCGTCGCCCGATTCGCGAATATCATTCACCGCGATAAACCGCGAATATGCGGTGCCGTGTTTATCCGTGGCGAATTAACGCTAAACAGCGGAATAGAATCGGAATATGGCGAAGAAGACGATCACGATCCTGACCGACGACCTCGACGGGGGCGAACTGCCCGCGGGCTCCCGCAGCACCCGCTTCGGGCTGGACGGTGTCGACTACGAGATCGACCTGTCCGCCGAGAACGCGCGCGCACTCGCCGACGCGCTCGCGCCCTACATCGCCGCCGCCCGCCGGGTCTCCAGCGGATCGGGCCGCTCCTCCGCCCCGCGTCAGCGCGCGAAGAGCGGCGACGCCGAGCGTCTCGCCGCCATCCGCTCCTGGGCGCAGGGCGCCGGGTACGCCGTCGGCGACCGCGGCCGCATCAAGGCCGAGATCGTCGACGCCTACGACGCCGCCCACTGACCCCACGCGCCATGTGCGGCCGGTTCGCCAACGACGCCGAGACGAACGAGCTCATCGAGGAGTTCGTCGCGGCGGGCAACGACTACCGCGACTGGCGACCGCAGTACTCGATCGCACCCACCCAGGTGGTGCCGATCGTGCGGGAGCGGGCCACCGCATCCGGTGAGATCGTGCGCCGCATCGTGCCGGCCGCGTGGGACTTCCACCCGCCGTTCCTGGCCACCAAGACCCGCCCGCAGTTCAACGCGCGCATCGAGACGATCGCCACCAACGGCCTCTGGAAGGCGGCCTTCGCCGGCAACCGGTGCATCGTGCCGATGCGCGGCTACTTCGAGTGGACGGGCGAGGCGGGCGACAAGCAGCCGCACTTCCTGCACGGCGACCGGCCGATCCTCGCCGCGGCGGGCCTCGCCACCGCCCGCCAGGTCGAGGGGGAGTGGCACGTCTCGACCGTGATCGTCACGCGCGAGGCGCGCGACGCATCCGGTGAGGTGCACGACCGGATGCCGGCCTTCCTCACCCCCGAGGCCTACGACGCGTGGCTGTCGCCCGCGACGCTCGCCACCGACGCCGAGAAGAACGGGATGCGGGAACTGCTCGACGCGGTCTCGGCCGAGGTCGCCGCGACCCTCACGGGCCACGAGGTCGACCGCAGGCTCAACAACGCGCGCACGGTCGACCCGGGCGACGCGAGCCTCCTCGAGCCGCTCGCGCGCTGACTCAGTGCGCCGCGGGCAGCTGCGGTTCGAGCGGCGCCTCGACGGCGCGGCCCGCGGCCGCGACGTGCGCCTTCACCGACATCCGGTCGATCCAGGCGAGAGCGACCGCCGAGAGGATGAAGGTGATGTGGATCATGACCTGCCAGAACACGCCGTCCCAGGTGTAGGTCTCGTTCGTCACCGACTCGGTGTTCGTCGCACCCAGGTCGCCCACCTCGATGAAGGTCTTCAGCAGGTGGATCGACGAGATGCCGATGATCGCCATCGCGAGCTTCACCTTGAGCACGTTCGCGTTCACGTGGCTCAGCCACTCCGGCTGGTCGGGGTGGCCGTCGACCTTGATGCGCGAGACGAAGGTCTCGTAGCCGCCGATGATCACCATGATGAGCAGGTTCGCGATCATGACGACGTCGATGAGCCCGAGCACGGCGAGCATGACGGTCGCCTCGCTGAACTCGTAGTGCTCGTCGCCCGGGAACAGGAACGAGCCGATCACCTGCTCGCCGAGGTGCCACAGCTCCACCATGAACACGACAACGTAGATGAGCTGCGCCACGATGAGGCCGAGGTAGAGCGGCGCCTGCAGCCAGCGGCTGAAGAAGATGAAGTAGCCGACGGCGCTCACCCAGGGGGTCTGCGGGCGGTAGCGCGGCGCCTCGGCGGGGAGCGCCGAGGCGGTCTCGGATGCGGTCGTGCGCGGCTCGGTCATGGGAACGCTGCTCCTGCTCGGGTCGTGTCGGCACGCACATGCTACGTCCTGCACGCTGTGCATCGTCCGCAGCCCCGCATCCGGTTAGACTGACCGCGCGAAGGGGAGTATCCCACCTCGTCGCGGCCGTCATCACGGGCTCCGAAGCCGCAGCCCCGGTCGCGACCGCGGCATCCGCATCCGGAGTCATCCGGCGGGCGCCGCGCGGGAGAGACGTTCGAGGCACAGTCGTCCCCGAACCCCCGAAAGGCCCCCGTGAACCTCGCCCTCCCGATCGCCTTCGAGATCGGCACCTACGTGGTGCTCGTGCTCATCCTCGCGTTCGACCTGGTGCTCGCCTTCAAGCGGCCGCACGTTCCCTCGAGCCGCGAGTCGGCGCTCTGGATCGGCTTCTACGTGGTGCTCGCGCTCGTGTTCGCGGGCCTCATGCTGTGGCTCGGCGACGCCGAGCACGCCGGCCAGTTCATCGCGGGCTGGCTCACCGAGTACAGCCTCTCGATCGACAACCTGTTCGTGTTCCTGCTGATCATGGGCCGCTTCTCGGTTCCGCGGCGCTACCAGCAGGAGCTGCTCATGGTGGGCATCATCCTGGCGCTCGTCTTCCGCGGGGTGTTCATCCTGCTGGGTGCGGCGCTCATCGAGAACTTCAGCTGGGTGTTCTACATCTTCGGCGCCTTCCTGGTCTACACCGCCATCCAGCAGGTGCGCACGGGGCACGACGACGAGGTCGAGCGCGAGGGCCGCATGATCGGATGGCTGCGCAAGCGCGTCGCGGTCACCGACGAGTTCGACGGCGCGAAGCTGCGCACCACGATCGACGGCCGCCGGATGTTCACCCCGGTTCTCATGGTGCTCGTCGCGCTCGGCACGACCGACCTGGTGTTCGCGCTCGACTCGATCCCGGCGATCTTCGGCATCACGCAGAGCCCCTTCATCGTGTTCACCGCGAACGTGTTCGCCCTCATGGGCCTGCGGCAGCTGTACTTCCTGCTCGGCGACCTGCTCGACAAGCTCGAGTACCTCAGCTACGGCATCGCGTTCATCCTGCTGTTCATCGGGGTGAAGCTCGTGCTGCACGCCATGCACGAGAACGAGCTGCCGTTCCTCAACGGCGGGCAGCCGATCGCGTGGGCGCCCGAGATCAGCACCTGGACCTCGCTCATCGTGATCGTCGTGACGATGGCGATCGCGGTCGTCGCGAGCCTCATCCGGATGCGCCTGACGCGGGCGAGTTCCGGGGGAAACGGTGAGCGCGCTTGACGTCGGATGCGTGCGCCGAAATGATCATGGGGTGAGCGAGACCCCCGGTTACCAGCCCGAGGAGCCGGTGCTGCGTCCGCCGTGGCTGCAGGGCGGCGACCTCGACCCCGCGCTCATCGACACGCGCACCAAGCTCGTGGGCCGCGGCATCCCGCCGCGCGATCCGTCCGAGCCCGTGTTCTTCCCTGGCGGGCCGCCGCAGCACGTCACCGGCTGGGTGCTGCTGCTCGCCGACGGCGAGCGGGTGACGGTCGACGGCCCGGTCGTGATCGGCCGCAAGCCCTTCGAGGTGGAGGGTTTCCCCGGCGCCAAGCTCGTGGCGGTCGAGGACCGCGACAAGACCGTGTCGAAGAACCACGCCATCCTGCTGCCGTACGACGGCGGGCTGTTCGTGCTCGACCTGAACTCGACCAACGGTGTCGCCGTCGTCGCCAACCGCCGCCGCACGACGGTCGTGTCGACCGAGTTCTCGCCCGTGCCGGATGGCGCGGTCGTCGAGCTGGGTTCGTACCTTCTCGGCGTCGACCACGTCCCGGCCGCCGGGTAGCCGCGCGCGGATGGGGACATCTCCCCGTCGGCGCGTTTCGGGACCCTCCCGGGGTCTTGCTAGCGTTGCGGGAGCCGACGACAGGATGGGGGAGCCGGTGGAGGTGCGCGAGGAGTTCGCGGTCGGCGAGGTCGCCGTCCGGCTCCGGCACGCCGCCGCGAGCGACGTCGGGGCGGTGCGCGCCGCGAACGAGGACAGCTTCCTGTCGGCGCCGCCGTTCTGGATCGTGGCCGACGGCATGGGCGGGCACGCGCACGGCGACCTCGCGAGCCGTGCGGCCGTGGACGCCTTCGTGCGCGCGGCCGAGGACGCCCCGGTGGGCCCGCGCGCGGTGATCGCCGCCGTGAAGGCCGCCAACGACGCCGTCGTCGCGCTGCGCGAGGACGTCATCTCGGGCACGACCCTGACGGGCGTGGCGATCGTCGACGTCGAGGGGGCGGGCCCCCACTGGATGGCCTTCAACGTGGGCGACTCGCGCACCTACAGCTGGGACGGGCGCCGGCTCGAGCAGCAGAGCATCGACCACTCCGCCGTGCAGGAGCTCGTCGCCGCGGGGCTCATCGCCCCCGAGGAGGCCGCGGTGCACCCGCAGCGCAACGTCGTGACGCGCGCCCTGGGCGCCGAGCGGGAGGTCGACCCGGATGTCTGGCTGCTGCCCCTGCGCGGGCGCCAGACGTTCCTGCTGTGCAGCGACGGGCTCACCAAGGAGCTCAGCGACGACGAGATCGCCCGCATCCTGGTCTTCCACGACCAGCAGGTGGTGCGTGAGCCGGACGGCCCGACGCTCGCCGAGAGGCTCGTCGGCGCCGCGATCGCGGCCGGCGGGCGCGACAATGTGACGGTCGTCGTGGTCGAGTCGACGGTCGAAGAGGACACACCTGACCCCGAGGAGACGCGCGACCGCGACCCGCGCCTCCTCGAGGACACGAGGCCGAGGGCGTGACGTGACACATCGCTACACCGCAGCCGGCGACGGCTGGCTCTCCTTCATCACGCCCGCGCGCCAGCTCTTCGTGGGCGGCGAGCTGGATGCGGCGACGATCGACAAGCTGTGGAGCCGCCTGCGCGAGGAGCAGGGCGCCGCGGGCGTGCTCGAGACCCTCACCGCGCAGGGCCTCTTCGCGACCCCGCCGTTCGCCTTCGTCGAGGCGGGCGAGGGCGACGTCGCGATCATCGTGCGCGGTGACGCGGTCGTGCGCTCGGGCACCGAGCAGGTGTCGGGCTCCGGTGCCACGACCTGGATCGAGCGACGGATGCCGGGCGGCTCGGTCGGCGTGACGCTCACCGGGAGCGGCGGCGTCGAGCTGCCGATCGAGGCGGGTGTGGTGCGCGCGAGCGCGTTCGCGGCGGGGGCCGGTGCGCTCCTCGCCCCGGCGGCAGCGCCCGCAGCGGCAGCGGCGCCCGCACCGGCGCCCGCGGCCGCGCCCGCAGCGCAGCCTGCACCCGCAGCGCCGCCCGCGCCCGCCGAGCCGGAGCGCGCATCCGAGGCGACCGTCACGAGCATCCCCGAGTTCACGGTGCAGATGCCCTCGCGGCACCGCCCCGCGCAGGGGGCCGCCGCGCCCGAGACGCCGGCGCAGGAGCCGCCCGCGCCGCAGCCGCAGGCGGTCGCGCCCGCGGCATCCGCCCCGGCAGAAGCCTCCGGCGACGGCTACGACTACCTCTTCGGCGACACGATGTACCGCTCCGTGGAGGACGCCGCCGTGCGCCCCCCTGACGGCGAGGACGCCGCGGAGCCGGATGCCGCGGCGCCCCCCGCCGAGGCAGAGGGCGACCACGACGGCCACACCGTGCTCACCTCCTCGATCACCCGCACGGGCCGCCAGCGGCGGCCCAAGGGCGAGCGTCCCGCGGCGCCTGCCGCGCCATCCGTCGTCGTCGTGCTGCCGAACGGCACGCGCGAGCCGCTCGACGAGCCGCTCGTGCTGGGCCGCTCCCCGAGCGTGGCGGGCGTCCCGGCGGGGCAGCTGCCGCGGCTCGTGACCGTCTCGGGCGGCGACCAGGACATCTCGCGATCGCACCTGCGCATCGCCCTCGAGGGCGGCACGGCCGTCGTCACCGACCTGCACTCGCGCAACGGCACCACGATCGTCATGCCGAGCGGCGAGAGCCAGAAGCTGCGTGCCGGCGAGCCGACCCCCGTGATCGTCGGCACCGTGATCGACCTCGGCGGCGGCGTCGAGCTGAAGCTGGAGGAGATCTGATGCGTCGCGCCGCCTCGACCCCGCCGCAGCTGCCCGGCTACGACCACGTCAAGCTCCTCGGCTCCGGCGGCTTCTCCGACGTCTTCCTCTACGACCAGCACCTGCCCAAGCGCCGCGTCGCGGTCAAGGTGCTGCTGCTCGACGAGCTGACCCCCGCCAACCGTGCCGCGTTCGTCGCCGAGGCGAACCTCATGGCGCAGCTCTCGGCGCATCCGTACATCGTCACGATCTACCACGCCGACGTCGCCTCCGACGACCGGCCGTACTTCGTCATGGAGTACTGCTCGGGCCCGAGCCTCGCCGAGCGCTACAAGCAGACGCCGCTGCAGGTGGCGGATGCGCTGCGCACCGGGGTGCGGCTCTCGAGCGCCGTGCACACGGCGCACCTCGCCGGCATCCTGCACCGCGACATCAAGCCCGCGAACGTGCTCGCGAACGACTACGGCTGGCCCGCCCTCACCGACTTCGGCATCTCCTCGGCGGTCGACGACAGCGTGCAGACCCACACGACGACCGCGGCTGCCGCCATGGGCGACACCTCCACGGGCGGCACGAGCGGCCAGGTGGGGCTGTCGGTGCCGTGGTCGCCGCCCGAGATGTTCGAGGACGACCCCGCCCCGGATGTGCGCAGCGACGTCTTCTCGCTCGCCGCGACCATCTGGACGGTGCTCGCGGGGCAGACCCCCTTCGAGGTGAAGGGCCGCAGCAACGGAACCCTCGACCTGATCGGGCGCATCGAGCGCGGCGCGATCACCCCGATGGAGCGCACCGACGTGCCGCGCTCGCTCATCGCGGTGCTGCAGAAGGGCATGGCGACCGAGCGCGAGGACCGCTTCGCGAGCGCGCTCGACTTCGGGCGCGCCCTGCAGCGCGTCGAGATGGAGCTCGGCTACGCCCGCACCGAGCTCGAGGTGCCGAACCTGCAGGTCGAGGCGCCCGAGCGGCCCGCCGACACCGGCGGTGCCGACGAGACCCGCGTGCGCCAGGTCGCGACGATCGACGCGCAGCCGGTCGCGGCGCCGTCCGCGCCCGCCCCGTCGTCCGCCGACGAGACCCAGGTGCGCGGGGCCACCCGCATCGAGGCCCAGCCCGTGGCACCGGCCGCCCCCGCGGCCCGGGTGAGCGCGCCGCCCGCGCCGGGCGTCGCATCCGCCCCGCCCGCGCCGGGCGGTTTCGCCGCGCACGACGCGCTGCCCACCGAGACCGTCGTGCGTCCCCGCGGCCCCGCCCAGCCCGCGGCGTCGGCACCGGATGCTGCTGCCGCGCCCGCCGCGCCGCCCGCGCCGCGTTCGCGTCGCGGGCTCGTGGTTGGCCTCGTCGTCGGCATCGTGGCCCTGCTCGTCGTCGCCGCGGTCGTCGTGGGCATCGTGCTCTCCGGGGGTGCGCCGCAGCCGGTCGAGCCGAGCACCTCGCCGACGACGGGCGGCGGCGGCCAGGCCGTTGTGCCCGAGAAGCTGCCCGTGCCGGAGCTCGCGGGCGACCCGCAGCTCGCGGGCGACGTCGTCACGTTCACGGTCGAGAGCCCCGACCCCGAGGACGGCGACCAGTTCATGTGGATGCTGAGCAACCGCCCCGACGTCCCGAAGCGGCACACGAGCGACGACGGCGTCATCGCCGTGGAGGGCTACGTGGCGGGCACGCCGCTGTGCATCGACGTCATGGTGCTGCGCGCCGGCAAGACCTCGCAACCGCTGACCGCCTGCTACCCGCCGGTGGGCTGATGGCATCCGCTCTGCGTGTCGAGTTCTGCGGCGAGGCCCACACGGCCACGCCCGGGCGGGAGTTCGTGATCGGGCGCGAGGGCGACCTCGAGATCGACGACAACCCCTACCTGCACCGGCGCTTCCTGCTGCTCGCCGAGGAGAACGGCCTCTGGTGGATCGCCAACGTCGGCAGCCTGCTCTCGGCGACCATCACCGACGGCTCGGGCGGCGTGCAGGCCTGGCTGCCCCCCGGCGGCCGGCTGCCGATCGTGTTCCCGGTCGTGCAGGTGCTGTTCAGCGCGGGGTCCACGACCTACGACTTCACGATCGAGAACGACACCCAGTACTTCTCGACCACCAACATCCACTCGGGCGCCTCGGGCACGACGACGATCGGCGTCGTGCCGCTCACGAGCTCCCAGCGGCTGCTCGTGCTCGCGCTCTCGGAGCACGTGCTGCGCCAGGACTCGCCCGGCCGCGGCGACATCCCGAGCAACGCGGAGGCCGCGGAACGCCTCGGCTGGCCGCTCACCACCTTCAACCGCAAGCTCGACAACGTGTGCGAGAAGCTCGACAAGGTGGGCGTGCAGGGGCTGCGCGGCGGGCGCGGCAAACTGGCCACCAACAGGCGCGCGCGGCTCGTCGAGTACGCGATCGCGAGCCACCTCGTGGGGCGCGAGGACCTCGTGCTGCTCGACCGCAACGCGGCCGCGCAGGGCACGGGCGAGGTGGAGACGGATGGGGAGTAGTCCCCCGACACCTGGGGAAGCCGACGTGCGCTCGCATGTTAGCCTGAACCGGTTTTGACCCCCGTTACGGGGCAGACGAACTCATCCGAGGGGGTAGGACGGGGTGACGAAGGGGGCATGGTGGCGTGCGCGCCGCTCGACGATCGCGACGGTCACGGCGATCGCCCTCGTGGCGGGCGGAACGCTCACCGTCGCGGCCCTGCACCCCGGGTTCCCCGTCGCGGATGTCGAGCTCACCTCGCGCGACGTGTGGGTCACCAACGGCGAGCTGCTGCGCGGCGGCCGGCTCAACAAGCAGATCGACGAGCTCAACGCATCCGTCACCGCCTCCTCGCCTGACTTCGACGTGCTGCAGGACGGCGACGCGCTGTTCCTCGTCGACCCCGACCGTCACCGGCTCGAGTCGGTCGACCCCGCCTCGACCGCGGTCACGAGCTCGGTCGACCTGCCCGCGGATGCGGAGGTCGACTTCGGCGGCGACCTCATCTCGGTCGTCGCGAACGGTCGCCTCTGGGCGCTCCCCGCGGTCGGCGACCTGCAGCTCGACACCGTCTCGCAGGAGCCGCTGCTCGACCTCGGCCCCGGCGGCCACGCCGTCGTGACGGCGGGGGGCGAGATCGTCGCCGTCTCGCCCACGCAGAAGACGCTGTACCGCATCCCGAGCCTCGCGGACGTGCCCGTCGCCTCGCCGTTCCCCGCGGTCGGCGAGTTCCAGCTCGCCGCGATCGGCGAGCGCGTCGTCGTGCTCGACAGCTCCACCAACCAGCTGATCACCCAGGACGGCACGGTGCGCGAGCTGGGCGCCGACCGGGCCCTCAAGCTCCAGCAGAGCGGGCCGGCATCCGACGTCGCGGTGCTCGCGACGGCCGACGCGCTGCTGCGGGTGCGCCTCGACTCGGGCGAGGTCGAGCGCATCGACGCCGAGATCGGCAGCCCCGCGACGGCGGATGACGTGGCGGCCCCCGTGAACGACGAGGGCTGCGCGCACGGCGCGTGGGCCTCGGGGCAGCGCTACCTCTACGCGTGCGAGGGCCAGGAGCCCATGGTCGTCGACATCGAGCAGCCGACGGCGGGCGGGCGCCTCGAGTTCCGGGTGAACCGCAGCGTCATCGTGCTCAACGACCTGAGCAACGGCAACGTCTGGATCCCGGCCGAGAACCTGCGCCTCGTCGACAACTGGGACGACGTGATCCCGCCCGAGCAGGAGGAGACCGAGGAGGAGGGCGACGACGAGTCGGCGCTGCAGTCCTTCGAGGACACCCTCGCCGAGCGCACCGAGACCAACCGGCCGCCGACCGCCGTCGACGACGAGTACGGCATCCGCCCGGGCCGCACGACGATCGTCGCCGTGCTCGACAACGACTCCGACCCCGACGGCGACGTGCTCGTGATCTCGGACCACAGCCCGATCTCCGAGTCGACGGGGCACCTCGACTACATCGACGGTCGCCGCGCGCTGCAGTTCACGCCGAACCCCTCGTACACGGGCGGCATCAGCTTCAGCTACACGGCGGATGACGGCCGCGGCGGAACCGCGACCGCCGACGTCTTCGTGCGCGTCGTGCCCGACGGGGTGAACGCCCTTCCGGTCGAGCTGCGCACCTCCGCGACGAGCGTCGAGGCCAACCAGACGATCTCCTACAACGTGCTCGCGAACTGGCGCGACCCCGACGGCGACGACCTCTTCCTGCAGGGCGCGGCCCCCACCTCCGGCGACCTCGTGCGGTTCACCCCGGATGGCGTGGTCACCTTCACGCATCAGACCTCCGAGCTCGGCGAGAAGGAGGTGAGCTTCATCGTGGCCGACGGGTCGGGCGACACCGTGACGGGCTCGCTCGTCGTCGACGTGAAGCCCGCCGGAAGCCTCAAGCCGGTCGGCACCCCCGACTTCGCGACGGTGTTCGCGGGCGAGCAGGTGACGATCAAGCCGCTCGAGAACGACCTCTCGCCGTCGGGCGCCGTGCTCTCGCTCACGAGTGTCGCCGAGCCGGGGGACGGGGCGACGGTCGCCCTCGACACCGACAAGGACCAGGTGCAGTTTTCGGCGTCCGAGGCGGGCATCTACTACCTCGAGTACACGCTCGCGGCGGGGAGCGCGTCGAGCGTCGGCATCATCCGCATCGACGTCACCGACGCCTCCGACGAGGGCTACGCCCTGCCGATCGCGGTCAAGGACACCGCCTACCTGCGCAGCGACGAGCCGACCACGGTGTCGGTGCTCACGAACGACGTGAGCCCCACGGGCCGGATCCTCGCGGTGCACTCGGTCTCGGTGCCTGCCGACGTGCAGGCGAAGGGCGTCGTCGTCGAGCTGCTCGAGTCGACCCTGATCCGCGTCACCTCGCCGCAGGCGCTCACGACGCAGATCGGCTTCAGCTACACGATCTCGGACGGCATCGGCACCGCGACGGCGGGCGTCACGATCGTGCCCGTGCCGCCGCTCACCAAGCACCAGCCGCCGATCGCCCGCGACGACGACGTGACCGTGCGCTCGGGCGACATCGTGACCGTCGACGTGCTCGACAACGACGAGCACCCCGACGGCTCGCGGATGTTCCTCGCCGACGAGCTCGTCACCGAGCCCACCGCGGGCATCGCCTTCGTCAACGACGACACGGTGCGGTTCCAGGCGCCCGAGGCGCCCGGGCAGTACCAGGCCGCCTACCGGGTGCTCGACGCCTACGGCGAGAGCGCCGCGGCCACCGTGACCTTCACCGTCACGCCGGTCGACGAGGCGAGCAACCGCGCCCCGCGCCCCGAGCCGGTCATCGCGCGCGTGCTCTCGGGGGGCAGCATCCGCGTCGAGCTGCCGCTGCAGCGCATCGACCCGGACGGCGACTCGGTGCAGCTGCTCGGCACGCCCACCTCGCCCACCATGGGCTCGATCGAGGAGATGGGGTCCGACTACCTCGTCTACTCGGCGTTCCCGGGCATGAGCGGCACCGACGCGTTCTCGTACCAGGTGTACGACGCGTTCGGGCTCACCGGCACCGCCAGCATCCGCATCGCCGTGATCCAGCCGCCGGATGCGACGCAGAACCCCAGCGCCGTGCCCGACAGCGTCTCGGTGCGGCCGGGGCGCATCGCGCAGGTCGACCTGACGGCGAACGACTCCGACCCGCAGGGCTCGCCGATCCACGTCGAGGAGACGCTCATCGAGGTGCCCGAGGGGGTGGAGGCCGAGGTCGTCGAGCGACGCTACCTCGTCATCCACGCCCCGAACGAGGAGGGGACTCTCGCGATCCGCTACAAGCTCGCGAACGAGCTGGGCGGCTCGAGCCAGAGCTACGTCATGGTGCAGGTGACCCCGGACGCGCCGCTCATGCCGCCGACCGCGAACGACCTCGTGCTCGCGCTCAAGGACATCGCGGGCGAGACGCAGGTGACGGTCGACGTGTTCGACGGCTCGGCGTTCAACCCGAGCGGCCCGAACAGCGACCTCGTCTTGAGCCTCGAGGGCCCGTACGCGGGCTCGGGCGTGCTCGACCCCGACCGGGCCGGCCGCATCACGGTGCAGGTGACCGACACGCGTCAGGCGATCGCCTACCGGGTGACCGACGCCGAGACGGGGCTCGCGGCGACCGCCTTCATCCTCGTCCCGGCTGCCGTCGACGACGACTTCGACGAGCCCCCGTACATCGACCCGACGCTGCCGACGCAGTACGTCTCGATGAACGAGTCGCGCGAGTGGGACCTCGCCGACCTCGTGAAGGTGCCCTCGGGGCGCGAGGCGTGGATCCCCGACGCCTCGACGGTGACCTCGCTCATGAGCGACGGCAGCCCGAACTACGTCGACCGCACGACCATCCGGTACCAGGGCGGACTCGACTACCGCGGGCCCGCATCCGTGACCTTCACGGTCACCGACGGCGCCTCGAAGGACGACCCCAAGGGCAACACGATCGCGCTCACCCTGCCGATCGTCGTGGGCGACCCGCAGTTCCGCGACACCCCGCCGACGTTCACGACCCCGAGCGTGCAGGTCGAGGTCGGCGAGACGGCGACGATCGACCTGCGCGGCGCGACCGGGCACCCGAACCCGCAGATCCTGCAGGAGGTCGGCTACTCCGAGATCACGGGAACCGGCCCCAAGCTCGACGCCTCGCTCAGCGGCTCCGAGCTCACGGTCTCGACGCCGCGCAACACCCCGAAGGGCACGAGCTTCGAGCTCGGCGTCACGCTGCGCTGGGACAAGTTCACGGTGCCCGGCACGATCCAGGTGATCGTGGTCGGCTCGACCCGGCCCCCCGTGATCGCGACGGATGACGCCTACGAGACCCAGCGCGGCGACGGCATCGTCATCACGAGCCCGCTCGGCAACGACTTCAACCCCTACGCCTCGACGGGCGAGCTGCTGCGCATCGTCGACGCGCAGGTGCAGAACACGGGCGAGCCCGCCGGTATCGCGTTCACCGACGACGAGGTGCGGATCTCGCCGAGCCCGTCTCTCAAGTCGGGCACGATCAGCGTCGTGTACACCGTGGAGGACGCCACGGAGGACCCGGACCGCCGCGTCAACGGCCTCATCACACTCGTGGTGAGCGACGTGCCCGACGAGACGCTCAAGCCGTCGGTGCCCTCGCAGGGTGACGAGGGATCCGTGCAGATCACCTTCGCCGCGCCCGCCGCGAACGGCAAGCCCATCACCTCCTACGAGGTGCGTTCGACGCCGACCGCGACCATGCCGACCAGCTGCACCCCGCCGTCCTGCCTCATCTCGGGGCTCACGAACGGCACCCCATACCAGTTCTCGGTGCGGGCCATCAACGAGCACGGTCCGGGCCTCTGGTCGGTGTGGTCGGATGCGGTGATCCCGTACGGCACGCCCGGCACGCCCGTGGTGACCATCGCGGTCGCGGACCAGTGGGCGCCGGATGCCGTCATCAGCGGCAGCTGGGCCGGGGTGAGCGCGAACGGCGGCAGCGTCGAGTACGACTGGCGCCTGGACGGCGGCAGCTGGACCCACACGACGGGCACGAGCACGGGCAACCTCACGGTTCAGGGCGGTACCCACACGATCGAGGTGCGCGCGGTCAACTCGGGCGGCAAGTACAGCACCCCGAACGGCACCGCGACCTCCGCGAACATCCAGACCATGGCGAAGCCGCCGACCCCCGGCAACCTCCGCATCACGGCCGGCAACGGCGCGACCTCTCCCGCGACGATGACGTGGGAGTGGAACACGGTCACGGCGAGCCCCGGCGGCACGACCGGGCTGCGCTACGAGGTGAGCATCAACGGCGGCAGCTCGTGGGTCGACCGCGGCACCGCGACCAGCTACTCCCGCTCGGGTCTCGGCGCGGGCACGTACACCCTGCGGGTCCGCGCGGTGAACAAGGCGGGCACGAGCGCGTCGAGCTCCGATGTCGCCGGCACGGTGAAGAGCCCGCCGCCGGTGCCCTCCGTGACGCCGTGCTTCCGCGGCACCGGCGGAACGAAGTACTTCTCGGTGAGGTTCTCGGGGCTCTCGGGCGGCACCCACTGGTTCCGCACCGTCGACTCCTCCTACGGCGACTACTCCGATCGCGGCTCGCGCTCGGGCGTCTCCGGGTCGCTGGACCTCAACTCGTGGATCAACTACTCGGGGCCGGGCGACCCCGACGGCAACCGGATCGCGTGGATCGAGTGGAGCGACTCCGGCTCGCAGGGGCCCTGGAGCCAGGGAACGCACTACTACGTGAGGGACATCCCGGGGTGCTGATGGGGGCGACGCGGGGAGCGGCCCGGGGCGCGGCGGCGCCGACCGGGCGCGCCGGATGAGGCGCGTGCGCCGTCGCACGGTCGCGACGGCCGCGACCGTGTCCGTCGCCGTCGCATCCACCCTGACGCTCGCGGCGCTGCACCCCGGCTACCCGGTGACGGATGTCGACCTCACCTCGCGCGACGTGTGGGTGACGAACGGCACGGAGCTGCTCGGCGGGCGCCTCAACACCCAGATCGACGAGCTGAACGGCTCGGTGCTCGCGTCCTCCGCCGACTTCGACGTCCTGCAGGACGGCGACACGCTGCTCATGACGAACCCCGAGGCGGCGCGGGTGGACGCGGTCGACGCGGCGTCCACGGCCGTCGCGAGCTCGATCGACGTGCCGGCGGGTGCCGAGGTGGCCCTCGGTGCGCACACGATCGCGATCCTCGCGGGCGACGGCCGGCTGTGGGCGATCACCGCGGTGGGCGAGCTGCGCTTCGACGCCACGACCACCCCGCCGCTCGCCGAGCTCGGCCCCGGGGCGCACGTGACGGTCACGCGCGACGGCGTCGTGCTCGCGGTGTCGCCCGAGCACGGGGAGCTCGTGCGGATCGCCTCGCCGGCCTCGCCCCCCGAGGCCACGCCCTTCCCGCGGGTGGGGGCCTTCCAGCTCGCCGCGGTCGGCGACGAGCCCGTCGTTCTCGACACCTCCACGAACCAGCTCGTGCTCGGTGACGGGCGCACTGTCGACCTCGGCGCCGACACCGGCATCCGCCTGCAGCAGACCGGGCCGGCGGGGGAGTCGGCCGTCGTCGCGACCGCGGACGGGCTGCTGCGGGTCGCTCTCGCCTCGGGCGAGGTCGAGCGGATCCCGGCAGGCGTCGGCGGGGCGGGGGCAGACGCGGATGCCGTGGCCGCCCCCGTCAACATCGCCGGCTGCGCGCACGGCGCGTGGGCCGCGGCCCAGCGCTACCTCTTCGCGTGCGCGGGCGCCGAGCCCGTCACCCAGAGCATCGCCGAGCCGGCGGGGCGCCTCGAGTTCCGCGTGAACCGCGAGCTGGTCGTGCTCAACGACCTCGGCAACGGCAACGTCTGGCTGCCGGCCGACCAGCTGCGCCTCGTCGACAACTGGGACGACGTCGTGCCGCCCGAGCAGGAGGAGACCGAGGAGGAGGGCGACGAGACCTCGTCGCGCCAGTCCTTCGAGGACGCCCTCGCCGAGCGCAGCGAGCAGAACCGCGCCCCGACCGCCGCCGACGACGAGTTCGGGGTGCGTGCGGGGCAGGCCGCGATCCTCTCGGTGCTCGACAACGACTCCGACCCCGACGGCGACGTGCTCGTCGTGCGGGAGCCGACGCCCGTGGCCGCGACCACGGGGCGCCTCGAGCTCATCGACGGCGGGCGCGCCCTGCAGTTCACCCCCGCCGACGGGTACACCTCGTCCATCCGCTTCGACTACACGGTCGACGACGGGCGCGGCGGCACCGCGACCGCGACCGCGACCGTGCGGGTCGTGCCGGATGCCGAGAACGCCTCGCCCGTCGAGTTGCGTCGCTCGGGGGTCGGCGTCGAGGCGAACCACACCGTCGTCTACAACGTGCTGGCGAACTGGCGCGACCCCGACGGCGACGAGCTGTCGATCGTGGGCGCGGCGCCGAAGTCGGGCGACCTCGTGCGCTTCACCCCCGACGGCTTCCTCACCTTCACCCACCAGACGGCGGAGCTCGGCCCCAAGGAGGTCGTCTTCCAGGTCTCGGACGGGCGAGGCGAGATCGTCATGGGCACCCTCATCGTCGACGTCGAACCGGCCGGCTCGCTCGACCCCGTCGCCACCCCCGACTTCGCCACCGTATTCGTCGGGGATGCGGTCATGGTCCGGCCCCTCGAGAACGACCTCTCGCCCTCGGGCGCCCAGCTCGCACTCGCGAGCGTCGAGGAGCCCGACGACGACTCCTCCGTCGCGCTCGACACGACGCGCGGCGAGGTGCGCTTCCAGGCGGCCGAGCCCGGCATCCGCTACCTCGGCTACACCGTGCAGGCGGGCGCCGCCACGAGCCGGGGCATCATCCGGATCGACGTGCTCGAGCGCCCCGCGGAGGAGCCGGCGCCGATCGCCGTCAAGGACACGGCCTTCCTGCGGCCCGCCGAGCCCGTCACGATCTCGGTGCTCTCGAACGACGTGAGCCCCTCGGGGCGCACCCTCGCGGTGCAGAGCGTCGACGTGCCGCTCGAGCTGCAGGCATCCGGTCTCGTCGTCGAGCTGCTGCAGTCGACGCTCGTGCGCGTCAGCTCGCCGTCGGCGCTGACCGCGCCCGTCGCGTTTCGGTACACGGTGTCGGATGGCGCGCGCACCTCGACGGCGGCCGTCACGATCGTGCCCGTCCCCGCCCTCACCACGCATCAGCCGCCCGTGGCGCGCGACGACCGCGTCACCGTGCGGGCGGGCGATGTGGCGACCGTGCACGTGCTCGAGAACGACAGCCACCCCGACGACGTCGCGATGACGCTGCAGCCCGAGCTCGTGACGCAGCCGACCGCGGGCATCGCGTTCGTGGGCGGGTCGACGGTGCGCTTCCAGGCGCCCGACGAGCCGGGCGAGTACCGCGCCGACTACCGCATCGTCGACCCCTTCGGCGAGACCGCGGGCGCCGCCGTCATCTTCACGGTGACCCCGGCCGACCCCGAGACGAACCGCAGCCCCGCGCCGCGGCCCGTCGTCGCGCGCGTGCTCGCCGGCAACCAGATCCGCATCGACCTGCCGCTGGACGGCATCGACCCCGACGGCGACTCCGTGCAGCTGCTGCGCTTCCCCGCACCGCCGAGCCTCGGCGCGGTCGTGTCGCAGGGCCCTGGCCACCTCGTCTACGAGGCGTTCCCGGGGGCCTCGGGCACCGACTCCTTCAGCTACCAGGTGTACGACACCTTCGGCGCGACGGGAACGGGCGACATCGACATCGCGGTGATCCCGCCGCCGGATGCCGCGAGCGCCCCGAACGCCGTGCCCGACTCGGTCGCGGTGCGGCCGGGCAGGGTTGCGCAGCTCGACGTGACGGCGAACGACTCGGACCCGCAGGGCGCGAGCATCGAGGTGAGCGACGCGCTCATCGACGTGCCGCCTGCCATCGGTGCCGAGGTGGTCGACGGGCGCTACCTGAAGATCGAGGCGCCGGATGCCGAGGGCTCCTACGCGCTGCGCTACGAGCTCACGAACGCCCGCGGCGGCTCCTCGACGACGTTCGTGCTCATCCAGGTGTCGGCCGACGCCCCGCTCGCGCCCCCGCACGCGACGGATGTCGCCCTCACGCTCGCGCAGATCGCGGGCAAGGACGAGGTCGAGGTCGACCTCTTCGACGGCTACGCCTTCAACCCGGCGGGCGGCAACGACGAGCTCGTGCTGAGCCTCGAGGGGCCGAACGCGGGCGAGGCGACGCTCGTCGAGGGGCGCACCGGCATCGTCGTGGTGCATCCGGGGGCGGTGCGGCGGGCCATCACCTACCGGCTCACCGACCCGTCGACGGGCCTCGCGGGAAGCGCCTTCATCATCGTGCCTGCCGCCGTCGAGGACGACTTCGACGCCGAGCCGTACCTCGACCCGACCCTGCCGACGCAGTACGTGCCCATGAACGAGCGGCGCGAGTGGAAGCTCGCCGACATCCTCGAGGTGCCGTCCGAGCGCGAGGCCTGGATCCCGGATGCGGGCGGCGTGAGCGCGCAGCAGAGCGACGGCTCCTCGCCCTACATCGACCGCGGCACGATCGCCTTCCGCGGGGCGCGCGACTACCGCGGGCCCGCATCCGTCACCTTCACGGTGACCGACGGCGCCTCGGCCGACGACCCCGCGGGCAACATCGTCACGCTCACCCTGCCGATCGTGGTGGGCGACCCCGAGTTCCGCGACACCCCGCCCGAGTTCACCGCGCCCGTCGTGCGGCTCGAGGTGGGCGAGACACAGACGATCGAGCTGCGCGACGCGACCGCGCAGCCGAACCCGCAGATCCTGCGCGAGATCACCTACTCGGGGCTCACGGGGGCGACGGCGGATGTCACGGCCGCGCTCTCGGGGTCGCAGCTGACGCTCTCGAGTCCGCGCACCGCACCGAAGGGCACCACGGTCGACCTCGGCGTGACGCTGCGCTGGGGCGACTTCACCGTGCCGGGCGTCGTGCACGTCGTGCTGGTCGGCTCCTCGCGGCCCCTGCCGATCGCCGCCCCCGACGAGGTCGAGACGCAGCACGGCGACGGCGCGGTCGTGGTCGACCCGCTCGTCAACGACATGAACCCCTACGCGGCGACGGGCGAACCCCTCACGCTCGTCGACGCGGTGCTCGACAACGGAGGTGCGCCCGCGACCGTCATCGTGGACGGCGAGCAGCTGCGGGTGACACCGTCGGCGAGCCTCAAGGCGGGCACGATCGTCGTCGTCTACACGATCGCCGACGCCACCCGCGACCCCGACCGGCAGGTGAACGGAACCCTCACCGTCGTCGTGAGCGACGTGCCCGAGCAGCCGCTGCGGCCCGAACGGGATGCCGGGACCGCGGTCGGCGGTGACCGCTCGGCCACCATCCGCTTCGCAGCCCCCGCCACCAACGGCAAGCCGATCACCGCCTACGAGGTCATCGCGTCGCCCTCCGTCACGACGCCGCTCGACTGCACGGCGGGCGCCGCCTGCACCATCACGGGGCTCGCCAACGGCACGGCGTACACCTTCGCGGTGCGGGCCGTGAACGAGCACGGCCCCGGCCCGTGGTCGCCCGCGAGCGAGCCGATCACGCCGTACGGCACGCCCCAGGCGCCCGCCGTGACGGTGACCGCGAGCGACCCGTGGGCCGGTGCGGGGGCGACGAACCCGGGGGCGATCACCGCGAGCTGGCCCGCGGTCGCCGGAACCGGCGGACAGACCGTCTACGACTGGACCGCGAGCAACGGCGCGACCGGCACGACGACGGGGCTCACCACGGGCGCCATCGCGGTGCCCGCGGGCAGCTACACGGTCGCCGTCGTCGCGCGCAACGACGGCGGCAAGTCGAGCCCGGCGGGCACCTCCCCGAGCGCGGCGGTCGTGACCGTGCAGTCGCTGCCCGGGGTGCCGACCGGGATCACCGCCACCGTCACGAAGGGCGAGGAGCCGGGAACCGCGATCTGGCGCTGGTCGCCCGCGACCGCGACGACCGGCGGCGGCGCGCACATGAGCTACGAGGTCGTGTACGACGGCGCCCTCCCGTACTCGGTCGGCGCGTCGACCTCGTACGAGCGCGCCTACCTGCCGGGCGGCACGCGCGAGGTCATGGTGCGCGCCGTCAACAAGGCGGGAGCCGGGCAGTGGAGCGCGCCCGTGCCGGTGTCGATCACCCCGACCAACACCTCGGTGATCGCCAACGCGTGCATGATGACTGCTGAGGACTTCAACGCGTACCGGGCGTGCACCACGGGGCACCTCGGTTCGGGCGACCGGGTCAACGTCCAGTGCCGCGGCACGCAGAACGGTGTCTGGTTCCTGTACATCTCGTCCGGCCCCTACGCGGGCTGGATGATCCGATCCTCCGACACCCACTGGGGGTCGGTCCCATCCTCCTTCGGCAACTGCTGACCACCAGAGAGAGACAGAGAGACATGCCCGTCACCCAGGAGCAGGCGACCTGGTTCGCCGACGCCTTCCAGAAGCTCATCGCGAACGTCGACAAGGCCATCGTCGGCAAGGACCACGTCATCCGCCTCGTGCTCACGGCCCTCATCTCGGACGGCCACGTGCTGCTCGAGGACTACCCCGGCACCGGCAAGACGGTGCTCGCGAAGTCGCTCGCCAACACGCTCGACGGCACGACGAGCCGCATCCAGTTCACGCCCGACCTGCTGCCGTCGGACGTCACGGGCGTGCAGATCTACGACCAGTCCAAGGGCCGCTTCCAGTTCCACCCCGGCCCGATCTTCGCCTCGATCGTGCTCGCCGACGAGATCAACCGCGCGAGCCCGAAGACCCAGTCGGCGCTGCTCGAGGTCATGGAGGAGGGCGTCGTCACGATCGACGGCGAGGGGCACGCGGTCGGCTCGCCGTTCCTCGTGATCGCGACCCAGAACCCCGTCGAGCAGGCGGGCACCTACAAGCTCCCCGAGGCCCAGCTCGACCGCTTCCTCATCAAGACGAGCCTCGGCTACCCGGATGCGAAGACCGCCGTCGGCCTGCTCATGGACTCGTCGAACCGCGCGCGTGCCTCGCTCGTCTCGCCCATCATCAAGGCCGACTCGATCGTCGCCATGGCGGCGCTCGCGTCCGAGGTGCACGTCGACGAGGCCGTCATGCAGTACCTCGCCGACATCGTCGACGCGACCCGCAAGCACCGCGACGTCGTCCTCGGCGTCAGCATGCGCGGCGCCATGGCGCTCGCGCGCGCGGTCAAGACCTGGGCGATCTCGCACGGCCGCAGCTACGTGGTGCCCGACGACATCCGCGACCTCGCCGTGCCGGTGCTCGCGCACCGTCTCGTGATCGACCCGGAGTCCGACTTCGCCGGCGTCAAGGCCGAGGACGTCGTGCAGCGCATCCTCGTCGACATCGAGCCGCCCGCCTACCGCGCCGCGTAGACGATGACCGCCGCCCGACTCGACACCCCCGCCGCGCGCCGCCCGGCGGGCGCACGCCTGCGCGCCGCGGCCGACGCTGCGCTCGCCGTGCTGCGCCCCGTCGGACGGGCCGTCCGGCGGGTGCTCGGCCCCGTCGTGCGCGTCGTCACGCCCGCAGGCTGGATCGTGCTCGCCCTCGCGGTGCTCGCCCTCGTGCTGAGCGCCGTCTTCGGCTGGCAGGAGTACAGCTACCTGGGCGCGGTGCTGCTCGCCGCGCTCGTCGTGGCGACGCTCTTCCTGATCGGCCGCTCGAGCTACGGCGTGCTGATCGAGCTGAACCCGCGTCGCGTCGTCGTGGGCGACCGCGCGATGGGCCGCATGGTGGTCACCAACACGGGCGCCCGCAGGCTGCCGCCCACCCGGATGGAGCTGCCGGTCGGGCGCGGCGTCGCCGAGTTCCAGCTGCCCGCGATGACGCCCAAGCAGGAGCAGGAGGAGCTCTTCCAGGTTCCGACGAACCGACGTGCGGTCATCGTGGCGGGGCCCGCGGAGTCGATCCGCGGCGACCAGCTCGGGCTGCTGCGCCGCGCCGTGAAGTGGGCCGACCCCGTCGACCTGTTCGTCCATCCGCGCACCGTGCGCCTCGCCTCCTCGGCGGCCGGCCTCGTGCGCGACCTCGAGGGTCAGGTCTCGAACAAGATCACCAACAACGACCTCGCCTTCCACGCGCTGCGGCCCTACGTGCCGGGTGACGACCGCCGCTACGTGCACTGGCGCACCTCGGCGCGCATCGGCCAGCTCATGGTGCGGCAGTTCCAGGAGACGCGGCGCTCGCAGATCGTCGTCGTGCTGCCGACGAGCGCCCGGTTCTATGCGAGCGACGACGAGTTCGAGCTCGCGGTGTCGTGCGCGGCGTCGATCGCCGCGCAGGTCATCCGCGACGGCACGCAGCTCGACGTCGTGAGCGAGCGGGGCCCCTGGCGCACCCGCAGCGTCGTCTCGATGCTCGACTCCTCGTGTCGGCTCGAGTACGGCGAGACGGGCGGGTTCGCGACGCTGCGCGACTTCGTGCGCGAGCGCACCCGACGCCTCCCCGCCCCCAGCGTGGTCGTCACGGTCGCCGGATCGCGCCTCGGGCCGGGCGAGCTGCGCAGCGTGCAGACCGTCTTCGGGCCCGACACGAACCACCTCGGCGTCTCGGCCACGCTCGGCGCGCAGCCGCAGCTCGGCTCGGTCGGGGGAACCCAGCTGCTGACCGTCGGCCGTCTCGACGACGTGCCGGCCCTGTTCCGGGGGTTGAGCTCATGACCACCACGACCACCGCGCCCGAGGCGACCGCCGTGCCGCGTCGCGGCATCGCGCTGCCGAGTGGCCGCACCTGGTTCGACCTGGGGGTGATCCTCGCGCTCGCCGCGCTCGGCGTGCTCGGCTTCACGCCCTCCTACGGCGGCTACAGCTTCCTGCTGGCGGGCCTCGGCGGGCTCGCCCTCGGCGCGCTCACCGGCATCCTGACCACGATGTTCCGCTTCGGCGGGCTGCTGACCTTCCTCGCCGCGATCATCGGCTACGCCCTCGTCGGCTCCGCGCTCGCGGTGCCGAGCCAGACGATCGCCGGCGTCGTGCCGACGCTCGCCTCGCTCTCGAGCCTCGCCTTCGGCACCGTCTACGGCTGGGCCGACCTGCTCACGCTGTCGACCCCGGTCGGGGCGCCCGCCTACATCGCCGTCGTGCCGTTCGCCTCCGCGTGGATCGTGGCGCTCGTGGGCACGCTGCTCGCGACCCGCTGGCTCGCGCGGCGCCCGCGCACCGCGTGGCGGTTCGCGGTCGCGCTCGTGCCGCCCGTCGTGCTCTACCTCGTCAGCATCCTGTTCGGTACGCGCGACGCGTACCAGGCGGGCATCCGCGGCGTGCTCTTCGCCGTGCTCGCGCTCATCTGGCTCGGCTGGCGCACGCGCGTCGGCGGCGTCGCGGCGAGCGAGGACGGCGCACTGCGTCGACGCAAGGTGCTCGGCACGGTCGCGGTCGTCGCCGCGGCGAGCGTGCTGGGCGGGGCCGCCGGATTCTGGCTCGCGCCCCCGCAGGACGAGCGTTTCGTGCTGCGCGAGGAGATCGACCCGCCGTTCGACCCGCTCGACTACCCCAGCCCGCTCGCCGGGTTCCGGCACTTCACCAAGCAGGCCACCGACGAGGAGCTGTTCACGGTGACCGGGCTGCAGCCGGGCGACCGCATCCGGATGGCGACGATGGACGCCTACACGGGCAAGCTCTGGAACGTGACGGGGGCCGCCGCCTCGGTCGACGGATCCGGCTCGTTCGAGCTCGTCGGCCGCCGCATCCCCGCGGCCCCGCTCGCGACGACCCGATCGCATCCGCCCGTCGAGATCACGATCTCGGGCTACCAGGACGTCTGGGTGCCGGGCGTCGGCTACCCGACCGACTTCCAGCTGCTCGGCGGCGACGCGGCCGAGCACGCCGACGACCTCCGCTACAACGCCGCGACGGGCAGCATGGTGCTCACGACGGGCCTCGCCGAGGGCGACAGCTACCGCCTCGACGCGGCCGTGCAGGAGTCGCCGACGATCGACGACCTGAAGGAGACCCCGGTGGCGCGCGTCGAGCTGCCGCCGGTCGAGAAGGCCCCCGACATCGTCGCGGCGAAGGCGCAGGAGTGGGCGGGCGCCGGCTCGCCCGCCGAACAGCTCGAGGCGATCCGGCTCGCGCTCGCGACGCAGGGCTTCCTCAGCCACGGTCGCATCTCGGACGCGGTGCCCTCCCGGGCCGGCCACGGCGCCGACCGCGTGTCGGAGCTGCTCGAGGGCACCCAGATGATCGGCGACGAGGAGCAGTACACCTCGACCTTCGCCCTCATGGCCCGCAGCCTGGGCTACCCGGCGCGCATCGTGATGGGCTTCGCGCCCGAGGTGCCGGATGGCGGGGGAGCCGTCACGGTCACCGGCGACGACGTGACCGCGTGGGTCGAGGTCGCCTTCGAGGGGGTGGGCTGGGTCGCCTTCGACCCGACCCCCGAGGAGACCGACGTCCCGCAGGACCAGGTGCCCAAGCCGCAGAGCGAGCCCCAGCCGCAGGTGCGCCAGCCCCCGCGCTCCGACAAGGAGCCAGAGGACCTGCTGACCCCCGTCGAGCTCGAGCAGCAGGACAAGGAGGAGGACGACCCGCCGTTCGTCATCCCCGGCTGGGTCTGGGGCGCGGGCATCGGTGTGCTCTCGCTGCTCGTGGTGCTGTTCGTGCCGCTTCTCGTGATCGCGGTGCTCAAGGCGCGGCGGATGCGGCGGCGCCGCACGGGTGCTGCCGCCGACCGTGCGGCGGGCGCCTGGGAGGAGCTCGCCGACCGCTACTCCGAGCTCGGCTACGAGATCCCGGCGAAGGCGACCCGCTCGATGCTCGCGACCCGGCTCGAGGGTCAGTTCCCCGCGAGCGAGACGCAGGCGCCCCCGCGGCTGCGCGTGCTCGCCGTCGAGACCGACGAGCTCGTCTTCTCGGGGCGCGAGGCGGACCCGTCCGAGGCGGACGCGCTCTGGAGCACCGCCCTCGGCGCCGTCGCGCTCGCGCGCACGACCGCGCCGTCCCGGGCGAGGCTGCTGAGCCGGTACCGTGTCCGAACAGGCCGCCGCGCGCGCCACCACACCACCACCGCACCGCGAAGGAGCGAGCTGTGAAGCTCAAGCTGACCCTGCAGCGCCAGTCGGGGCCCGAGGCCGATGTCGTCGTCACCGCGGATGCGGGCGCGACGGTCGGCGACGTGGCCTCCGGCATCCGGGCCCGCGACCCCTACCTCGCCAAGCTCGGCGTCGGCACGGGTGCCCCCGTGACCCTGAGCGTGACGGATGCCGGCGGGGCCGCCCCCCGCGTGCTCGAGCCTGACTTCGCGATCGCCGAGGCGGGCATCGGCTCGGGCTCGACCGTGACGATCGTGCCCGAGGGCAGCACGGTCCCCGTGGCGGCCGCGGCGCCGGCCGCACGCCTCGTCGTGGTCGACGGCCCCGACGCGGGCGCCGAGTTCGCCCTGACGCCCGGCACCTCCTTCCTCGGCCGCGACGCCTCGATGAGCGACCTGACCCTGAGCGACCCGCTCGTCTCGAAGCGGCACGCCCGCGTCGACGTGTTCAGCCACGCCATCCGCCTCGTCGACCTCAACTCGGCCAACGGCATCGAGGTCGACGGCGGCCTCGTCACGCGCATCGACCTCGAGGACGGCGGAACCGTGCGGGTCGGCGACACCGTGCTGCGCGCCGCGATCGCCGCCCCCGCCGCGGCCGTCGAGGCCCGCCCCTCCGGTCCGATCGCCTTCAACCGCTCGCCGCGCGTCGAGTCCCGCTACCCCGGGCAGGAGTACGCGACGCCCGCACCCCCCACCGAGCAGGACGCCCAGCCGTTCCCGTGGCTCGCGCTCGCCGCCCCGGTGCTCGTGGGCGTCGTCGGCGTCGTGGCGCTGGGACGCAACGCCGGGATGCTGCTGCTCGCGGCCGCATCCCCGCTGCTCATGGTCGGCACCTGGTGGACGACCCGGTCGACCCGCAAGCGCAAGCGCAAGCTCGACGTCGAGAAGTTCGACGCGCGCTCCACCGAGCTCGAGAAGACCCTCGCCGAGGAGGCGGAGAAGGAGCGCGCCATCCGCCGCGCCGAGAGCCCCTCGACCGCGGAGGTGTACCAGCAGGCCCTCGACCTGGGTCCCATGCTGTGGACGCGTCGCCCCGAGCACTGGCAGTTCCTCTCGGTCAACCTCGGCCTCGGCGCGATGGAGTCGCGCAACGTGATCACCACCTCGAAGGACGACGCGGGGCTGCCCGAGTACGTCGAGCGCGCGCGCCAGACGCGCGAGGCCTTCCGGATGGTGCACGACGTG